>Ga0315336_1004309_pt1 | contig 17127 bp, 17 predicted proteins | sample ASW5metaG_FD_204512 | JGI IMG/M metagenome (GOLD analysis project Ga0315336, IMG submission 204512) | Ammonia-oxidizing marine archaeal communities from Monterey Bay, California, United States - ASW #5 | ecosystem: Environmental > Aquatic > Marine > Intertidal zone | place: USA: California... | reverse complement strand
ATGAATTCGTCGATCTGGTGACCGATCAGGCGAGCAGCATGTTTCCGTCGCTTGCCGATAATTCCGATTACACCAGTATTGTCGCCGACCGACATTATGCGCGCATTCAAAGTTTGATTGAGGATGCGAAGGAAAAAGGTGCGCGCGTGATTGAAGTGAATCCGGCCGCCGAAACTGTCAGCAATCAGCGCAAAATCCCGCCGACCCTAATTCTCGACGTAACCGAGGAAATGGACGTAATGGAGCAGGAGATTTTTGGCCCGGTTATGCCGATCAAACCCTATAAAAATTTGGACGAGGTGATCGACTACGTGAACGATCATCCACGGCCGTTAGCACTTTACCATTTCAGCAATGACCGGAATGCACGAGCGCGTATGCGGGCCGAAACCACCGCAGGCGGTATGTGTGAAAACGACACATTGCTGCATATTATGGTCGAGGAACTGCCCTTCGGCGGCGTTGGGCCCAGCGGCACTGGTGGCTACCACGGACACTACGGTTTCAAGCAATTTTCCCATGCAAAATCAGTGTTTAAACAAAGCAAACTAAACGGCGCCGGGCTTCTAAACCCGCCCTATGGCAAGCTGATGGAAACCATGGTGAAGGTGATGATGAAGCGTTAACAGCTTTTTGACGAGACTCCAGTATAACCGCAGCAACGCGCCTCGTGGCTGCGGAGGAGTTTGTTATGAAAAAGTTGATGATTGCGATGGTTGCTTGCGGCTTTCTGACGGCAAACGTGGCGCCAGCGTTCGCCGACCCACCGCCGTGGGCTCCAGCCTGGGGAGCGCGCGCGCACGGCAAAGCCAAACACAAAAACAAGCACAAAAATAAGCATCAACAAGTGAGGGTAGTGGCACCTTATAAGCCGCCATTTGATTTGGATATGGGCCAGTGTAACCGGGAACGCCTCGGGCAAGTCCTCGGTGGTGCGGCTGGCGGCGCGATCGGCTCCACCATCGGCAAGGGCGATGGTCGCACCGCTGCGATCATTGGCGGCACGCTGATCGGGGTGCTGATCGGTGGAAGTATCGGTCGCACGATGGATCAGGTTGATCAAAACTGTGTCGGCCAGGTGCTGGAACACGCGCCGGACGGACAAGAAGTGGCTTGGCAGAATCCGGACGAAAACGTGCGCCACAAAGTCATTCCCACGCGCACCTTCGAAACCAATGATGGGCGGTATTGCCGCGAGTACACGTCAACTGCCGTCATTGCCGGTAACACAGAACAGACCTACGGCACCGCTTGCCGCCAACCCGATGGCGCATGGCAACTCATGAGTTGAATTAAAAGGGGGTGCGGAAGCTTCCTCCCGCCCCCTGATTTCTTTCGTCAACCAGTGGGCTTAAACCATAAACCGAGTAAGACCGCCGTCGATGTTCCAGCAGGCGCCGGTGGTGAAGCTCGCGCGGTCTGAAGCCAATAGAGCGACGATCCCGGAAACTTCGTCCGGGCGGCCGTAGCGGGGCATCAACAGGTATTGCGCGGCGAGCGCCTCAAAAACTTCGTCCACAGTGTCGCCATAAACCCCGACCAAGGTTTCTTCAGCGACCTTCTCCCACAGTGGCGTGCGGATGAGTGCCGGGTTGAAGGCGTTCATACGAATGTTATCGGGCGCAAGCTCCATGGCCATGGTTTTGGTCATGTTGATGACTGCGGCCTTGGCGGCGCTGTAGTCGATCGAGCCGGGTAACGGCGTATGGCCCGAGGTGGAAGCATTGTTCAGAATAACACCGCCCCCTTGAGCGCGCATGATCGGCACCACGAGCCGCGACATGCGAATGACACTCCACAGATTGATGTCAAAGATCTCCTCCCAGCCCTCGTCCGGTGTCTCGATCGAGTGACCGAATGCCGCGTCGCCCGCATTGTTGATCAGCACATCGATGCGGCCAAATTTTTCCATTGTTTTGGCGATAAACATTTCGATGTCTTCAGGCTTGGTCATGTCGGCTTGTACGGCTAACACGTCGACGCCTTTGGCGGCCATGTTTGCGCGCGCTTCTTCCAGTGGGCCTTCCCGGCGTGCACAGATGGCAAGGTTTGCGCCTTCCTGCGCGAGTTCCATGCCGATGGCTTCGCCCAAGCCCAAACTGGCAGCCGAAACAACGACCACTTTCCCTTTAAGTCCTAAATCCATGTATTCCTCCCTTAGAAAAAATTACCGCCGGGGCGGGTTTTGGTTGATCGAATTTGCGTCACCGGTCACAAGGCGTTGAATAACCGGTCTTTTGGATACTCGGCACCGACCACGTGTTGAATGGTCAGAGCCCGCACGACTTGGTAGGTGCGAATGCGAAAAGCCGGGTCGCACGACATACGAATGTATAGGTCTTTTGGCGGCACGCCGTAGTCTTCCTCCAGCCACTCCATCAAGTTGCGGGTCGCGTCATAGAGAGCTTGCTCCATGGGCAAGTTAATGCCGACCGCAACTACACTGTCTGGCTTGTCGATGCGCACGCACGGCAGACGCTTGTTCTTGATCACTTTGCAGCTCAATTGCACAGTTGCACGTGTTTCGTCGGCAATGCCGGTAAATTCGGTATCACCTTGCCCCGCGTGCATATCGCCGATGTAGAGCAGTCCGCCGTCGTTGTATGAGTTCAGGTAAATGGTATGACCCGCGCATACATCTCGGCAATCGATGTTGCCGCCAAACGGTCCTTGTCCCAACAAGGACGTGAACACTTCGCGCTCAGGTGCGGTCGCAAGCGTGCCGCAAAACGGCTGCAAATCCCAAGTTAGCTTATCCGAATATTTGCCGGTGCCATCGCGGGTGTGGCCACTGGGCCCAGGAAAGTGTTCGATCACTTGCACATGGGGCTCGGCGCAGTCTTTGTAGCGCAGTGAATCGCCAAGAGGCCCGATGCCCGGCAAGATGCCCGAAAAACCGTAACGCCACGGGTCGATCCAGTCGATTGTAACGGCCAGCACGTCGCCGTTCTCACAGCCGTCCACGTAAATCGGTCCGACCACCGGGTTATAGAGGGGGGGCCACTTTTCTTGCAGCTTGGCGATATGGTCGCCGGTGAAATTGTGCACTTGAGGTGTATCACTGTCGTCGACAATCAATCCAGTGAGCGCATCATCGGTTTCAATTTGAAAGATTTCGTCTTGCGCGACCTTTAGGCAGGGCTCGTCCCGCGCATCGAACGCATATTTGGTCACCTCACCCCGTTTGATTACTTGCATGCGACCCTCCCTCGCTGTTCGGCAATACAGGGTGCGAGAGTAACGGTCTGGAGCGTTAGTTAAAAGTCACGAAATTGCCATCAGGTTCCACCGGCAGACAGGCCATGCTGGCGGCGTGCAACTGGGCGCAGGCGCGCCATGCGTCTTTCTGGGTCATGCCAACTACCCGCGCTCGATGAAGGACCCGGCCCTGATTGTTGATTTCGACCACCGACACTGTCGCTTCGGTGGGCAAGCCGATCATCAAGTGTGCGACCGAGCGTCCATACTGTTGCGCAGATGAGGGCTCACTGAAGGCGCCAACTTGAACACTCCAAGTAAGCATCTCTCCTGCCATCATTATTTTAGGATTGGCTTCGGCGTCGCCCCCTTGGTCAGCAATCAGTCGGGAAAATGCGTTCTCCAGCAAATAGATCATATTCAAGTCACGGGCCTTGGCGTTTGGGCTGCCCATGATGACACCTATCACGTGCTGCCCCTGCCGGTGCACGGACACCGCCAAATGAAACCCGGCCGCACGCACATAACCGGTCTTAATGCCGTCAGTGCCGGTGTAATTACCTAGCAATCGGTTGTGGTTCGTGTGAATGCGACCTTCGTGCTCAAATTCCCGCACCGAGAAATACGCGTATTCGGCAGGAAAGTCCCGCATCAGAGCCCGCGCCAAAATGATCATGTCCTTGGCAGTCGTGATTTGGGCAGGGTCGTGCAGTCCGGTCGGGTTCTGAAACAGGGTTCTGTCCATGCCCAGCTCGTGGGCTTGCGCATTCATGCGTGCGACAAATTCGGCCTCACCGCCGGCAATTGCCTCGGCCAGCACCATGGCCACATCGTTGGCTGATTTGGTAACCAAGGCGAGGATCGCCGATGGGGCGGAAACCGTGTCTCCCGCTTTTAGCCCCAATTTGGATCGAGGTTGGGCCGCCGCGTGAGTTGAAACGGGCAGGGGAGCCGTGCCTGATATTCGGTCCGTGCCAATTGCCTGGAAGGTCAAATAGAGGGTCATCATTTTGGCGAGTGAGGCAGGATGGCGCGGCGCATTGGCGTTATGCTCAAAAATAACCTGTCCGGATTTGGCATCGATGATGATTGCGGCCGGTTGCGGCAACGTGTCGGCGCGGACGCTTCCCACAATCGCCATAATAAACAGCGCGAATCCCCGGATCAGCCAACCACGCTTGCAGGATTGGCTGCGGGCACGAGGCCAGTAGGCGCCGAATCGCTTTTGCGCTGATTGCCAGGATTTAGGCAATTTATTTCCCCACAGCGACGGGAAACCGAGTGAATTTTCAAATTTTTACGCGGGTACAAAATCCGCCGCACACCAAGTTTATGTATTTGGTCCTCCGCTGTCCATGAACCCCTAAATATTGCGAATTTTTCCGTATTGCATCGCAATATTGCACTGCAAAAATATTGTTGACGCGGCGCAATAAGTGGTCTAAAACAATACATATATTCAGTGACGCGCCGCACTATTGCGGCGCAGCAATTTGGAACAATCGCCATGACCGGACAAGCCAAAGCCAAAAAGACCGCGGCCAAGCGCTCTGCGCCCAATAAAAAGACTGCGCAACAGGCCAACACTGCAGCGCAGTGGGGCGGTTTGATGGGCGATGGTGTTGATGTTGCCACTGCCGTACACGAGGCAGTGAGCCAGTCTATCGATGTCGTCAGTGCGGAAACGCTCGCCTATTCAAACCGTGCGATAGAGCAATCTGTGACCGCGGCGAGTGCCCTGGCGGAGGCGCGGAGCATCGGTGATGTGGTTGATGTACAGACCCGGGTTGTTGCCCAGGCTTGGCACGAAGCCTTTGATTATTGGACCAAATTGGGCGAATCAGCAGCAGAAACCGCACAGAAAGGTTTTTCTGCTTCGTAAGTTTACAGTTGCCCGGTCCCTCGGGACCGTGGCGCCGACCGTGGTTTAGCTCCTCCCTCCCCCCCTGCGGCCACGGTCGGCCATCTTGAAGGCCTGGTGATATTTATCACCAGGCCTTTTTTTATTAAGTCTTTAAAAAGGGGTCTCAAATCATATTTAATGGGTGAAAGAGCGGAGTCGACGAACGTGCGGAATGAATTCTCGGGCCCTAAGGATAACGAGCAGGACGGTGACACCCGTACTGGCGTCGTCACCAAGACGCGCGCCAAAACGGCGAAGCCATCCATGTACCGGGTCTTGTTATTGAATGACGACTACACACCTATGGAGTTCGTGGTTTTAGTATTGGAGCGCTATTTCCATATGTCGCGTGAGAAGGCAGCCCAAATCATGCTGCATGTTCACCAGCGTGGCGTTGGTACATGTGGCGTCTTTACCTATGAGGTCGCAGAATCTAAAGTTAATCAGGTAACCGAATATGCGCGCAAAAATCAGCACCCGTTGCAATGTACGATGGAGAAAGCTTAGTGCCGTCATTTTCCCCCCAACTTGAGGAAACCCTTCACCGGGCTCTTGGCCTTGCCAACGAGCGTCATCACGAATACGCGACGCTTGAGCACCTGTTGCTTGCCCTGATCGACGATCAGGATGCAGCTGCGGTCATGCACGCTTGCAATGTGGATATAGACAGTTTGCGTTCGACGGTTGTCGCGTACATCGATGAAGAACTGAACGGATTGGTGGTCGACGAAGAAGGGGATGCGAAACCGACAACAGGTTTTCAGCGGGTTATTCAGCGCGCTGTCATTCATGTTCAATCGTCGGGCCGGGAAAGCGTCACTGGCGCAAATGTACTGGTTGCCGTATTCGCCGAACGTGAAAGCCACGCCGCCTATTTCCTTCAAGAGCAGGACATGACCCGATTCGATGCGGTCAGTTATATCTCGCACGGGATCGCGAAAGCGCCCGGGGGCAGCGCACCCAAAACGCCGAAAGGTTCCTCCGAAGAGCAAGAGGAGGAGCAGGAAAGCGCAGAGAAGCAAGGTACCGAGGCGCTCGAAACTTATTGCGTCAATCTCAACCAAAAAGCGCTGGATGGGCGGATCGATCCATTGATCGGACGCACCGCTGAATTGGAGCGCACAATTCAGATTTTGTGCCGTCGGCAAAAGAACAATCCGCTGTTCGTAGGCGACTCGGGCGTTGGCAAAACCGCCATCGCCGAAGGCCTTGCGCGGCAAATTGTAGAAGGCAACGTACCGGACGTCTTAAAGCACGCGACCATTTATTCCCTGGATATGGGAACATTGCTTGCCGGCACTCGGTATCGGGGCGACTTTGAAGAGCGCATGAAAGCCGTTGTCGCTGAAGTGGAAGAATTGGAAGGTGCCATTCTGTTCATCGATGAGATTCATACTGTGATCGGGGCGGGCGCGACCAGTGGCGGGGCGATGGATGCTTCCAACTTGCTCAAACCCGCATTGGCCAGCGGCACCCTGCGGTGCATGGGCTCGACCACTTACAAGGAATTCCGCAGTTACATCGAGAAAGATCGAGCGTTGTTGCGGCGGTTCCAGAAAATCGATGTGAACGAACCATCGGAAGAGGATGCGGTCAAAATACTGTTTGGCCTCAAACCTTATTTCGAGGAGTTCCATAACATTCGCTACACGGCCGATGGCATCAAGGCGGCGGTCGAATTGTCGTCCCGCTACATCAATGATCGTAAGTTGCCCGATAAGGCGATCGATGTGATTGACGAGGCCGGAGCGTCCCAGATGCTGTTGCCCGAGAGCCGCCGGCGCAAGACCCTTGGGGTTAAGGAAATCGAAGACGTCGTTGCAAAAATCGCGAGGATTCCTCCCAAAAGCGTATCGAAAGACGACAAAGAAAGCATGCGCAGCCTCGAAGGTGACTTGCAGCGTGTGGTATTCGGTCAAGACCGGGCGATCAGCGCATTGACGAGCGCGATCAAACTCGCACGCGCGGGATTGCGCGAGCCGCAAAAACCTATCGGCTGCTATTTGTTCTCGGGCCCCACGGGCGTCGGCAAGACCGAGGTAGCCAGGCAATTGGCTGACATCCTTTCGGTCGAACTGATCCGCTTTGATATGTCTGAATATATGGAGCGGCACACCGTGTCGCGGCTGATTGGCGCGCCCCCCGGATATGTGGGCTTCGATCAAGGCGGCATGCTGACCGACGCTGTCGATCAGAACCCCCATGCGGTATTGCTCCTGGACGAAATTGAAAAGGCCCATCCGGACTTGTTCAATATTTTGTTGCAGGTAATGGACTACGGCAAACTGACCGATCACAACGGTAAGCACGTGGACTTCCGGAATATTGTGCTCATTATGACCACCAACGCAGGTGCATCAGAACTTGCGAAGGAAGCTATTGGATTTGGCAATTCCATACGCGAGGGAGACGACGAGGAAGCTATCAAGCGCATGTTCACGCCTGAGTTCCGCAATCGTCTGGATGCGACAATTCCCTTCGCCAGCCTCAGTGCAGATGTGGTGGCAAAGGTGGTCGATAAGTTTGTGTTCGAACTTGAAGCGCAATTGTCCGATCGCGATGTGACCATCCAGCTGACAGAAGAAGCGAATGCGTGGCTCGCTAAGAAGGGCTACGACCGGCTCTATGGTGCGCGGCCCCTGGCCCGTGTCATTCAAGAGACCATCAAGAAGCCGCTGGCTGAGGAACTTCTATTTGGCGAACTGGTCAATGGTGGCTCGGTCACGGTCAAGCTGGAAGATGGCGCACTTGGCTTCGACATTGTGCCGAACCCGCCACGTGGTAAGCGCAAGCCCAAGCCCAAGCCCAAGGGCGGCAAGGGTCCGGAAGATTCGGGTCCCGACAAAGATCGCAAGGTCAACGAATACGTCAAATAGTTTTTCGGATTAGTGGCTTTCGGGCCCGCGCTTGAACGGCGCGTGCTGCGTGAGCGCGTCCATATCTTCTTCGACCATCCTTCGCTCGTCGGTTAGGTAACGGTTGATCGCATCCCGCAGCCCTGGATTTGCCACCCAGTGCGCGCTGTAAGTGGCTGTTGGCATATAGCCACGCGACAATTTGTGAGCGCCCTGGGCGCCGGCTTCCACGCGCTGGAGGCCCCGGGCGATGGCAAAATCGATGGCCTGGTAGTAACAGGCCTCGAAATGCAGATACCGGTGATCCTCGATGCATCCCCAATTGCGCCCGAACAAAGTTTCGCGGCCAATCATATTGAGGGCGCCCGCGATATAACGACCGTCACGTTTACACATTACCAGGGCCACCTGATCTGGCATGGTCTCGCCCAATAATCCGAAAAACTCGCGGTTGAGGTAAGGCCGACCCCACTTGCGATTGCCGGTATCCATGTAAAACCTGAAGAAAGCGTCCCAATGTTCGGGCCTCAGATCGGTGCCAGTAACAATTTCGATGTCGATGCCAAGGGCGTGAGCGCCTTCGCGCTCCTTACGGATCGCTTTGCGCTTACGTGATGATAAATCCGCCAAAAAATCATCGAAGCAGGTATAGCCCCGGTTCTCCCAGTGGAATTGTTGGTCGGTCCTCTGCAGCAATCCGGCTTCGCCCATGTGCTGCCACTCGCTTTCGGTCATAAAAGTGATGTGCAACGACGAAGCTTCAAATTGCTGGGCAAGCTCCAGGCAACCCGACAAAAGTGCGCTCTCGACCCGGTGTGTGTCCTCGCCGGGGCGCACCAAAAACCGCCGTCCTGTCGCAGGCGTGAACGGCACCGACATTTGAAGCTTGGGGTAATAATCGCCACCGGCACGCTCGAAGGCGGCGGCCCAGCCATGATCGAATACATATTCGCCATGGGAATGGTTTTTGAGATACAGCGGTGCGCCGCCGATGATTTCACCCGCCGGGTTCTCCAAAACAACGTGAACCGGTGCCCACCCGGTTTCAGGGGTCGCACAGCCGCTTACTTCCAATGCATGCAAAAAAGCGTGCCTGACGAATGGATTGTCGTCACCCGCGCAGGCATCCCACTCAGCCGCGGAGATTTGACCAATCCTATCGATAACTTTGATTACGATTTGCTCGGCATCACCCATAGATCAATTCTAAATCGCGCAGCCCATCACGGCTACGGTTTCATGTCCTCAAAAATGAAACTGTCGGCACTTTTTTCGGCCATCGCTTGGTCTTCTGGGGTGCGCACGGTCCAGGCAATGATCGGCAGGCCCGGTTTGCGCGCGGGCAGGGCGGGCAAGTCGTACGCAAGGAAATCAGGGTCGCACCGGATCGGGGCCGCACTCATTCGCAGTACCAATCGTCGCCAAAGCGGCATGCCTCCGCTGGAGGCGCGAAGACCGATGATGGTCCGCCCGCGCGGGATCAGGGGGGCGTGATCACGGTACCAGCGCACCGAATGGGGGTTGAACGACAAAATACCACTTGGGCCTTTGTAAGCGTTGATCGCATCGCACACCGCATTCTCCAAGGGGCCGATCGGTTCATTATGGCTTTTGATTTCAACCAGCACCGGCACCCGGCCATTGACCCGTTGAAGTGCTTCTTCGAGCCGGGGGATAGCCTCCGACGTACCCAATAGTCTAATCTGTGTTAGATCCTCAGTACTGTGTGCGGCAACAGGTCCGGTTTGATCGGTTAGCGCGTCCAATGTTCTGTCGTGAAATACCACGGGCTCGCCATCCGCACTAAGACGCGCGTCCAGCTCGATCCCATACCCGGCTGCCGCGGCTGACTCGAATGCTGCCAGTGAGTTTTCAGGCACGCCTTTTGCACGGTCATGCAGTCCCCGATGGGCGTAGCGGGTACTGGTCAGCCATTCCATCTGCTCTATTACGATTGAGAGGGGTGTCGCCGCTTAGGCAATTTCAAACACCCCATCAACTTCGACCGATAGACCGAGCGGCAGAACGTTCACGCCCACCGCCGTTCGGGCATGGCGACCCGCGTCGCCGAACACCTCGACCATTAGGTCGGACGCGCCATTGATCACAACTGGTTGATCGGTGAAGTCGTTTGCGCAATTGACAAAACCACCTAGGCGTACACATCTCACGACCCGGTCCAGGTCGCCATCGCATGCGGCCTTAACCTGCGCAATCAAATTAAGCGCACACATGCGGGCGGATTTCTGACCGTCTTCCAAGCTTACGTTTTCACCAACGCGACCCAAGTATGCGAGACCTTCGGGTCCTACCGCGCCTTGACCGGCAATGAAAACCAAGTTGCCGGTAACCACGAACGGTACGTAATTGGCGACCGGCGCTGTTGGTTTGGGCAGCACAATCCCCAATTCTTTAAGACGCGCTTCAGCTTGTCCGCTCATGGTGCCTCCGGCTTTGATTTGTATATATCCGAAGCCTACCACAAGCGCAGATCGAAAGCCCTTGTTCCGCGCCCGTTACTGGGCGCTGCTGAAGAGTTTGACGATTGTCGCGCGGCTGCGCTTTTGCGCGTACATGGCTTGGTCCGCACGGGATAACAGGTCGGCACGGCTTGAGGCGTGATCGTAGCCAACGACACCGAAACTCGCGCGAATTTTGAGACCCACATCACCACAGGGAAATACCGTGTCTTCCAAAACGTCCTGTAGCTTATTGGCCAGTCGATCGGCGTCACTTGCTTTAGTGTGCGGCATGACAATCACAAACTCGTCACCGCCCAGGCAGGAAACGAGATCTTCGCCCCGGGTGTTACGGCTAAACACATCGGCGACGCCGATCAGCATGCGGTCTCCGGCATCGTGGCCATAAATATCATTGATGCTTTTAAAGTCATCCAAATCGGCAAAAATGACGACGCCACTTTCTTTGTGGCGCTGGGCACTGGCCAAAGTCCGGTCCAGGAATTTTTCCAAACCGCGCCGATTGGCGACTCCGGTCAACGAGTGTTGCTCGGACAGATTTTCCAAGTACTTCACTTGGCGGTCCATTTCGGCCAGCCGCCGTTCGGCTTCGGCCGCATACAACAAAACTTCTTCGACCGCATGCCAGCGGTCCAGATCAGCGGTTCGGGCGGATCGCCGGTATAGTTGTTGCAAGCGGCTGACAAACCGGCTTACGCGGGGATTGCTATCAGGGTCCACAAGACCAGAGTGCGGCCAGTTTCCAATACTCATGATGCGGTCCTCCTCAACTCACAAAATCATACGCGACCACCCGCGAGGCCTTGATGCGGGCATTGTGAGTTACACACTGCAATCAGCATGCCAATGAAGAACACCGTGTAACACATTGAAAAGTAACGTGTTAACTATAGGAATTATCTACCGGTGGGCAGAAATTTCAGCGCTTCGCGGGCATTAGCCGGAACTAATTGCTGACGGCCATATCTGGTTTGTGAACGCGATAGAGGGCGGTCATCCCTGCTGTGATGTGGTCATTTACATGGCAATGATACATCCACGTGCCAGCGATATCAGGCTCCATATCAACCACTTCCGCCATGGCCGGTAGTAGGCCTACCACGTCAAGTCGCCGCCCGGCGACCAAGCCCGTGTTGCCGTGCCAGTGGGCTGTATGGAGGTCAACTTCAGTGCCAAGAGCGAACGCATACCAGCGCACTCGCTCGCCCAGTTTCATGTCAAGTCCCGGCAGGTTGCCGAACACATAGCCATTGATGGCGTGCATCAGATTGCTCTCGACGAAGGTTTCGTCGTTCGTGTCTATCTGATCGGGATCGGCATATTTGGCAATATTTGCGGGCAAAAGCCAGCTTTCGTTTTCGTCAAAGACATTGAACAAAGTGACGAACTCGCGATCCACATCCTTAGGTGTTCCATCCGGCCGGGCCTGGCCCTTGGCAGTAATCAGGATAGCGCCCACCAAACCAGTATTTGAGTCCCGGACCGAATCCACGTGGGAGTGATAGGTCCAGGCGATGGAGCTTGGATCGGCGGGGCCGGGGCCCGCCCGCTCCGGCACTTGCCACAAGTAAGTGTGGGTCGTGCCCGGCTTCACGTGATCGTCGTTTTTGTCGGTGCCTTTGGTCCCGTCGTTATAGATCGCGCCTTCGGCATCCTTTTCGTAGAAAACCCCGTGGGGGTGAATGCTGTAAGGGCGGGTGCCGTCGTTGCGGAACACGACTTTAATAGTATCGCCCACTTCAGCGCGGAACAGGGGACCCAATACACCGAGGTGGTCCCATTTTGGGGCGCGGAATTTTGTTTGGCTGAATGTGTCGTCGGTGTACTCGCGGAACCGGGCTTTCAGGTACGTCTTGCCAACCGCTTGGGGTGTGTTCTGGACAAACACTTTCTGACTTTCACTGAAGGGGGCGCCCATCATGTAATCGTGACCCATGGGGGCGTAGTCCCACGGACCTTCATCGGCGGCCACGTAATAGATGCGCTCCGCAGCTTGGGCTGTGCCGACGAGGCCCGACAGCAAAAGGAGTGTCGCCAGCCATGCGACTGAGAAAAAAACAAACCTGATTTTCATAGAAGTGAACTCGTCAGCGCGTTGAAGAGGGCGCCAGAACTGGGCGCAATAAAATTATCGATATCAAGTGAAGATAGCAATTGCAAACGATTCTTAATAAGGGGGCGCGCCTCAAGGAATAGGCTCGCCGCCAGCCGTTACACTAAAACGATTTACCAGACTTTGATTATATTTGACCCTAGACTACCAAAAATTTGAACAATTTTTCGTTCTAAATCGAGTTGATGAGGTTTGTTTTGTCTCTCCCCGAAGATCAGAAACTGCAAGAAGCCCGCGCTCACAAAAGTGCCGACCGAATTGAGGAGGCACGAACTGCTTTGTCGCAAGGAGACATGAACAAAGCAGAGACACAGGCAAAACAGGTAATCAACTCTGCACCGAATGAGCCGGAGGCTTACGCAATATTAGCTCAGGTTCTCAGATCTTCAGGGAGGTTCTCGGAAGCCGCCGAAAATTTCAAAATAGCCATAGAGTTGTCGCCGTCATCGCCCGACATCTACATGAATTACGGTGTGCTGATGGCCTCACTTGATCGGTTAGAAGAAGGATGGAAATCGTTGCCGGTTCTGACAATCTCACTGAAAAGTGGCATCCAAATGATTGTCCCGGATTTGTTAAGCACCCTGACTACTTATGTCCTACTCGAGCAAGAGAGATGGTTCGAAGACGAGATCGACTTTGTGGCGAAAGTCCTCCAACCCGGGGATCAGGCGATAGATATTGGTGCCAACTATGGCAGTTATTCTTTGACGGCTTCTAAGTGTGTTGGCGACCAAGGGAGGGTCTGGGCGTTTGAACCAGCTTCTTTTACGGCAGGTTTTCTGAGGCGTTCGCTGCAGCATGTCAACGCGACGAATGTGATTGTCACGAATTCAGCCATGTCCAACCAGGTAGGGATGGCTTCATTTCAAGTTTCAACGAATTCCGAACTCAGCAGCTTGGGAGACGCGAAACAAGTTGTATCGACAGAGCAAGTGCCAACAACAACCCTCGATCATTGTGCAGTACAATTAGAATGGAGCGAGATTGAGTTTCTAAAAATCGATACGGAAGGGCACGAGCAGCAGGTTCTCTCCGGAGGGAGGAAGTTTTTTTCGGACGAAACACCACTGGTCATGTACGAGGTTGCAGAACCCGGCAAGGCCCGTAAAAAGCTAGTCGATAAATTTGCCAGCTATGGCTATGGATCTTATCGATTGCTACCTGGGCTTGGAATATTAGTACCGATCGACAGCTCAAGTTTAGCACAGGTCGATATTCTAAATTTATTTTCTTGCAAGGCAGATCGTGCAGCCAGATTATTTTCCAGGGATTTGCTGATAGATGAAATTGGTCTTTTACCGAAACTGATTGAGAGTGCGTGGCGTCAATTTTTAGAAGGTCTGGAAAATTCTGACTCACAAGAAGACCTGATTGAAGAACTAGGCCAAGCGGACACAGAGGACAGAATTATCTATCGCGAGGCTATCGGCTGGTATGCCATGTCGAGGTCCGGACAATTGCCGATGCCACAACGTTATGCATGTCTGCTGTATTGTGCATCTTTATTGGAGCCGATCTCGGACCCGGATAATCCAGTAAAAATTCCATATTTTACCCTGTTTACCCGGGTAACATTGGACTTGGGTTGGCAATCTAAGGCAGTGGAAGCCCTGACGCCGGTTGTTGTGCGCATATTGTCAGGAGGATTGATGCCGCTTTTCGATCCCGCCATTCCCATCCTCAGCCGATTTGACAATATCAACCCTGCGGGCCAAACCCACGATTGGCTTGTGGCCAACGTCATCGAGGCGTATCACCACAACGTATATTTTTCTTCTTTGCGCGCGGAAATGCCGCAATTGAAAATTTACGACTTTCTGAAATCCAACTCGTTTTCCGACCGGGAAATGACTCGTAGCCGACTTTTGCTACGAAATCGCCTAGGCTTTCTGCCGGACACCCAAGCCGACGATCCGGTCTATAAAGCGGCACCCGACAATTTGAATGCTGGTTTTTGGGTTAAACAATTTGGAATTGATCAAAGTTAAAATGAGCCGCCACAGTTAATCAAAGATTGGCGCCAGCTTAACGTGGGGCGGTCAAATTCGAATTTACAGTAATCGAGTACGAGATCATTGACACCGGCGGGCGACATCTGGCCTCCTACCATGAAGCCGTTCGATAGAATTACGGTCGCTCATAGGGGAGAGAAAAGTATGACAGCGTTACTGACGCCTGAGCTTTTGTCGAATATTGGCAAATCCGCTCAACCCTGCACGGAACTAGTGACACGCCGGGAAATCCGCAAGTATTCAATCTCGACAGACCAGCGCCTACAAAAATATCTGGATGGTGACGAAGCGCCGCCTTTGTTTCACTTGGCCCTATTTTGGGGCATGGTCGAGATGGATCAATTGAAGCCGGATGGTATTCCGGTCGATACCCTTGTCCCCAAACTGCCGCTGGATCGCGTTATGGCCGGCGGCTCCAAGATCGAATATCACCGCAAGATATATCCGGGCGACGAGCTGACCGCCACGCGCACACTGACGGATATGTTCGAAAAATCGGGCCGCCAGGGACCGCTTATATTCTGCGAGGTCACCACGTCTATCGAGAACGCGACCGGCGATCCCGTCATTACTCAAAAAATCACCCGCATTGCGAGGTAATTCAGATGCCAAACTTAAGCACTGTCAAAGCCGGAGATGCGCTGCCCGAGCGCGCCTTCAAGCCCAATCATGTGCAGTTGTTTCTCTATAACGCTGCCCTATGGAACGCCCATCGCATCCACTACGACACACCCTACGCGACGGAAGTCGAGGGATACCCGGACATCGTGATTGACGGGCCGTTGATGGGGGACTGGTTGACCCAATGCGTTACCGAATGGATCGGTGAAGACGGTACCTTTAAAAGCATTGAGTATGCCAACAGAACAGCCGCCTACATAGGTGAAACCCTGCGCTCAGGCGGAACGGTTACATCGGTAGATGCGGAAAGCGGGGTAGTAGAGCTCGAAATTCACATCAAGAACGAAGCCGATCAGATTATTATCCCCGGCTCGGCTAAGGTTCATTTATCGGCCGGCTAATTCACCAGTACTTAGAAGTGGTGTTGTGAACCAGCATGAGAAAGGGACTACACATGACGACGTATGGATTAGTTGAATATTGGAAACCCCGCTCCAATTGGTACGACCTGTCTTCCGAAGAAAAAGAAAAATTTCTGGATGGCATTCGGGAAAATATCGGCACACTCGGCGGGCGAGGAGTAAAGTTGATCGGCATATACCGTTGCCGCGGATTTGGTGACTGGGATGGGATGGCATTTTTTGAATGCCCGGATGCGGACGGTATAGAAGCGGTCGCCGAGGGCTCTGAAAGCCATGACTGGTATCACTACTTCGAAGGCAACAACGTTGTCGGAACCCTGCAATCCACGGAAGAATGGGCGTCGCACGTAGCCCGGATGGGCGCTCCTCAGTAAATTTGCGATTGCCGTGTTGGTATCTGGGTCACTACATCAGTAAGACGGTGGGGTGATTGCCCAGACGATGACGGTTTCGCGATCGCAAGCATTGCGGTAACGGTGGGGTGTCGTGCTCGCGAAGTTGAAGCTGTCGCCCTCTTCAAGGATGAAATGCCGTTCGCCGACCCACATTTCCAGGCGGCCGGAAAGAATGAGCCCGGCTTCCTCGCCCCGGTGGACGTAGGGTTCATCGCCGCTACTTCCGCCGGGCTTTATCTTGCTCAATAGCAACTCAAGTTGGCCGTCTAGGTTGGGTGTCAGCAGATAATCGGCGCCGACCAAATCGCCGTAACCGAGTTTGCGGCGATTGGCTTTGCGGACGATGAAACCTTGTTCGTCCTCGGGCCCCTGGTGACCGTCCTTGAAAAACCAGCTTACGGTAACCCCTAGCGCGCGGCTGAGGTCGGTCAGGGCCTTCACTGAAGGGGTCGAGACGTTCCGTTCAATCTGGCTCAGATAGCCGACGGAAAGGCCGCTTGCCTTCGACAGTTCTATGAGGGTGATGTTTCGTGCCTTCCTCAGGCTACGAACTTCTTCACCCGAAAAAAGCGGCGCGTCATCGCTTTCCGACAGTTCGGAGGGTGCGGCTCCTTCATTCGTCGTATCCAAGGATTTTCGTTCGATACTCATAATCATCCTATAACTCTCATCAAGACTACTGTCTGCTCTCCCGGGTCTTGGCCGTTGCATCCTCGTCCAGGGCCATGGATATGGAGTCGATCACCACCCCATAATCGCGCTGCGCCGTCTCGATCGAGATGTATTCGTCGAGAACGTCTTCCATGACATCCCCGGGCGGCCGTTCGTACGGGTCGCCCCATCCACCGCCGCCGGTGCTTTCGAACATGAACGTCTCGCCGGCTTTAAACGGAACCCCCGCGATCAGAGGATTTATCCACTGGCCATTATGGGTCAGACCGCCGATGACCTCGGTGCTTTCATCGGCGCCGATGCGGGTCAGCCGTTGCACCGTGCTTCGTTGCCCGCCATTTACCCCCGGGCTTCCCTCTTTGGTTCTGGCAGTTTCCATGCCGACCTCGGCATTGCCCAGGAAGCGGACTTTGAACACGGCGCCCACCCCCCCCCGATAGCGACCGCTGCCGG
>Ga0315336_1004308_pt1 | contig 17128 bp, 19 predicted proteins | sample ASW5metaG_FD_204512 | JGI IMG/M metagenome (GOLD analysis project Ga0315336, IMG submission 204512) | Ammonia-oxidizing marine archaeal communities from Monterey Bay, California, United States - ASW #5 | ecosystem: Environmental > Aquatic > Marine > Intertidal zone | place: USA: California... | reverse complement strand
GCCAGCACCCTTGTTCCCACAAAAAGCGGGCGCGCCGATGGCCTTCCACTCTCAAAAACAGCCAGTCGAGTGTATTGATCTCGCTGGCCAGGACCACGAAGTGCTCTTCGCCCGTAGCCGGATCCACCGGCACGTCGATATCAAGATCTTCTTCCGTGCAGGGCTCACCGGGAGCAAGCGGCGTGCGATAACACTGGGCGCTGCGCCAGGCGCCGTCCTGCCAGCGCTGATGCGCCAGTGCATCACCATGATGCGTCCAGGCCGTGCCGTAAGCTCTTAACTGGGTCTTGGCGTCGCGATCATAGAAATGCCAGGAACACCTCGGATCCTGCGAGAGTTGCGCAATCTTTGGAGCACGGCTGTCGGTGTGGCAGGTCAGAATTCGGGTAACGGGGTCCGCCGAGCGCAGCACCACGGTGCGCAGCTGCGCAATGTCCTCACCCACGTTGGCAAGGATCGGCGTATGCCAGGCGTGGTGCCGATCGTGTGCCGCCGTGGCGAGAGACTGCCACTGATCATCGGCAATCTGCTTAAGGTCTGAAATTTCAGGTGTAACTGGGTGAATCATAAGACGGTAAGTGGCGCCCACGCGATGCGCCTAATGTAGCCGAGATCTCCGACTTAAGCGCTTAGTGCCTCACCAGCACGATTAACCTCTGCCATAAAGTTCTGCAACTTGGCTTCATCAAGCTGGTCATTCGTGCGCACCCCGGTGCAAAGATCCACACCATAGGGTCGGACTTCAGTAATCGCATCGTAGACGTTGGTGTTCTGTAGGCCGCCCGCGAGGAAAACCGGAAGTTCTGTCTGCGCCACAAATCGGGCGCTGATGCTCCAGTCGTGCGTGTTGCCGGTACCACCAAACTGAGGCTCCGCTCCGGAGGTTCGCCCCGAATCCAAAAGAAATGCATGCACAAAGGGTGTGTAGCGGGCAGCCAGCTCAAGCGCGCTTTCATCTTCCATATGGATCACCTGGACCCGTCGCACCTGGGGCTGAACCTCTATCAGCGCCGGATATTCTTCCGGATCGATGTGGCGCACGATCTGTACCGTACTCGCCGGGCAGATCTCAAGTTCACGGGCAATATCCGCCGCGCGCTCACCGCTCGTCAGCAGAAAAGTATCGAGACCGGACGGCGCTTCGCGGGCAATCTGCGCTGCCGCCTGTGCGCCGATGACGCCGGGGCCCGACGGCATGTCGCCCACCAGCCCGACGGCACTCGCACCGAGCCGCGCGGCAAGGCGCGCCTCGTCGATCGACGCCATGCAGCACACTTTTACATGTACCTGAATGCCAGTCATTGGTGTGAAACCCCATCCAGCACGGCCGGCAGAAGTTCGTTGAGGTCGCCCAGCAGCACCGCGTCTGCAATCTCGTCCATTGCTGTTGCTTCTCCATTCACGATAACGATCCTCGCACCGGACTCCCTGGCGATCGGCACCAGCCCCGCGACCGGGTACACCGACAACGTTGAACCCACAGCCAGCAGCAGGTCGCAATCGCGGGCGGCCTGTTCCGCCCGGGCAAGATCGCGCGCAACAAGCGACTGACCGAAGGATATGGTGGCGGATTTCAGGATTCCGCCACAATCAGGACAGTCGGGGTCTTCTTCACCTGCCGCGAGGCGCTTCAGCACCACCTGCGTCGCCACGTGATAGCTGCACTCAAGGCACCCGACCTCCCGGATCGTGCCGTGGATTTCAATCACGCGTTCGCTGGAACTGCCGGCAAGTTGATGCAGGCCATCGATGTTCTGGGTCACCAACAGATCGAGGCGACCGCTTTGTTCAAAACGTGCCAGCACCTCGTGACCCAGACCTGGGCGCGCTTGCCATACCGGCGAATCCCGCCGCGACAACCAAGCCTTTCGGCGGATATTCGGATCCGCCAGGTAGTAGCGGATATCCGAGAGTTTTTCTGCATCGGGATCATGGGTCCAGATGCCCTGTGGACCTCGGAAATCCGGTATCCCTGAGGCAGTGGAAAGGCCTGCCCCGGTCAGCACCAGGACCCGCTGTGCCGCACTCAGCCAGTTGCAGGCGGCGTCCAGTTTCGTGTCAGGGGTATCGGACTCAGTCATGTCATCTTGGCGGGCGATCCGGCAGTCTAGTAATCCTATCCCAAATCAGTTCCTGTTTAGAACCTGAGCAGAGCGTTGATAAAAATGAAACTCTTGCAATGGCGCGGGGACCGGGATTGTCTGATAAAGTGTTTCTTCTATCATCAAAAGGAGGATTACCATGTATTACCGCGTCACGACTTATGGATTTGATGCAGCCCGCTTCGACGAGTTTATGGCAATGGCTGACACTTTCCGCGATGAACTCAACGCCATCGATGGTCTCGAGATGGTTCACTCCTGTGTCGTCGATGAAGGCCAGGGCATGATCATCTCACGCTACGCGAGCGAAGCCGCCGCGCAGGATGCCCAGCCGCAGATCCAGGCCATCCTGGGACGCATGGCTCCCTTCATGACCTCAGCGCCCGAGATAACAGCGGGCGAGGTGATCTGGGAGATGTAATCTCGTCAATTTTTTCTGATGCTGCCGGACGAAGTTTTGTCCAGCCACAAGGAGGCAAGTTTATGTACTACCGTGTCACAACTTATGGATTTGATGCTTCACGAATGGAAGAGGCGCAGGAAGCCTTGAACGCCTGTCGGGACGAGTTGCAGGCAATAGACGGTCTTCAGGCAGTTCATGATTGCCAGGTCAGCGATGGCGAGGGTATGGTCATCTCGCGCTGGGACAACGCAGCGGCCGCTGAAGCCGCCCAGCCGCAGATCCAGGCCATCCTGGGACGCATGGCTCCCTTCATGACCTCAGCGCCCGAGGTAACAGCGGGCGAGGTAATCTGGGAGATGTAAACCGCTTACCGCACGGTCAAGCTGAAAAAAGAGAAAAGAAAAAGGTTTCTGGGGGATAGTGCGGCTCTTGGGCCTGGTTTAAGCGGCGACCTCACACTCCGTTGACAGCACCCGGAGCATACTGCGCCCGTTGTATCTCCTCCTTAAGCTTGACCCCGGTCTTTACCGGGGTCTTTTTTTAAAAAATCCCCCCATCAAGGCCGGCGGCCATGGCCATACCGAGTTCATGGCACTCGTCAACGAAGTCCTCGCGCCACTCACCGTGGCAGATCATCGGCTCCTGTACCGCCCGCCAGCCAAGACCCGATGCAATGGACTCGACCGCACGGCGTGTGCCGGTGCCGTCCAGTTTGGCTCGGATATAGAGCGCATAGGGCAAGCCGCGGGTGTCATCAAAGCATGGGTAATACACGCGATCAAAAAAATCCTTGAGCGCCCCACTCATGTATCCAAGATTCTCCGTGGTGCCGAGCACCAGCGCTTTCGCCGAAAGCACATCATCGGCGTTTGCCTCAAAGGGAGTTTTCACCACGATCTTTATGCTGTCGGCGTCAGCTGATACTGCACCCGCTTCGACCGCGTCGCGCAATCTTTGTGTATTCGCCGACGGCACATGGGCCACGATCAAAAGCGTTCGGGTATCGGTCATGCGAGCATTGTCGATGCCGCTCGTCCAGCCGACAAGAGCAAGGTCAGCAAGGGCTGAACTAATGCGTTCAGAAAGAAAGTCCCGGGAAGGCCCGGGACTCAATTACCGAGGAGGAAGGAGGATTACAACTAGACTTCCATGTTAGCAAAATACTCACGAAATTTCACCCCCAAATTCCAAAATTTCCTTTTATTTTTAATAAGTTCCGTTAATCTGGACTAAGCCGACGCACATCAAATAGTTAACAATAAAACCTCCAATTCACTTGAGTTCGGTGGGCGTTATCCCTCAACAACGTTGGCAACAGCACACCTTTTTGCAGTACTCATCACCCCTGCAACGGCCGGACAAAAATTTAGTTTTGTTCTTCCTCAGCGCATTCATAACCTAACGGCAGTTCCGGTTCGATCTCCTCGATACAAACCTTGGGAATGCCTAGTGGACTGACTTCTACCGGAACGCCAATGGCACAGAGCAGTTCAGCCTGATCCTGTGGCTGTTTGCTTCCGGTCAACAACTCGATTTCCTGCTGGGTCATAAACCTTATTACAGATCCCATAGTTGAACCCAAGACTGTCTTTTCCGCGTAAACCCCTGCTGTTTTCTTACACGTTTCTCGTTCTCCCCGTACCGGAGATAACTGATTAACGTATTCATTTTTGCTCCTTATGCATTTGTTGCCGGTCGTGTTGGTCTGCGTATGTAGACATCAGCAACCGTGCATCGATTGTTCGGAGCCGGACTGTCAGCGGTGTAATCATTAGGCACCAGATCAGCATCAGAAATATTCCTGCGCCCGGTAGGTTTCAGGCAGACCTTTTTCTTCAAACTCATCACCCGGGCAGACCAGCGCCTCGATGCCAAGGCTCTTGAGTTTCAGTGCCAGGTGGCGCGCGCTCAGCGAATCCAGCGGGTGGGCGCAAGCCCGCCACTCGAAATCTTTCCCTGTCTGCATGCGGTACAGGACCCGCGTGGTCTGAGCATTACCTGTCATAGAACTTGTTTTGTTGAGGCACTGGCGAGCGGGTATCATCTGTGAGGAAGCGCTATTGCAGTAATCAATCCCCGCCAAAGCGTGGTCAGACGCTGGACACCGGGGCCAATGCGACATGGCTATAACTACTGAAGACCACACCGTCCTTTCGAATATCGCCCTGGCGATCGCCCGGGCCGCCGGTGAATACGGCTGCGATGGTGCGGTACTGCTGGCCGATGCGGGTATTGATCCGGATGCCGTTCAGGAACCTGACAGCCGTATTTCAGTGGTGCAGCACCAACGGCTCTGGCGCCTCGCCATTGATCGCACCGAAAACCCCTGTCTGGCAATCAAGGTCGGCGAGGCTTTGCCGCCTGGGGCCATTCACGGCCTGGGCCTGGGCTGGCTGGTGAGTGATACCCTGAAGAGCGCACTGGAGCGACTGGTGCGTTTTCAGAGGCTGGTATCCACCAATGCAGATATCCAGCTTGGTGAGACGGGCGATTGCTATGAGCTGATCGGCCAGCCCAGACGTACACCGAAGAACTTTGAACCCGCCTCAGCCGATGCGCTGATGGTGCTGACCCTGCGCCTTTGCCGGTTGGCCCTCAGTGAATCGATCACGCCCCGCGAGGTGCAGCTGGCACACAACCCCGGGACTTGCCTCGGGGCCTACCAGACATACTTCGGTTGCACGGTAATACCCAATGCCCCGCGCTATGCGCTGGTTTTCGACAAGGGTCTGATGGAGCAGATCCTGCCCGGGGCCAACCCCCTGCTTGCACGGATCAACGATGATGCGGTGAGCGATTACCTGGCGCGCTACGAGCTTGCGGATTTTGCAACCCAGGTGCGTCGACTGCTGATCGAAAACCTTACCGAGTCCAGATCCGACCAGGCTGCGATCGCCCGTGAGCTCAACGTCAGCGTGCGGCAACTACAGCGCGAGCTGCAGGAGAGGGGTCTCACCTTCAAAGCGCTTGTAGACGAAGTTCGCCGTGAGCTCGCAATCAGTTATCTCACGGAAAAGCAAAAAACGATCGGCGAGATCACCTACCTCCTGGGCTACACGGAGCCTGCCAACTTTGGGCGGTCATTCAAAAAATGGACGGGCAAAACCCCGGGCTCCTTCCGGGCCTCGGCGTAACTCGGCTGATCGCGGCGTTGTACTGCTACTGAGACCCGGCGGGTTCAGCACTGCTGCCAGGGCAGCTGACCAAAGCGCTAGGCCGCGCTGCGCCCGGCGGCACCCGCCAGCTGGTGCGCTACGAGCTGTGCATAGAGGCCACCCCGGGCCAGCAGTTCGTCATGGGTACCGCTCTCAATCACCTGACCCTGATCGAGCGCAACGATCTTGTCCGCACTGCGCACCGTCGACAACCGGTGTGCGATCACCAGCGTGGTGCGGTCAGCCATCAGTTCTTCCAGCGCCCGGCGCACCGCCTGCTCGTTAACCGCATCAAGATGTGATGTCGCCTCATCCAGAATCAGCACCGGGGCATCTTTCAGGAAAGCCCGGGCGATAGCAACGCGTTGGCGCTGCCCCCCGGAAAGCCGCATGCCCCGTTCGCCGACCATGGTCTCAAGTCCCTCAGGAAGCCCCGCCACGAGTTCACTGAGCGATGCCCGCTCAAGCGTCGCGGCAAGTTCTGCTTCGCTCGCCTCGGGCCGGGCGATCAGGATATTGGCGCGCAGTGTGTCGTTGAACAAGAACGTATCCTGCGCGACCAGCGCAATCTGCCCGCGCAGATCATCGAGGCGGTAATCGCGAAGATCATGGCCGCCGAGCGTGATCGCGCCCTGCTGTGGGTCCCAAAATCGCATCAGCAGGTGCGCGATGGTGGTCTTGCCCGCACCGGACGGCCCGACTAGCGCAATCGTTTTACCTGCCTCGGCATGAAAGGCGGTGGCATCGAGCGCCTGGCGGTTGCCGGTTTCGTATCTAAAGTCGACTTTATTCAGTTCGATCGGCACACCGCCTGCAAGGTGGTCGACAGCCACCCCTGGCCCGTCGTTCACCAGCACGGGCTCATGCTCCACGGCATAAAGCCGGCGCGTCGAGCCCAGCGTATCCGCAAGCTGACGGCTGACCTCTGAGATCTCGGAGATCGGCAGAAAAGCCGCCATCGCGAGAAGCGTCAGCAACGGCAGCATCGCGCTTTCAAGCAGTCCCGCGTTGACCAGCACCGCGCCCGTAACGATCACCGCAAGGCCGCCAAGCCCTGTCGCCACTTCAAGCAGTGCGCTTTGGACCGTAAGATCAGAAAAGAAAGGCAGGCGGATTCGGTGATGATGCTCGGTGCGCTCGGTGAGTTCTGCGCGACGCGCGTCTACATAGTTAAACGCGATCACCTCGGCGAGGCCTTGCACGCTGTCAACGGCATGAGCGTTTAGCTCACCCAGCGCTTCGCGCGCCCTGGATCCCATCTCGTCAACGCGTTTTCTCAACATAAAGGGGCTCAGTGCAACCACCGCCAGAAACGGCACCAACACCAGCGCCATGACCCACCCGAAATAAAACAGCACGCCCATCACCAGCGCCGGCACCAGCACCGCCACAAAAGCCGGCGCCACGGTGTGGGCGAAGAAATACTCCACGAGTTCGACATCGTAGGTCGCCATGCCGACCATGTCGCCCGTGCGTCGGCGCACCATGTAGGCAGGTGCGAGCCGGTCGAGCTTTTCAAAGAGCGCAATGCGCATCTCGGCCAACAATCGGAAGGCCATGTCGTGGGCGATCCACGATTCCAGCCAGTGAAACACCCCGGCGACCGGCGCCATAACCGCGAGCAGGATGAGCAGGTCCACAAAAGGCTCGCCGGTTTTCACGGCGCGCACCGCCAGTGCCCCAACCACACCGATACCGGTATATGCCAGCACCCGCGTCACCCCGAAAACAAAGGTCATGGCGAGCCTTCCTTTATAGGGCACGATGTATTTCATCAGCTCGCGCGCGGCAGCAACCCAGCCAAGGCCCTGCGCCTTGACGATGGCATCGGTGGGCGCAAACTGCGCGGCTTCGCTATAGGTCGGCATCTGCTCAGCTTTTCGCCCACGCGAGGAGTCGACCTCGATCGCAGGGCCCGCACTCTCTTCGGCCTGCGCCGCCATCAGTTGGTGATACACACCGCGCTCGGCCATCAGCTCGGCATGGGTGCCCTCTTGCGCAATAGCGCCTTCGTTCAGCACCAGGATGCGGTCGGCATCGATCACGCTGGAAAGCCGGTGCGCAAAGATCAGCGTGGTGCGCCCGCGCATCAGCCGGTCGAGCGCCTCCTGGATAATGGATTCATTCTCGGCATCCACCGCCGACAGGGCTTCGTCGAGAATCAGGATCGGCGCATCTCTTAAGATAGCCCGGGCGATCGCGACGCGCTGGCGCTGCCCGCCCGAGAGCCGGATCCCGCGCTCACCGATCACCGTGTCGTAACCCTGGGGCAGCAGCGAGACAAACTCATGCGCGTTGGCCGCGCGGCAGGCCTGCTCGAGCTCCTCGGCCGTGGCATCAGGCCTTCCGACCCGAAGGTTATCAGCCACCGTGCCATGAAAAAGATAGGTATCCTGGTTAACCACCGCGATCTGGCCGCGGATATCGGCAAGGCGCAGGCTTTTAAGATCGTGACCACCGATCTTTACCACGCCCGCATCAGGATCATAAAAACGCAGCAACAGCCGCACAATCGATGACTTGCCCGCACCGCTTGGGCCGACAAAGCCCACCCGCTCACCGGCTTTCACGTTAAAACTCAAACTCTCGTGCGTAGTACGACGCCCGCCGGGATAGGCAAAACGCACACCCTCGAGCGAGACCGTGGGTGCGAGTGCGTCGACGGTTAGCGGTGCCGCTGACTCACTAACCATGGGCTTTGCATCCATCAGCTGGAAAATCGTCTGCGAGGACGACTGCGCCAGCATGCCGTTATGCATCAGCGAGCGCATGTCGCGCAGCGGCCGGTAGACCTCGACGCCGAGCATCAGCACCATCAGCAGCACACCAAGGCCCATCTCACCATCCGCCACCCGAAAGGCCCCAAAGGCGAGTGTCACCGCTACGCCGAGCGTGATCCCGGTATCGGTAATTCCGCGGGCGAGCGAATTGGTCGCGAGCACCCACATGGTGGATTTAAAAAGGGCGTGGGCGGTGTCTTTGAGTTTTTTGGCTCGGGCGGTGCTCTGTCCGAAGGCCTTTAAGGTAACAAGGCCCTGCACCGAATCCAGAAACTCCGCGGCAAAGGCCTTGTAGGCATCACCGCGCTCAAGGCTCTTTTCGCTGTCCCAGTGGTGAAAAATCTGCGGTGCAATGAGCGTAACGAGCGCAGCCGTCAGCATCACCAACGCAATGGGCACATCGAAAAATGCCACCACGGCAAAGATCAGGAAGGGTGTCAGGATCGAGACCATCAACTGGGGCAGGTACTGCCCGAAATAAATCTCCAACTGCTCAACGCCTTCGATCATCGCAACGATGGCATCTCCGGTGCGCTCAAGCCCGAAATGCGCCGGGCCCAGACGCGTGACCTGGTCGAAGACCACCTGTCGCAGGTGCAGCTGCACCCGGGCCGCCGTCTTGTGGGCAACCATGTTTCTCAGGTATTCCAGCCAGCCGCGCACCACCATGACCACACCAACGCCTATAAAAGGAAGCACCAGTTCTTGAACCGGGGCGCCCTCAAAGACACGGATGATCAGCCAGCCAAGGAGCGCCAGGCGCGCGATTCCAAACAGCACGGCCAGCACACCCACCGCCACCGCGCCGAAAATGCGAAGCCGCACACCCCGGGTAAAACCCCAGAGTCTTGAATCGAAATACATACCTTCCCCCTGTAACAAGTGAGGATGATTCTACTGGAGAGCACCCACGGATTTCCCCAACAGGCCGTCGGGTAAACTCACTGCCATGAGCGATTCAGAGGCCAAGCCGAAAATCAGCGTGACGCCCCAGTCGCCGGCGCTTGGTGCTGTGATCGATGACCTGGACCTCACCAAGGACCTAAGCGAAAGTATCCTTGATGAGCTCAAAGAGGCCTTTGGCCGCTACTCCGTGATCTTTTTTCGACGCCAGAACCTCACACCACAGCAGCACGTTGATCTTGCCGAGCACTGGGGCACGATCAACGTCAACCGCTTTTTCAAACCCCTTGAGGACTACCCGCAGATTGCCCAGGTCGTAAAGGAAGCCGACCAGATAATGAACATCGGCGGTAACTGGCACGCCGACCATTCTTACGATGAGATTCCCGCGATGGGCTCGATGCTGTATGCACGCAAAGTGCCCGAGGTCGGGGGCGACACGCTTTTCTCCAGCATGTACCTTGCCTATGAAGCGCTCTCTGATGGCATGAAAGATATGCTGGCGAACCTTAAAGCCTGGCATTCGAGCCGTCATGCTTTTGGTTACGGCGCAACCGGTAGCGAACACTACGAAGACGGCCGCCTTGCCAACCCAGACCTCGCGACCCAGGATGCCCTGCACCCGGTAGTAATCAACCACCCGCTCACAGGCAGAAAAGCGCTTTATGTCAATGCACGTTTCACCGTGCGCTTTGACGGTTGGACCGAACAGGAGTCCAAGCCCCTGCTGGATTTTCTTTACGCCCATGGCGCCCGCCAGGAGTTCACCTGCCGCTTTCATTGGGAGCCAAACTCCATTGCGTTCTGGGACAACCGCGCAACCTGGCACTACGCCATAAACGACTACCACGGCGAGCAGCGCGTCATGCACCGTGTCACTCTTGAGGGTGTGCCGCTGACCTGATCCCTGCCCCGGCGGAGCGCATCGAGACCAAAACTTTCAACAAAACACCTCCATGTTGCCACGCACCTACATCAACCCGCCAGGACACTGGGTCACTGACCCGCCGCTTCCCTACAGCCAGGCGGTGCGCTGCGGTGACCTGCTCTTCACCACCGGGCAGATGGCGCTCGACAACACCCTCAAGGTGATTGCCCCGGGTGACCTTAACGGCCAGATCGACGCGGCGATGGCAGACCTTTGCGCCGTGCTCGATGCGGGAGGCATGTCGGCTTCAGATCTCGTGCAGATGCGGGCCTTTTATGTTGATGAACCCACCGCAACTTTTGAATCAGTCGCAAACGAGATCGCAAAATCGCTCGGCCCCCTGGCAGGACCCGGCCCGGCGCTGACCGTCGCGCCGGTTGAGGCGATGATGTCACCGGGCCCGCTCTTTGAAATCGAAGCCATCGCCATGCGCGGGCAGAACGGCGAGACCCTCGCCCGCACGGCTGCCTGGGACCCGGACTGGGCCGGCCCACAGAAGCCCTTCAGCCATGCCCTTCGGGTCGGTGAGATGTGCTTCACCAGCGGCGTTACTGCACAGGGCCATGATGTTATCGAAGCGCCCGGCGATCTTAGCGGTCAGTCGCACGCCGTCTTGCGCCGGATCGACGGACTGCTGCGACAACTCGGTGCAGACATCAACGACACGGTCAAAACCAATCTTTTCAATGTCGAAGCCGGAACTACCAAGGACTGGGCTGCGCCCGCACTTGCAAGGGCGAGTTACTACAACGAGCCCGGCCCCGCGGCCACCGGGCTCAGCCTCCAGACTCTTCGCCCCGAAGGACTGATGATCATCAATGACGTGGTTGCCATGCGCGGTCGCGACGGCGCGAGACTGCCACGCAGCCATGTCTGGCCGGATAACCATTGGGACTGGACCGTGCATCTTCCCTACCGCCACGGCATCCGCTGCGGTGATCTCATCTTTCTGGGCGGGCAGGTCCCGCTCAACCCTGATGCCAGCGTCGCTCACAAGGGCGACCTCGTCGCACAGACCAATATGGCGATGGAATACATCCGCCGGGTGCTCGCTGAGTTGAACCTCGACTTTGGGCATGTGCTGCGGATCAATACCTTCTATGCGACGGGCGATAAAGCCGATACCGACGAGCGCATCTGGAAAGAGAACCTGCATGCACGGTTTGCGCACTTCGAGCCGCCCGGCCCGGCAACGACCGGCATCCCGATGCCCTACCTCGCCTACGAGGACATGAACATCGAGATCGACATTATTGCCATGGTGTAGGCTAACTGACGTGACTGACCTTGCGAACAATCCCCCGGACGATGCGGCAGCGAAAGTGCTGGCGACGCTGCAGAGCCTGGGCATCGAGCACGAAGTCATGGACTGCGATCCTGAGCTTGCCGATACGGCGGTTTTCTGTGCGCACTACAACATTCCGCCCGAAGTCTCGGCCAACGTCATCATTGCGGCCGGTAAATCCGACCCCCGCCAGTACGCCGCCTGTGTGCTGCTCGCCACCACCCGGCTCGACGTCAATAAATGCGTGCGCAAGAAAATGGGCGTAAAGAAATGCTCCTTTGCCTCGGCTGATGAAACCAAAGCCCTCACCGGCATGGAGATTGGCGGGGTGACGGCGCTTGGCCTGCCGGAATCACTGCCGCTCTGGATCGACAGCAAAGTGATGCAGTGCGACTACATTATCCTGGGCGGAGGCAGCCGCTCGATCAAAATCAGGATCTCACCGGCGGTCTTTGATCTCACACCCAACACTGAGATCGTTGAAGGCCTCGCCCTTGAGGCCGCCTGAAGAGAAATTAAATTAAGAAAAGAGGAGAAAACATCATGGGTTTTTCACCATCACAGCCAGACGGCAGCAATGACTCGCTCAAAAGCGCGGTCTCGGCCGACGGCAGCCCGACGCTTAAAACGCAGTATCTCGTTCCCGCCCGCTGCGGTGTCGCGGTCAGGGTCGGGCAAGGCCAGACCATCGAAGTGCAGAACACTCACGGCACCCAGGTCTGTGATTTCTGGGCCTTTTGCGCAGGCGATATCAGGGAGTTTCTCTCAATGGCGCACACGCGTACGTCTTTAGAGAGCATCTTTCCCCAAACCGGCGAGCGGATCGTCTCTAACATCCGCCGGCCGATGTTTGAGATCACCGAAGACACCTCCCCCGGCGTGCACGACACGCTGATGGCGTGCTGTGACAGCAACCGCTACCGGATCCTCGGCTGTGAGGGATACCATGACAACTGCACGGACAACCTGCGCATGGCGCTGATGGCGATCGGCCTTGAGGCGCCATCGATCCCGGACCCCTTCAATCTCTGGATGAACATCCCCGTGGCCAATGACGGCGCCACGGCCTTTGAGCCCACGGTCTCAAAACCCGCCGACCACATAAGAATGAAGGCCCTTTGTGATGTGATCGCCGTGATGTCGGCCTGCCCGCAGGACATGAATCCCATCAACGGTATCGACTGCGATCCGACCGAGGTGCACTTTCGCGTAGTTAACTAAGGTGTTCGTAGCCACTCTTTCCTCTAATTACACAAAGCATTGACTTCGGCCCCAGCGATTTCTTCAGCCTCCGCCGTCGTAGCGGTGGGCAGATTCTCTTTGCCAAGGCTTAAGAACATTGCCCTCATCCTCTTTTTAGTATCGCTACTTTTAACGACTGCTAAAGCAGATGCAGAACCGAATGAAGTCAGTCGGGCCGAACAGATTCATTGGTCTCTTGCATCCTTTTTTGGTACGGGTTGGTATCGTGTCGAGGACAACCGCTCCACATTTGTCCTTAATATGCCGCTTGCCAAGACGATTGATACCCCCAAAGCTTTTGGTCTGAATGAGACTGATACGACGTTCAAGCTTTTATTTCCCGTTTCAGTCGGCATACACCATCTTGACGATATTCCAGCACTTATCGAATTTGAAAATTACTCGTCTTTAGCGTTCGTACCTGGGGCGGAGATGAATATCCCAATGACGGACCGCTGGACGTTAAAGCCGATCGTTCACTTCGGTTTCGGCTACGAGGAAAAGTCGGATGATCTCGTCAGTGTCTGGTATGTCGGACTGAGGAACCGGTATATGCTTACCGAGTCGGGCGGTAATTCGGTCGCGTTGCTGGGCAGTCTTGCGCTCGGCGGAAACAAACCCCAGTACGAGCAGAGAAGTCGTTATGGCGCGCTTTTGGCCGGTTTTGAAGGCACCCATCGGATCGAGAGCAATTCCTTTACTCGCCGACCCTTAAATTTTTACTGGAACGGCTCCTATGCCACCTTGTTCGATGAGCTGGATTTTCATCTATCACCAAATCTCATTAACCGCGTGGACGATCAATGGGAACTGGGCGCAGGTATTGGCAAAGCCGGCAAAGCAGTCTCATGGTGGCTATTTAGCTTTGATCGGTTAGGTCTCGCCTATCAGCAAAGTTCGGACGGAGTATTCAAGGCGGTAAAGATATTTTTCTCCTCAGCCTTCGACCGCTAAGGCCGCGCTGTAGCTGAAGTACTTTTCTTTATCTAGCATCACGATCCTCCTTAAGCTGCTGTCTGGATAAAGGCTCATAGCCATCTCGGCGACCGACCATAACGATATGAAAAAGACCCAAGACGAAAGACGCAAAACCTCTGAAGACCCCAAAGCCGCCACCCAAAAAGGTGTACCGGCCTTTCCCAAAGAGATCTGGGAGAACGCCCTTGCGCAAACCCGAAGAAAAGAAGCCAAGGACGCCGGCCCGCCGGTGCTTTCGCCCATCGACGACTGAGTTCTCCAACTTCATCTCCAGAAAAGACTTCTGACTCCCTCTAGACTTCGCCTGATGGCGTTATAAAAGAGCTCGAGAAGAAGATACTTACCGTTCACGACCACCAGAAAACAAGAGATGAAGGCGTGTTTCGTGAAACGCGCCTTGGATGTCTTTATTAGAACCCTGACCGGGGTGATCTAACGTACGATGGCATAGGCGGGCTGGCGGGGATCCGCGCCCGCGCGGATGAAGCCCGGAGAAGGTTCCGCAACAATCACTTCGACCGCCGCGGTGTTGCGCGTATAGTCCGGATAAATGTCGAGGCGATGGCCTCGGCTTTCCAGTTCCCGACAGATCCCTTCTTCGACGCGGCCCTCCACACTTAGCACAGCAGGATAATGCCGGAATGGGGCAAATGAAGACGGAAAACTGTGCGAAGTGATACGTGGCGCATCGATAGCCGCTTGTACATCCATGCCAAAATGGAAGATATTGAGAAAGACTTGGAGCATGGACTGAACCTGCGCATCGCCTCCGGGGGCGCCGAAAGGAACAACGGTGCCGTCGTCGCGCAACGCGATGGCAGGGTTGGGGGTTAGGCGCGGTCGCCGGCCCGGGCCTACGCCGCTGGGATGGTTCGGGTCCGGTCGGGACTGAGTACCACGCGGGGAAGGGATCAGACCAAGACCGGCGACAGCCGGGGAACGCCACATTCCGTCCGAAGGTGTCGCTGAAAACGCGTTACCCCATTTATCTACGACGCAAAGATAGGAGGTGTCCGGATCCCTCTCAGGCAAACCTTCCGACGCTGGGTAGTGAAAAGGCGTATCAATTCCATTCGGCGTTGGCATATCCGGCATCGCTTGCCCTGGATCAATGCGTTTCAACCAAGCGTCGATGTTGCCCTCGCTATGCAGTCTTGCAAGCGGAACATCCACATGATCCGGATCCCCGTAGTAGTATTCCCTGTCAGCGAAAACGCATTTTATGACCTCGGTCAAAAGGTGCAGATAGTCTGCACCGTTCTGCTCCAATCCGCCCAGGCCGGCCCTTTCGATCGTCAGCAATGACTGGATGAGCGTCGGTCCCTGGCACCAGGGTCCACAGGTAAGCAACTCGAAATCACGCCAACGGCCTCGAATCGGTGGCCCGATCTGGCTATGAAAATTGGCCATGTCGTCACGGGAAAGATACCCACCCTCGTTTTCCACATGGGCGACGATGCGCGCGGCAATATCACCGGTGTAAAACGCCGACCGCGCTGCTTCGAGCCCCGCTTCGCGACCCTTGCGAGCACCGACCTTTTCTTCATCGACCATGTACTGAATGGTCGATGCAAGATCGGTCTGAACAAAACGCTCACCGAGTCGTGGCGGGCGACCATCGGGCAGAAACAATGCCGCATTTGAAGGCCACAGGCGGTTCTGATCCGAGTTGTGCTCGAACGCCGATGCCAGGAACTGGAACACAGAAAAACCGTCGCGCGCGAATTCGATTGCGGCTTCGGCCACCTCACCAAACGACATCGTGCCATGGTGCTTGAGCGCGGTGATCCAAGCATCAGGCGCCGCCGGCACCACGGTGCGCAGTACACCATAGGGCAGTTCGCCATCGAACTCACGTACGAAGAGATCGGCGGGGAATGACATAGGCCAATGGCCAAGCCCAGCGATCGTAATCACCTCGCCATTGGCTAGGCGGATGATGATCGGCGCGACACCGCCAAAGTTGACCTCATCCGGATGCAGTACGGCCAGCGCCATCCCGGCGCAACAACCGGCATCAATGGCATTTCCGCCAGAATCCAAGATCGCGTTGCCGGCTGCCGCGGCAAGATAGTGTCCGGCAGAGACCGCCTGGCGATTTCCATAGAGTGTTGGACGCATTTACTTCACTTTACCCGCTCAGAAAAGCATATAAAACGAATGGCAAAATTGCCTAGCCATCGAACATGAGCAGTACAGGGGATTTCGACATGCCATTGCTGGCCCTGCTCGCAATCACCTGACGCAAACTCGTTTTCGCCTCTTGGCCGTTCACGAGGTCAATCAGCCTGGCTTCCCTGTCGTCAACCTCGTCCTGGAATCTATCGTTTCGTTCAATCTCGGCCGGTCGCTTATGCCCAGTAATCAACAACACACTACCAGCATCAGACGCTGCAGTAACGACCCGACCACCCGTGGTTTCTTGACTTATCAGATTGCCTAGCCGGCCGGGTAACAGGCAGTTCAGAGACGTCACGATCCGGCTACCGTCATTAGGATTGTAGAGTTTGTCCACCAACCCACGGCAATTGAAGTAACCACGGTCCAGCTCGACAAAATTATCGATTACGACCGCGACCTCCGGATCCGCCCTAGCCAACAGCATCGCTTCCGCTACGCGCGCGTGCTCATGCTGAAGTGATGCGTCGTCTGTCGGTGCACTGGTCCGGTCAAAACCGACACAGGAGACGTGTAACTGCGCCTTGTAACTGGTTCCCGACAGACAGCGCTGCACCCCAGCATAGCCATCAAGAGGCGGCATCTCAGACCCGATACCGAATATGAAACCGTCAATAGTGTCGACCAGCCCGGGTTGTTTAACTACACGTTCAATCTCGTCCGGGCGCTCGAACTTTAGACCATGATAGGTCGTCCAGCCCTGCACTTCGGGGTGGACAGGGTTCAGATAGATCTCGAATGCGGACGACTGCCGGAGTTTAGAAAGCGGTGAAATCATCTTCGGCCACTGGCTTAACAAAGCTACTACTTCAACCGCCTTGATCATCGACTCATGCTGCGCGAGCGCCGCACGACGCTCCTCGTTGGGCAGACCGAACATGACAACCGTAAACCGGTGGCCGAGGTCACCGAGTTCCCTTAATCGCTTCGACACCTTTGGGTCGAGGATATCCGAAATTGGGATTCTGAATTCGACGATGCCCATCTCCCACAGGGCAGACAGCGGATAATCGTTGCGCGCGTATTTTCGTTCGAATATCTCGACCCCCCAGGGCGTCGCTACATCAGCTAACTCGCACCAGGGTCTCCGCAAATCTATCGTCACCGCAGTCCCAGTGGGGTTCCAGGGGTGAGCCCTGAAGTTAAGTTTGTTGCTGGCACGGATCAGGTAAGG
>Ga0315336_1004305_pt1 | contig 17136 bp, 14 predicted proteins | sample ASW5metaG_FD_204512 | JGI IMG/M metagenome (GOLD analysis project Ga0315336, IMG submission 204512) | Ammonia-oxidizing marine archaeal communities from Monterey Bay, California, United States - ASW #5 | ecosystem: Environmental > Aquatic > Marine > Intertidal zone | place: USA: California... | reverse complement strand
ACCCTTCTCAAGCGCCGACAATTTTGCTGCAACCGCCTTATTTGTTCGAAACGCCGACATCAGGTTCTCGCCAATCTCGCTCCACATCCAGGCCTGAGCTTGACCAGCCCGGCGCGATTCTATTTCCCCTGCACCCCCGACGGCGGCCATATAGCTCTCAATTGTTTGCCATACCTCCTCCATACCTTCTTTTTTGAGGGACGAAGCAAGCAGCACCTGGGGCGTCCAATGTTCAGTTCGGGGCCGCATTAAATGCATTGCAGCCGTATATTCGGCGGCTGCCTGCTCGGCAGCCGTCTTCAAGTGTCCGTCGGCCTTGTTTACAACCACCAAGTCAGCAAGTTCGGTGATGCCGCGCTTGATGCCCTGTAATTCATCGCCACCACCGGGAGACAATAACAACATGAACAGGTCGACCATGTCGGCAACTGCGGTTTCCGACTGCCCGACACCAACGGTTTCGATCAGTACCACGTCGAACCCCGCAGCTTCAGTCAGCAACATAGCTTCGCGGGTGCGCCGCGCAACTCCGCCCAGGGTTTCCCCTGCGGGTGACGGGCGAATGAACGCATTGGGATCGCGTGCGAGAAGCTCCATCCGGGTCTTGTCACCCAATATGGATCCACCTGAGAGTTTTGAAGAAGGGTCGACCGCTAATACCGCTACTTTATTCCCGAGCCCTGTTAGATAAGTTCCAAACGCTTCGGTGAAAGTTGATTTCCCAACACCCGGCGGGCCGGAAATACCAATTCGGGTCGATTTTCCCGTGGCCGGTAATATGGCGTCGAGTAAAGTTTGCGCTTCGGCCCGGTGATCATCGCGGGTTGATTCGACCAGGGTTATGGCGCGTGCCAGCGCCCGCCGGTCACCAGCCATCAATTTTTGCGCAACAGCAGACATATCGGCAAAGCTCTCGTCAATCGCACCGGGTTTGCGCTTGCTCGCCATGTTGCCCCTCCCGGCCCAATCAGGTCTTACCTGTTGATCTGGCGTTAAGCCGCCCGCTCCCGCTCGCGAAGCATAGTCATGATATCACCAGCCGCAGCAGGAATATTGGTTCCTGGGCCAAAAACTGCGGCCACCCCAGCTTGTGCGAGGAAACCGTAATCCTGAGGTGGAATAACGCCGCCGCAAACAACAAGAATGTCGCTTGCACCTTGAGCTTTTAGGGCATCGATCAATTCTGGCACCAGAGTCTTGTGTCCTGCCGCCAAGCTCGACACACCAACCACATGGACGTCATTTTCTATTGCTTCACGGGCAGCTTCTTCCGGCGTTTGGAAGAGCGACCCTACGTCCACATCGAAGCCAATGTCAGCAAACGCTGTTGCAATCACTTTTGCGCCCCGGTCGTGGCCATCCTGGCCCATTTTTACGACCAGCATGCGTGGCCGGCGCCCTTCTTCCTCGGCAAACACTTTGACGTCGCTTTGAATGCGCTCGAATCCTTCATCACCCGAATACGCCGCACCATAAACACCGGTGACCGAATGAATTTCAGCTTTATGGCGGGAGAAATGCTCTTCCATTGCGTCCGACATCTCTCCCACGGTTGCTCGTGCCCGCGCCGCATCCACACATAGTTCGAGCAAATTCGCGTCACCCGCCGCACCTTTGGTCAGCGCGTCCAGGGCAGCATTCAACTTTATGTCGTCTCGCTCGGCGCGGACCTTTTCCAGCCGGGCAATTTGCTGGTCACGTACCACAGCATTATCAACCTCGCGAATGTCGATCTCTTCTTCTTTTTCACGCACATACTTATTGACCCCGACGATTACCTCTTCGCCCCGGTCGATGCGCGCCTGACGACGGGCTGCAGATTCTTCGATCCGAAGTTTGGGCATCCCGGCTTCGACCGCCTGAGTCATGCCACCCAGTTCTTCAACTTCTTCGATCAGTTTCCAAGCTTCATTGACCAAGGAATTCGTCAGGCTCTCGATGTAATAGGAACCGCCCAAGGGATCGATCACTTTGGTCACCCCGGTCTCTTCAGCCAAAATCAATTGCGTATTACGGGCAATGCGCGCCGAATTTTCTGTTGGTAAGGCGATTGCTTCGTCAAACGAATTGGTATGTAAGCTTTGGGTGCCACCCAATACAGCTGCCATGGCCTCAAAGGCTGTCCGTACTACATTATTATACGGGTCTTGCTCGGTCAGGCTCACGCCCGACGTCTGACAGTGCGTACGCAGCATGGACGAGCGCGGATCTTTAGGTTCGAAACGGCTGATAATCCGCGCCCACAAAATGCGTGCCGCCCGCAGCTTGGCAATTTCCATGAAGAAATTCATGCCAATCGCGAAAAAGAACGACAGTCGGGGGGCGAACTTATCAATTTCCAGGCCACGCTCGATGGCTGCTCGGGCGTACTCCAATCCATCGGCCAGCGTATAGGCGAGTTCCTGAACCTGCGTCGCTCCGGCTTCCTGCATGTGATAGCCCGAGATCGAGATCGAGTTGTAACGGGGCATGTACTTCGACGTGTACTCGATAATGTCCGATACGATGCGCATGGATGGCGCAGGCGGATAGATATAAGTGTTGCGAACCATAAACTCTTTGAGGATATCGTTCTGAATGGTCCCCGAAAGTTGTTCGGGCGAAACTCCTTGCTCTTCCGCAGCCACGATATAATTGGCGAGGTTCGGCAGGACCGCACCGTTCATGGTCATGGACACGCTCATTTTGTCGAGCGGAATCTGATCGAAGAGGATTTTCGTATCTTCAACCGAATCAATCGCAACACCGGCCTTACCCACATCGCCTTTTACCCGCGGGTGATCAGAGTCGTATCCCCTGTGGGTCGCGAGATCGAACGCAACCGATAAGCCCATCTGGCCAGCAGCCAGATTACGGCGATAAAAAGCATTGGATTCTTCAGCGGTTGAAAACCCGGCGTATTGTCGGATCGTCCAAGGCCGGTTCGCATACATGGTTGCCCGCACGCCACGCATATAGGGATCGAACCCGGGCAGGGTATTAATCTGCTCCATGCCCTCCAAGTCTTCTGCGGTATACAACGGCTTCACGGGGATACCCTCAGGGGTCTCCCAAATCAGATCATCCGGGCCACGGCCTTTCAAATCCTTGTCCGCCAACGCGCGCCAATCTTCAATCGTTTTTCGGGAATCTGTCATGTCTTATCCGCCGGGAAATTGTGATCCTTGCTGACCCCGCGGCGCTCATGATACGCCCGTGGCTCCAAGGATTATTGTGCGGCGCAGTATCGCCAAGCGACCCCAGGGTGTCAAATTATGTACTCAGGCGACAGTGCCGGTCGAAATAGTCTTGTTTTCCGCTTCAGTTCGGCAAGAAATCCTAAATCTGCCAGGTGACAATCTGCACTCCCGGGACCGGTCTCAGGTCCGGGTTCCGAAGGACTTCATTTCGCCATACCGCCCAAGCGACGGCACTTTGGGCAACACCTTGGGATAGCCGTTCCTTTCCGTCGGGCCCGATCTCCCGAAACCACTCCGGCATTTCATAGCGCTCCCACACATGAGAAAGAGGACCGGTCGCATAGAATTCTTCGAACGGTAGCGTCGATTGCCCTTTTCGCTGATTGATCGGATATGCGGGCAGCCGGTTTATCAATAGCTGTTTCAACAAATACTTACCTTGCAGCCCCTTCAAATAGCGGTCTTGAGGAGGCACGCTGGCGGCGGCTGACAATAACGACTTACCGAAAAATGGTCCCGCGACTGCAGTTCCATAGACAGAAGCAGCGTGACGCATCCGCATTAGCGCATCTTCACAAAAACTTCCGATCGAATGGGCCAGCTCCAGATGTTGATAAAAACGTCCGAGGGAGGCACTCGGCCGCGGCGTCCGCTCTAGGGTGTATTCCAGCCTGCGTTCCAATCGCGCTTTCACTAAGTCAGGCCCCAATGCCCGCATGACCGTGCCCAAGTCGCTACGTAAAGAATCTTGACCGGCAAAACCAAACGGATCAAGCGGGTGTCGCCGCAATTTTTGTGCTGCAGGTTGAATGGCGTTAAGGCGTGGAGACATTTTAAGCATTGGCGATGCGGCGCGAAGGATAAGATTTCCGATCACTGATGCGAAGGGCGATGCCAGTCGCGTCGACACAGATCCATGTCCGTAAAGAATGTCGGCATGAAGTCCTGTTACCATTTTGCGGTAAGGCATCTTCCACGCAGCCTGGTAAGTGGTCGAATTAAAAAACATAGGTGGCAATGCACTCCGGCGAATACTGCCAGCCAAATCATCCAAAAATGACGATGTGTCGAAGTTTCTACACTCAAGCCGAACACCCAATAGATTAGCGGCTTGGGTCGCATATTGAGCTTCAAATCCTTCTGCGGTGCTGCTGCTTTGCACATATACGGCGGGATTATTATTGCCTAAATAGGTGTGGATCAGAGTTGAATCCACCCCGCCAGAAAATAGGCTGGCCACTTCCGTTTCAGATTTGAGCGGTTCTATAACTGCTTTAAGTGCAGTGTCCGCCCAATCAACATAATCTTCGGAATCCGCTTTCTCACTTTCGACATCGACTCGATCAAACTGATGACTGCTGATACTTCCTTTATTCAAGTTAAATTCGAGACATTCGCCGAGAGCCACCCGCGAAACATCTTGGCAATGGCTTTCTGTTCCGGGAACCGTCCGAAATAAAAAGTGATCGGCAATCGCACCCTCGGAAATTGTACGGTCGGCTAGGGGCAATTGAACAAGTAGATTTCTGAAATGATCCGCGATTATGACATCACCGCTGGAGCGCTTCGTGTAGAAAAATTCGTATCCCGAGGTGAGGCCCTTCCATATCGTAAACTGAACCGCCCGCCCAACCTCTAATTCAACTTTGAGGACAATCGCGTCGCCGATATCGACGCATATTTTCTCAGCTGTCTTATCATCTCGGGACAGATTTCTTCTCAGGGCATCGGGCAGAAATTGACCGGTTCCCATAACAACCCAATAGGCATTGGGGGTCTCAACAAAATGGGCCTCAGGGTCGCAGACTAGAAGCTTCAGTTCCATTGTTCGTCCCACGCCTTACTCATGTACCTAAAGCAGCTCTTATACCTGTAGTCGCTTAACAGTTGTATAAGCCCAAGGCCTCAACAATAATTTGCCTGAACAAGGGGTGTACCCCTTGCCAAACTGTCGGCAAAGCCTGATTGTTGTCACGATATGGTTGCCGTCACCGATTACAGGTCAGGACCAGAGCGAAACCCCGGACAAGGGCGCGTCACGGCGGTTCTGGGGCCCACCAACACTGGAAAAACCCACCTTGCGGTCGAGCGTATGCTTGGCCACCACAGCGGCATGATCGGATTGCCCCTGCGGCTGTTGGCGCGCGAAGTGTATGACCGAGTTGTCGCGATCAAGGGCAAGTCATCCGTTGCCCTAATCACGGGCGAAGAAAAAATCATGCCCGGGCGTCCGGCGTACTATGTGTGTACGGTCGAGGCCATGCCCTTGGATACACCGGTTGCGTTCCTGGCGATTGATGAAATCCAATTGTGCGGTGATTTCGATCGGGGGCATGTCTTCACCGATCGGCTTTTACGTGCTCGCGGCACTGAAGAAACCATGTTCCTGGGCGCTGATACCATGCGCCCGCTAATCCAGTATCTATTACCGGACGCAGAATTTGTCAGCCGCCCTCGATTTTCGCGGCTGGAATACAGTGGCCAGCGAAAACTGAGCCGCCTTCCACCACGCAGTGCGATTGTCGCTTTTTCGATCCCCGAGATTTACGAAGCCGCTGAACTCATCCGCCGCCAGCGCGGCGGCGCCGCCATCGTCATGGGGGCCCTCAGTCCGGGCACCCGTAATGCCCAAGTTGCCATGTACGAATCGGGCGAAGTTAATTTCATCGTCGCAACCGATGCGATCGGCATGGGGCTTAACCTTAAAGTCGACCATGTGGCGTTCATGGGGTTGGCAAAATTTGATGGTCATGGAGTACGCGAACTGTTCCCTGCCGAGATTGCCCAGATTGCAGGTAGGGCGGGTCGTCACCTAAACGATGGCACCTTCGGCACCACCGGCCCGGCAGGCCAAATCGATCCGGAAGTGGTAGAACGGGTAACGGAACACCGGTTCCCGCAAATCGAGAAACTGCAATGGCGCAATGCCGCGCTGGATTATGGCAGTGTGTCTGGCCTCCTTCGCAGCCTGCAGGCGCCGCCACCTTCGGAATGCCTGCGCCGTACACGGGAAAACGAAGACTTGTACGTCCTTCGTGTACTGTCACAGGACAAGAAAATTACCGAACAAACCAAGGGCCCTGCCGCAGTGCGGCTATTGTGGGATGTCTGCCGCATACCCGACTTTCGCAAGACCATGCCAGATATTCACGCCCGCCTTCTTGGTGAAATATATAATCACCTAGTTGTTGGTGAAGGAATTCTGCCGACCGATTGGATGGCCCGCCATATCGCGCGGGTCGAAAGAGTCGATGGCGACATCGATACACTTCAAACCCGGCTTGCCCATGTACGAACATGGAACTACGTTGCTAACCGGCCCGGCTGGCTTGCCGATCAAAGTCATTGGCGGGAGCGAGTTCGCGAAATTGAAGAGCGACTTTCCAATGCGCTTCACACCAGTCTAACCCAGCGTTTTGTTGATCGCAGGGGCTCCGTTCTGGCTCGGCGAAACGAGACTGATTTGATCGCGGCAATTGACGGAGAGGGCCGAGTTTTGGTGGAAGGTGAATACGTGGGAGAACTTAATGGCTTTAGTTTTGTGCCCGACGCCGAAGCAGAAAGCGACGAGCAGAAAATCTTGCGGACCGCTGCGCGCAAGGTACTGGCTAGCGAAATAGCCAACCGTGCGGGTAAATTCGCTGAGGCTAAGGATGATGAGTTTTCACTGCGGCCGGGCACAGAAAATGGGGCTCCTACAATTGAGTGGAAAACTCTCCCCCTCGCCCGGGTTGTGCGTGGCCCGAACACGCTGTCCCCGACGATCAACCTTATTCCCAACGACCTGTTGACCGGCCAGGTCGGGAGGCAAGTGGAAAATCGGCTTTCCCGTTGGCTTCGCGATTATATCAAACTCAATCTCGCGCCACTATTTCACTTGCATGAAAACATCAATACGGATTCAGCACTGGAGGGCGGCGCCCGAGGATTGGCATTTCAATTGGTCGAACGGATGGGAATGGTTGACCGGCGGACCGTTGCGAAGCAAGTAAAAGTTATCTCCCGCGATGAGCGCCGCGCGCTTCGCGGTTACGGTATCCGGTTTGGCGAACACAACCTGTATATGCCGGCATTATTGAAGGCAGCACCCGCGAAATTGCGTTTCGACCTGTGGCGCCTCGAACATGCTGGCGACAGCACCGTGACCATGCCCGATCCGGGGCTAATGTCAGTTGCCCTTGACGAAAGCGTTCCTGCAGGTTTCTACCCTGCCGCAGGATTGGCGCCTTGCGGCCGACGCGCGGTTCGCATCGATATGCTGGACAGACTGGCCCGCACCCTGCGTGGAAAATCGCGAAACGGCCCATTCCCAATGGACCCCGCGCTGATGTCCACTGTTGGCTGTGGCGCTGATGACTTCAGTGAGATTTTGGCGAAATTAGGATTTCACCTTGTCGAGTTGGACGGCGAGACTCGCGTCGCTCCGCTGCCCCGGCAGCGCCCGCCTTCCCGAAAGGGGGCCAGGAAACCGAAAACAACAGATTCTACTGGCACACCGCAACAGCAGACTAAAGCAACATCTAAGACAAACGTCGCCACGCCGCGCAAAGGTCCTCGCGCCAAGCCGGCCACTAAGCCCATCGACGCAGATTCACCGTTTGCCGTGTTGCAAGAGTTAAAAACTCAGCTGACTGTGAAAAGCAAATCCCATCACGGTGGAAAAAGACGGCCGAAAAAAGCTAAATCCGCATGACAGAAGGCGAGCAATCAGCCTCTCGGAACACCGGTACTAATACAACGGTCCTTAGTCAAAGAGTGGACAAGTGGCTGTGGTTTGCCCGTTTTTTTAAGAGCCGGTCGCTTGCCTCCCGTCTGTGTAAAGGGCACAAACTCAGGATTAACCGGCGGATCATAGATAAATCTAGCGCCACAACTAAGGTAGGTGACATTCTTACTTTCCCCCAGGGCAACGGCATCCGAACAGTACGGGTTCTGGACCCCGGCGTCCGCCGGGGTCCAGCCAGCGAAGCCCAGTTGCTCTATGAAGATCTGACGCCACCACCTCCAGTTCGCGACGAAAGTGATCAAAAATCGGCTCCCACCGGGCGACCGCGGGGGGCCGGACGACCGACCAAATCCGATCGGCGGGCCTTAGATCGTCTGACCCGGGGCGAATGATCATTCGATGATAATGAAATTCCGTGGTTTAGCCGCTTGAATGGGAAGCAGGGCCTGTGCTACGGAGGGCCATGTTAAACAGGATCAAGTCCCTGCTCGCAGGCGAAGATAGAGATTCGGCACCGGCAAAAAATCATTCCATAAGTGACAAACAGTTAGCAGCAGCGGCCTTATTGGTCGAAGCCGCACATATGGATACATCTTTTGACCAAGCCGAGCGGACAACTATAGAACGCGCCGTTCAACGTCGGTTCGATCTAAACGAAGAGGAAGCTGCAACGTTGATCGCTGAAGCCGAGAAAGTGCAGAACGAATCTAACCAGCTTTTGCACTTTACCCGCACCATCAAGGATCACTTTCCGGAAGAGGAACGTGTCGAATTAATGGAGATGTTGTGGGAAGTGGTGTATGCGGACGGAGAATTGGACCAATACGAAGCCAATTTGATGCGGCGCATCGGCGGCCTAATTTATGTTCCTGATCGGGAACGCGGAGAAGCACGAAAACGAGCGTTAAAAAGACTTGGACTTGAAGATAAATAAATTTGCATCGGACTTTTGACCCTTCGGGGGGAGGCGGAAGCCGGAGCTGGAACGAATTTTGGAACCCAGTGAACGTCGAAATAAATCGGTAGGAGCTTGAGAGTTAGATGACCTACATCGTCAACGAAGCCTGCATTAAGTGCAAATACATGGACTGTGTTGAAGTATGCCCAGTCGATTGTTTCTATGAGGGCGAGAACATGCTCGTCATCCATCCAGACGAATGCATCGACTGTGGTGTGTGCGAGCCGGAGTGCCCGGCCGAAGCGATCTTGCCGGACACCGAGCAGGAAGCAGAAAGCTGGGTAGCGATGAACGCCGAGTGGGCAGAGAAATGGCCTAACATCACGGCGAAGGGCGAGTGTCCAACAGACGCGGACGAGTGGAAAGATACGCCCAATAAATTTGAAGAGCATTTCAGCGAAAAACCGGGCGCGGGTTCCTAATTCCGCTGCCCAACTCTGGGTCGGGTACTACCTCTTCTGTGATTGAGGCAGGACTTGCACTGATTCGCGAGAACCCTTTGGCGATCGTCTTTGGCGGGGCGATTAGCGGGCGGAGATGGCCAATAAGATTGCCGAAACCTTAGAAATTCGGCAGAAACATTGATTTTTTTGCAATAGCACAAAAATTTTGTGCAACTGCGAAGAGTGTGGATTTACATCAAAATTTGTGGTAAGTTCTGCCCTAGGGTGAGTTCGTTAAATCGGACCGTGGGGCGATATCGGGCGACAACGTCCAGAGTAAAATTAGACTTTCGAGCGCGGATTTAAGAACCGCGAGGCAATTAGCCTTGCCATCTGCGATCGGCGCTTATTTAGTGCCCCTTGTTGCTCGACGTTCGTATTTTTGGCTCTGGCCAATGGTCACAAAGTTTCCGGCACTCGGCTGGTTGCAGACCAAGTAGACCCCGAGCCCGCCATGCATAGATGTTTTGAAGAGGTCGTTTTTTATGACGAAGAAGAAAAGAGTTCTGGAATTCGAGATCGGTGATTTTGTGGTTTATCCAACCCATGGTGTTGGCGAAATAACTTCGATTGTCGAGCAAGAAGTTGCCGGCATGTCGCTGGAACTGTTCGTGATCGAGTTCGAGCGTGACAAAATGACTGTCCGGGTTCCTGTGGCTAAGGTCAAAACCGCAGGCATGCGGAAGCTATCCAGCGGAACGGTCCTGCAAAGCGCTTTGACTACCCTTAAGGGTCGCGCCAGGGTAAAGCGCACCATGTGGAGCCGGCGAGCCCAGGAATATGAAGCAAAGATCAATTCAGGCGACCCTCTGTTGATCGCCGAGGTCGTACGTGATCTTCACCGGGCGGCGGGTCAGCCTGACCAGTCCTACAGCGAGCGTCAGATTTACGAAACCGCTTTTGACCGCTTGGCACAAGAAGTTGCCGCTGTCGAAGCCATCAATCGCGAAGAAGCTGGCGAACGTCTCGATAAGGTGCTTCAAGCCGCCTAAGCGAGCCGGGAAAACTAATGTCGCAGCAAACAGCTGCAAACGAAATCAGACCCGTGTTCCGGCACGGGTCTTTTTTTGTTCAACAATTCCACTTGGCGTATCGCAATGCTGCGTAGCACGGTGTAAATTGTAGTCTATTGGACATAACGGGTAGGGTCTGTGACGCCGAGTAACGAAATCTTTGCGCGCTTCGAGGGGGCAAGGCGCACATGGGCGGTTGCGGCCATTCACGGCGAAGTTGAATGCCTGCGCTCTCTTCACAAACAACTTCTACCTCGGCTAGAGGTGGGCGACCGGTTGGTTTATCTGGGAAACTTTCTGGGTAAGGGGCCGGAAATTACGGCAACCGTTGATGAATTGTTGACCGCCCGCGCGCAAATTCTGTGCCTGCCCGGAATGGAGCCCTGGGACATTGCTTACCTGCGTGGTGCCCAGGAAGAAATGTGGGACAAACTTCTTCAAATTCAATTTGCACCCAACCCGCGCGAGGTTCTGGAATGGATGTACGGACAAGGTGTCGGCGAGACTCTCACCGCCTATGGCGGCGATCCTGAAACTGGCCGGCGCTACGCTCGCGACGGGGCGGTTGCTCTTACCCAATGGACCATGGGCGTGCGCGAAGGAATCAGAAACCACCCCGGGCACAGCCTACTAATGGGAGAATTGAAGCGTGCCGCTGTGGCGCTCGACCAAGGACTGGTGCTGGTCAACGCAGGCATCGACCGCGAACTTGAATTGTCCGAACAACGGGATGCCTTTTGGTGGGGCGGCGACACCTTTGCCGCCAGAGATGTGCCTTTTCGCGAGTTTACGATGGCGGTTCGGGGCTATGATCCGGCGCACAAGGGCAAAGCGCTGGGCAATCATATCGCCACCATTGATGGCGGTTGCGGCTGGGGTGGCACGCTGAACGCCGCCTGTATCAACAGGAACGGCGAGTTCGTCGACTGGATCGAAGTCTAGACGCGTTGGAGCCCCTCACTCGGTGATCAGTTTGACCCTCTGACCCTTAGTGACAGCGGCATTGGCGTCAAACGCGTTCAACACACGAAAGCGCTCCTCCTGAAAGTCAACGTAGGCCATTGCCTCGGACAGGGAACCGACACTGTCTTTGTCACGCACTTTGGCAATCCTGACCCGAAGTGGCTTCAGCTTCGCCTTTTGAGCTTCGGTCAACTTGTGGAAACTGTAGGTAGTGCGTTGAAGTTCCTCAGACATATTAGCCACCCACTTGGTCGGTGTGGCCATCTGAAAGCGAAAGATCTGATGCTTTGAAAACCGTATGGCGACCAGCCGCACTTCCCTCGATTGGCCATTCGATTTGACAGTCGTCCACCCGGTCGAGGCCTCTAACCCATTGATATTTATGGCTTCGACGTCACTGAGGCGCGTGCCCTTGGCCCACTGTCCAACCAGGTAATCGGTCATCGACATATAGCGGGGCGGCTTAGGCGCGCCGTCAAAAACGATCATGGCACCATTCGGCCCCTTGGCGACAACAGCCTTGGGTGAATTGGTGATGCGATACCCTTGAGGTACGGTAAAGGTGAAGCCAAGTTCAGGATGAGAAAAGGTTTGCTTTCGGATAAACCCGTCCTCCGGGCTGTCGCCGTAGACCATGTCGCGAATTTGATCGAGGAACCGGTCCCGCAGCCGGGGCATCTGTTCCGAAGCCGGATTGCCCCCGGCCTCACGGATAACATTCAAAACCCGTTCACTGGTTTGGGGGTGAGTTGCAAAAAACTGATCCTGCGAGCGCTCGCGGCTATCCGGGCTGTAAATTTGCCGCAATAACTCGCTGTTATTTCCGAGGGACTGAAGAAAATCAGCTTCGGCATAAGGATCGTAGCCGGCGCGCCGCAGGTAGCGAATGCCAAGAACATCGGCTTCATTCTCTTGCGACCGGGAATAGCTGGCGAGATACAGCTGCGCACCCAACTGGGCAACTTGGCTTGCTGTGCCACCGCCCAGCCAAGCATCGAGAACCGTCATACCGAGGCCGGTTGCCATAGCACGGCTATAACGCTGTGCAGTGTGTCGTCCGGTGACATGCCCGATCTCGTGGGCCAATACACCGGCCAATTCAGCCTCGCTGTTTGCCAATGCAATCAGACCCCGGGTCACGTAGACGTACCCGCCAGGAAGGGCAAAAGCATTCACCACCGGTGAATTGAGGACCGTGAAGGTAAACTCCAGATCAGGCAATTCGGAGTTTGCCGCAAGCCTGCCCCCGATCGTCGCCACGTAGCCAGTCAATTCAGCGTCGTCGTAAACGCCGCCGAACTGCTCAATCATTTTCGGATGCTCTTCCGCTCCAATTTGAGCCTCCTGCTGAGGCCCCATAAACGCTGTAAAATCATTTTTGCCGGTGGCCGGATTAACCGAACAGCCGCCAATGGTCATCAAGCAAATTACCGCAAATGCTGCGATCACGGACTTCTTCACGCGCAGCTTCCTATGGACCCGGAACAATAACCGTCTCGATCTGTTCAAAGACTTTCTCCTCCGCAATGGTGTCTTCATCGGCTTGATCATCCTCGGCAGCATATCCGGCCAGCTCGATCTGTTCAGGATGGGTAATCTCGACCATTGGACCATTGTACTGCTTGATCCAGCCGCGTACTTGAACCTTTTTTCCCTCATAACTGGCCAAAGCGTCACTCAGCTCGGGATACTGCCGTAAAACCTTGGGAGCGAGCGACGCAGTAAAATCGACGCGCCAATCATCGCCGTAGTTAATGTAGCCACGCCCGCGCACTAATGCGGTTGAGACTACCCGACCCGAGACCACTTGGAACGTATCAATCATGCGGTCTAGATCCTCTGGCACGCGGACCTCGTAAAAAGCGTCCGCCCACATGCCCGACACTTGCCGACGTGCAATGCGTTCGGCTGCGATCATCTGCGGCGCCAAGGCCCGATTGTCGGGAAAGGTGTAAACCCGAGCAAAACCTTCCTCAAGTAAGGTTCCTTGCGCCCACAAATCCGGCGCACCTTTTTTGTCGAGGCGCCACAAATGAGCAAGCTTGCGGCCATAGCGATCGAACTTGCGCCCGCCATAAAATAAGCGCACAGGCTGGTTCGCCAGCAATTTGATGACCCGATTTTTTGCCTTGTCGGCCAAGGGCCATTTGACGAACCCCGGCCGCCCCAAGGGCAATTTGGGAGCTTGGATCCCGACCAGCCGTACCGACACCCCGGACGCTAGCTTGACCGTGTCTCCGTCAACCACAGTGATCACCATGCCACGGCCGCCGTCTTCCAATCCGGCCCACAGAGGTTCATCGGCCAATGCTGGGGAAACCCCCGCCACCAGTACAGCCAATACTGCGATTATCAAAACCCGCGTGTTCATCCGCTCAGTTTAGCAAGGACGCCCTTGGTCGGAACCTACTTTTCCCCTAAACTCCCGCGCGAGGGTCAAGTTGGGGTTTTTCGTGTTACAGTTTTTTCGAATGTTTACGATTTCTGCCGTGTTTGGGGGATTTCTGCTGATTGCTGGCGCGGGTCCCGCGTCGGCGCTGTCGTGGAACCCATACGAAGAACCCAATCGGCTATCTCTCTCACTCAGCTATTTTGACTTCAACGACAATGAAGAAGCTGGTTCGGCGCATCTGGAATACCGCTTCCGCCAAGGCTTGTGGCTAATCCGGCCCATGGTTGGGGTTTTAGCGACGACCGACGAAGCGGTTTACGGCTATGGCGGCCTTTACGTCGATCTGCCGATCACGGACCATTGGATCTTTACGCCGAGCTTTTCGGCGGGCGGCTACGACGATGGCGACGGTAAGGACTTGGGCCATACAATCGAGTTTCGCTCGCAATTGGAGCTCGCGTACCGCTTCCGCAATCGGGTGCGGATCAGCCTCAGTGTGAGCCACATTTCGAACGCGAGCCTCGACGATAACAACCCGGGCACCGAGATTCTGTCGCTCAGCTATGCGATCCCGTTCTACCCCATGCACCCGCCGCAACGGCGGCGCTGAGCGTTTTAATTCCCGATCAGATTAAAGCCACTTGTTCATGAGGTCATAGCCGACCGGCGTGTAGCCGTTTCTGCGGTACAATTCCCGGGCGCGGTCGTTCCCCCGCATGACCCCCAAATGCAGCGCTTTGACCCCAAGCTTGCGCGCTTCCTCAACGGCAAACTCGAGAACGGCCGTGCCTATCCCTTGGCCGCGCGCCGACGGAACGATATACAGCTCGTCGATAAAAGCGTCGCGCCCACCGTATTCGATCGAAAACCCAAGGGTCATAACCACGTAACCAAGAACCGGGCCCGTCGCCGCATCCCGCAGCAGCCACGCGCGGGCAAACGGGTCCTCCTTGGCCAAAGCCGCAACCGCCGCCTCGCCGCCCGCATCCACCGGATGGCCGTCTTCATCACCCATGGCCCGCACCATTTCGAGGAACGCAGCTTCCGTCGCCTCACTGACCAGCTCTGTAAATAATTCCGGCATAGGCCTTATCCCGCAAATGTGGGCCAAATTCGACAACCGCAGCATACGGCTTTTTGGCACCGGCGCCATGCGGTTGACGGGATTTGCCATCACGCCTAGAACAGGCGCTCGAATAGGTCCTGCGGGCGCCCGTAGCTCAGCCGGATAGAGCACCAGATTCCTAATCTGGGGGTCGCAGGTTCGAGTCCTGCCGGGCGCACCAATTTACGATCTCGCGACGGCTCGCACCGCTCGCGCCTGTTCACGTTTTAGGCAGACGCCCTCTTATCCGGACCCCACATCCTTCCCTGAACCATGACTTCGTCTACCAGAAAGGGTTGGGCAAAAGGCGGCGCGGTGTCTCTTCTCATTTGCCGATAGGCCGTAAAAATTTCTTCGCTTCCCCATGCGCTGATAGCAACCAGCTGATTTTCTTTATCTATGGCTTCAAATCCCGAGACAATTATATTTCCAGGATAGGCCGAAGACGCCGGAAGTCCCTCTTCCACTCCCCAAAACTCGTTGACCCCATCTCGGAATTCAACGTCGTCAAATTGCCAGATATGAAAATTGCAGACGCTACCCACTGGCGCACCATAAAAGGGGCCCTGGGTGCTATTTTTTGTTGGACTGGACTCCAGCTCACGTAATCGCAAAATATTCTGGGGTTCCATCATCGGTAGGAACCAATCGGGAGAAATGTCTTTTCTGTGCTGCGAATAGGCGTCCCAAGCTTCCTCACTTTCCCAGCGACTGAACATATACGTCGTGTGGTCGTTGTGACAGTCATCAAAGGGACTGACGAATAGGTTCCCAGGCGCGCCACGCGCCACAGGTAGTCCGTCGGACGCATCCGCATACTCCTGAAACTGCCTTCGCTGCGCTGCGTTCTCGAAATTGAGTGTATGAACGACCGCGATTTCGCCGCCAGGTTTTGTTATCAACATGTAACTTTCCCTCTCAGGGTAGGTTCAGGTCTGTTTACAAGCGTTTTAATCCACATCAAGCGCCAACTGTATTTGAGCGTCGTTATGCCGCCAAATATCTAAAGCTAGGGCCGCGTACCCCAGTGATCCAAATGCGTTAGTTCTACGGATGGCTTTCGACTTAGGGGGCCGAAGTTTCCCTCGGGGTAACCGATGGGCAGTACTGCGACGATACCGTGCGTTGCGGGAATGCCGAAGTGTTCGGTCAACTCCGCTTCAAAAACCTGGTGCATGGTGGTCAAACTTGCGCCAAGGCCTTTGGCACGACACCCAAGCAAAATGTTCTGCACACAAGGAAACACCGAGCCGTAAGATGGCGGGGCGAGACCCACGCGCTTTTCGTCCGGGACAGCCATTGGCCAATCGCGTGCGCCACAAACGAAAAGCAAAACCGGGACATCCTTGATACGTTTTCCGAGGGCCAGCGCGGTACGGAAATTTCGTGCATTACGCGAATTGTCGTCATCCGCTGGGATGATTGGTGCGAAACGCTCATGCATCGCCGCGTGGTAGCGTTCACCGAACAATGTTTTACTTTCCGTATCGCGGACCACAAGAAATTCGTACGGCTGTGTGTTCATACTATTCGGCGCGCAACTTGCAGCGTCGAGGATTTCTTGGAGCAAGGCCTGCGGAACCGGGTCGGGCTTTAGTCGCCGCATTGGCCGGTTCGTCGTCATGATATGGAAAATATCTTGGTTTTCGCTCATCCAGAGTGACTCTCAAAAATAGCAGGGAAATCCCAAATTCTGTGCCGTCAAGGATCTGGTGCGAGAGCCTCGAATATTGGATTGTCTCGGCCTAACACCGATCCGCCCGATGCGAGCGGCATAATAAGGACACGCGTTGCGCCAGCATCCTCATGCTTCTTCACGTGTGCTTGCAAAGAGTCGCCGTTTCCCCACCCCACGAGCATATCGATCAGGGCATCACTGCCGCCGTTTGAAAAGTCGCCGTCGGAAAACCCGAGCTTCCGCCATTCCCGGTGGTAATAGTCAAGACCCATGTAAAACCCGAGGGCTTCTCGTGCTGTCTGTCTGGCCTTCGCAGGATCGGTTTCCGCTAACAGAAGACACACCACATTAAGATCAACATTTGGATCTATTCGAGTTTTCGATAATTGTGTGTGCTCGGGAGACATCAAATAGGTTAGAACACCGTCGGTTCTGGAGGACCCAAGCGCTTGCATCTTCGGGCCGTGCGCCGCGATGTATATTGGACCCATAGATTCCGCTGAGGAGGACGCGACCTCAACTGCGGCCATCGCATCGAGGTAACCCTCCATCTTCGCGACCGGGGGTTGCCAGGTATGCCCTCGGCTCTGGTTTAAACCGACATTGGAGACCCCTAACCCCAGGATGAAACGCCCTTGCGAAAACTCAGCCAAAGTGTGCCGGGATTGAACCATGCTAT
>Ga0315336_1004303_pt1 | contig 17138 bp, 10 predicted proteins | sample ASW5metaG_FD_204512 | JGI IMG/M metagenome (GOLD analysis project Ga0315336, IMG submission 204512) | Ammonia-oxidizing marine archaeal communities from Monterey Bay, California, United States - ASW #5 | ecosystem: Environmental > Aquatic > Marine > Intertidal zone | place: USA: California... | reverse complement strand
TTCGGCATCCAGGTCGAATGCCTTGCGCGCCCGGTCGGATTGCAGAATTGAGTAAGCTTGTTGCTGAAACTTGCCGACCGCTTCCAAATGTCCGGAACTGTCCAGGTCGGTACGAAACCGGTCAAAGTTCCGCAGCAGATCCTTGCGACCCGAGAACCGCTTGTCGGTCATGCCTTCGACGAGAGAAAAATTCTGCAGGCGAAACGGTCCCGGTTTCGCCGGATCGGAAATGGTCTCGAACGGCTTATGCGCCACGCCCAGGTAGGCCGCATCCGATCCCGGAACCTGCCTGGGAATGATCACATACGGGGGCATGTCGGCCGCCAGATGCCGCAACTGCTCGGAAACGACCGCGCCGCAACTGGGATGCATGTTCTGAGTCGGATCGCGACCCGGGTTGTAACCGGTGAACATGATCTGGTCGCCCGCCGAATGTCCCGCGTTGTCATGGTGCAAACTGCGAATGATGGACCACTTGTCCATGATCTTGGCGCACTCCGGCAGCAGATCAACGATTTCCACTCCGGGTACGGCCGTCGGAATCGCTCCAAACGCTCCGCGCACTTCGATCGGCGCCTGAGGCTTGGGGTCCCAGGTTTCGTGCTGGGACGGCCCCCCGCGCATCCAGAGCAGCAACACGGAGTTGTCGGTCTTTGCGGATAAGCCGGCCTGCGATTCATGACGCAACAGTTCAGCCAGCGTCAATCCGGCCATTCCCAAACCACCGGCCTTGAGAAAACCGCGCCGATTGACGCGCATCTGCCGTTGAAACTCCGAGCAGCCATGTCGTGCGGAGTGTCCAGCCAACCCGCGCCTCCAATCAGGACCTGCGCATCAGGAATGCGCTTCGAGAAACGATGACTGACCACGAGCAGCAGCAGCGGAAAATCGCAGCGGGCGGCCAGCAACACACACGTTTCATGATACGTCAGGCACCGCAAGAGTGTCCACCACTCCTGTGGATCGTGAAACCGACCGTGGCGTTCTCAGTGGACCAACACACAGCCAGCCTGCTGCGTTTGCCCCACAGGATATGCCGTTGAACCGGCACCAAAATCGCGTTCGCAGGATCGGCTGTTCGACAACACATGGCACATCCCGACAGCATCAGTCCATTTCCAGACATCGCAAGCACGTGCTACAGCCAAGACACGACGTCCCTGCGTTTGCCGTACGACCTGAAAAGCCCACTTAGCCACATGCGACGCCAAACGCGATTGACGGCACTCCAATCGTCACCACCGCCAATCAGACCAGTGGCGATGGGACGTATGGACCAAATCCCGCCGCGACCAGTAATCGTGAACTAAGTTAGAGCAGCAAGCGCACCTGAAACCCCATTTTTAAAATCTGGCATACACATGGACACACTGAACACTCGCACCCGTCAGCAACTGCTAGACAGTGGAATTGTCAGCGCGGATGAACTGGACGAACTCAACGCCGCACCGCATGAAGAAGCGTCCGTGATTCGGGATTTGACCGAATCGCTGGTGCAGGATGGTCGCATGACCGCATTCCAGCAGCGACGGTTGTTGTCGGTCGAGGAAGGTCCGTTGTTTGTGGGTCAGTACTTGTTGATAGATCGCATCGGCGAAGGCGGCATGGGTACCGTGTTTCGCGGTTTGCACCGGCGAATGCAGCGGATGGTCGCTCTCAAACTGCTGCATCCCAAGCAACAGGGAGCCACTGATTCGATCGATCGCTTCTTGCAGGAAGTTCGGGCGGCCGGTCGCTTGAACCACCCCAACATCATCGCGGCCTACGACGCCGGGGAATGTGACTGCGGACATTTCCTGGTGATGGAATACGTTGACGGTGCCGACTTCAAGGAAATCCTGTCTCAATCGGCACGGCTGAACGTCACACAGGCGATCGATGTGATTCGCCAAGTCGCCAAGGGTCTTCAGTACGCCCACGATCAAGGCGTGATTCACCGGGATATCAAACCGGCCAACTTGATGCGCGATTTGAGTGGAACGGTGAAAATCGCGGACCTGGGACTGGCTCGACTGACGTCGGGAGTCGAGTGGGACGATCCAGATTCGCAACTGACCCAAGCCGGCATGGTGTCGGGTACGGTGGACTACATGTCGCCCGAGCAGGCTCGTGACACGAGCACGGTCGACATTCGAACCGATATCTACAGTCTGGGTGCCACGCTGTATCATCTGTTGACCGGCCAGCCCATGTTCACCTCCGGCGCCCTGATGGATCGTCTGATCTCGCACCGCACCGACGCGCGGCCCGCGCTGAAGGACATGATTCCCGACTGTCCCGCAGAACTGGAAGCCATTTACCAGAAGATGGCGGCCGTCGATCTGGATCAGCGGTTCCAATCGATGCACGAAGTCCTCGAGGCACTCAAGCCGATGGCAGGACAGCAGTCCACATCTGCTGCCGGGAGCACCGAGTGGAATCCGTCGGAATCCGTGGCCATCGTCGTCGAGAATTCGCGACTGCAAGCCCGTGTCGTCGAAAAAATGCTCAACGAAGTTGGCGTCGAAGATGTGCGCAGTTGCCTGAATGGCCGCGAGGCGCTCGCTCTGTTGCAGACCCTGCCGGCCGACTTTCTGTTGTCCAGTTACAACCTGCCCGACATATCTCAAAGAGAGTTCGTCAATCACATACGTAACAACATGAAGTGGTTATCAACTGCGATCGTGTTCATGACCTCCGATGAACTGCCGGATGCGACCGCCATGCGACTGCTCAACAGAAACTCGGTACACATCGTCAGCAAGCCCTTCAGTCGGCACCAATTGCAGGAAAAACTGCATGCGATTGCTCAAGCCACACCCACACAGCCGCAATTGGCGGGTTTCGACGATCTGCATGTCCTGGTGGTGGACGACAGTCTGGTCTGGCGCAGACGGGTGCAGGAAGTGCTCACCGAATTGGGTTTTGCCAAGTTTCAAACGGCGAAAGACGGAAGCGAGGCCGTGGACCTGCTCGCTTCACAGACCTTTCAACTGGTGGTAACGGACTACAACATGCCGAACATGAACGGAAACGAACTGCTGGCTCACATCCGTCGTGACAGCGACCAACGAGACGTCCCCGTCATCATGGTCACCACGGAACACGATCCACAGAAACTGATGGAAGTCTATCAACTGGGAGTATCCGCCGTGTGCAACAAGTCCTTCGATCCAGCACTGGTCCGCAACATCGTGATCCAGTTATTCGCCTGATTGATGACGATGCCCCGGCGGCCCGCGGAACGAATTTGAGGAAAAAACGAGTCGTGCCGCGTGGGAGGGGGAGGGAAACGTAGGCAGTGGGCGGGAAATAATTAGGGGATGCCGGTCTGCCGAGTGTCCCAAGCTATGTATTGAACCGAATCGGCCCGGAATGGACCGTCCGACTCGTCTCGCGCACCTGGGTCCCGTAGTTCACAACGAGTAACGCGATGGAACACTACGAGGAATTTGTAACGGACTTTCTCGTCGAGAGTCGAGAAGGCTTGCAGGAATTCGAGGAGTGTCTGCTCCAGCTCGAGAACAGTCCGCGCGATGGCAACGCCTTAAGTGGCGCATTTCGAGTCCTGCACACCGTGAAAGGCAGCTCGGGATTCCTCGGTTTTGATTCCTTGAGAACCCTGGCACACTCGGGAGAAAGCCTGCTGGGCCGGGCCCGCGATGGCGAACTGGAGCTGGACAGCCCGACGTGCCAGTTGCTGTTCGACCTGCTGGACAGCATTTCCACCGTCCTGTCGGCGGTCGAATCGACGGGAGCTGACGCCGGTGTCGATCTCGACAAAATCAACGCCTCGTTGAATCAAGCTGCCGACATCGAGCGGCCATTCGAAGTTCCGCAGCAACAACCGGTGTCCGACGCCACCTTGGTCCTGACGGAGTCGACGACCGACGAGTCGACGACCGACGAAGAGGCCAGCCTGGTCTCGAGCGCGGCCCCGCAGGAGTCGTTCGACACTCAGTCCAACACGCAATCGATGAAAGCCCCCGAACTGCCCGCCGATCCGCCGAGCGAGGATCCGGAGGAATCCGTTGCTGCGCTGCCGCCGGACGCCCAGTCGTCGCCACCGCTGCCGATTGCGGCAACGCCTTCCGACACAAGCCAACCTCACGAACATGCGGCCAGCGAAGCGAGCGGCGGACCATCGAATACGATTGCGGCCTCGAGTATCCGGGTGGATGTCGACTTGTTGGATCGGTTGATGAACCTGGTTGGCGAATTGGTCCTGACACGAAATCACGTTCTGCAAATCACAGCGGGCCAGCAAGACGCCGAGTTTCTGAACATGACGCACCGTCTCAACCAGATTGTCTCCGATCTGCAAGACGGAATCATGAAGACGCGCATGCAACCGATCGGCGGCATCTGGCAGAAGATCCCACGGCTCGTCCGTGACGTCGCCCATCAATGTGAAAAACGCGTGCGGCTCGTTCTGGAAGGTAGCGAAACGGAACTCGACAAATCCATGATCGAAGGGCTCAACGACCCGACTCTGCACGTCGTTCGCAACGCGATCGACCACGGGATCGAGGCGCCGGAAGAACGCAGGTCGCTGGGCAAGCCTGAAGAGGGTCAATTGAGCCTGCGGGCGTTCCATGAAGGCGGTCAGGTGATCATTGAGATTACCGACGACGGAAAGGGACTAGACGCCGAGAGCATTCGCACCAAGGCCATTCAGCAGGGATTGATCCCCGAAGAAGAAGCTCGAGAAATCAGTCCGGAAGAACTCTATCAATGGGTGTTCCTTCCCGGCTTCTCCACGGCCGCATCGGTGACTCAAATCTCGGGCCGGGGAGTTGGGATGGACGTCGTCAAGACGGAAATCGAACGCATCGGTGGGACCATCACATTGTTGAGCGTCCCGGGACGGGGAACCACCATTCGCATTACTGTACCGTTGACCCTGGCAATCATCCCCGCGCTGATCTTCACCAGCGATGGGCAACGCTACGCGATCCCGCAGCGCAACGTGCTCGAATTATTGTGCGTACTGCCAGGAGACCGCGACCCGCGCATTGAACAAGTTGTGGAGACCAGCTTTCTGCGACTGCGTGGGCAGCAGGTGCCCATCATCGATCTGCGGCAATTGCTGCTCAACGACCAACCGTGTCTTGTCGACGACACGACCACTCATTGCGTCGTCGTCCTCCGCTGCGGCAATCGTCGACTCGGTCTTGTGGTGGACGACGTCCGTGACACTCAGGAGATCGTCGTCAAACCGTTGAACCAGACGATCAAAAACATCGGCCTGTACACTGGCGCCACGATCATGGGAGATGGGACGGTGGCCATGATCCTGGACGTACTGGGCATGGCCCGCAAGGTCGGCCTGTTCACGCTCGAAGAACAGCGTGCTTTCGGTGAAGACAGCCGCATCATGGAACGCGTCGACGTCGAGAAACGCGTGCTGGTCTGTGAATTGGATTTGGGCCGTCGCGTCGCGATTCCCATGGAGCACATTCTGCGTGTGGAACAGATCGATCGTTCCATCGTCGAACAAACACAGAGTGGCCCGGTCGTGCAGTATCGGGGACAGATTCTGTCACTGGTGGATCTGCAAGAAGTGTTGGACGGAGTTTCCGCGCAATTCGACTCGGAGCGTCTGCAGGTCGTGTTGTATCGCAGCAGTGACCGCCCGACGGGAATCGTGGTGCACCGCATCATCGATATTGCGGTCTACGAACCCAGTCACGACCGCTCCGATGACACCACGGACGACAATTGCGTGCTATCCACGGAAGTTGTCCTGGGGTCCGTCACCGACATCGTCTGCCTGCCGACCCTCTTGAACTCCGCATCCCCGTCCGTACTCCCACAGACTGCTGAAACCAGTTCCGGGCCCATCACGGACGGAATCGAACAAGCTGGGCCGATCTCATGCTGATCGAAACCCGTATCGCAAATACACGTCTTAACACATATCGGTAACCGAAACACTTCGGAGAGGCCAGATGCCAATCACCATAACACGACTACTGAACGCGACCCGGCTCTCACAAAAATTGTGGCTGATCTGCGGCGGGCTGTTGCTGCCAATCGGCATCCTGCTGTACTTCTTGATCTCCGACATCAACAAAGATATTCGATTTGCGGAATTGGAACGTTTCGGCATCGAGTACCAGAGGCCGCTGCAACAGTTGTTGCGGCATCTGCCGCAACATCAGATTCTGGCCAATCAACACGTCGCGAATCGAGGCGGACTCAACAACGAGTTGTTGCACCAGCAGCAGGTCATCGATGACGACATGAAACAACTGGCGGCCGTGCAACGGACATTTGGTGTCGACCTGCAGTTCACCGAAGAAGGTCTCGACAAACGCCAACGATCAAGCGCCTCGTCCGACAACGTTCGCGCCATCTGGAAACAGCTGAAGCAGGGTCTGGGATCTCTCACGACCGAACAATGCGACGCGCGGCATAAGGAGATTCGCGAGCTGATCCTGACGATGATCACGCACTGCGGCAACACATCCAATCTGGTGGTTGATCCGGCGCTCGACAGCTACTACCTGGCCGATGCCACCGTGTTAGCGCTGCCACCGGCCCAGGATCGGCTGGCCGACCTGATGGTGCAATACCACGGCCTCGCCGATCATCACCGAGACGTGGTGGACGATCATCTCGATCTGAAGGCCTTTGCAAACCTGATGCAGCGTTCCGATTTCGACAGAATTGCCAACAGCGTGCGTTCCGCCATCAACGAAGACGCCCACTTTCATGGCACCAGCAAGTCACTCAACAGCCTGCAGACAACGCTGGAAGAGTACGCCAAAGGGACACAGGACCTGTTGACCCTGCTGGAAAACGCAGCCAAAGAAGATGACAACACCGTCACCGACGAGTTGTTCACTGCTTCAGTGACCAACGCTGCCGATCTCACATTCCAATTGTGGCAAGCCGCGGTCAACGAACTGGACCACCTGTTGGTGGACCGAGTGGCACACCATGTGTCGCAACGCAGCATGGCTCTGATGGTCACGGCCCTGTCGCTGCTGGTGTCCACGTTCCTGGTGATCATCGTCGGACGAAGCATTACCGAACCGCTGGAAGAATGCGTCACCGGTTTGCAGCAATTGGCAAATCGCAACCTGCGCGTACGCCTCGGTATCGAGGCCACAAACGAACTCGGCGAAATCGCTGGAGCCGTGGACGAGGCGGCGTCCGGTATGCGCGCCGTGATGAGAACCCTGCGACACGATGCCTCGGCACTCCAGATCGGGGCAGACGAGCAAATGACCGCCAGTCAGCAAATGAGCGCCAACGCCGAAGAGACATCGGCTCAGGCACAGGTGGTTTCCACCGCCGCTGAACACGTCAGCCAGAACGCGCAGACTGTCTCGCGGGGAATCGAGGAACTGGGCGCCAGTATTCGGGAAATCGCCACCAACGCGGCCGACGCCGCCAATGTGGCGACCGAAGCCGTGGAAGTCGCCCAACACACCAACGATACCGTCGGACAACTGGGAAACAGCAGTGCTCAAATTGGTGAAATCATCAAGGTCATCACATCAATCGCCGAACAGACCAATCTGCTGGCCCTGAATGCCACCATCGAAGCCGCCCGCGCGGGCGAAGCCGGCAAGGGCTTTGCCGTCGTCGCCAACGCCGTGAAGGAACTCTCGAAAGAAACAGCGCGGGCCACCGAGAACATCAGCCAGATGATCGATGCGATCCAGTCCGGGACGAGTGGAGCCGTTGACGGCATTCAGAAAATCAGCCAGATCATCGTGCAGATCAACGACTATCAGAACTCGATCGCCAGCGCGGTCGAACAGCAGACTGGAACCACGAGACAGATCGGCAATCACGTCGCTGATGCCGCAAACGGCATTCAGGAAATTGCCCAGAACATTACTGCGGTCGCCGACGCGGCACAAAACACCGCTGAAGGCGCCACAAGCGCTCAACACGCCGCCGAAGAGTCGGCCAAGATGGCCTGCGAACTTCTGGACCTCGTGGCGCAGTTCCACGAGAGCGAGGACGAGGACCGGGAACGAACCGAGGAGGTGTTCGTTGAGACGGAATAGCACTTTTCACGGTTATCGCGAATTCTGCACACTCATGCTCGGTGATCTGTTCTTCGGAATCGAGGTGCAGCACGTGCAGGAGGTCCTCGAAGAGCAGCCGATGACGACCGTGCCGCTGGCGGCGGCGGAAGTCTGTGGGCTGATCAACCTGCGTGGGCAGATCGTGACCGCCATCGACCTCAGAACCTGCCTGGACCGACCGGGGCAAACGGATCGCGAAGTCTCGCCAAACATCATCCTGCAATACGAGGATGAGTTGTGGAGCCTGGTCGTGGACCAGATCGGCGACGTGGTCAGCATCGACACCAGTCGCTGCGCACCTCCACCGGAGTCCTTATCCTCCGATTGCGAAGACCTGATCGAAGCCACAATTGAAATGGATGAACGGCTGTTGCTGATCCTGAACACGACCAGCCTGTTTGAACGCATCAGCGGACGCGAACCGGTGGGACATGAGTAAGATTCAGTTGCTAGTTGTTGACGACTCGTCGCTGATGCGACGCGCGCTCGTTCAACTCCTCTCACAGGATCCCGAACTGGAAGTCGTGGCCACAGCGGCTAATGGGCGGATTGCCTTGAGCCAACTCGACGCGCATGCTGTGGATGCCGTACTCCTGGATGTCGAGATGCCAGATTTGAATGGACTCGAAACGCTGCAGGTGATCCGAGATCGTGGACTCAACCTGCCCGTGATCATGTTCAGCACGTTGACGCGTCCGGGGGTCAGAACCACCGTCGATTCACTGCTGATCGGTGCCACCGACTACGTAATGAAACCGGATCGACGCGACGCAGTCGAATCCAGCATTCAAAACACGCTGATTCCCAAGATCAAGCAACACGTCGCCGCCTTTCGCGAACAGCAGACATCACCGGCCAATCGTGTCACCGCCAACGAGTTCGCATCCCAGCCTGCCCTGGCGCCAACGGATCAACAGGAGAACACCGCAAATCGCGGTCGAGTCTCGTCCGCGCAAATCGAGATCGTGGTCATCGCCAGTTCGACCGGTGGACCCAACGCACTGATGCAGCTGTTCACGCGCATCCCACAACACCTGTCGGCTCCCATCCTGATCGTGCAGCACATGCCACCGGTGTTCACTCAACAACTGGCCTACCGACTGTCCTCCAAAGGCAACCTGATCACTCGCGAAGCAAAACATGGTGAACGTCCCGACCCCGGCGAAGTCCGTATCGCTCCCGGTGACTTCCACATGGCGGTCACCCGCACAACACAAGGCTGCCAAACTCATTTGAACCAGGACCCGCCCGAGCATTCCTGCCGACCCGCAGCAGATGTGCTGTTTCGCTCCGCGGCCGAGGCGTACGGCGCCGGAGTTCTGGCGGTCGTCCTGACCGGTATGGGGCGAGACGGACTATCGGGCGCAGAAGTGATTCAGCAAGCGGGAGGGCAAATCATCGTTCAAGACCAGGAATCGTGCACGGTTTGGGGGATGCCAGGTGCAGTCGCCACGGCTGGATTGGCCGACGGAATTTATCCACTCGATGAAATCCCATACGAAATCGCTAAACGCGTCGGTCGCTGCAATTCAAGACGGAACCCCAAATGACCCTCTCGGAATCCAACCTGCAACGCATTCAATCTCTGGTTCGCAAACACGCGGGCATGGACATCGACAACGGCAAACGCTACCTCGTGGAAACCCGCCTGCACCCTTTGCTGTTGGAGTCCCGCGCAGCCAATCTGGACGCACTGATTGACCTGCTCCACACCAGTCGCAAGCGTGAACTGGAACGGAGAATCGTCGAGTTGCTGGTTACAAACGAAACAACGTTCTTTCGAGACTCCCACTACTTCGAAGAACTGCACAGCTCGCTCATTCCGCAACTCATCGCTGCCCGCAACCGGCAGGGCCTGGACATCTGGTCGGCCGCTTGCTCCAGCGGACAGGAACCCTACAGCCTGGCCATGCTGGTTGACGAACACTTTCCCGGCATCACGCGCCAGGGACGGGTTCAAATCATTGCCAGTGATATCTCGCAGAAGATCCTTGATCGGGCAAAAAGTGGACTGTACAGCGACGTCGAAATCAGCCGCGGCCTGAATGACAGCCAACGCAAACGCTACTTCACACGCAGAGGACACCGCTGGCAACTCCACAAACGGTTGCGTGACCTGGTCACGTTTCGTCAACTCAACCTGGTCAATGCCTGGCCGACACTGCCTCAATTCGATCTGATCCTGATCCGCAATGTCCTGATCTACATGCCCGAAGACACGGCCGCATCCATCCTGACGCGACTCGTTTCGCGACTCCGTCCCGGCGGCTGCGTGCTGCTCGGCTCGACCGAGAACACCAGAATTTCGGTAGACGGATTGAGCAGCGGGGGAACCGGACGCATTCGTTTCCTGCAGCGCCCGCCCCTGAAGACTCTGGAGTCCATCAACCCCGGCCGCAACCAGGGCAAGTGACTGGCAGGCCGCCGCTTGCCATCGGCCGCCGTTGCCTGTCACACTGACCGGCACCGCATCGACTCGATTCCGACCCCAGGTTACTCTATCCTATGGTCGACGCGGGCTGCGGACGATTGCCCGCTCTGATCAGCCGCCGGAATCTGGACGGCTCGGCAACCAATTTTGTGACGGATCATCCCCATGAATCAACCGCTCACATCCCAGCCAGCTCGGTTGTCCCGAATCAACTGTTACGTGGTGCTGATCACCGCCTTCCTGGGTTGGGCCTTCGCCGGCGTGCACATGTCGATCAACGGGATCGTGATGCGTGTCGCGACAGCCGACCTGATGCACGCGTCATTTGTTGACCAGGGCATCGCCGAAGAATCGAACACCTCGGCCCGGCCGGACGAAACACTCCTGAGAGATTTCGACAAGAATGGCGACCGACAACTCGACCAGCCCGAGCGTCGACAGGCGCGGGAATCCGTTCTGGGTCAGTGGTTCGGCTGGTTCACCTGCGCCTTTCTGTTCGGAGCGGCGACCGGTGGCCTGCTGTTCGGCTATGTCGGTGATCGCTTCGGCCGAGCCAAGGCCATGACGGCCAGCATTTTCTGCTATTCGATTTTTTCAGGGGCTTCTTTTTTCGCGGACAACGCCTGGCAATTGCTGCTGTTGCGGTATCTGACCTGCATGGGCATCGGCGGCATGTGGCCCAACGGCATCGCGCTGATCTCGGAAGCCTGGTCCAATGTTTCCCGACCGGTACTTTCGGGCATCATGGGCACCGCCGCCAACGTGGGAATCCTCGCCTTCGCTCTGTTCACCGTGTTGCACTCGGATGTCACGTCGGATGATTGGCGTTGGACGTTCCTGGTGGGTGCCGCACCGGTGATCCTGGGTCTGTTCTCATTGATCGCGGTCCCCGAATCCCCCCGCTGGAAAGCGTTACAAGTCACACACTCCGACAGCGAAAACAACGCGAATCAGAGTAGTGTGAAAGAGATTTTCCGTCCGCCACTGCTCCAGACGACGGCGATCGGCATCCTGCTGGGCGCCGTACCGTTGTTCGGCGGTTGGGGTGTCAGTAACTGGGCCTCCGCCTGGGCCAGTGAAGTGGGAGATCGCGCCAAAACAGCCGTAAAGTCCACCGACTCACCGACCGCAGAGAAATCGGAAAGCGTCAACACGCAAGCGGCCAGGAAACCGAACCCGGTCCTGAAATCAATGACCGTTGTCGCCCGATCGTTGCCGGGTTCGATCAGCAGCCTGCTCGGCGGAGCGCTGGCTTTCTGGCTGGGACGCAAGCGGACTTACTTCCTGTTGTGTATTGGCGCATTTGTCTGCACACAATTCCTGTTTCGTGTCGAGAACCCCGCCGACAGCCGTATCCTGTTTACGATCACGATGTTCCAACAGACGCTGCCGATTACCGAGTTCCTGGGATGGACGTTTGGTCTGGGATTTTTCAGCGGATTCTTCTTTGGTTGGTTGCCGCTGTGCCTGCCGGAAATGTTCCCCACGCGCGTTCGCGCAACGGGCGCGGGGGTCAGCTTCAACTGGGGTCGGATCTTGACCGCCATCGGAGTGCTGCTTTCCGCAATTGCTCTCAAACAGCTGTTCAAAGGCCGCTATGCCGATGTCGGCCAGTGGACCGGATTCGTATATCTGTTCGGCATTGTCGTGATTCTCTTGGCACCGATCACGAACAGAAACAACCTGCAGGAATGATCCGCGCGGCGGATCATTGACCACCCACAAACCCGATGTCGGGCTCAGCGTCGCCTGCCAGACGCGCACTGATACCTGCTGAGGATACACACGCATGATCCGTCTGGCGCTGGCTGGCGATAATCGGTTTGTGGAACCCTACCTGAGTGTCGTACCCCACATCGCCTCGGCACAAATCTGCGCCGTCGCCGCCAGCGACGCGTCGCTGGCCAGCCGCTGTGGTGCACAGCCTGCCGCGGACCTCGGTCAATTGGTCGCCCGCCACACGGCGGAATGGGACGCGGTCGTGTTGGACGCAACGTGCGGCACCGCGGCTGCGCGACAGGCGATCGAAGCCGGGAAACACCTGCTGATCCGCGGCGAACTCCAAGTCACTCAGAGCGAACTCGATGCTCTGAACGCCCTCAGCCGAGATCGCGATCTGCGGCTGATGATCGGTTGCGAAACCCGTTTCGGCCCCGCGCTGCAAACTGTCAAAGACAGTATCACGTCGGGGCAAATCGGCGACCCGGGACTGCTCAGAATCCATCGCTGGGAAACAGCCGATCAAGAACGTCAGACCCTGACGTGTTCACCGCAGCGAGAGATCGACCTGGCCTGCTGGCTGTTCGACGCGTCACCGGAACGGGTGTTTGCCGTGAACCACTCGGCTGTCGCTCCGACGAACTCCGCCGACTACCTGCAAATACATCTCGGCTTTCCACAGGACGGCATGGCGCTGATCGACATCAGCCGCAGCCTGCCCAGAGGTGACAACTACTTCTCCCTCAGCGTGATCGGATCGACTGGAGCCGCATACGCGGACGACCACCACAATACGCAACTCGTGTTCGGCGGCGGCTCGGCGACCGCTCACCGCACAACCGAAACGCAGGCGGCTTTGCTGGCGCAACTCCAGGAGTTCCTGGCATCAATCGACGAGCGACGCGATCCCGCAGCCTCACTGGTCAACCAGAGACTCGTCCTGCGCGTGGCCGATGCGGTAACCCAGTCTCTGGAATCACGGCAGGCGATCTCCTGGGACACCTGAAAGCAACGCTTGACGCACAACATCCAACGATTCTTTTGCAACTCGGACAAGACTGGGAATCACCACGATGGAGCCATTTCGCTGTGCCGTTCTCAGCGTGGTCAAGCATGCCTACGTTCCCCGCGGAGTGTCTGCTCACCCTCGATTTGAACTGGTGGTCGTAGCTGACGACCCCGACTGTCCGGAGTGGGTGCATCAGCGCAACCGGCAATTTGCGGATGAAAACGGCATCCCCTACGTGACCGACGTCGCGGTGGCTTTGAACGATTACAACGTTCAGGTGGCGGTGGTCAGTTCGCAGGCCGAACGGCATTGTGACCTGAGTATCCGGGCGGCCGCCGCGGGCAAGCACGTTGTGCTCGACAAACCCATGTCGACCAGCGTGTCGGAATGCGATCGCCTGGTGCGGGCTGTGGAGCAATCCGGAGTGAAGTGCTTGATGTGGAATCGCAATTTTCTTCCCGCACTGGTTCACGCCCGCGAGTTGATCGCATCGGGGGCGATTGGCCAGCTGTATGCGTTGCACGTGGATTTTTACTTCTCCAAGGACTGCGGTCCCTCCAAGGGATCGCGCGGGCCGGACGATCCACCGATCGACTGGCTGCAACACCAGATCGCGGCGCACGCCGACGGCTCCGACGGTGGAGTCGGTCAAGAGCCGATGGGAGAACTCAAGATCGAGGGCATTTATCCGCTGGCGTATGTGCGGATGTTGACCGGAGTCGGTGTCACACGCGTGTTCGCCCAAACGGCAGCGCACTTTCACCAGGTCACGGCCGACAATCAAGTTGAAGATCTGGCGAGCGTGACCCTGGAAATGGAACAGGGCATTGTGGGCTCGCTGTCGATCGGACGAATCGGCGCCGCCAGTCACCCGGATATCGGTGAAATCAAGCTGCACGCGCTGGGTACCCAAGGGGGACTGGTTGTCAGTGAAGCCCGGCCGGAGGTCGCCGTCTATTACCGCAACCAGCCGGCACACGAATTTCGACACCGACGCGTGGCCGTCGATAATGACTATCTGTTGATGGACAACTTGGCGCAGGCCATCGATGGGGACACGTCGACGATTCTGGACGCGCACGCGGGACGGGCCATTGCGGCGACGGTGCAGGCGGCCCTGGAATCCGGACGACTGGGCCAGCCACAGGACGTGGAATTCGTCAACTGATTCCGCTCACTCGGATGCCACTGCGACCCACGTACCGGTCTTTGCCGACCGCGCGGCCGCGTCAGTAAAGCACTGCACGCGCCATCCGTCTTCCAGATCGGGATGATCCACCGGCTGACCGGCGGCATGAGCCCTGAGCGCCGGAAACACATGCCGACTGAAGCGGTTGCCGAAACCCGAGTCCTCGATGGTCTCCAGCACCTCGGCGGGCTGGTCCGCCCGCGCCAGGCTCAGACGACTGTGCATACGATCGACGGCCAACGAAGCCAGTGTGCCGTGGAATTCGAGTTCGGGCGCCAGCCCTTTTCTGAGGAAGGGAGCGTGCGAGAGCACCAGCGAGCCCACGGCGCCAGAGTCCCATTCGAAGGCCAGCGCGGCATAATCGAAGGCCGTACCACGCCGAGTTTGCAGGGCCGCATCCCGTTGGTGCTCCGCGCTCCATTGCAGGGCTTCGTCCAGATTGATCTCGCCCAAGTCTGGCTTGGGCGGTGAAATCACGTCGGCGTGGGCCAACACGCGTACGGCCTCTTGGCCCAGAATCCAGCGCATCGTGTCATATGCGTGCGACCCCACGTCGGCGATACTCCCCCCCGCCGACAGACGCTCATCATCACGCCAGGTATACGGCATGTCGGTCGGTCGCGGATTGTGCCAGCGGTAGACGACGGCACGGACCGTCCCCAGTTCGCCCGACTGCACGATGTCCCGCGCCCGAGCGAATACCGGCACGTAGCGCGTCCAGAACGGCACGAAGTGCCCCAGCGCGGAATCGCTGTAAGCGGCCAGCATCTGGGCGGATTCCGCCGCATCAACTCCCACGGGTTTCTCGCACAACATGTGCTTTCCGGCCGCGGCAGCCGCCAGCACCGCCTGGTGGTGCAACGCATCCGGAGTGGCCACGATCACCAGATTCACATCCGGATGCTCAACCACCTCACGCCAATCGCCCGTGACACATTCCGCTCCATCTTGCCGAGCGGCTTCCGTCAGTAAGTTTCGGCGACGAGCACACAAGGCCACGATGCGCGCCTCAGCCGACGCGTCCCGAATCTCACGACGGTACGGTGTGGCAATGTAACCTGTCGCCCCCACGACACCAACTCGAAATTCCATCGTAGCTCTCCGTCTGCTGCCTGCGGTTGCTGCTGACATGCTCCAGTCAAGCGGGTGTTGGCCAGCCAGCTTAAGACAACGCAGCCGCCACGGACTTGGGATCCGACGTCTCGAGGTAACTCAGTGCCCGCGACGCTTGTTCGAGCCGAAACACGGATTGTGTATAGGCGTAGGCCTGTTGCCACTCGGGAGCTGTCAACTTCCGCCCCGAGCCATCGACCGCGGCAGCCATCACGCATGTTCGTGGAGCAATCAGTGCTGCCAGGTGCGGCAGATCTCCAACGTCGCGCAGGATGCCGGGGACCATGATCCCCAATCGTTGTCCCCGATACGGCTGGCTGCTGACATAACTGGCGAGCGTTCCCAGGGCGGCCACTCGGCCCAGGCGGTCGTCCAACGCTGCGGCGGTCAGCGCGACGACGCCCGCGGATCCGATGCCGACGACCGCCGTCAGTTCCGGCAGTCCTCCGCAGTGTTGATCGACAGCGGACAACAGGCACGACACGTCGCGGAGCCACTGGCCCAATAGCGGCCTGCCGATCCACATCGACCATTCCGCCGAATTGTGATCGGGGGCAGCGGCGACCTGGTCGCCGGGCACGGCGGCCGCTCCGGTGCCACGCAAGTCGGCCGCCAACACATCCCAGCCAGACTGCCGCAGCACGTCGGCCAGCGGACTCTGGGCAGCCCGTTGTCCGTTGTCCAGATCCAATATCAGCGTCAGACCACGTCGTCGCCCCTGGGCCGCGCGATGCCGAGCCCGAATGACCAGTCCCGGCTCGCTGGTGAATTCGATGTTGCGTTCATCGGCTGTTTGTCCGCGCGTCACGCGGACGTCCCGCGGAGGATCGGTGGGCGAGGTGCCCAGCACTCGCGGCAACGTCTGCTCCATGAACATCCGGTCGGCCTGCCACTGTTCAAGGTGCTTCGGGCGCGCACGACGGCGCAATATCCTCCGCGCTTCGGCGGCGGCAAATTGAGGCAGAGTCACAAAATTCTCGGGACGTGTCTCACCGGGAAAGCAGCGCAACGTTGCCGGTTCTTCCACTTCAAAATCCGGTTCGGCAATCGGGGCGCCATCGCCTTGCCGCTTCAAATGCAACGTCATCCAGCCGTACATCGCTTCCCGCATCGGCCGACTGTAGTCATGTTTGGATTCAAATATTGCGTGCCGCGCGTGGTTTGATTTGCCGTACAAAGCAAACACCTTCTGAGCGGCAGCGAGTGACTTCTGGGCCTCACCCACCGAAAACTGAAATGCATCACGGGTGGCGTTGATCAGCATCAGGGCCCGGGGCGCCACCATCGCCAACAGTCCCCATTCCTCGGTGTAGCTCAGCGCCGCCGGTGTCACTTCGCACATGCAGCAAGCGGCCCCCAGGTAGGCCTGGTAGGTACCGACGGAACAGGCGGGCACAACACACTGCAATCGGTCATCGACGGCACCCAGATACATCGTCTGATTGCCGCCGCCACTGGTGCCGGTGACACCAATCCGTTTCGCGTCCACCTCGGGCCGGGACTGCAGATAATCCACGGCTCGCATGTTGTCGTACACCTGCAAACCGGCCAACGCCAGACCGGTCGGCCACAGCGTGGCGGCGACCATCGCGCCGTGATACTCGCCCAACGCGCGGCCCACCCCGCGCTCACCCGCCCCGAACGCGTCGA
>Ga0315336_1004302_pt1 | contig 17141 bp, 10 predicted proteins | sample ASW5metaG_FD_204512 | JGI IMG/M metagenome (GOLD analysis project Ga0315336, IMG submission 204512) | Ammonia-oxidizing marine archaeal communities from Monterey Bay, California, United States - ASW #5 | ecosystem: Environmental > Aquatic > Marine > Intertidal zone | place: USA: California... | reverse complement strand
CGGTGGGCCCCGGTGTCGCGATGGGCACGGGCCAGGATCTCGCCGTCGCGCGTCATCACGCACGCCAGCGTGTTGGTGCCACCGAGGTCGATGCCGACGACGTGCGAGGAGGCGGCCATCAGGAATCCATCGCCATCGCGTCGAGGTCCGGAGTCCGGTCATGGTGGTCCGTGTTCGCTTCGAACATGCGTGCTGCTCGAAGAAGGGTGCGTTCGCCAAGAGCCGGTGCCTGCAGTTGCAGGCCCAGTGGAAGCGACCGTCCCTCCACCTCGGCGAAACCGGCAGGCAGCGACACGCCGCAGATGCCCGCGATGTTCGCATTGACGGTGTAGCGGTCGCAGAGGTACATCGACAGCGGGTCGGTCAAGGATCCGATGCGGAAGGCGGGGGCGGGGGTGGTCGGCCCCATCAGCACGTCACACTGCTGGAAGACGTCTTCGAACTCCCGGCGGATCAATCGGCGGACCTGCAGGGCTCGCTTGTAGTAGGCGTCGTAGTACCCGGCACTGAGCACGTAGGTTCCAAGCATGATCCGGCGACGGACCTCGGCGCCGAACCCTTCGCCTCGACTGCGGGCGTAGAGATCGAAGAGTCCCTCGCCGGCTCCGGGTGCGACGCGTCGTCCATATCGAATGCCGTCGAATCTCGCCAGGTTGCTGGAGGCTTCGGCGGGACCGATCACGTAGTAGGTGGCGATCCCCACATCGGTCAGCGGGAGTTGCACGTCGACGATCTCGGCTCCGAGACCGCGGTAGATTTCCACGGCGGCGTTGACCATGTCATTGACGGCGGGATCATTGCCTGCATCGAGGTACTCGCGTGGCAGCCCGATGCGAAGGCCGTCGATGGGGACATGCAGGTCCTTGAGGTAGTCTTCCGCTGGCGTGTCGATGGTCGTGGAGTCATGCACGTCCTCGCCGGCGATGGCCTGCAGCACCAGGGCGGCATCCTCGACGGTGCGGGCGAAGGGGCCGATCTGGTCGAGGCTGGGTCCGAAACTGACCAGCCCGTAGCGACTGACCCGACCGTAGGTCGGCTTGAGGCCCACTACGCCGCAGAGCGACGCCGGTTGCCGGATGGAGCCACCGGTGTCACTGCCGATGGAGGCGGGGCAGAAGCCTGCGGCGACGGCGGCGGCGCTGCCGCCGGAGGACCCACCGGGAACGCGCGAGGTATCCCATGGATTGTGGACCGGTCCGAACGCGCAGTACTCGGTGCCGGAACCCATCGCGAACTCGTCGCATCGGGTTTTTCCGAACGGGACCGCTCCGGCATCATTCAGGCGATGGATCACGGTGGCGTCGTACGGGCTCTGGAACTGCTCGAGTATCCGGGAGCCGCAGGTGGTGGGCTCGCCCCGGGTGACGATGTTGTCCTTGATGGCGATGGGTACGCCGGCCAGTGGTCCGACATCCTCGCCGGCATCGATTCTCCGATCGATCGCCTCGGCCCGTGCGCGGGCGATGTCGGCGGAGGTGCACTGGAAACTTGAGATGGTTCCGTCGTAGCGATCGATGGAGCCCAGGCATGCTTCCAGGGCTGCCACCGCCGTCATCTCCCGGGTGCGGATTCGGCCTGCAAGTTCACTGATGGTGCCGTGCGTGCTCATGCCCCGTCACCTGGGTCCAGGACCTTGGGGACGGCGATGAATCGATCCTCCACCGCGGGGGCGTTGGCCAGCACTTCCTCGACCGCAAGCGAGTCGCCGGGCACGTCCTCCGAGAGCCGGTTGGACATGTCGATGGCGTGGGCCATCGGGGCGACTCCCTCGACGTTCACGCCGTCGATGGTCGCGATGTGGCCGAGAATCGAGACCAGTTCGCTACGGCATGCTTCCAGCTCGGCATCGGACATGGCCAGTCTGGCCAGTTCGGCGACGTGGCGGACTTCGTCGATCGTGATCGGGGATCCCGGGTGGTTTCCTGATGCGTCGGGGGTGGTCATTTCGAGGATCCTAGCCGGAGGCATCGCCAACTGGCAACGCGGGGGGTGTGTGGATTCCAAGGTGGGTGTGGGTGGGTTGAGTGCTAGAATGATCCATCTGGTTCCTTCATGCTCGATTTCGGGGTCAACCGATGAGAACCAGTCATCCCCAGGGGCCTTTCCTGCATGGAAGCCGAAGCGAATCAGACCATACGGTGGATCACGAGATTCACAGCCGGCACGATCATCGTGCTGCTTTCGGTGCTCTTCATGAGCATGTTGGTCATGACCGCGCCGCAGGCCGAGATCTCGGATGAGATCCGCCCCGCTCGATCCGTGATCGTCCTGGAGTCCACCCAGCAGGAGGTCCGCCGGCAGTTCGAGGGCTATGGCGTGGCCGACGCCCTTCAACACGCCGATGTGCCCGCCCGGGTCACCTCGACCGTGACGGAGCTTCCCCGATCCAGCCGGGCCGGCAACAGCGTGTCCGCCGGGCAACTGCTGGTGCAGCTCGACGATTCCGACTTCATTCATGAACGGACGATCGCCAACCAGCAGATCGCCGACATCGAGTCGCAGCTCGCTTCCTTGTCACTGGAACAGCAGGCGTCTGATGACCGCCTTGTCCTGTCCGAGGAGGAAGTGCAGATCGCCCAACGTGACTTCGAGCGAATACAGGAGGCGGCGTCCAGGGATGCCGCTCCGCCACGGGAAGTCGACCAGATGCGGCAGGCCCTGATCGGCAAGCAGTCCGCCCTGATCACGGCGCGGCAGCAGGCTGACCAGTTGCGAACGCAGCGAACCCAGTTGCTCGCCCGCCAGCGAAGCGAGGAGGCCAGTCTTCGACTCGCCCAGCAGCGAATCGACCGTTGCCGCATCACCAGTCCGTTGAACGGTTTCATCGAATCAGTTGACGTGAAGGTCGGCGAAAGTCTCACCAGTGGATCCCGTGTCGCCCGGGTCGTCGATCCGACCACCATCGAAGTTCCCCTTCGGCTGTCGGCTGCGGTTCGAAACGAACTGGGGATCGGAGACACGGTTACGTTGAACGCGACGGGATCGACTGAAATGGCGTGGGACGGCATGGTCAGCCGGATCGCCCCCGAAGACGATCCAACCACGCGGACGACGACGGTGTACGTCGAACTCGAACAGGTCATCGGCGACGAGCACTACCTTGCACCTGGCATGTTCCTGCGAGGCGAGGTACGCAGTTCCCTTGGAGTCCGATCCTGGGTCGTGCCCCGTCGATCGGTCCTCAACGACCGCCTGTTGATGGTTCGTGATGGCCTGATCCAGAGCATGCCGGTTCAGGTGTCCTACGCGGTCAACCTGTCCGTCGATGAAAGCGGGCTGCCCGATCGTGACTGGCTGGTGCTTGAGACCCCGATGCAGGAAGGGGACCTCATCGTCGTGACACCGACCAGGTCGTTGACCGACGGGTTGCCTGTGGCGGCCGTTCCCAGTTCCGAAGCCCTGGCGTCCTTGAAATCGGATGAGGGAACACCTCAGTGAGCCTTCCTCGCTTCAGTGTTCGAAACCCGGTTCCGGTCAACATCATCATGGTGGCGATTCTGCTCTTCGGAGTGTGGTCCGCGTTGACCCTGCGGCGGGAGTTCTTCCCCGACATCGCTCCGGATCGTGCCTCCATCTCGCTGCCGTATCCCGGTGCCTCGCCTGAAGAGGTGGAGGAGTCCCTGGCTCGGAAGGTCGAGGATGCGGTCTATGAACTCAAGGAGGTCGACGAGATCCGAACGAATCTCGTCGAGGGCGGCGGCAGCATCACCGTGACGTTCCGCGAGGAGATCACCGACATCGATGCGGCCGTCGACGAAGTGGAGCGGGTGGTCCTGAGCCTCCAGGATCTGCCCGAAGACGCGGATCGACTCCAGGTCACCAAGGTCGAGAACCAGTTGCCGGTGATCATGGTGGAGATCTACGGCGATGCCGACGATGAAGTGCTCAAGCAGGCCGCACGGGCGACGCGGGACGAACTCCGCATGTTGCCCGGCATGGGGCAACTGGTGTTCGGGGGTGGAATCCGAAACTACGAGATCCGGGTAGAGGTCGATCGGGATGCAATGGTCCGCTACGGGATCAGCCTTCCGGTCGTGTCCACCGCCGTCTCCCGGTGGATGCGGGAAATCCCCGGAGGCTCGATCCAAACCAGCGGTGGCACCATCGGAATCCGGACGATGGGAGTATCCGAAGAGAGCGAGTCGATCCGTGACATCGTGGTCACGGCTGAGGCCGACGGCGACGTGGTACGACTGGGCGATATCGCTCGCGTCTACCGCGCTTTCGTGGACTATCCGGTGAAAGTCCGCTTCAATCGCGCTCCTTCCGTGAGCCTCACGGCGCTGCGGGCGGGCAAGCAGGACATTGTGAAGATGGCACGCCTGGTCCGTGCCTACGTGGACGGTCGCAACGGGGAGCCGCTGACGATTTCCGCCATGGACATGATGATCAACCCGGACGTGAAGAAGGCGTGGGATCTGGGAGCCAACTCCACCCACGTGCTGCCACCCGGTGTCGAGATGACCACGTTCACGGACCTGGCCCGGTTCGTGGAAGGCCGACTCGGCCTCCTGGCCGAGAATGCCGTCTACGGCGCGGTCCTGGTGTTCCTGACGCTCATGGTGTTCCTGAACTGGCGAGCAGCCTTCTGGGTGGGCATGGGACTCGTGATCGCCTTCTCGGGCACCCTCATCCTCATGGAATGGACGGGGACGACGCTGAACCTGCTGACCATGTTCGGGCTCATCGTGGTCATCGGCCTGCTCGTTGATGATGCGATCGTGGTCTGCGAAAGCATCCAGGCCCGGCATGACCAGGGCATGGGTGGACTGGAGGCGGCCATCGACGGGGCGCGGCGGGTCCAGTGGCCGGTGGTGGCCACCGTGCTCACCAGCATCGTCGCCTTCCTGCCGTTGACCTTCATCAAGGGGCGCATCGGCGACATGATGGGGGCGCTTCCGATCGTGGTGTCGCTTGCGCTCTTCATGAGCCTCATCGAGTGCCTGCTGATGCTGCCCGGTCACATGGGGCATGGGTTGGCTCGACGGGATCGTGGGGGCAGAAAGAAGACGGACAGCCGACTCCTGCGGTTCGAACGAAAGCGTGATCACGTGATCTTCCAGCGAATCGTCCCTCGATACGTCGGCGTGCTGAAAACGATGATCCGGCACCGGTACCTGGCCCTGGCGGTCTCCGTTGCGACCCTGATCTTCTCGCTGTCCTTCATGGCCGGTGGTCGAGTCGGGTACAACTTCCTCCCCAGCGATGACGCCGAGAGCGTCATGGTGAACTTCCAGATGCCCATCGGTACGCCGCTGCAGCACACCGAGGCCGTGGCGCTGCGGATCGAGGATGCCCTGAAGGAACAGCCGGAGGTCAAGGTCGTCAACACCGTCGTGGGCGCCTCGTCGAACATGGAAACGGGCCGCGGGTCCTTCTCGACCAACGTGGGCCAGATCTTCCTGGAACTGACCCCGGCGGAGGACCGGGATCGGAACGCCGCCACGATCATGACGGAGGTCCGCGAATCGCTGAAAGGCAGGCTTCCCGGGGTCGAGTCGTTCTCGGTCGAGGAACTCAGCGGGGGGCCCGGGGGAAAGGACATCACGATCTACATCAGTGGTCAGGACATGGACCGCATGATGGCGCTGTCCGAGCGGATGAAGAGCGACATGGCGATCTTCGAGGGCATCTTCGACATCTCGGACGATCTCTTCGAAGGCCAGCACGAACTGCAGATTCGACTGCGGCCTTCCGGGGCGGCGCTGGGGCTGACGGTCGCAGACATCGCACGCCAGATTCGCAGTTCCGTCTACGGTGACGATGCGCACGTCTTTGCTGCCGACGGCGAGGACATCGATGTGCGTGTCAGTGCCGAGGGACTGTCGAGGGCGGACCTGACCGCGATCGAATCGATGTGGATCATCGCGTCCGATGGCCGGTCCATTCCTCTGGCCGAGATCGTGGAACTCAGCGACGGGTCGGGCTATGCCGGAATCCGTCGTCGAAACCGTTCCCGGGCGATGACCGTCAGCGCGGAGACCGCCGAGGGACTGAGCCCGGAACTGGTCATGGCATCGCTGCCCCTGGAAGACTGGATCAAGTCGTACCCGGACCTGGACATCTCGCTGGGAGGTCGCCAGGAATCGCAGTCCAGAGCATTCGCCTCGTTGCCGCTGGGGTACCTGGCGGCACTGGGAATGATCTACGGCATCCTGGCCTGGCTGTTCAAGAGCTACACGCTGCCCTTGACGGTGATGCTCGGTATTCCATTCGCCATCATCGGAGTCATCTGGGGGCACATGCTGCTGGGCTACGAACTGTCGTTCCTGAGCATCATCGGCTTCGTGGCGCTCAGTGGCATCGTCGTCAACGACTCGCTTATCCTCGTGCACTTCTACCAGGGTGAGCGAGACCAGGGGGTTCCGGTGGACACGTCGCTCCTGCGAGCCGGGGCCGAGCGGCTGAGACCGATCTTCCTGACGACCGTGACCACCGTCCTGGGGTTGACGCCCCTGATGCTCGAGCAGTCCTTCCAGGCCCGATTCCTGATTCCAATGGCCATCGCCATCTCCTTCGGGCTCATGAGCGCGACGGTCCTGATCCTGCTGCTGCTGCCATGCCTGATCATGATTCTCGACGACATCAAGCGAGGGTTTTACTACCTCTGGAACGGGGTTCCGCGTCCTCAGGATGGAGTGCAGGGCGATACCGGGTCAGGATTGAGCCCCGATGCCTGCACGACGCAAACGCCTTGACGGCACGAGTTTGGCGTTCATACGGGGTGAATTCCCAGGACTCCCTATAATGGGTTCACCTGGGAATCAGCCCCGCCCGGGGTGGTGGGCTTTGTTCCCGATGGCAGCATCATGAAGACCTTTCAAGGCATTGCTGTATCGCCCGGGGTTGTAATTGCCAAGGCGTTTCTGCTGGAGCAGTTCCGGGAGCGGATCCCGCACCACGAGGTGTCGGGAGAGTTCGTTCCGCGCGAATTGGAAATGCTCGAGCAGGCCCTTCTCGATGCCCGGACCTCTCTGGAGGAGGACCGGGATCGGGCTGAGGCAGACCTGGGGCGGGAACCGGCAAAGATCTTCGAATTCCACCTCGGCCTCCTGTCCGATCCGGCGTTGATGGATCCAGTGCGTGATCGGATCAGGAATGAAGCGGTCACCGCGGCCTTCGCGGTCTCGGAGGCGTTCAGCAACCTTGCCGACCGATTCCGGGCCATGGGTTCCAGCGTGTTCCGGGAAAAGACACGGGACGTGCTCGATCTCGAGCGACGTGTGATCGATCACCTCCTGGGGAAATCCCAGGATCGCCTGGCCGAGATCACCGAGCCGGTCGTCATCATCACCCACGAGATGACCCCGATGCAGGCGGCCTCGCTCGGCGAGACCCAGGTCATCGGCCTGGCTTCGGATTTCGGTGGCCGCACTGACCATACGTCAATCGTCGCCGCGGCCCTCGGCATGCCGGTGGTCGTTGGTTGCCAGTTCCTGACCGAGTACATCGACGAGGGCGACCTGGTCATTCTCGACGGGAATTCCGGCACGGTCGTGGTGCAGCCCGACGAAGAGACGATCGAGCAGTATCGTCGCCGGGTCCGCCGACAGGAAGAGACGCTGACCAGCATCACCGCGGCGTCCGACCTTGAATCGGTCACGCTCGACGGAACGCACATCCACCTGATGTGCAACATCGAGTTCCCCCGCGAGATCGAGGCGGTACTGAAGTACGGTGGGGAAGGGGTGGGCCTGTATCGAACCGAGTTCCTCTACCTCTCCAGGACCACGGAGCCGACCGAAGACGAACTCTACGAGCAGTACGCCAACTGCCTGGACCTGCTCGATGGCAGGCCCTTGACCATCCGGACCCTCGACCTTGGAGCGGACAAGTTCACCCAGCAGCAGGCGATGGAGCCGGAGCGAAATCCGTTCCTCGGCCTGCGCAGCATTCGCTACAGCCTGCAGCACCTGCCGCAGTTCAAGCGGCAGTTGCGGGCGATCCTCAGGGCATCCGCCATCGGCCCGCTGAAGGTGATGTTCCCGTTGATCACCACCATGACGGAACTCAAGCAGGCCAAGCTGGTGTTGGAAGACGCCCGGGAGGAACTGGAAGACGAGGGCATTTCAACCGGCTCGGACATGCCGGTGGGGATGATGATCGAGGTGCCCAGCGCGGCCTTGATGGCCTCGAGTTTCGCACGGGACGTCGAGTTCTTCTCGATCGGGACGAATGATCTCATCCAGTACACCGTGGCCGTCGATCGGTCCAACCCGCGGGTCGCCAGCCTCTATACCGCGACGAATCCCGCCGTATTGAGGCTCGTGAAGGCCGTTCTGCGGGCGGGAAAGCGGAGAAACATCGAGACGAGCCTTTGTGGTGAAATTGCCGGTGATATCACCTACACTATGTTACTGATAGGGCTGGGTCTCAGGACCCTTTCCCTCGTCCCCGCCCAGGTGCCCCGCGTCAAGCAGGTCATCCGACGGGTAGACGTCAAGCAGTGCGAGCGGCTGGCCAGGAAGGTCGGCTCATTTGATTCGGAGCGCAGGACGCTGAAATGTCTCCAAGACGAACTCAAGACCGTGCTTCCTGAACTGGACGGCGATTGATGCCCCCGGCCCATGGCCGGACTTTCAGGAAGTCTGAACACTACACCAGCCGGAAGACGGGTTCGATTGCCTCGCGGCTCCCCAACTCGACCGGCAAACCGACGAACCAAGACGTGACGCAGGCCACACCAACGCAGAACTATCCAGTAAAGCTCGACGGAGAGCAGTCAAGTACGCCCCCTGGGCGGAACCACGCCGTCGCAGTTCCGGATCCGAAAGGATCCCGGGCGGGGGATATCGTGCAACCGGTCGAGGTCTTCCACATCACCCGGATCGTCGGTCCACACCAGGAAGGACCACGACGTGGCAACCAAGAAGATAGACCAACCAGACGAACTGATGGTGGTGAACGATGTTCCCGGAGAGGAATGTCGGATCGCCATTCTCCAGGACGGGCACCTCGAAGAGCTCTACGCTGAGCGAGTCGCTGCGACCAGCAGCGTCGGCAACATCTACAAGGGGCGTGTGACCAACGTCGAATCCGCCATCCAGGCGGCGTTCGTCGATTTCGGCCATGCCCAGCGTGGGTTCCTCCACATTTCCGACCTCCATCCGAAGTACTTTCCAGGTGGCGGCAAGACCGAGAAGGTCGGTCGAAAGACGGCCCGGCGGGATCGTCCCCTCATGCAGAACTGCGTGAAGCGGGGCCAGGAGATCATCGTCCAGGTTCTCAAGGAGGGGATCGGCACCAAGGGGCCGACCCTCACCAGTTACCTGTCGATCCCCGGTCGCATGATGGTGATGATGCCGAACATGGGACGGGTCGGGGTAACCAGGAAGGTCGACGACGACGACGAACGCCGATCGATGCGGGATGTCCTGGACAAGCTCGATCTGCCCGACAACTTCGGGTTCATCCTGCGAACCGCAGGCATGGGACGGACCAAGCTCGAGTTGAAGAGGGACGTGGCCTACCTCACCCGGCTCTGGAAGGTCATGGAGAAACGCAACGAGTCGGTGGGGGCACCCTGCGAGCTCTATACCGAGTCGGATCTCCTGATCAGGACCATTCGAGACGTGCTTCGGCCCTCGATCAAGGCGGTCATCGTGGATTCCGAATCCGCCCTCGAACGCTGCAACGCGTTCCTGCGGGTCATCGCTCCTCGATCCGCTCCCGAGATCATCCTGTATCGCCGAGGGCTTCCCGTCTTCCATGCCTTCGACATCGAGCGACAGATCGACGTCATCCACCAGCGGGAAGTCTCCCTGCCTTCGGGCGGGCGACTGGTCTTCGACCAGACCGAGGCGCTCGTGGCCGTGGATGTCAACTCGGGACGAAGTCGTTCCGCCAAGGACAGCGAGACGAATGCCTACAACACGAACATGGAAGCTGCCGACGAAATCTGTCGCCAACTGCGACTGCGTGATCTCGGCGGCCTCGTGATCAACGACCTGATCGACATGCGCCACATGCGTCATCGACGGCAGGTGGAGGAGCGATTCGCCCAGAACCTGGAGCGCGATCGAGCTCGGACCACTGTGTTGAAGATCAGCGAGTTCGGCATCATGGAGATGACGCGTCAGCGAATGCGACCGAGCATGCGGATGAGTCACTTCATCGGCTGCCCGGCCTGTGACGCCCAGGGTGAGATCCAGTCGCCGGAATCCGTCGCAACGGACGTGGTCCGGCACATCGGGTACCTCCTCCAGCACCGTGAAGTGGTGCGGGTCGAAGTGGTGGTGTCTTCACGTGTGGCTTCCGTTCTCCTGTCCACGCGACGTCGACACCTGACCATCATGGAGGAGCAGTTGGAGAAGCAGGTCGATGTTCGAGTCAGCGAGACCATCGCGGCCGATCGCGTGAACTACTACGCGTACGATTCAACGAACACGGACCTGGAAATGGAAAAACTTGCCAAGCCGGCCATGCCGACCATCCAGGAACTGGCCAGCGAGGAAGCCATCCCGGAACGGGAAACCGAGGACACTGCTGCGAGTCGAAGCGGATCCCGTCGTCGTCGACGTCGACGGACGGCCCCCCCGGCCGATGCCGCCGCCATCGCGCTCTCGGGCGAATTGATGAAGGAACTCGATGAGCTCGACGAGGAAGCTGAACTGGAGGAACTCGGAGCGGCCGAATCCGCCGCAAGTGAGGATGGTGAGGGCGAGGGAGAGGGCGAGGGAGAGGGTGACGGCACACGCCGCCGCCGCCGTCGTCGGTCCCGTGGTCGTCGCGGAGGACGGGGCCGCAAGGCGTCGTCAACACCGGCATCCGTGGAGCCGCCGATCGATTCGCCTTCCCGCCTCTACGTCCTGGCCAAGAAGATCGATACCGACTCAAAGGAAATTCTCCGCAGGATCGCCCAGAGCACGGACGAGTCGGTCAAGACCTGGGTCGTCAAGAACCACATGTCGATGGTGACCCCGGAACAGGCCTCGGTCATCGCGGCCTGGTTCGTCGAGGCGGCCGAGCCCGCTGATGCCGAGGGCGCCGAACCCGATACCGATTCCACGGATACGGATGCGGACGCGCCCCGTCGTCGCCGACGACGTCGCAGGCGACGTGGTTCCCGGGGATCTGGTGACCAGGAGGAGTCCACATCCGATGGTGAAGCATCCGAGGTGGATGGCGATGAGGAGGACGCTCCCAAGAAAAAGCGCCGGCGACGATCCCGCAGGAACAAGACCACCACCTCCGCGGAGGAGGCCGGGGCCGAGGAATCGACCGGAGATTCCAGCGGCGATTCCGAGGAAATGTCGGGCGAGGCCAAGACGGGGCGGAAGCGGTCCAGGCGAGGATCGCGTGGTCGCGGCCGTGGTCGCAAGCCGTCCGGCGAGTCCACCGATGCAGCCGCCACCGAATCCACCACCGACTCGACCCCCGTCGCGGTTGCTTCGTCCCCTGATGGCGGAGATGCCGATGCGAAACCCAAACCACAACGACGCACGCTGTACGGATCAAGCCGCCGGGGCCTGAGCAAGTCAGAAGTCAACGCCGCAAAGGACCAGGACGCGTGAGTTCGCCGCGTCGTGTCATCCTGCTGGGATCGACAGGTTCAATTGGTGTCAGCACGCTTGACGTCATTCGCCATCTGAACCTCCGGGAACGGGAGTTCGATGTCGTGGGACTCGCCGTCGCCTCGCAGGCGGAAGCCCTGCTGGATCAGGCCCGGGAGTTCGAAGTCGATCACGTGGCGATCTGCGACGAGGCGGCAGCTGATCAAATCGACGACCGCACGGTCCATGCGGGACCGGATGCGGCACGTGCACTGGTGGCCGAGGTGGCTCGCCCCGGTGACCTGGTCGTGGCCGCCATCGTCGGTGCCGCCGGCCTGGAAGCCGTGATCGAAGCGGTCCGGATCGGCTGCGATATCGCCCTTGCCAACAAGGAGACCCTCGTGTCCGGCGGGGAACTCGTGATGCCGTTGGTCCGGGAGCACCAGGTCAAGTTGCTGCCCGTGGACTCCGAGCATTCCGCCATCGCCCAGTGCCTTCGCAGCAGCCGATCGATCGAGGAGATCCGGCGACTCGTGATCACGGCATCCGGCGGTCCCTTCCGAACGTGGGAGCCGGAGCGGATCCGCTCGGCCAGTGTCGAGCAGGCCCTGGCCCATCCGACCTGGACCATGGGGCGGAAGATCACCATCGATTCGGCATCCCTGATGAACAAGGGCCTCGAGGTCATCGAGGCGCACTGGCTGTTCGGACTGCCGGCCGAGCAGATCGACGTCATCGTGCACCCGCAGTCGATCGTGCACAGCTTCGTGGAATACATCGACGGTTCGGTGCTGGCCCAGTGCGGACCACCCGACATGAAGACACCGATCCAGTACGCCCTCACGTGGCCGGATCGAGTCGAGGGGTGCGGGCCCCGCCTGGACTGGCAGGCCCTGCGCCAACTCGACTTCCAGCAACTCGACCACGAGGTCTTTCCCTCCGTCCGCATGGCCCTGGAAGTCATCAAGGCGGGGGGAACCTCTGGTGCCATCTACAATGCCGCCAACGAGGTCGCGGTCGAGGCATTCCTCGCACACCGGATCGAGTTCGGTGGGATCTTCGAACTCGTGGCCACGGGGTTGCGGGAGATCCAGCCTCGTGCCGCCTCGACGCTCGATGTGGTCCTTGAGGATGATGCCCGGACCCGGGCCTGCATTCACGACGTGCTGGACACGATGGACACCGCCTCCGTTTCAACGATGGGAAGTTGAACGGACGATACTGGTGAACGAAGCCGGGAATCCGGCTGAACGGGAATCGACATGGACCTGCTCAATTCCGGCTTGAACATCCTGGTGATCATCATCGGCTTCGGCCTGCTGATCTTCGTTCACGAGTTGGGCCATTTCCTCGCAGCCAAGTGGGCGGGAATCCGGACGGAGGGATTCTCCATCGGCTTCGGACCCCCGATCTGCTCCTGGCGCAAGGGCATCGGATTCCGCTTCGGATCGACCTACGAGGAGGTACGGCGTCGGACCGGCCGACTGCCAGGTGAACTCGATGACGCACAACTCGCGGAAGCGGGACTCGGTGAAACCGAGTACGCACTGCGGTGGCTGCCCCTGGGTGGATTCGTGCGGATGCTCGGCCAGGACGACGTGAATCCGGCGGCCACGAGCCAGCATCATCGCAGCTTCAATAAGCGTCCCATCGGCAAGCGCATGGTCGTCATCAGCGCCGGGGTGGTGATGAACATGATCTTCGCCGGAGTGCTCTTCCTCGTGGCCTTCACGATCGGGGTGCGGTTCGAGTCCCCGATCATCGGCCAGGTCGCGCCTGGTTCCCCGGCGGCGACGGCGGTGCCGGAGAATGGGGCCGCCCTCGGGGTGGAGGCGGTGGGGCTGTTGCCGGGTGACCGTGTCCTCGAGATCGACGGGAACGAGATCACGACCTTCGGCGATCTGCAGATTGAAACGGCGATGGGGCGTCCCGACGTGGACCTCCGGCTCGTCGTGGAGAGAACAGGGGTCGCCACCGCGTTGCAGTTCACGATGCGTCCACGGACCGAACCGAGTTCAGGACTGATGGGCATCGGCATCATGCCCGCATCCTCGACCCGACTCCTGTCCACCGACGAGTTTCCCCTGCTGCCCTCGTTCCTCGAACGAGTCGGGCTGACCGCCCAGGGAATCGAACCGGGCATGAGTCTCTCGGTCGTGGACGGGGAGTCAGTCTGGAACTACGAGGCCTACAGGCAGTTGAGTGAGTCCAGCGACGGCGAACGCCTTTCGACTTCGTGGGTGATCGCCTCCACGGAAGGCGGGAGTGGAACCAGTCGGACCCTGTCGGCGGATCTTGAGCCCGTACCCCAGTGGCAGACGCTGCAGTATCCCGACGCGACTCCCAGCACGGTTGTCGGGTTTGAAGACGGACTGCTCGGCATGGTGCCACTGGTGCAATTGACCTCGCTCTCGGCTGACAGTCCCAACACGGGAGTACTGGAACCGGGAGACATCGTGCTCCGCTTCGGCAACTACCAGGCACCACGCATGCAGACGTTCCGGCAGGCCATCATCGAACAGGGATCGGGACCGATCTCGATGACCGTCCTCAGGGATGGGAGTCGCCTGGAAGTCACCGGGCGAATCGCCGAGACGGGCATCTTCAACCCGAGGCCGATGATGGGAGTGACCCCGTCCTATGCCTGGAGCAGGCCGCTGCTGGCCCAGCCGATGCGTTCGGTCGAGATGCCGGGAGTCGACGGCGACGGCCCAACGACCGTTCCCACTCCGGTGGCGTCGGCGGGACTGCTGGGAGGCACGGAAATCGTTTCGATCGACGGGAAGGACGTCACGTCGTGGCGCGACATCTGGCAGGCCGTCCACGCGGCCGCCGCCCGGTCGGCAACGTCGTTGACCATGGTGGTCAGGCAACCCACCCCTGGGCAGTCGCTGCGAACAGTGGATATCCCGCTCGATGCGTCATGGACATCGGACCTGGTGAACCTGGGATGGAGCCCTTCGCTGCCGTACTTCCTGTTCGAACCCCTGTACGTGCTCAAGCATGCGGATGGAAACCCGTTCAAGGCGATGGTCATGGGCGTGCAGGAATCCGCATCCTTCGCGGTGCTCACCTACCTGACCATCGACCGGCTGTTCCGCGGAACGGTCAAGGTCGAGCATCTGCAGGGACCGGTTGGGATCGTCCACATCGGCTCCAAGGTGGCGGACAGGGGATTCAGCTACCTCCTCTTCTTCCTCGGGCTCATCAGCGTCAACCTGGCGGTGATCAACTTCCTTCCATTGCCCATCGTCGACGGAGGATTGTTCCTGTACCTGATCTATGAGTCGATCAAGGGCCGCCCCCCCTCGATCGGGTTCCAGAACGGTGCCGCCATCGTCGGCCTGCTCCTGATCGCCACCGCCTTCGTCGTGACCTTCTACAATGACATCGCCCGCATCGTCGGCTGACGGCGAGGTTCATCGAGCGGAGTCACGGCCATGTCACGACCCGTCGCCCTGGTTACCGGTGCCTCCTCGGGCATCGGTCTCGCATGCGCCATCGCGCTGGCTCGCATGGGACACGACATCGCCATCGTCGCTCGTCGGGAAGAGGAACTGCAGGCACTCGCCGAGCGGATCGTCCGCGAGCATGCAGTCGACGTGATGGTCCGCAGCGTGGACCTGCATGATCACGAGGACACCGCCCAGGTGGTCTCGGACGTGCTTGATCGGTTCGGTCGCCTCGATGTCCTTCTCAACATCGCCGGCATCGCGGACATGGTGCCACTGCGAGAGATGACCCTTGGGTCGCTCCAGAGGACGTTCGTGGTCAACACCATCGCACCGGCTCTGCTGGTGCGGGAAGCCTGGTCGGCACTGGCGGAATCGCCCGAGGGCGTAGTGATCAACATTTCGTCTCTCGCATCGATCGACCCGTTGCCCGGAGGTGGTCCCTACGGAATGAGCAAGTCCGCCGTCGAGGGGCTCATGAGATCGATTCATGTCGAATCCCTCGAGGCTGGCGCGGGCATCCGGACCTTCGCCCTGGCCCCGGGCTGCATCGATACCCCGTTGCTCCGGGCGGCACTGGATGGCGTTGCGTTGCCGGAGGGGGCGGAGATCCCGATGGATGAGTTCGTCGGGCACGTTCTGGACTGCATCAGCGGGGTGCACGACGAGGCTGCTGGACAGACCCTCTACGTGGTCCGGGAAGGCCACCTGACCCGTGACCAGGACGAGGCGATGGAGTGGATCCGCGATCTCTGGTGCGGCTGACGGGGTCCACCTGTAGGGGTCCTGCAGTTTCGGTGGCCACCCACGGCAGTGAACCCGCCTGCGTGGTCGATCGGGCTTGAATCGTGGTCTCGCCATTACGACGTTGAGAAGGACGGGATTGTTCCCTGGGGCCCGTTGGGGGAGTTCAGTGCCATGATGGAAGGTAACAGGCAAACAACGACGACACCGGACTCGCTCCGGGTGCTGTTGATCGAGCCCGATGGCGAGACCGCCAGGCGGATCGAGGACTCCCTGTCCAATTCCCGGTTTCGAGCCGCGGCGACGCATTGCCACCGAGTGGACTCGTTGGAAGCCATGCATGTCCTGGACATGGAGCAGTTCGACGTAGTGCTGACCGCTTCGGTCCTGCCGGATGCCTGCGGGCTCGAAGTACTGGTCTTCATGCAGGGCACGGTTCCGGACATGCCGGTGATCATGACCGGGGTGGAGGCTGATGCGGCGATGGCCGTCGATGCGATTCGCGGTGGCGCAACAGAATTCATCCTGCTTACGGGGCACGAGGGGACGACGGTTCCACTGGCCGTCGAAAAGGCCTTCGTGCATCGCCAGCTTTGTGACGAGAACGAGAGCCTGCAGGAGGACCTCGGTCGATCCATGGCTGACCTGGCCGTATTGAACCAGAAGCTCGAGAAGTCCATCCGGCAGTTGGAAGTCACGGCACGGACTGACGAGTTGACGGGCCTGAGCAATCGACGGTGGTTGAACCTCATGCTCGAAGGTCGCTGGGCCGAGGCACAGCGGCACGAGTTGTCCATGGCCTTCCTCATGCTGGATCTCGACGACTTCAAGCAGCTCAACGACCAGCTCGGTCACCAACGCGGTGATGAACTGCTTCGGATCGTCGGTGAGGTCATCCAGACCAACTGCAGGGAGATCGATGTCGCGGCACGGTACGGTGGCGACGAGTTCTGCATTCTCATGCCGCACACGGACGTGGATGCGGCCATGAACGTGGCCAGGCGTATTTCCGACGTATTCGACTCAAGGATGGCTGAGCTGGATCTCGGGTCGGTTCGCGTCGGCCTGTCGATCGGTGTCGGCCACCGGGATCTGTCGGGTCCACGGACCGCCGAGGACCTGGTCCGTCATGCCGACGAGGCGATGTACGCGGCGAAGGCATCGGTGGAGGGGCAGGGATGCGTCTTCATCCGGGCCCGTGGTGGCTCGATGTGCTCGGCGGCAGCCTGATCAGCGTCGTTTCATGGCGCGATCGATGTCGCGTTTCGCTTCCTGGGCCTTGAGGTCCTGTCGCTTGTCGCGACTCTTCTTGCCAATGCCGAGTCCCACCAGGAGCTTGGCTCGCCCATCGACGAAGTACATCTTCAGGGGCACGATCGTGCACCCACGAGATCGGGCCGCGATGGCCCATTTTTGGATTTCACGGCGGTGAGCCAGCAGGGGCCTCGCCCTC
>Ga0315336_1004301_pt1 | contig 17157 bp, 20 predicted proteins | sample ASW5metaG_FD_204512 | JGI IMG/M metagenome (GOLD analysis project Ga0315336, IMG submission 204512) | Ammonia-oxidizing marine archaeal communities from Monterey Bay, California, United States - ASW #5 | ecosystem: Environmental > Aquatic > Marine > Intertidal zone | place: USA: California... | reverse complement strand
TAGTCGCCACGGTCGCGCCGGAGTCATCCGGCGTTCCGCACGCGGTGGTGCTCCGGCTTGCTTCGTGCTCTCCCCGGTGATCGATCGCTTGATTGTCACCGTCGTCCCTGTTGAGGGTTTCCGCTCCGGTTGAAGCGGCTCTCTACCGGACTTGACGCCTGCGTATCGGGCGTCAGGACCACACGACTTGGGCCGGCGCGGACGCGCGAAAGTGCAGCGTGTCGCCACGCAACATCCTCGCGCACAGCGTGGTTCGTCTGGCGCTTGCTCGAATGACTCACGTATAGCTCCCTTTGTAGGGAGCACGCCCTGTCACCCTCGCGCGCGCTCGACGCTGCCGCGCCACCGCATCCCGCCCCGCGTATCGTGACGATCGCGAAACGCCCCTCATGAACGGGGCGGGACGAATAGGAATATAGTCATATTTTTGGGAATGTCAATGGTGGAAAATAGCGGTTGCCCCTAGTTCGGGCGAAGTTTGGGTTGCAGGCGCTTATCGCTATTGCGCGAGAACCAAGTTTGTTTTGATTTCGCGGAGGCCGGTACGATAACAATGCAAAAGAAGTTGAGACAACAATAGAATAGCAAAGTCCGTAGCTTCTTCTTCTTCTAAAACGTACTTCTTATGAGTTAGGTCGTCATCGCTATATTCGATTCGACGAGCGCTAATATTTCGGTTGCCGTGGAGCATGCGCGATCGAAAGTCATAGAGTTCTCTGACGAGTTTTCGAAGCGGAGCATCGTTGGTTTGGCCCGAGGGAAATAACAGCAGAAGTTTATCGGTGATCAGTCGGCGCGACTGATCCGCTTCTCCTAAGAGAGCTTCAATTCCTGCCAGACTCCAAATTAGATCCATCATTGCCCGGCGTGCAACATCCGGATGAAAGAGGTAAGAAAATGCGCATGCTGCTCTGGAAGCGGGGCTGTCGCTATGGCCATTTATCGTTCCGCTTAAACTACGATACCAATCGAAAACTTCTTGAAGATTGGCTGTCCGGATAGGAGGCCAGCTGTTTGAAATTGAATAATCAATTAGCCCATCGCACTGGCTGGTTACGCTGGTTACGGGAAAAGAATGTCCACGGCAAAATAATGCCCCATCGTCAAAGCGGAGTGCGCCTACGCTAGCGATGTTGGATGTGACGGACAGATCGAAAATTAAATCCTTAAATAGATGGGATACGCGTCTAAGTGATACTTCGCGACATACTGATGGAGAGTCGTGATTAAAATTTCCTGCAGCTAATAATTTTTTGAGTTCAGATATTGGTTTGAAAGGCAAATCCATTTTCGAAACAAGATACGCGCTGGCATCTGTCCATCGCTTCATCCATCCTTGATTTTGGTAAAGACCGTAAAACTTGGCTTTCTCTTTCTCACTTATTTTTTTCTCGATTTGAAATTTCGGAGAAAAATCAGAAATTAGATACTGCGATTGGATTTTTGAATTGATCCGCGGCAGCTGCTTTATTGAAGATAGCCATTTCTCCCAAACTTGATCACCGTCACTCATTGTGAATGGTATGCGGATCGGGATCACAAGTTTCACTTGCATTGAAATTCCGAAAATCGAGGCATTCTGATGCCGAGGGTTTTCTGCAGCGCCTTCGGTTACACACCCTTTTCGCGCGACACCGTGATGCGCACGCCGGTCTTGGCGACGGTGCAATGGATGTCGAGTTTGCGGTAGCGTGAATCGATGTTGTAGCCGCGCACGATGTTGGTGCGGCTGACGCAGCGCTTGGTGCCCTTGACCGCGTCAGGCTTCGGGATCGTAAACACCAGTGCCGCCGCCGTGCCGATGAAATCGTAATAGGCGTCGGTGGGTTTCTTCTTGTCGGTGGAGGCGAACACGTCGTTAGAGCGGTTGCGGCTCGAACAGCCGAGCGAGGCCTGCGTCACGGCGGGATGTTCGAGATAGATCACGCCGGCGACCGTCTTGCCGATCTTGAGGTTCGGGATGTGCTGGGCGAGCTCCTTGGCGAGATCGTCGCAGCGGTCGGCGCGGGCAGGGCTGGCGCCGAAGGCCACGAAGGCCAGCGCGGCTGCGGCCATCCCAATCCTGAAAACTGAATGGCTCAAAAGCGAGGTCTGTTTTGTCATGATTTTCCCCCGCGCCATTGAAGCGCGCGGGACAGATTTGTGCAAGGTGGCGCAAGGGTGCAAGCACGCGTATCGCCGTGGCACAATTCCGGGGTTGGCACGTTAAGGTGGTTGGCACGTGACGGACGTGGCAGTCCTGCTGCCGGGGCAACGAGGGATAAGCATGTTGACGCGTTGGATCTGGCGGCTGCGCGACGCCTCACGGCAGCTCTGGTTCACGGTCGCGGTCTACAGCATCGTCGGCATCGTGACCGCGCTCAGCGCGCTGGTGCTCGATCCGCTGATCCCGACGGACGTTTCCAGCAAAATCGGTGCGGACGCGGTCGACCGGATTCTCGGCATTCTTGCTTCCAGCATGCTGGCGGTGACGACGTTTTCCATTGCCACCATGGTGCAGGCCTTCGCTTCGGCGGGGAGCGTCGCGACACCTCGCGCGACGCAGCTGCTGGTCGAGGACCGCACTGCGCAGCGGGCGTTGGCGACGTTCATCGGCACCTTCGTGTTCAGTCTCGTCAGCATCATCGCGCTATCCACCGGCGCCTATGGGCCGAGCGGGCGTCTCGTGCTGTTTTTTGTCACGCTCTGTGTCATTGCGCTGATCATCGTCACGCTGTTGCGCTGGATCGACCGGCTCTCGAAACTCGGCCGGGTCGGGGAGACAGTCGATCAGGTCGAGCGTGCGACCACGGCGGCAATCCGTGCGCGGCGGAAGCGGCCCTATCTCGGCGGGCATCCCGCCGTCGAGGTGCCTGCGAAAGTGTATCCGGTGTTCGCGTCGAAGGTCGGCTATGTCGACCGCATCGACATGGGCACGCTTGGGTCGATTGCGGAAGACAGTAAATGCGAGGTGCATGTGCATCTGCTGCCGGGCGGCTTTGCCACGCCGGATCGCGCGGTGGCGTCGCTGTCGAAAGCGCCGGACGACGAGACCGGCAAGCGCGTCGGCAGGGCGTTCAATGTCGGCGGCGCGCGGTCGTTCGATCAGGACCCGCGTTTCGGACTGATCGTGCTGGCGGAAGTGGCATCGCGGGCGCTGTCGCCCGCCGTCAACGATCCGGGCACCGCCATCGACGTGATCGGCACGGCGGTGCGCGTGCTGCATGAATGGTCATTGCCGGACGAGAACGGCGAGGGGGACGAGGTCGAGTTTCCGGGTGTGTTCGTGCCGCCGCTGACCGCGCAGGAACTTGTGCAGGATGTTTTCACGCCGGTTGGGCGCGACGGCGCGGGTCTGGTCGAGGTTTGCATCCGGTTGCAGAAGGCGTTGCGTGCCATTGCCGCGATGCCGTCGCCGGGGTTACGCGCGGCGGCGACGCGTCAGGCTCAGGAAGCCCTGGAGCGCGGCGAAGCGCAGTTGACCCATGCGCATGATAAGGAGCGGTTGCGGGAAGCCGCAAGCTGGATGCGGGACTGACTGGATTAGAATCCGTAAATCATCACGCCGATCGCAAACCCGACGAGCAGCACGGCGGTGAACAGTGTCGGGATGCTGACCAGCAACGTCGCGCGGCCGAGATGTTCGTTATGCGCGGCATAGGCAATCGCGCAAGCGGCAAGCAGCGGAAAGGCGATGACGCGCGCGGTGGTTTCCACGATGCTGAAGGTGCTCTTCAGTTCAAAGCCGCGCGCAACGACCGACGGCATGTCGCTCAGCCACGCCATGATGATGATGGTGCCGAGCGCGATGATGGCGTGCCGCACACGGCCCATGGCCGCGAACACGATGGCGGCGGTTGCCAGCAGCGGATGCGCGGCCAGATGTGCCTTGATCAACCCGCTGCCGATGCCTGAGCCGATATGTGTCATGTCGCCGAGCAGCGTCGGCGCGTCGGAAAAACCCAACCCGGCCTCGATGATCGCAAGACTGATGAGCACCGCGCGCAGGCCGAGCCTGCGCGGGGCAGGGGCGGGTGCCGCGGGTTCGGCCATCGTCGGCGTGGCGGAATTCATGATCTTCGTCCTCGGCTCATCCCCGGTTGGCGCACAGCCGCCCTGCAAGGGTCATGAGGGGCTTTCGGCCATCTTCCCTTTGTCGGAAAAGCGATTAGAACGGTTCAAACCAGACGCTAGGCGAGGCCCGGACCATTGAAATTCCGGCGCTTTTCGCTCTTTAACCCCGCGAGATACCCAATGAACGCCCCGATCCCTGTGCCCGCGCCATCCGCCGTTCCGCCCTACAAGCACACCCCGCTGTTTCCGCTGGGCGCGGACAAGACTCCGTATCGCAAGATTACCAGCGATGGCGTCCGCGTCGAGACCGTGATGGGCAAGGAGATGCTGGTGGTGACCCGCGAGGCGCTGCGCGCTTTGTCGGAAGCCGCCTTCGGCGACATCAATCATTATCTGCGGCCGGGCCATCTGGCGCAGCTGCGCAAGATCCTCGACGACACCGAGGCCAGCGACAACGACAAGTTCGTCGCGTTCGATTTTCTCAAGAACGCCAACATCGCCGCCGGCGGTGTGCTGCCGATGTGTCAGGACACCGGCACCGCGATCATCATGGGCAAGAAGGGTTTTCGCGTCATCACCGAGGGTGACGATGAGGCCGCATTAAGCGAAGGCGCGCGCGATGCTTACCTGCGCCGTAACCTGCGCTATTCGCAGGTCGCTCCTCTCTCGATGTTTGAGGAAAAGAACACCGCCAACAACATGCCGGCGCAGTGCGAGATCTACGCCGAGGGCGATGATGCCTACAAGTTCATGTTCATGGCCAAGGGCGGCGGCTCCGCCAACAAGAGCTTCCTGTTTCAGGGCACACCGTCGCTGCTGACCAAAGATCGGCTTCACGCGTTTCTGAAAGAGAAGGTGCTCACGCTCGGCACCGCCGCGTGCCCGCCCTATCACCTCGCCATCGTGATCGGTGGAACCTCCGCTGAACTCTGCATGAAGACGGTGAAGCTGGCGTCCGCGCGCTATCTCGATGAACTGCCGACGCATGGTTCTGCGGACGGCAACGCGTTCCGCGATCTCGAGATGGAGCAGGAAATTTTGAAGATGACGCAATCGCTCGGCGTCGGCGCGCAGTTCGGCGGAAAATATTTCTGCCACGACGTGCGCGTGATCCGTCTGCCGCGTCATGGTGCGTCGCTTCCCATCGGTCTCGGTGTGTCGTGCTCGGCGGACCGTCAGGTGCTCGGCAAGATCACCAGGGATGGCGTGTATCTGGAAGAGCTGGAGCATAACCCCGCGCAGTATCTGCCGGCGGTGGAAGCAAAGCTCGCCGGCGAGGTGGTGCAGATCGATCTCAACCAACCGATGAAGGACATTCTCGGCACGCTGACCAAGTATCCGACCAAGACGCGGCTGTCGCTCACCGGCACCATGATCGTGGCGCGCGACTCCGCGCATGCGAAGCTCCGCGAGCGTCTGGAGAAGGGCGAGCCGCTGCCGGATTATTTCAAGAACCATCCGGTGTATTACGCCGGTCCCGCCAAGACGCCGGAAGGTTACGCCTCCGGCGCGTTCGGCCCGACCACGGCAGGGCGCATGGACAGTTTTGTCGATCAGTTCCAGGCGGCGGGCGGCTCGATGGTGATGCTGGCGAAGGGCAATCGCTCGGCGCAGGTGCGCGACGCGTGCAAGAAGTACGGCGGGTTCTATCTCGGCTCGATTGGCGGTTCGGCGGCGAACCTCGCCGAGCACTGCATCAAGAAGGTCGAAGTCATCGAGTATCCAGAGTTGGGCATGGAAGCGATCTGGCGTATCGAGGTCGAAAATTTCCCGGCCTTCATCATCATGGATGACAAGGGCAACGACTTCTTCAAGGAACTGAATCTCGGGTGAGGGCGACGCGCGTTGTTCGAGAAGTGCGACGGCGCATCAACTCAATCAATTGTCATGGCCGGGCTTGACCCGGCCATCCATGCTTTGGTTATCATACAGCGCGTAAAGTAAGAGATGGATCACCGGGTCAAGCTCGGTGATGACGATTGTACGCGTTGAGGACGTCTTGGTCGCAATGCCTAATCGCTTACTTCCCCGGCGCGATGCCCTTGAACGACAGCCGCAGTGCTGCGTCCACGCGCGGATCGTTCTTCTTCCACATGCCGTCGCTGATTAGCGATGCGATGCCGTGCGCCACGGCCCAGGCCAGGGCGAGCGCATCCGGATCTGACGGCTTGCCGGGATCGGGTTGAAGCTCGTTGACCGCAAGGCGCAACTGCGCGAACGCGCTGGGGACGCCGTCCTTTTCCGTTTTGCCGTCCGATCCGAAGCGGCTGAACGCCAGCCGAAACAGCCGCGGTTCGGCGGCTGCAAAGTCGATATAGGCCATCGCCGAGGCGTGCAGGCGCTCCTTGCCCTTGAGGCCGGAGGTCGCCTTTTGCGAGCGATGGGCGAGCAGGGTCAGCGCCTCGGCTGCGACCGCGCTGAGCAATTCATCCTTGTCGGCGAAGTGCTTGTAAGCAGCGCCTGAGGTGACCCCCGCGTCGCGCGCGGCCTCGCGCAGGCTGAAGCTCTCCGCGCCGCCTTTGCGGACGCGCTCCAGCGCCAGCGCCACCAGCGCGCTGCGCAGGTCGCCGTGGTGATAGCTCTCTTTTTTTGCTGCTCTCATGTAACTGCTGTTTACATTGTCGAAAGCGTGTCGTAAAGTATGCACTGTTCACTTAAAAACAGAAACACTGAGGGGAGAGCAAGCCATGAGCCAGCTGGAGGCCAACACCGAAACCGACGCCGACACACCGTTCTGGGAAAAGGGCAACCTTGCGCCGGTTCATGAAGAGGTGACGGCGTTCGATCTGCCGGTGGAGGGCGCAATCCCGCCCGAACTGAACGGACTTTACGCACGCAACGGCGCCAATCCGCGCGAAGGCCATTCGGGTCACTGGTTTCTCGGCGACGGCATGCTGCACGGCGTTTCGCTGCGCGATGGCCGCGCCGAGTGGTACCGCAACCGCTGGGTCCGCACGCCGCGATTCAACGGCGCGCCGCGCAAGCCGGGCATGCCGGATATCCGCTCGGGCGTTGCCAATACCAATGTCATGGCCCACGCCGGGAAGATCATGGCGCTGGTCGAGAGCGCGCTGCCGGTGGTGATGAGCCGCGAACTCGATACGGTCGGCTCGTATGACTACGACGGCAAGCTCGACACGCCGTTCACGGCGCATCCGAAGGTCTGTCCGACCACGGGCGAGTTGCACTTTTTCGGTTACGGTTTCGTGCCGCCGTTCCTGACCTATCACGCTGTGGACGCAAGCGGCGCGCTGATGCACAGCATTCCCGTCCCGGTGCGTGCGCCGACCATGGTGCACGACTTTGCCATGACGTCCGGCCATATCGTGTTCATGGATCTGCCGGTGGTGTTCGACATGGTGGCCGCGCAGCGCGGCACCATGCCGTTCGCCTGGAGCGAAACCTACGGCGCGCGGCTTGGAATCCTCAAGCGCGGCGCGGGCATCGAGTCGTTGCGCTGGGTCGAGATCGATCCATGCTATGTCTTCCACGTCGCCAATGCGTTCGAGGAAGCCGACGGCACCATCGTTGTCGATGTTGCCTGGTACAGCGAATTGTGGCGCGGCGGCCCGTCGGCGAAAACCTTCGACAAGGCGGCCATGCGCCGCTGGCGTGTGCCGCCCGGCGCAACCAAAGCGCAGGAACAGTTCCTCGATGACAGGTCGATTGAATTTCCGCGCATCAACGACGACCGCGCTGGGCTTGCTCACGACATCGTCTATGCAGTCGACGCCGGAGAGGGAAATCTCGCGACCGGCGCTTACAGTTCGATACGCAAGTACGACCTGAAGACCGGCAAGAGCACCGAGCATAACTTCGACAAGGGCATGGCGAGCGAGTTCGTTCACGTACCGGGCAAGGGCGGCAAAAGCGAAGACGATGGCTGGCTGATCGGTTTCGTCTACGACCGCGCGCGCAACGCCAGCGACCTCATGATCCTCGATGCGCAAAAGATCGAGTCCAAGCCGGTGGCGCGGATTCAGTTGCCCGCGCGCGTTCCGCAAGGCTTCCACGGCAATTGGATGCCGGGGGTTTGATATCCAAGATCGTCATGGCCGGGCTTGACCCGGCCATCCATCGTTCTTGAAATGCTTCTCTCGAAGAAGGATGGATACGCGGGTCAAGCCCGCGTATGACCATCGAGAATGTTGAGCGACCGTGCTCTGTTCGAGCCTTACGCCCGCGTTCCCTTGAACGGGAAGTTGCCCATCGGGCCGATGCTGACATCGCCGGAAATGGAATCGCCATCGACCGTGCCTGAGAAGGCCAAGGTCAGAGGCATCGGATTGGTGATCGCGGCTTTCCACGCAACGTCGTTTCCGTTCACGGTGCCGTCAATAATGTCGGCTTCGTTGCCGTCCGCCGCCTGCTTGCCGGTCAGTGTGCCGCCCGCGCTCGCCAGCGTCAGCGTTGCATCGCGATCGCCCAGCGGCGTGCTCAAAGTGATATTCCAGTTTCCATCGACTGCCATGAGTTTCCCTCTCTCCGAGCGCACTCGGCCAGAATTGGTTCCGGAGCGGTACGCGCTGGCCGATATAGCGCATTTTCCGGAGCGGATCGCAATCCCGTCTGCGCCGGTCACTCCCGGATTGCTGCACCTGCGACGGGCCGGTGCGTCACTTTGCCCGCAGCGCCTCACGTTGCCAGCCGCCCAGCAGTTGATAGCCTTATTTCAAGAGAGCTTCCGGTCCAGTGGTCAACTTCTCATTTGAGGGGACTGATCGTGACGAGTTCTTCACTTACGCCTGCGACGATTTCGGAGTCGCTGATCATAATGGCGCTGAGCGCCATTATTTTTATCCGGCTGATTCATGGGCCGGGCGAAGATCCCCGTCACATGACGGTCGCGACACTCCAGTCCTCGGCAAACCCGGCCGGGACAAGCGACAGCATCAGGTTGACCGCGTCGGTTCACAGGGACGGCACCAAGGTCGAAACCGGCTCTGTCAGGTTTTACGATGAGACGGGCCGCTGGTTGCTGGGCATCGCCGATGCATCGTCGCCGTCCATCGTGGTGTCCGGTCTGACGCCCGGCGCGCATGTCATCCGAGCCCACTACAGCGGCGTCCCGGAGCACGCGACCTACGCGGTCCGGCCCGGTGTATCGGCTCCGTTGACTCAGTTGGTTCTGGTCTCGCCGAAAGTCGCGCTGTCGGTGATGCGGGAAAGCGGCACCCACAGCCCGATCATGACCTTGATCGCGACCGTGAGTGCAAAGCCGGACCAGCCCGCTGGAAGCATAACTTTCAGGGCAGGAGAGAAGGTGCTTGCAACGCGCACGCTCGATCAAGGTGGAAGGGCAACCTTTATCACCTCAGCCCTCGATGAAGGCGAACACGCTCTCACTGCGGAATATCATGGCGATGATCGTCTGTTCGCGCCGGCCGCGGCGACGGTCCATATCTGGCATGGCGGCGCCACGCCATCCGCAGCGCGTCACGCCTTGCGCTGACGCTGGATATGACCGGCTATACGGCGGATTTAACCTGTCCGTCGGCGGCAGCCGCGCGCAGCTTCCGTGTGATGACGATGCGGAAGGTGGCATACTGGATGGCGAAGGCCAAAATCTTGGCGCCGACGGCGATCACCGCGACGTAGAATGCCCACAGCTTGATGTCGCCCGTCATGGCGGTGGCGATGACGCCCGCACCGAGTACGAACATCAGGATGGCCCAGGCGTAACCCGCCATGATCGCGAGGTGAGGGATGTTGTCCTTCACCATCGGCGGCGAATAGCGCAGCATCCAGCCCCGCCGCAGCATAATCGCGCCGATGGCGAAATGGCCGATAGCGGGTTTAGCCAGCACGAAACGCGGATCTTTTGTTAAAAGCGTCGCGCCGCCGAGCACGATGACAAGGCCGAAGCTGGCCCAGGTCATCACATCGAGTTTTTGCTTCTTGATGCGCGCGTAGATGAACTGGCCGATTGCACCTGCGATGGCGATGCCGGTCGCAATAACAATGTCTCCCGTCGCGGCGTAAACCGCGAGGAAGACGATGGTGGAAAAGAAATCGACGAAAAGCTGACGAAAGACTGCGGCCATGCCGCGACTGTCACACGCGGCCGGTCGTCGGAGCAAGGGCCTTCGGTGCTGAATTGAATGGGACCGGCAGCAGCCGCGCTTTCGTGGCCGGCTTGCAGGCGCAGCTGGACACCGAGCCGGTGATTTCGGTCGGCGACGCCAGTGCATTCGCGGTGTCTTCACCGGTCAGGCTGAAGCCGACGAGGAAGAGCACGATGGCAAGGCTGGCCCAGATCGTGCGGCTGGGACTGGCGCCGGTGGTTCGTCCGAAGACGAACTGGACGATGATCACGGCGATAGCGGCAACGGCAGCCATCAGGACGTCGCCGACGAGATTGAAGACTGTGAAAAAGACGACAGTCGAGAGGAAGCCGAGAAGGATTTTAAGAGCGGTGCGGGCCATTGAAGGCTCCTTTAGGTCTGTAACGGATTGCGCTGTGGTCGGGATCAGGCAGCAGCCGTATTGGCGCTGGCCGCGATCTCGGCGCGAACGTGCTTCGGGTACCATTGGGTGAAGTAGGTGGCGCTGTTGCGGGCGGCGAACGCGATGGCCGCGCAAATCCACAACTGCGTGCTGGGCAGATACATCGACACGATGTCGCCGATGAGCATGAGAACGAAAGCCGCGCTCCAGACCCAGGTGAGGATGTAGTTGGTCCGCAGGAAGCGCGGCTGCAGGGCGGTTTCGGCGTCGACCACCTCACGCGCATGCTGCAGGGTGAAGGGCAGGCGGATCGCGATCGAACCGAGCGCAATGGCGAGGACGCCGCCATCGACGGCGAGGCGAACCGACGTCGGGGTCATCTCAGTGGCGGCCATCAGATGGTATCCGGCCAGCGATGCAAAAAGAACGAGGGCACCCGTGGTCAGCATCTTGATCGAGCGGCCGGCGATCATATCTCGCAGGACCAGGCCGAAAGCCACCGCTGCGCTTGCCGCGAGGCTGATTTTGACCGTCGTCAGCAACATGAGCGTTGCGAATGTAGCGAACGGGGCAAGGATCAAAAAGAGGGCCATGGCTGCCTGCCTGGAAATATCTTGACGTTGTAAAGATGGATTTAGACCCCCGGCGGGGAGTCGTCAAGGAAAATCTTGACAGCGTCAAAATGCATACCTAAATTGCAATCATGGGCATTCAGAACGCAGCACGGCGGGAGAAATCCCCCAAGGCGGCATCAGCCGGCAAAAAGCCGCTGTCCAAACCCGTGTCTGCGAAAAAAAACTCTCCATCCACGGCCAAGGCCGCACAGAAGTCTGATCGCGATCAGCCGTATCATCACGGCGATTTGCATGAGGCCCTGCTCAAGGCGGCCAAACAGGTCGCGGAGCGTGAAGGCATTAACGGGCTGACGCTGCGGGCGGTCGCGCGCGAGGCGGGTGTCTCCCATGCCGCTCCTGCACATCATTTCGGCGATGTGACCGGCCTGCTCAGCGAACTGGCGGCGGTCGGCTTCCAGAAATTCTCCGAGCAACTTGGTGCTGCGACGTGCAGCGAAACCGCACCGGAAGCTGTGGCGGCCCGCAAGGCCGGCGCGTATCTCTCCTTTGCGCGCGATAATCCCTGCATGTTTCAGTTGATGTTCCGGGGGGAACGGCTCGACCACGACCGGCCCGCTTTGCGGGAAGCGTCGGAATCTGCATTCGTGAAGCTTGCCAATATCGTAGCAGCTCGCCGTCACGAAGAGGTCGTGCCCGACCATCTGACGCTGGAGCAGGCGGCCGATATCGCGCGAATCTGGTCGATGGTGCACGGCTTTGCCATGCTCTATCTGGACGGCCGGCTTTCACCGATCATGGACGGTCTACCGCCCGGCACGACAGTGGAGTCGCTGCTGGCCACCATGATGACGCCGGATCACCGGCCGGCGTAAGATCTGGGTGCCGCGCGCGACCGCATCGGCGCGATCTGGAACCTGCTTTGCCGGGCCGTTGTCACATTGCTCGGCTGCAACAGGCGTGTGGATCGTTGATGTGCGGTGCGCGAAAAACGTGTCATCATGCGCGGAATCGCATTAGAACACCGGCAACGTGCCGTCTGTCCTTGTTCAATCTCCTCGTTCAGTTTTGCAGTGAGCCATGCCCGAAATCTCGTCCAGCAAGCCCTATCGCATCGGCCGGTCCAAGACCGGGCTCGGTCTCTTCGCCACCCGGAAGATCAAAAAGGGCACGAAGATCATCCGCTATTTCGGCCCGATGCTGGATTCGAAGAACAAGAAGCACGACGATATCGACAACAAGTATCTGTTCGAGATCAACAATCGCTGGACCATCGACGGCTCGGTGCGCAAGAACATCGCCCGCTATATCAACCATGCCTGCAAGCCGAACGCCGAGTCCGACGTCAGTTCGCGCAAGCGCAAGGTTGTGATCCGCGCCATCAAGGCCATCGAGCCGGGCGAGGAAATCAACTACGATTACGGCACCGACTATTTCAAGATTTTCCTCAAGCCGATCGGCTGCAAGTGCGACGCTTGCGAAAAGAAGCGCAAGAAGAAGCGCGCCGAAGCCCGCGCCGAGAAGCTGCGGCTCAAGCTGAAGGCTGAGAAGAAGGCCGCCAAAAAGGCCGATAAGCAGGCGCGCAAGGCGGCGAAGACGGTCGCGAAAGCCAAGACCTCAAAGACGAAGCGCAACACGCTGGGCTCCGCCCGTGCCAACGCCCATGCGCGCGGCACCGGCAAGCCGACCCGGACCAAGGCGGCGCGGACCAAGCCGCTTGCCCGCGTTCAGCCGAAAAGCCCGGCTCGTGCGAACCGGGCTTCCTCGACCTGACGTCGCCACGGGCTGCGCTCAAGCGCCGCCCGGACCCATTTCGCTCAGATACCTTTGAAAAGATTTCCTGCCAGCAGCAGGATATAGCCGATGCCGAGCGTGGCGAAGGCGTGGCCGCTGACCAGCGGAATCTTGACCCCGGCATAGGCGACCAATGCCGCCAGCACGGCAAGAACGACCGAGATCAGAAAAATCGGAAGCGTCGGTGCGCTGAGATTCATGACAAGTCCCCGGAATAGATGCGCCGCAAGATTGCGGCACAGGGACTGAAGCCTGCCCGGAGTGGTCCGGGCAAGGGGCGCGCCGTTTCAGACTGTGGATAGAACCGGCTGGCTATTCAGCGATCACGGCTTCAACGGCCTTGATGGTCTGCTGAATGGCCGCGATTTCGTGGATCAGAACGGTTGAAATCTTCGATCCCCGCGTGCGCAGTTCCATGACCAGCTCGCGGCGGCGTTCGCGCAACAGGACCAGCGGCAACCGATGATCGAATGTTTCTGCTTCGGCTTCGTTTCCAAATTCCGCTTCGATGACCGTCATGACCGGCTCCTGTGACCAAGGTTGCAAGCTAGCCGATTTGAATTAAATGGCCGGAACGGAGATCGGTAAAATTGTATCGAAATGGAAAATGCCGGGCGGATGATAGATCCGGCCCGGCATTTATTTCAGGATGACGGTCAGTGTGCGGGAACAGTGCCCGCGCTCTTGCGCAGTCCGATGAACTCCAGTTCCGCGAAGATGCCGACGGCAGTCGCCTGCATCACGATGAACACTTGTCCCAGCAGATTGGGCGAGACCCAGCCGCTGGCGAGCAGGGCGATGCTGTCGATGGTCCAGACCGCGTTGATGGCGATCACAGCCCATACGGCCGCTTTCGACATCATCTCGCGCGAGGCGAGGTATCCGACCCCCAGCACGAAGGCCACCAGAACCAGGCCGGTGTTGCGCAGGAAGGCCTCCGGCAGGTTCGTCAGCGGTGCAAGGAAGCTTGCGCCCAACACGAGCATGAGTGCGGACACGCCGCTGAAGATCGCATCGATTTGAAGCGCGCGGCGAAGGAACAGGGACGGATTGATCATGATGGTTCTCCTTTGGCTCTTGGGTGGTTAGACGATGCGGAAGATGATCCGGTCGCGGGGCCAAATCGATTACCTTGCAGGTAATGGAACGTGTGAAATCTGCATGGTAGGTTTTCGCCATGATGAACCCGCAGTCGTCGGCGCGCCGCGCCGTCAAATCCGCCGCCAAAGCGAGATCCAACGCCTTCGGCGATCATTTGCGCGAGTGGCGGCAGCGCCGTCATCTCAGCCAGCTCGATCTTGCGGGGGACGCCGAGATTTCCGCGCGGCATTTGAGTTTCGTCGAGACCGGCCGGGCCGCACCCTCACGCGACATGGTGCTGCGCCTCGCCGAGCGGCTCGATGTGCCGCTGCGCGAGCGCAATGTTCTGCTGGTGGCGGCGGGCTTCGCGCCCGCGTTTCCCAACCGCTCGCTCGACGATCCTGCATTGGCGGCTGCGCGGCAGGCGGTCGAGACTGTCTTGAAGGCGCATGAGCCATATCCGGCGATTGCGGTGGATCGTCACTGGAATCTGGTATCCGCCAACGCCATGATCGCGCCATTTCTCGCCGGTGTTGCGCCGTCATTGCTGGCGCCGCCGCTGAACGTGATGCGTCTCAGTTTTCATCCGCAGGGGCTTGCACCGCTCACGGTCAATCTTGCGGAATGGTGCGGACACCTGCTGGAACGCCTGCATCGCCAGTGCGAGGCGACCGCCGATCCTGTGCTCGTCGCGCTGTACGATGAGTTGAAGACCTATCCGATTCCCGCACGCTCCGGGCCGCGCACGAATCTCGCGGAGGCCGTTGCGGTGCCGTTCCAGATGCGGTTTGGCGAGGACGTCCTGAGTTTCATTTCGACGACGATGATTTTCGGCACGCCGGTGGACGTCACGCTGTCCGAACTGGCGCTGGAGACGTTCTTTCCGGCGGACGAAAAGACGGCGGAAAAGATGCGGACCCTTGCGAAATCGCTGGGCTGAACGGGTTGCCTTGTCGCCCGTGGGGCTTATCTTTCGGGTTCATTCCCGGAAGGACATCCCATGAGCACCCTGAAGCCGCTGCAGATCGATATCGTGTCCGATGTTGTGTGCCCGTGGTGCTATATCGGGAAGAAGCGCATCGAGGACGCTCTGGCACTGGCGAGCGATGTGCCGGTGCATGTGAACTGGCGGCCGTTCTTCCTCAATCCGTGGGTGCCGCGCGAAGGCATTTCGCGGGACGAATATCTCACCGCGAAATTCGGCTCGCCGGAAGCCTATAAGGGCATCGCGGGCCGTGTCGTGCAGGCGGCGGCGGACGAGGGGCTTGAGTACAATTCGCAGCTGGTGAAACGCCAGCCCAACACCGTCGATTGCCATCGCCTGATTCATTGGGCGGAGGCGGATGGCAAGGCCGCGCAGATGAAGCAGCGGCTGATGGAGCTTTATTTCCGCGACGGCGGCGACCTCACCAGCACGGACGTGCTTGTGCAGGCGGCGGCTGACATCGGCATGGACGCCGACAGCGTGCGCAAGCGTCTCGCCACCGACGAAGACGTCGAGCGGATTTCAGCCGATGCGCAGGAGGCGTCCGAGAAGGGCATCTCCGGCGTGCCGACGTTTGTTTTCGCCGGCAAGTATGCTGTCTCCGGTGCGCAACCGGCGGATCAGCTTGCGCGTGCGATCCGGCAGGTGTCGGCGGAAATCAATCAGGCGGCGTAGGCCTCACCGCGTCATTCCGGGATGCGCTCTTGGGCGCAGGCCCGGAATCCATTCTTCTATGTCAATGATGGATTCCGGGTTCGCTTGCTTCGCTCGCGCCCCGGAATGACGGGGTTGGAATTTGTTACGCCGTCGCCGCAGCCGGTGTCGGCAGCCGCGCCGGAAGGCACGCCACCGCAACGAAGATGATCGCGGCAGAGCTTGCCATCAGGCGGAACAGCGTGTCGAAACCGTAGTTTCCGTAGATGAATGCAATCATCGGCAGCGCCAGCGCGAACACCGTGAAGCTGACGACATACCGCACGCCATAAATACGTGCGCGGGCCTCGCCGCTCGCCATCTTGCCGATCATGAAATCGTTGATCGGAATTTGCCCGAATGCGCCGAGCATGAAGCCGAATGCAGCCGCCAGCGCCCAACCATCGCGCAGGCCGGGCATCGCCGCGAAGAACACCACCTGGATCACCGCGACGATCATAAACACCGTGCGCGGACCAAGCTTGTCGAGCAGGCTGCCAACCACAAGCTGCGCCAGTGAGGCCACCGCGAACACGATAAAGGTGAACGCGCCGAGCATCGTGGCGATGTCGCCCTTGGCGGCGGTTACGCCGCTTGCGGACAGCCACTGCGCCATGTCAGCCGCGATCCCTTGCAGCCGTTCGTCGAAGATTTTTGGCAACGCGAATGTCGTCGACTGAAACACCAGGCTCGAGACTGCCGTGGTGACAAACACGATCACGGTGATGCGCAGGATCAGCGCCTTCATGTCGGCGGATTGCGCTGGCGCTGCCACAACCGGTGCCGGAGTCTTCCGGTGCGCGGTCGAAACCTCGCTCCATTGATGGATCGTGTACAGAATACCGACGATGATGGAGAAGACGCCGGGCACGACGAAGGCCGTGCGCCAGCCGCCGTGATCGATGAAATAGCCGGTGATGAGGGCGGCACTGGCGACGCCGAGATTGCCCCAGATGCCGTTCATGGCGAGCCGCATGCCGGTGTTCTTCCAGCGCTGCGTCACGATAGCGAGTCCGACCGGGTGATAGATCGCGGCGAATACGCCGACCACGAACAGGCCGATGCCGACCTGGAGGGGCGTCTGTGCGAATGCCGTTGCGATCGAGGATGCGCCGATGCCGATGAAAAACACCGCGATCATGCCTTCGCGGCTCCATTTGTCCGCGAGCCAGCCGGCGGGCAGCGAGAACAGGCCGAATGCGAAGAAGCCGGGCGTGGCGTACTTTAAGAGTTCGCCGTAGCTCAGTCCCCATTCACGCGAGAGCGCAAGCGCTGCCACCGTCGCGAAGATCAGTGTCAGCAGATGATCGAGATAATGGCCGATGTTCAGGAACAGGAAATGGATGCGGTCGCGTGTCATGGGAGCCTCGAAACAGATTCTCTGGCTCAAAACTACCCTTGGCACGACGGCGCTGTCATGCCAAAAATCATCGAGAAACTGCCACGGGCATATCGTTTGGGACTGGAGGAGGCGTCATGCAGCCGCAAGTGAGATGCGCTTCTCCCTCTCCCCGCAAGCGGGGAGAGGGTTGG
>Ga0315336_1004300_pt1 | contig 17159 bp, 10 predicted proteins | sample ASW5metaG_FD_204512 | JGI IMG/M metagenome (GOLD analysis project Ga0315336, IMG submission 204512) | Ammonia-oxidizing marine archaeal communities from Monterey Bay, California, United States - ASW #5 | ecosystem: Environmental > Aquatic > Marine > Intertidal zone | place: USA: California... | reverse complement strand
GCCCGCCTGGTGCGGGCGGACTTCGCTCCCGATGATGGGGAGCGGCCGATCATCGCCGAGGTCTGTGCGGCGTTGGACGGCATTCCCCTGGCCATCGAGCTGGCGGCGGCCCGATCCCTGGTGCTCTCCCCTACCGACCTCCGCGATCGCCTGGTCGCTCCCCTCGATGTCCTGAAGACCGCCAGCGCGGGGGATTCCCGACACGCGACGCTGCGGCGAACCTATGACTGGTCCTGGTCGCTGCTGACCCCCGCGCAGCAGCGGGCGTTCGCGACGTGTTCGGTGTTCCGTGGTGGATTCCGACTCGGCGACGCCGAGGCCGTTGCCGCAGAGCCCGTGATCGACGAGATCGAGGCGCTGTGCGCACATTCCCTGCTCCGCTCCGCGCCCGACGGATCGGGGTTGCGGTTCACGCTGCTGGAGACCGCCCGGACCTACGCGGCAGAGCAGTTGGAGGCGCTGCCCGAGCTGGAGGCGGGCGCCATTCGCCGCCACGCCCTTCGCTACCTGGAGATCGGCGAGGCGCACCTGGCCGCCTCCCGGGGGCCGGACCTGAATCGCCACATCGACGCCATCGAAGGCGATCTTCCGAACTTCCAGGCGGCATTCGAGAGCCTGTCGAAGGCGAGCCCCGACGAGGCGTGTCGGGTCGCACTGGTGATGGACCGCGCCATCGCCATCCGCGGACCGTGGCTGCGTCGGGTGTCGCTGAACCGCGCCGCGATGGCGATCGTCGTCAGCCCAAAGACCCGTGCCCGCCTCCTGTTCACGCGCTTCAGGGTGCACACGGGACTGGGGCGTGGCGACCTGGCCGAGGCCGACGCCATCGAGGCCTTGGCGCTGGCGCGGGAGGCGGGCGCCCCTCTGATCGAATCGGGCGCGATGGCCCTGTTCGCCGAGAGTCGAATGGTACAGACGGCCTTCGAGGAGGCGCTGGAAGGGGCCGACCAGGCGCTGGTCTTTGCCCGCGGCATAGGCGACTGGCACATCGAGGCGAAGAGCTACGAGATCCGCGGCAACTCGCTGCGGCGGATCGGACGCTATGCGGAGGCCATCGAGGCACACAATCGGGCGGTCGACCTGCGACGGGACAACGGCGACCTGTACAACATGGCCAATCAGATCATGGGCATCGGCACCGCGCGAATGCACCAGGAGCGCTACCAGGAGGCCGCCTACCACTTCGAACAGGCCCATCGCATCTACGCCGATCACGGCGACCAGGTGATGGCGGCGCGCCTGCGAGGCAATATCGGCGCCCTGGCCATGGCCACCGAGGCCCCGGAGGTCGCGCTGGAGCGACTCCTGGAGGCCCAGGTCGCCTTCCAACAGACCGGATCGGCCCGCAACGGCGCCACCTCGTGCATCAACATCGCCGAGATGCTCCTCGAGCTGAACCGGCCCAGCGAGGCCCTGGCACAGATCGAGCGGGGAATCCGCCTGATGCGGGGGATCCACGCGCCGTGGTACATGGCCATCGCCCAGGGCATGCGCGCCCGGATCGCCCACTTCTTCGGGGACCTCGAGGTCGCTCGCAAGCACGTCGTCGCGTCGATCGAGGCGGGCGTCGTGCAGGAAAAGGAGCTGCGCTGGCTGCAGTGCCTGTTGGCGACGATCGAGGCGGATGCCGATCGGGCAGCGGCTGCGCGGGAGGCGCTCGAGAGCGGCAAGTCGTACGAACACGAGCAGATCGCGGCGCTGGAGCGATTCGCCGAGCGTCACATCGAGCTGGCCATTGCCCGGACCGCTCTCCGTTCGGGGGATCGAGACCGCGCGGCCCGCCTGATCGCCCGCGCCCAGGAGGAGATCACCAACGATCTCCCCCGCGGGCTCAAGCAGGCCATCACACTCCTGCAGCGGGCCATCGCAAGAACTGCATGAGCCGCCGCGCAGTACCGTACCGATACCGTATTCGGGACCGCAATACGCAACATGAACGAGCCCAAGATCGGCGATAACTCACCTATCAGGCCGATCTCTTTCCTCACACACCGGCTGGCATGGGACTTGAACAAGACTTGAGCATGCCCCACTGACGGGGACTCGATTCTCATGGAGTTCGCAATGAACCGCACCCTCGTCCTGCTCGCGTCGCTGCTCGCCCCCGCCATCGCATCGGCCAGTGCCACCGACTACCTCGACCTGGATGGCGACGGCTACACGGCCGCCTCGGACTGTGACGACAATGATGCCGAGGTCAACCCCGATGCTCTGGAAGTGGACGACGGCGTCGACAACGACTGCAATGGCTACGTAGACGAGCTGACCGCCACAGACGAGGGTGACCTCGGCGTCACCGAGCTCGGTGGGAACGAAATCGAGTCGGTCTACGACGACAACCTGGCGGTCGAAGACCTGCCCACCGAGGGACCGGATGACGACCTGGACGGATCCCCGACCTATCGGGTCTACAACTTCGGAGAGGAGCAGGTGGTCGTGACCCTGGATTGCGACGACGCAAATCCGACGGCCTACCCCGGGGCGACCGAGTACTTCAACGACATCGACGACGACTGCGACGGCGAGATCGACAATGACATGCGGCTGGACGACACGGTGCCAGACGCCGGCCAGTTCTTCTACATGGCCGAGGAGGGCTACGGCTATCTGCAGCTAAACCCCTACAACGACCTCCTGGCTACCGACGCCGGAGAGCTCATCGTGCTGGCATTCGGCAACCACAACCGCACCTTGACCACGCGCGACACCGAGGAAGCCCTGGCCTTCGTTCGTACCGATGACGATCAGGTCTACGGCATTGTCGATGGCGAGCCCTGTGCCCTGACCATCGGTCTGGATGACGACGAGGACCGGGTCGTCGGTCTCGACTGCGACAATGCCTCCGCGCCGTCCTGGGACTTCAAGAACGACTACCTGTCGACAAAGGACGATTGCAACGACATCTACGTCCTCCATGCGGACTTCGCCAAGGCCCTGGATCTAGAGCCGGTGCTCGTCGCCAGCACAGCCGACCTCGAGGAGCTGGCAGAAGAGATTGGCGCCACCTACGTCGGCGACACGACGGAACTGAATCCCAACGAGTGCACCACTGCGCAGCTGGCCGACACCGGAACCTACGTGACCGGCGCTCTGGCCTGCACCGACGACTCGGGTGCACTCGTCGAGTTCATCCCCTTTGCAGCTGACTACTCCGAGGATGGATTCTACGGAGCCGTGTCCCTGGCGTCCAAGACCATCGATGTCGGTGCCGGCTCGGTGACCATCACGGCCGCGACCTACAGCGTGTGCGCCAGCGTCACCGACAACTCCGGCTGCATCGGGTACACCTCGACGGCCGCGGGTATCAAGTACTCGCTGTCGGACGACGAGGGCAACTTCTTCTCGGTCGGTGTGTCCCTGCCGGCGACTCCCGGAATGATGGTGGCATGGGGCGCCGACCGCGACGGTCTTACCCTCGGGCTCGCGGCTTTCGGATTGTCCTTCTCGGTGCACATCACCTGGCAGACCTTCCTGGGGGACGAAGTCGGTACGGCCATCGCCTGCTCTCTCTGACGCACAACCCCAAGTCGAGGTCATTGGCCGCACCCGTCACCGGGTGCGGCTTTCTCTTTTGGCCCATCGAGGCCAGGCTCCAACGAGCTATCAAACGGACGGGCTGACAACGGCGCCCACCAGGAGGTCAGTTGAGCCAGACAGCATCGCGACGCCCCCTCTTGGGTCTCCTCATCGGAACTCTGCTCCTGGGCCTGCTCTGGGGACTTTGGCCAGACCCGGTCTCCGCCCCTCAACCGGCTACAGCACCCGACGAGGTCGCCCAGCGCAATGGAAAGCGGACAGCCTCCGTTGACGACCCCGTCGATGCGGCACCCAAGCCCGAGCTGCCACCCGCCTTTGCACAGGCCTACGACGCGCTCTCCGACGAAATGAGCCAGGGCTACGTCACCTGTGTGTTCGCGGCGGAGGCGGACGATGACCGGATCAAGCTCAGATACCCGGTGTGGCACGGGTCGGCGGTCACGGGGTTTCCCTACCAACCCGAAGGCGCCGAGGTGCTCAACAACAGGGTGCCTTCCCCCGAGGAAGACGACACCGGCTACGTGAGAGAGCCCGTCGCGATGTATCGATGGTGGGATGCCGCGAAGGGGCAGCAGGGTGTGTGCGTGGTGGAGCCCATCGAGGAGATCGAGATCCGCGGCGTGCTGCTGGATGACGAGGGCCTCATGCCGGGTGAGAAGCTGATCGTCTGCAACCAGTCCCTGGTCACCGATGACGCCGGCGGTTTCTCGGTGCAGACCATCGCGGGAAAGCGCTGTATGGCAATGCACCGGAAGGGACGGCTCGCGCTGGACGACGAGAAGCCGCGAAACTCGGCGACGATTCCGACCCACGCGGGCGAGCGCCGGGCGACGGTCGAGCTGCACTGGTCTCCGAAGCCACCGCCGGACCCCGACCGCGTCATCAACAATGCCGAGTTCCTGCTCGATCAGATCGACGAGGAGGACGAGGGTTTTGCATCCGAGCGGGCGCTCCAGCAAGAGGGCTTGTCCGAGACGGCCAGGGGCGTGCTGCAAGAGATGTTGGAGCAGGACCGCCAGGCCGCAAAACGGGAGCAGAAGCTGGCCGACGACCTGGAGGACATCATCGCCGACAAGCTCCAGCAGCTGGAGGAGGAGTAGCCGTGCACGACCTTGGTTGTGCCGGCTTCTGCAGGTGCATCCTGGACGATATCCAGCCGGTCTTCGTCCAGCTGCATGCGTCTGTGCCAACATAGGCCTCCCCATACGATCTAGGAGGTCCCTGAACGCGTGATGAACTTCTTGTTGCCCGCTGCCATCGTCATCGCGCATGCCGCCCCGACAGAACCAGCATCCGACCGGCTCTACGCCGAGGCCGCAGCTCACTACAGCGCCAACGAATTGGACAAGGCCGCCCCTCTGGCAGGCCGGGCTCTCGCCCAACAGGAAGCAGCGCTAGCGCCGACAGACGCAGGGTTGATCCCCTATCTCGAGCTCCACGGCCTCATCCTGAACGGCCTACGTGATTACGACGCTGCGGTGGTGTCGTTGGAACGCTGTCTGCATATGCGGGAGGCCGAACTCGGCGCGCGCCACGAGTACGTCGCACACAGCCTGATGACGTTGGTGCCGGCCTACCGGAGCTTGGGAAGGCGCAGTGAGGCGACAGCGACGGCGAATCTGGCGCTGTCCATCCTCGAGGAAACAGGAGCGCCTGATTTGGCAGTCGCGCAGGCCGCCAACCTGGTGGCGGGACTACAGAAAGTCGATGGTGATTTGGACGGGGCACTTGCCAACTTCGAGCGTGCGCTACACATCATCGGGAACGAACTCGGGACCGACAGCCACGACTACGGGATTGTGATGTCCAACCTCGGTGGACTGCGTACCGCCCGTGGCGAGTACGAGGCAGCAAAATTGCTGTTCGAGGAGGTCGTCAAGATCATGGAGCGGCACGTCGAGCCCGACGACATCTCGATGGCAAGCCTGCTCGGGCAACTAGGCTTCCTGGCGTTGGAGACCGGTGATTACCCAACTTCACTGGAAATGGCAGAGCGCAATTTCGAGATCATCGAGGCTCACTTCGGCCCCGATCACCCAAGAGTCGCGAAGTCGCTGGCCAACCTCGGCGCTCTACACCGCACCATGGGGGATCTGGAATCCGCGATTTCGCTCATCGAGCGGAGCGTCGAAATCAACCGACGCCGCCTGGGAAAGGAACACCCCGCGCGCAGCCATGGATTGGGTGGCCTGGGGATGGCCTACGTCGACCTTGGCCAATACGAAATAGGCATGCGCCACATCTCTGAGGCGCTCGACATCGACCGTGCCAACTTCGGCGATGACCACATCGAGATTGCTACATCACTAGGCTTGCTTGCCGTCGCCAACCGACGGCGCGGTCATTACCGACGCGCCAGACCACTGTATGAGCAGGTCCTGGCCCTCCGAGAAAAGCACCATGGACCCGACCACCCCGATGTGGCACAAGCCTGCAACAACCTGGCAGTCCTGCTGCGCGCCCAGGGAGACAACGACGGGGCTCACATCTACTACGAGAGAAGCCTCGCCATCGCGAGGAAGACGCTCGGGCCAGAGCACCCCATAGTGGCGCAGTATCTGAACAACAGCGCCGCGGTACTTGAGGGTCAGGGGAGGCTGGAAGAGGCGCTCAGCAGACATCGAGAGAGCTTGGCCATTCGCGAGAAAGTCGCGGGCCCGCCCAATGTCGCTCTAGCAGAGAGCTACTCGAGCCTGGCCCGTGTATTCAGGACGCAAGGTGATCCAGACGCGGCGTTGCCACATTATTTGCGAAGCATGGCCATCCTGGAAGATGCGCTTGGATCCAATCATCCGTATATCGCGGCAAACCTAAACAACATCGGACTCACCCTTAAAGAGCTAGGCGACCTGGGCGAAGCGCGGACTCACATGGAGCGCGGACTCGTCATGTCGACGGACACGTCGGGCCCTCATCACCCCGACACGGCCGTCTTTGCCAAGGACCTGGCCAACGTGCTCATGGAACTCGGCGAACGGGACGCGGCCCGATCGTTGTTTGCACAGAGCCTGGCCGCGCGCGAAGCCAGATTCGACCTGGTCGAGGTGTTGAGTGAACGAGAGGCTCTGGCATTCGGCAGAAGCGTTCGCAATGCCTTCAACGGTTGGCTCCGGGCTTTCAACCGACCCGAAGATGCTCAAGAAGCCTGGAGTACGATGTTGAGGTGGAAGGGGGCGATGACGCGAAGGTTGCGGGCCCGGGCGACGATGGCGCGTTCACACGACGGCGAAATCGCCGAACTTCGAGACGCACTCAATCGAAAACGATTGGCGTTGGCCGCACTCGCCACGTCGCCCTATGACAGCAACACCGCCGCCGTGCGCCGAGAAACCGCGGTCCGGTTGGCAAACGAGAAAGAAGTCCTCGAGCGGGAGATCGGCAAACAGAGTGCGGAGTGGTCGGCGGAGCACCACGCACGGAAAGCCACAGCCGCGGACGTTTGCGCTGCCCTCCCACAAAACACCGGGTTGGTTGACTACTTCAGGTACTACGACGCGGGCAGCACCTACCTCGCGTTTGTGGTCGTCGCCCCGGCCTGCGAGGTGGTGCGGGTGGAGATTGGTCCGGCCAAAGAGCTTGAGAAAGGCATCCAGGAGTGGCGGGAAACGCTGGCCGATATGGACAGCCTGCCATCCCGCATCAACCGCCGAGGGCGCAAGGTCGCCGAGCAGGTCTGGGACCCCATTGCACCGTTGCTCGGCGAAGTCGACCGCATCATCATTATCCCGGACCGATCGCTCTCGGCAGTGCCGTTTTCCGCCCTACCGCGAGCCGACGGTCGATTCCTTCTGGAAACGCATACCGTGAGCTACCTCACCGATGCTCAGGACCTGCTCCGCCACAAAGCGACCGCCGGGAAAGGAGCACTGATCGTCGGCGATGTGGCCTACGGCAACACGACCAGGAGTAGGCCGGAGTCCCAATTAGCAAGTCGCGCGGCGAAGTGTCGGGACGGCCGCTATGGACCCCTGGAACACACGGGTGCCGAGGCGAGCCAAGTGGCCGCAAACTGGGCAAAGAGTCGGCATCGCCACGAGACCGTCGAACTGCTCAGCGGGTCCGATGCCTCCGAGAACACAGTCATTGCCGAGACCGGCGACAAGCGTTTGATCCACCTCGCCACACACGGCTTCTTCGCGACCGAGAACTGTCAGCCGTACGGGGAAGACTCGGCATTGGACGTCATCATCCGAGACCCGATGCTGCTTTCCGGGCTTGTGCTCGCTGGTGCGAACGAACCGGATCTGGCGGATGGGGACGGCATCCTCACCGCAGAGGAAATCAGCACGTTGGACCTACGCGGTATCGAGCTCGTGGTTCTGAGCGCCTGTGAAACAGGACTGGGCGAAGTAACCTCCGGCGAGGGTGTCCTCGGATTGCAGCGTGGATTCGCCGTTGCCGGCGCACAGCAGCTGGTGATGAGCCTGTGGTCTGTTCCCGACGATTCGACGGCGGCTCTGATGGACCACTTTTATGGCGACCTGCTCAGAAAGCGCCGCCCCACGGGAGCAGCCGAGTCCCTGCGCGCCGCCCAGCTGTCCCGCCTTGAGTACCATCGTGCAATCAACGGCGACAGCCGACCTGGTGAGTGGGCAGCCTTCATTGTCTCGGGCAGCGACCGCTAGCCGCACCCAGACGACAAAGGCTAGCCGACGACCCTGCGAACATCATCGCCGACAAGCTCCAGCAGCTGGATGAGGAGTAGCGGGTAACTGTGCATGAAATCGGAGTTCGCCTGATTCTCTACCGCGGAGAGGCAACGGTGCGCAAAGCCGACAACGAAACCGTCGGAGGCCACACTGAACGAGCTCTCGAAGCGCATTCTGGACCGCGATATCCGGGTGTTCCCATTTCCGAACTTTGCGCACCTCTGCATCTCTGCGGTTGAAACAGGCCTTCCCAACCCCGACGGCGCTCCGGGGACCACGGCGGTGCGCATGCCCCCAGAGAAACACGCTGTCCGCGCGGTAACCTGTGGCATACCGCGGTCAACGGGAGCCCACATGCGTGCATTGGCGATAGCGTCCCTGCTCTTCGGCGTTGCCTGCGGCGGAGGCGGGCCGGAAGGCAACGACGCCGGCGAGTGCTCAGACGCAGCCGACAACGACGAAGATGGCCTCTTCGACTGCGATGATCCGGATTGCTCTGCCTCGCCGGACTGCGATCCGGCTGAGGCCGACACCGATACCGATGTGGATGCCGACACCGACTCAGACTCAGACTCAGACTCAGACTCCGACTCCGACTCCGACTCCGACTCCGACACCGATTCGGACACCGATACTGATTCCGACACCGACACCGATACCGACACCGACACCGACACCGCGGATACGGCGGACACCGCGGACACCGCGGACACCGCGGACACGGGAACAGTGGGCAACACGCCGCCCACCGCCACGATCAACACGCCGGTGAACTTCTCCCAGTACCTGCTCGGCGACGCGATCGACTTTTCGGGGGTCGTCTCCGATGTGGATCAGGCAGCCGAGACCCTCGGAATACAGTGGCTGGCCGGACCGAACGGCGGCCCAGCGGTTGTGGTCTCGATCGCCAACGCCGACGTAGGGGGGGTCACGCAGACGGTGTGGAATGCCTACGCCGTCGGCAACTTCGTCGTGCGACTCGAGGTACTCGACGACGCGTACGCGCTCGATACGACCGAGGTTCTGATCGTCATCATCGATCCCGCCAATGCGGACCAGGACGGCGATGGGTATACGCCAGCCCAAGGAGACTGCGACGACAACGACCCGACCGTAAATGCAGGTGCCAATGAAATCTGCGGTAACAACGTCGACAATGACTGCAATGGCTTCGTCGACGACAAAGACCTCGACGCCGACAGCCACATCGATCAGAACTGCGTGAACTACATCGGACCCACGCCGATAGACGACTGTGACGACACCAACCCCTTCGTCTACTTTGGGGCCCTCGAACAGGCCGACGGCGTCGACAACAACTGCGACGGGTTCATCGATGAGGGGACCAACCTCTTCGACGACGACGGGGACTGCTACTGCGAGCATCCGGTGATCTGCAACGGCAGCGTGAATCCCGCCTGCTTCTTGTTGTTTCCTGGCGACTGCGACGACAGCGACCCGTACTCCCCGACGAACTGCTGACGGGCGGCATCCGACGCCACCGCCAATTCGATAGGCCCGATTCTCTACCGCGGAGAGGCAAAGGTGCGCAAAGCCGACAAAGGGACCGACGAGGCCACCCTGAATGAGCTCTCGAAGCGCATTCTGGACCGGCGATATCCGGGTGTTCGCATTACGAACTCTGCGGACCTCTGCATCTCTGCGGTTGAAACAAGCCTTTCGAGCTCCGATGGCACACCTCAGTCTCCGTGTGGCCCGGTGGCGATGAAGGCCCCCCAGTCCCACGGACGGGCATCGCCATGCCGTTCTCGATTCCGCTCCAGCGCCTCCAGCTGGGCCTTGTGGAGCGCGTCCGCCACCGGTGAACGCCGCAGGAACCGGTAGGCATCCTCCATCAGATCCCGGGTGGAGTCGTCCCCGACCGGCCACAGCGACAGGAGTTGATGCCGGGCGCCCGCCGCTGAGAAGGCCCGGCGCAGACCGAGAACGCCCTCCCCCGCTCGGACCTCTCCGAGACCGGTGCCGCACGCCGACAGGACGACCAGCTCGGTGCCGCGCAGATCGAGGGTGGAGACCTCGAGCGCCGTCCACACCCCATCGCCGCCGCCGGAGAGAGCCGTTCCGGGCACATTCGCCCCGGCCAGCGCGACCCCCGACAAGGCCATTGGGTGGAAGGCCCCCTCCTCCGACGAGCCCCGACAGTCCTCCGACGCGAAGAATCCGTGGGTCGCGATGTGGATATGGCGCTTGCCGGTCGCCGCCTCCGCGACCGCAGCTTCGGTCGCCGCGGATCCGCCCAGCGCAGTGACCCCGTAGCGACGAAGACGCCGGGTCACGGCCTCGGCCTCCCGCTCTGCCCCGGACAGGGCGGCAAAGGAGTCCGAGCACGGGAGTGGCGCCAGGCTGTGTCCGAAGTCCACCCCGCCGACGACGAGCGCTCCCGTCCCGAGGGGAGTCGATGCCGGAACGAGATCTCCGGCATTATCCAGGTAGGTCGGAATGATGTGCTCGATGAGGTAGCTGCCGTCCTCCATGGGGAGCGCCGCCAGCGACACTGTGGCCAGCTCGCCGTCCGGGACCAGGACCAGGGCCTCGGCCCCGTCGAGGTGTGGTACGAGCGGATCCCAGACGAGCTGTCGGACCTTCTCCCCCGCGGCGTCAACGCGCAGGGTCGGCGAGGCGCGGGCGAGCAAGCCGTTCCAATGGGCGACCGCGTCGTCGATTGTGGTGGCCTCTCCGAGGACGACGCGGGCAATGGTCTCGCAATCGCGAACGATGAACGCCTCGTATCGCCACGCGTCCGATACCTCGGTGCGCAGAATGTCCACCAGGGCCGTGCGATCGTCCAGCGCCTCGCAGACCGCTTGCGGATCGACTTCTTCCGGAGTGGCGACGGCCTGTTGGCGCTCCAGGGCCTCGGCTCGCTCGCCAAGCGCCCGGAGCTTTCCGGCGCGCTCGGCGGCCGACACGCTCTCTCCAAGCGCGACCTCAGCCAGGGCATGCCGGATGCGGCCGAGCGCCTCCCAGGCCTCGCGGCCTTCCGGACTGAGGCGCGCCGCGGCCGAGCGGGCGCGAGCATGCCGCGCGATCCGGGCTTTGTATCGAACAACCGCCGCCCACGCCCGCTGGTCGTCCGCGGGGCGATTGTGCATCTGCAGCCAGTCGTGGAGGGTGTCATCCGCCCGCTGCGTGTAGGCCATTGCCTCGCGCTCGGACAGCCCTCGGACGAGCTGGGACAGGATAATCCAGGCCTCATAGGCGCGGGTCGACATCGCGCGCGCTCGCTCTGAATCGGACGACCGAACGTGCGCGGCAAGCTGATTGAGGGCGGTGAGCGTCTTGGGATGCGCGTCGCCGTAGGCCGCCTCGGCGATGTCGAGCGCGCGGGCGAGCAGTGCCCGCTGCGCCGCCCCTTCCTCCAGATCCGCCAGCAGGCCCAATGTGCTGAGGAGGTCGGGATGCGATGGGCCCAGACTGGCCTCCATTGCCGCAAGGAGGGCCCGGTACAGGCTCCGGGCCTCGTCGCGTCGCCCCTGCGCGTCATACACACGTCCCAGGCGCCGGCGGATCCCGAGCGAGATGGAGTGACCCGGCGGCAGCGAAGCCTCGAACCGCTGTTGAGCCTGCTCGAGGACGTCCTCCGCGTCGTCGAGGCGCCCACTGTCCCGGTGGATGTCGGACATGGTGAGCAGCGTGGCGATCCCGTGCGCCGCCGACTGCGACCCTCCGGCGAGCACGGCTTCGGCCTGACTGAGCCTGACGAGGGCGCCGTCACCATCCCCCAGACTCCACAGGAGCGACCCAAGCCGGTTGAGGGCCCGCGCCTCCAGCGTCGAGTCGGATTCCGGGTTGGCGTGGAGGAGCGCCAGGGCCTCCTCCAGCAACTTTCGGCACCGCAACGGCTCGCCGGAGATGCGATGGAAGACCGCGAGTACGACCATGGACTGAACCACCTCGTCGTGCTCCGCGCGGAGCGTCGCCCGTCGGACCTCGAGCACGCGTTCCTGGACCTCGATGGCGCGCCCGATCTCGCCGGCCGTGCGGTGCCAGGCGGCGATGTTCTGGAGGAGATCCACCTGCTGCGGGTGATGGGGCCCGTATCGCGCATCGAAGATGGCTCGCGCTCGAAACAGCGCTTCGCGGGCGCCTTCCACGTCGAGGATCTCAATGCGGGCGAGGCCGAGGTCGGACAGCGCCCGCCCGACGAGGGGGTGGGTGGGTCCATGGGCGTCCTCGAAGAGCGACACGATGGCTTCGGCCTGGGTGACAACCTGTTCGGTGTCTCCCATCTCGGCCAAGAGGTTGCTCAGGTTCCGCATCGCTGCGGCCCGGGTTCTGAGCGGGGGCTCGGGCATCGCGTCGAGGACGGCCAGGGCGTGCTCGAGCGCGTCCTTCGCAGCCTCGAGATCTCCGAGATCCTGCATCGTCAGACCCAGGTTCATATGGGCCACCGACAGCCGCGCCCCCGGGGGCTCACCTTCGTCGACGAGAATCTGCAGACGGCGCTCCGCGGCCGCCCGCGCCTCCTGGTGGCGCCCCCGTGCGCGCAGGACGACCGACGCCTGACCCAGCGCGGTCCCGATCAGCTCTGGCGCTCCGGCCTCTGCGATGGACAGTGACCGCGCGAAGATCGCCTCCGCTGCCGCAAGATCTCCGGCTTCCCAGTGGGCTCTACCCTCCCAGTTGAGCCGCTCGCACAGCTCCGCGGGGGTGCCACCGGCCTCCTCTACGGCCTCGCGTGCGGCGCGGAGATAGGGAATCGCCGCGTCTGGATGGCCCGCTTTGATGAGGAGAGCGCCCACCTGGACCCGGATGTCTTGCGCGTCCTCCGAGTCGGCGACCTCGAGGTAGGCATCGGCGTGCACCACAGCCCGCGACGCGTTGCCCATGATGGCCTCCAGCAGCGCCATCCAGCCGAGCGTGGAGCCCACGATCGGGTGGTCGTCGGCGATGGCGCGCGCCTCGTCGTGAATGGCCTGCACCTGCTCCAGTGACGTCGCCGTTGGCTGGGTGTAGAGGACGTCGCGCACCCCATCGAGCCGAGCCCGCAACGCGTCTTCGTCTGCCGCAACGGCAGTACCGACGGTGAGGAACAGGGCGAGGGAGAGGGCGATCACAGCTCATTGTACGTGCCCAGAGCCCTATTGATGGCGCTCGATGAAGTCCTTGAGCAGCCACTGGGAGATGCTCACATTCCCGGGGAAGGTCGGCGGCAGGCTGTTCACGTCGTACCAACCCGCGTCCTCGAGTTCATCGGCGGCGATGTCGATCTCCCCGCTGGCATAGGTCGCCACGAACCCCAACATCAGCGAGTTCGGAAACGGCCACGGCTGGCTGCCGAAGTAGCGAACGTCCTCCACGACGATGCGGGTCTCCTCGAAGACCTCGCGGATGACGGCCTCCTCAGCACTCTCTCCCGGTTCCACGAAACCCGCCAGGGTGCTGTAGATACCGGGCGGGAAGTGCGGAGAGCGGGCGAGCAGGATCTCTGTTCCGCGCTCCACGGCGACGATCATGGCCGGAGCAAGGCGGGGATACATCGGGTACTGGCACTTCGGGCAGCGCCGGGACCGGTCGTTATCGGAGAGCTCGGTCGGTGTCCCGCAGGCGCCGCAGAACTGGTGGGTGCGGTCCCACTCCATGACCTGGACCGCGCGGCCAGCGACGGCGAGCAGGGCAGGGTCGAGCCTTCCAAACAGGCGGCGAAGGTCCCGGAATCGGTGGCCCACGGGGGCCTCGGCGTCCGTGGCGAGCTCGGTGGAAAGGCAGTGCACGCCGTTCAGAGCCCCCAGATATTGCGACCGCACGACAGTGAGCGCCTCCAGGGAGTCGGGGAGCGCTCCGCCATCAGTGACGAGGAGCTCGCGACCGCGAAAGGCGAACTGGAGGACGTGCTCGCCCGATAGATCCGGCGGGCGGTGGAGGGGTTCGAAGGCGAGCGGGAAGTCTGCGGGCACGGGCACCTCGTGGGGATAAGGTGTAACCATGCGTGCATTGGCGATGGTTTGAACGCTCCTACCGCTGCCCTCTCGAAGCTACTTCGCAGAAGTGTATGGCCATCGACCGCCGAACGAAAAAAGATGCTCGCCCTCATCGACGCCGGGGCGTCGCTGGACCCCGCTCCGGACTGGAACCCGCTGGTGCCGGGCATCGCAAAGGCGGGCACTGTCGCCGCCACCATGATCGATGCCGGAGCGGACATTCAAGCTCCCCATAAGGGTGGGGTCACACCGCTGCATGCCTCCGTGGCCACTCGCTACACAGTCCCGATCCTTCCCCGCCTGATCGAGCTCGGCGCCGATCTCGACGCGGTCGATGCCAAGGGTCGAACGGCGCTGCACGACGCCTGTAGAAAGGGCTCGATCAGCGGCATCCGTCGCCTGATCGCGGCGGGAGCCTCACTCATCGCCCGAGACAACCGGGGTCGAGAGCCCTGGGCGTTTCTCAAAACGGCCCACAAACACCGCTTCTCAAAGCTGTTCTCTGAGAAGGCTCCCACCCTGAAGGGGCTGACCTGTGCATCCCGCGGGGCACCGGCCGGCCAGTGTCGCTCCTGTAACTGGAGCGGTGAGTACGCCCGCCGATGTCCATGGTGTCGAAAACAGTCCCTGTGGGGACCGGATCGGGAGATCCGCCATGGAAACCCGCTCACTCCAACAAGGGACGCAGAGATCGACTTCCACTTTGGTTGCAATCACTGCGGGCTCAGATTCCAGAGTCTGGGATGGCCCAGGGACGGCGCGCTTGAGCTGTGGGGTCGTGCAGCCGGGGACGGCTACCAGTGGCGAACCGGGGACGATGGAAAGAGCTGGCGTATCGTCGCGTAGGCTGGGTCAGCGAAGGCAATGGCGGCATCGGGCGAGCTGACCTCAACATCTTCGACAACTCCGCCCTCACGACTCTCACCGGACTCTCGGGCCTCACGAGCCTGAACGGCTCCGTGCAGATCGATGCCAACGACGCTCACAGACCTCACGGGACTCTCGGGGCTCACGAGTATCGGCGGCAAACTGTTCATAGGAGACCACGTTGCGCTCGCCGATCTCGACGGACTCCCGGGCCCACCTCGACGGGCTCTCAGGCCTCACGAGTGTGAGCGGCAGCGTACTCATCGAAGGCCACGTTGTACTCGCCCACGTCGACGGGCTCTCTGGCCTCACAAGCGTCGGCGAGAGCCTGTTCATCAGTGGCAACAACGCCCTCCCCCATCTCGACGGCCTCTCGGGACTCACGGGCGTCGGCGAAGGACTGTCCATCGACGAAAACGGCGCCCTCACCAACCTCGATGGCCTGTCGAGCCTCGCGAGCATTGGCGGAGATCTGGTGTTGCTCGGCAACTATGCGCTCTGCCAGAGCGTCGTCGGGCGGGGGCACCTTCGACACCCCAAACGATCCCGGCTGCTGACTGCGGCGCCGCGCTAGTACTAGTTGTTGCCGACGATGCCCACCGAGTCGGGCTCCTGATCGATCGCGTCCACCAGCGCCCATGCCGCCGCATCGGTGAGCACCGGATTGTCGGTGATCTCCACCCGGGGCGTCGAGATCAGGCCGTGCAGAGCGGTGACATCGGCGAGCTGGGCGTTGCCTCTGAGCGAGAGCTCGTACCCGATGGTCTGGAGCGACTGCAGCCCGTCGAGGGAGGTCAGACTGTCGTTGTTGGACAGAAAGAGGCTCTGGGACAGAGACGACAAGGACCACACGGGCAGCGTCTCCAGGACTGAGTTCGAGTTCATATACACAAGGTCGACATCCACCAGACCGCTCAGGCCCGCTACGGACCGAAGCGCGCTGTTCGACGTGAACTCGATCCACTCGACCGTGTGGAGGTTCTGGAGCGCGTCCACGTCGACCAGTCTGTTGTTCTGCACGATGAGAAGCTCGGTGGTGACCTCGTTGAGCGCTTCGAGGCCGTTCAGGTTGATGAGGGACTCGTTCCAGGTCAGCTCGATCGTGTCCGCCGTCTCCAGGTTGTCCAGCCCGCTCAGCGAGGTCAGGGCGTCGTTGTGGGTCATCTCGATGGCGTCGAGCGAGACCACACCTTGGAGGCCATCCAGTGACTGCAAGTCCGCGTTCCCCAAGATGAGCGTGCCCGTCACGGTGGGATGGGCGTCGAGGTCGAGACGCAGGAGCCTCTCGTTGGCCAGAGTCATCGACCCGATGGATCCCAGACTCGGAAGGTTCAACGACACCATCTGGGCGTTGCTGAGGATGACGAACTCCCCGCCCACGACCGTCAGCGACTGCAGGTCACTCAGATCGGCCAGCTGGGACCACTCGAACGTCAGGTTGCCGACGGACTCGAGGGCACCGAGGCCGCTGATGTCGGTCAGCGGATTGCTGTCCGAGCCGAGGTCACCCTCGATGATGCGCAAGGCATTCAACCCGGTGATCTCCGCGATGTTCCCGCGCTTCGGCAGCACCAGATCTCCCTCGAGGACCGCCAGCTCTGGAAGGCCGCTCACCAACGTCAGGCTGTCCACCTCCTCGATGCGAAGGGCCTTCGCCCAGGTCAGGGCTGGCAGGCCGCCCAGCTCGGTGAGCTGCGGCAGGCAGCGGATGGCGACGCGCCCCTCGACTACCTGAAGTGCAGACAGCCCGTCGATAGCCGGGATGTCGGAGTGTGCCTCGCATGGGATCGGCACGTTGAAGGGCACGGGTATTTCGTCGTATCCGATGAGGAGCCGTCCAGAGACCTGGGCAATACACCCCAGGGTCTCGGCGTTCATCAGGTCGGCGCTGGACACCGTGAGGTCCCCGTCCAGGCAAACGGGGAGATCTCCGCCCCGACAGACCTCGGGCAGGGTCGCGGCGTCAGGCGTGCCCTCCCAGAGGGCGAACTCGTCATCCTCACAGTCCACGAGGCCGTCCCCGTCGTTGTCGATGCCGTCTCCAAGCACCTCCTGATCGGCGTTGTTCGTCGGGTCTTCGGTAGTGTGGACGGTGCTGTAGTCCGGCGAGTCGGGGTTCCGGGTCGTCGATTTCTTGCAGCCGGCCATCGCCAGGGCCACGACC
>Ga0315336_1004299_pt1 | contig 17162 bp, 15 predicted proteins | sample ASW5metaG_FD_204512 | JGI IMG/M metagenome (GOLD analysis project Ga0315336, IMG submission 204512) | Ammonia-oxidizing marine archaeal communities from Monterey Bay, California, United States - ASW #5 | ecosystem: Environmental > Aquatic > Marine > Intertidal zone | place: USA: California... | reverse complement strand
TGCCGCCCTTGAAGTAGATACGGCTCACTGCAGCTCGGGTTCCCCATCGTCCCCGCTGTCAGCCCGCAACAGCAGGGTCACTCCGCCCACTCCGATCAGGGCGAAGAACGCCAACGTTCCACCGGCGGCGACGAGCGGCATCGTCGCCATCTCGCCGCTGGTGTCGGCTTTGCCTCGATCGATGACCGGAATGTCGCTCAGCTTCGCCGGTTGGTTGCCTTCGACGGGTATTCCCATCTCCGCCTTGGCGGCGTCGATCTGCTCCTTGGCCAAGCTCCGGTGAGAGTCAGCCGCATCGAGTTGGGAGATGATCCGTTGGGCCGTCTCGCGGTCGCCTCGCTGCCAGGCCTGCTGGAGCTGCCGCTCCTGCATCTCCTGGAAGTGGGCATGGAATCCGTCGACGACGCCTTCGATCTGCTCGACCTGCCGAACCTGTTGGTGTTCGACCTCCGTCGCCACCTCTCCCAGGGTGGCGCCGCACACGAGCATCGCCGCAATGACCACGGCAACCACGCCACCAAACAAGCTCCCGCGAGTGGACATCTCAACCTCCTTGCTCACCTCCAGTAAGCGAGTCCATCGCCAGATGGCGCCCGTAATCGAACTTATCGTACGCCGAATTCGCAGATGCGACGTTCGAAAACGAGACAGAAGAACTTTGGGGCCTGCCGTACCGGGAGTTGGCGATAACATGCGGTATGCGCGTCAGTATCTGGCATACATCGTTCGTACTCGCCGGGCTCGTCGGCTGTAGCGGCGGCACCCACTACGGCGGCGGCTACCTGCAGATCACAGTCAGCGACGCAGAGGGAACCCTGCTCGAGCGGCGCTGGAAGGGGCCCGGCCGCGACAAGCTGAAGGAGGCGATCCGCAAGGACGGTTCACTGGTGGGGAATGCGAGTTCGTACAAGCAAAAAGGAGATGGTCCCTGGGATTTGGGGGCTCGCGACGAGTCCGGCGAGCTGGTAGCCGCCGATTTCGGAATGCCCTGCGCCATCCCGCTCGATGTCGTCAGCATCAACCTGTCCGAGTTCGACACCGAAGTCACCTGGCTGTTCGTGCAGGCAGACGAGTTCAACCCCGAGGTCGTCGGCGAACACCAACACAGGGGCGATGCCCTGAAAGGGTCGGCGACCTCGACGTTCTATTGGCGCGGGTTTGGCGGGGGCGGTCTCTCGGGCAAATTTGGGCCTGACGACGCTTGCTGGGCATCGGAGTCCGACGAGATCTCCGTCGCGATCGACTGGCAATTCGACGACAAGACGCGCGTCAAGTCGCCCGCAGATGTGCAGATCATCGGTAGTTTAGGCGGCTGATTCAGGGAGGTCGTCTGGCTCGATTCACTCGCTCGTGGGTGTCGAGACGACCAGAAAGCCGGCGTACTTCTGCCGCTGCTGATCCTCTGGAAACCCCTCGGCCCACAGCCCGCTAATCACCCCATCGAGGTAGAGCGCGTCCGTGCAGCCGAGCACGTCGCGAAACAGGGTCGCAAAGTCGTGAAAGCGCACCGACCCCTCCGAGAAGACCAGGTGGACCGTATGCGCGTCGCTCACCCCGACGCCGTTCCTGGGCAGCTTGTTTGCCGACTTCGGCATGAACGCCGGGTGCACCGCGCCCTCCAACAAGAGGGCCGGGCCCGACTGGGTGGCAATCCGGACGTCGGTGGCCGCAAATGCCTTGGAGTCCACCACCTTGGCACCCTGCTCGCCGACGTAGAAGACGCCGTTGGGCATGAGGTGGAAGTTGCCCTCCCCCTCGCGGAGATTCAGCTCGCCGAGTGTCTTTCCGGCCTCGATGTGCAGGCCGCCGGGCAGGAACCCGGGCCGGTAGATCCCCGCATTGGTGGCCGCGATCCGGCGGAGATTCTGCCGGTCGAGGGTCTGGTCGAGGGCGCCGATGGTCCGCGGTTTGCCGCGCGTTCCCTGTCCGAAGAGGTCGAGCGTAGCCACCCGAAGGTCGACGGTGACCACCCGAAAACGAGTACCGGCGTGCTCTTCGTATCGAGCGTCTACGCCGGGAGCGATGGGGGCCGCGAAGGCCGGGAGACAAGCGAGCCAGATCAGCATGTCTCCACGTAGCCCAGCCAGCCGCAGGGGACTTTCCGCCGGGGCGGACTAAGTTGGCTGCATGGCACTCCCTCGGAGACTTCTCACGCTCCTGTCGATCGGATTTGTCGCCGCCTGCGGAATCAACGCCGGCGGAGACATTCCCGTCGCCGAAGCCATGCGCGGCGAGTTTCAAGTCGTGCTTTCGGTGCACGGAGAGCTCGACGCGGTGAACTCCGAGTCCATCACCACGCCGGTCTTCTACTCCCGACCGGAGATCGCCTGGATGGTGGAAGAGGGCAGCCGGGTCAGCAAGGGCGACCGGATCCTCGCATTCGACGCCGAGTCCCTCGGGAAAGAGCTGAGCGCCGCCCGCAACGAGCTCATCCTTGCCCAGACGAAGATCGCCCAGAACAAGACCAAGCTGACGCTGAAGGTGAACGACGCCGAGGCGGACATCACGCGGGCTGAGCTCGACCTCCAGGTGGCCAAGATGCAGCGCACGGACTCGGAGACCGTGCCCCTTGTGGACCGAGAAAACGCCCGGGTCAACGAGAAGAAATCGTCTCTGGCGATCGACTCTGCGAAGTCCGCGCTGGAGACGACCAAGCTGGAATCCAAGGCCGACACCCAGCTGTTGCAGCTCGAGGTCGACGAGCGCGGACGGCAGGTGGAGCAACTGGAGGAGCAGCTGGAGAACGCGGTGATCCTGGCGCCCACCGACGGACTGGTGCTCATCGAAGAGGACTGGCAGGGCAAGTGGAAGGTCGGCTCGCGGCCCTGGAGCGGCGCCATCGTCATGCGGGTCCCCGACATGTCGTCGATGAAGGTCGAAGCCACAGTTCACGAGGTCGACTCGCCGAACATCGCCCTCGACCAGCCGGCGACCGTGACCATCGACGCCTACCCGGATCTGTCCTTCGAAGGCAAGGTCTCCAAGGTGGCTGACCTCGCGGTGGCACGCGGCGAGGACCAAGTCAAATACCTGGAGATCGAGGTCGCCCTGGACGAGACAACGCCAGAGATGAAGCCCGGAATGACGGTGCGTGTCGACTTGCTGTTGATCTCCGAAGACGACCAGATCTCGATCCCCATCGAGGCGGTCCAACACGAGGACGACGACGACTTCGTGTGGGTCAAGGGCCTCACCGGCTGGAGTCAGCAGGCGGTGACCACCGACACCGAGAACGACACCCACGTCGTCGTGGAGGGCGTGTCGGAGGGCAGCGTCGTGGCGCTGGTCGACCCCCACAAGTGGAGTGAGAACGCCGGGGCTCCTGCGGCCACGGATGACTGATTTCTACTCCGTGACGACGAAGCGTCGTCTGGACCACTCGACGGTCGAGGCCTGCCGACGCGCCCGCCTGTACGGAGTGGCGCTGGCGGCCGCCGACGCGTTCTTTTCGACGGAAGGACCGTGGATCGAGCTGCAGCTCCACATCGACACCATCCCGAACTGGAGCGTGCGCGCGGCGTGGGACCCGATCTTCCTCGCGCGACTGCTCGACAACGGGGTCACCGAGTCGTTGATGCGCACCAAGGCCGACGCTCGGCCCTTCCCCCGGAACGACACCCCGATCCAGCGACACTACGGCGGAGACGACGTTCTCTACGGGCAGTACCTGACCTGCACAGCCGAGGCCCCCAGCATCGTGCTCGTGGCCGAGGTGGACTTCCATCCCGGCCCCTTCCTCAGTGACGGAGGCGACGCCGACGAGGCCTGTACGGTGGTGCTGTTTGTGCACGAGCGGTGGATTCCGAACCTGAAACGCTCGCTTCGCTACAGCTCCTGGGCGTGGCAGGGGGATGACCGATATGCGTACGCCATGGACCGCGTGACGAAGCGACCGCGGCGCGCCCATGTCCACTTTGCGCGGTTCACCCCAGCGCCGAACCGCGACTCCCCACCGTCTGCCGCCTCGGTCGAGCTGGCCGACGGAACAATCCTGCAGTGCGTGCCGGACCCCTGGTGGCATCCACTCAAGCGGGTCGCCGCCGTGGCGCCGGGCCGGGACCGCGCGGACCCCTGGATGCCCTTCCTGGACATCGACGGCAGCGGGATCCAATGCGGTGCGGCGACGGACCGAGGCGCGGTGCTCGCGATGCGTAGCGGCAACATCGTTGAGCTGCGCGTCGGAGAGCCCCCACGGGTGCTCGTGCCAGAGCCCGCCCTGCCGGGTTCCGTTGACGCGGTCATGGCCGATGCTGGCCTCCAGGTTCGCGTCGGGGATGCCTGGTTTGCCCTCGATGAAGCCCACCTGCAGACACTGCGCTCATCCACCGCCGACAATGCCGAGCTCATGGGCGACGTCGCCCCGTGGCGATGGCCGGTCCTCGACCATCCGAGCCCCGACTTATCCGGTGCGACGGTCGTTCTCATCGGTCGCCTGGTCGTGAAGAAGAGTCTGGCCAAGGCGCGTCTCGCGGCCCTGGGGGCGAAGGTCAGCGGGAAGGTCACAAAGAAGACGACCCACGTGATCGCGCCGTGGCAGCGCGACTATGTGGTGCAGTTCAAGGTGGACCAGGCGGTGGGCGCAGGCTTGACTCTGCTCGATCAGCGGGTGTTGCTCGAACCTCCGCCCCTCAACGCGGTCGCGCGGGGACAGGGCTGACATCGCGTTAGAGGTCGGACATGGACGAAGACGAGACCTCGCTGCTGCCCTACGTCGAGACCGACTGGTACGGCGACGGATTCGAGGCACAGCTCCTTGGAAGCGGCACTGACACCTCACTGCTGGCCTGGGCCGCCAGCGGCTTTCTGCTGGTGGGGGCTCCAGTGATGTTTCTCATGGGCGGAGTCCTGTTGCCCGAGCTCGTGCAGCATCCCGCCGCCTTCATGGCGATCTCTGCTGGACTCGGCGCCGTGCTGGGTTTGAACACTGCGCTCGGTGGGTTTGGCGGATCACCAGACGAGACGCGCATCGAGGTCCGTGGGCAGCGCGTCACCATCAAGACAGACAACGAGCAGGTCATCGCGGGTGCCGATCTACGCAGCGTTCACGTGGACGGCGGCGACCTGGTGTTGCGCACAGACGATGCCCGAATCGTGGTGTCCGCCAAGGGAAATGACCACGACTCGGTGGTGAAGCTCGCCGAGGAGCTCCGCAAAGTCATGGTAGAGCGCCCGAAGAAAGGTAGCCCCGAAGCCGAGGCCGAACGCCGGGAACGCGCCAAACTCGCAGCCCTCACCTCTCGGGTACGCCAATAGTATGAAACACCTCGACCTGAGCGCGATCGACAAAGACCCCGCCGCCGTGATGTCCGCGATGGACCGAGGCGTGAAGTACGTCACCTCGCCCTGGGTGGCCTCGCTCATCGTGCCAGTGGAAGGCTGGACGAAAGTGCGGAAGGCCGAGCGCAACGACAACCCCATCGCGTCCGGGGCACTGCTCACAACCCTGTTGTTCGGATGGTGGTCGCTGCCCTATGGGCCGGTGCTGACGGTGCGGGCACTGAGGAGCATCCTGGGTGGGGGCGAGGACGTGAGCGATCAGGTGCTCTCCATCTCAACCGCCCCCGAGACCGACGCAGGGAAGCCCACGACCCCCTCGACGCCGGCGCGCTTCGCAACCGGCAGTGTCGCCGCAATGGTGATCGCCCCCGTCGCACTGCTCACGCTCTGGTGCTCCGGTCCCCTGACCCTGGAGATCTCGTCTTTCAGCGAGTCCTGGCTGTCGTTCGCGGTGATGGGCACCATCACCGCAGTCACCGTCGGGATCTGGAGTGCCGGCGCGCTGATTCTCGGCGGCACCTTCATCGGAGAGTTCAGACGCGGCGGCGCCCTGTCCCCCCCGGTTCTCGGCCGGGCGCTGCTGTCGCTGGTGACATTCGCGGCGCTGGTGCCCGCAGCGTCAGCAGTGATCACAGAAGTGCGCATCCAGCTCGCGAAGACGGCTTTCCAGGAGCTGGATCGCGGCGGATTGGCAGCCCTGGATGCCGCCGACGTCATGGATATCGCCCCCAGCGACGGCGTCGTGGAGGGCACAGGTCTGCTCGTGGAGGTCGGCGAGACGTACACCCTGTCCCGAGCGCACCTCTTGCTGCCCGACGACCGCGACGCCCTGAAAAACCCGCCGGCAGCGTGGATCGGGTTCGTGCACCGAAACCGAGATTCCGTGGCCGCATCTGGAGACGACGACGAATACGTCATCGAGACGGTCGATCTCACCCTGGGCGCGTTCGCGAGCGGCGAGATCATCGGTCAGCAGGAGCTCGTCGATGGGCCCGGTGAAGGCGGGGTGACCCTGTCGAAATACGAGGTCCAGAACGGCGACCTGGTTGAGGCTCTGCTCGTCTTGCTTGGGGAGGACGACGAGGACGACGAGGACGACGACGAGGCGCTCCCGAGTAGCGGAGGCTGACGAGTGGACAGTGTCTACGCAATCCTGCTGACCGATCTAGTCGCCAGTACGGCGCTGGCGATCCGGCTCGGCGAGGCGCGAGCCACGGTGTTGCTCACCACCCACGACCGGATCGCCCGGGACCTGCTGGTCGAGTACGGAGGCCGAGAAATCGACAAGAGCGACGGCTTCCTGCTCCTCTTCGACGAGCCCACGGCGGCAGCGAACTATGCGCAGGCCTACCACCGGGCGCTTGCAATGCTGGACACGCCGCTGCAGGCTCGCGTCGGACTCCACTTTGCCAGGGTCCACCTGCGGCCCAACTCGCCACAGGACATCGGCCGAGGCGCCAAGCCGGTTGAGGTCGAGGGGCTCGCCAAGTCTGTCGCAGCTCGCGCCATGTCGGTGGCTGGTGCGGGCCAGACCATCGCGACCCCACAGGCCGTCGCGGAAATCCTCCGGCAACGCAACTCCGAGCCCTTGATCACCTCCCATGGTCACTGGCAGCTGAAGGGGCTGCCGGACCCGCTCGAGCTGTTCGAGCTGGGTGTCGTTGGCGAGGCCCCGTCTTCGCCGCCAGCTGACGGCGACAAAGCCTGGCGAGTGAGCTGGAATGGCCAGACCTGGGTGCCCGTTCACAAGCCCCGGCACCTGCCCGCGGAACGGGATGTGTTCAAGGGCCGGGCGATCGAGCTGCAGGCGCTCGCCACCCTGCTCGAGGACGGGGCACGAATTGTCTCGATTCTCGGCATCGGCGGCTCTGGCAAGACGCGGTTGGCCATCCACTACGGCTGGATGTGGCTTGGGGACTACCCAGGTGGCGTCTGGTTTTGCGATCTGGCCGACGCCCGCACCGCAGACGGAATCGCCTCGGCAGTCGCGCGGTCTCTCGACGTTCCACTTCGCAAGGACCCGATTGCCCAGCTCGGCCATGCCATCGACGCCAGAGGCCGTTGTCTCCTGATTCTCGACAACTTCGAGCAGGTGGCTGGCCACGCCGACGCCACGCTGGGCCCCTGGGTGGATCGGGCGCCGGACGCCCAGTTCATCGTCACCAGTCGACAGGTGTTGGGACTTCCCGGCGAGGCCAGCCTGCTGCTACCACCGCTGCGCCTGGAACCCGCGCTGGAGCTGTTCGCCGTTCGAGCGAGAGCGGCAAAGCCCACGTTTGCCCTGACAGAGGACAACCGGCAGACAGTGGTCGAGCTGGTGGATCTGCTGGATCGCCTGCCATTGGCGATCGAGCTGGCGGCGGCCCGGGTGCGGGTCATGCCTCCCGCGACCCTGCTGGCTCGCATGGGTCAGCGGTTTCGCCTACTGAAAGCCAAGGCAGGACGCCGCGATCGACACGCCACGCTCAGTGGCATGCTGGATTGGTCGTGGGACCTGTTGAGCCCTGTGGAGCGATCTGCTCTGGCGCAGCTCTCGGTGTTCGAGGGTGGATTCACTCTCGAGGCGGCCGAGGCCGTCCTGGACGTCGACGCGTTCGACGACGCGCCCTGGCCCGTCGACCTGGTCGAGTCGCTGGTCGACAAATCACTGGTGCGGCCCGGCGACGACAACCGCTTTGGCTTCCTGGTCACTGTCCAGGAATATGCCGCCCAGAAACTGAAGGCTGACGGTGGCGAGGGCGCATCACAGCGCCACCTGGCCCACTTGGCCGGCTTTGGAACCCCACAGGCACTGGATGCCCTCGATGGGCACGGCGGAATCCCTCTGCAAGCGGCGCTCCTGCCCGAGTTGGACAACCTCGTGAAGGCGTGTCGACACGGCACGCGGTCCGAGGAGGCAGAACTGGCGGTCAACGCGCTGAGTGCTGCCTGGCGTGTGCTGTCCATGACCGGTCCGCTCGCCACCGGGCTGACGCTCGCCGACGGAGTACTGGCGCTGCCAAACCTCACGCCAGATTGTCGGAGTCGCGCGCTCCAGACCGCAGTGCACGCACTGCGATGGATGGGGCGTCGGGATTCCGCTACGGAGTACAACCAAGAGGCCCTTTCGCTGGCCCGAGAACTGGGCGATCCGGACGCCGAAGGCATCGCGGTCGGCAACGTGGGGCTTCTCCAGGCGTCCATGGGCCAGCACGAAGAGGCCCTCCAGAGCTGCACGGCTGCACTCGCGCTACAAAGACAGACGGGAAACCAGGTTGGCGAAGGAAAATTGCTGAACGTCCTGGGTTTGCAGCTCCGCGCACTGGGTCGGTTGTCCGAAGCGCGCGCAGCCCATGAAGAATCCCTCCGGGTGACCCGAGAGTCCGGCGACGTCCGCTCTGAAGGTGGCGTGCTCGCGAACCTGGGTATTGTCCACGTCTTCTGCGGTGAAATGAGCGAGGCGGTGGACCTCCATCACCAGGCGCTGGCCATCCACCGCCAAGTGGGCAATCGCCTCTCGGAGGCCAACGTTCTCGGAAACCTGGGCAACCTGTATCGGCAGCTGGGGCGACTGGACGAGGCCCGGGACCAGCTCGAGGCGGCGCTGCACCTGAACCGGCAAGTGGGTAATCGGCAATCAGAAGGGACAAAGCTGGGCAACCTGGGAAGCGTCGCCGCAGAGGCGGGTCTGCTCGACGAGTCGCAGACCTGGCTCGAAGCCGCCCTCGTCGCACACCGAGAGACCGGCAACACGAAGTCGGAGGGCATCGTGCAAGGGGACCTCGCCGTTCTGTTCGACATGCGTGGCGAGGTCTCGAAGGCGCGAGAGCTCTTCCATCGGGCCCTGGAGCTGCATCGCGGCGCCGGGGATCGGGTCTCCGAGTGCAATTCCTCACTTTGCCTGGGCATGATAGAGGCAAAGGCGAACCGGCTCGATACGGCAAGGGAGCAACTCGAGCACGCGCTCGAGCTGGCCCTGGATGCCAAGGCCCTCCGTCTGGAGGGCAGCGCGCTGGCTGGACTCGGTCACGTCGCCGCGCTGGAGGGCGACCTGGTGAATGGGCGAGGTCTGCTGGAGCGCGGGGTCGCCCGGCTGCGAGAGACGGGGTGGCCCAACGAGCTGGCCAAGGCCCTGGTGAACCAAGCGAAGCTGGAATATCGCGACGAGAACGCCGAGACAGCGACGGCGTGTCTGGACGAGGCGGAGGGCCTGGTGGCACAGCTGGGTCCTCGCGCGGCGTCTTCGCTCGGGCCCATCATCGCGGCGGTGAGGGCGGAACATCCATAGAGGTCGCGCTACAGATCCAGAAGTGTTCCCGACACCTGAAAAGCCCGCATCAAGCTCCCCTGACACGAGATCTCCGCCTCGAGCTTCGTGGCCTCGGCAGCCCGCAAGGACTCCAGGGCGTCGACCACATCCCGCGTCGACCCCCTGCCCTCCGAGAGCAGCTCCCGCTGGGCCTCGAGAGAGAGCGTGGCGTGCTCCAGGGTCTGCTTGGCCACTTCCAGATTGGCCCGGTCGCTCACCACTTTGCGCATCGCCCCGTCGACCTCCAGGATCAAGTCCTGCTCCGCGGCCTTCAGAGAGAGCTCAGCCTGGTCCTGCCGCAGCTTGGCGACCCCGTACTGTGCCTGGGTGTCCCGCATCAACAGCGGCAGGCTCACGCTCACGCCCAGGCCCCAGGACGGAGACGGCGCTCCGGTGAGGTTGGCTCGTGCGGTGCCTGCGGTCTCGTCTCCCGCCGACCAACCGGCGTTGCCGTCGACCGACAGATCGGGCAGGGCCGCGTTTCGAGCCCGCTTGGCGCTTCGCACGCTGCGCTCGTGCTGGAGCCCGGCGAGCAGGAACCCGGCGTTGTGCGCCAGGGCACTGTCCAGAAGAGCATCGCGCTCGGGCTTCTGGTCCGAGACGAGCGGGGAATCGACGGGATCGAGATCGGCGCCCTCCCGTTGCGGAATCCCGAGAATCCTGGCGAGGCTGGCCTCGGCCCCCTCGAGCCGCGTGATGGCGTTCACCTGCTCTCGACGGGCCTGGCCGACCGTGATCTGAACCTGGAGCACGTCACCAGAGCCCGCAAAACCGGCCGACTGGCGCTCCTCGGTCTCGGCCAGCTGGCGCTCGGCGAGCTCGACAGCTCGATCGGCGAGCTCCCTGCCCTGACGCGCCGAGACCAGGCCCCAGTAGGCATCCCCGACGTCGAGGGTGAGCTGCTCCACCTGATCGCGCCACTGCAGGTCCTGCTCCACGACCCGCAGGTGGGCGTCACGCAGCGACGAGAGATCGCCGAAAAAGGCCCCTCGAAGCAACGGCTGGGAGGCGTTCACGCTCAGGTTGTCGGTCGTGAACTGCGCGGCGGCGGCGTTGGCGCTGTCAGACGAGCTCGTTGTCTCGCTCAAGTTGACCGACGCGGAACCTCCCGTCGGAAGCGAGGTCGACAGGCCGGTGCTCCACGACCCCGAGCTACTGGTGACCACGTCGCCACCGTCGTTCAGGTTGTTGGTCGGTGTTCGGGAGCCCCCCGTGCGGGCGCTCGCCGTCACCCGCGGATCGAACGACGCCCGGGCCTCTTGCAGGTCGAGGTCGGCGATGAAGTTCTCGTGTCGCTGACTCGCGAGCTCGAGGTTGTCCCGCATCGCACGCGCGACCGCGTCTTCCAGGGTGAGGGGCTCGCCGGCGAGGGCAAACGTGACGCAGAACAACAACATGGCTACCCGTAGCACGGTTACCTGCACCCATGATCCTGTGGTTGCTCGTGTCGTGCCTCTCGGGCAGCGGAGATGTGGAGACGGCGACGTCCACCCGCGGCGAACTCGAGGTCCAGCTGGACTTCAAGGGCGAGTTCGAGGCCCGCCGCTCGGCCGATCTGGTGATGCCGAACTTGCGCGGTCGCCCGAAGATCGAGTGGATCGTAGACGACGGTTCCCGGGTCGAAGCCGGCGACAAGCTCGTGCAACTCGATGTCGAAGAGATGGAGAAGGGACGAAAGAAAGCCCAGTCCAACCTGGATATCGCTCGCACCAAGATCTTGCAACAAGAGGCGCGGCTGTCGCTGGACCTCGGAGCCGCAGAACAGGCGGTGGTCGTTGCCGAGCTCGACGAGGAGCTGGCCAGCCTGCGACAGACAGACTCCGAGACCGTGGCGCTGGTGGACCGCGCTACCGAACAGACCGCGTACATCAAGGCAAAGATGGCGACCGCTGCGGCGGGCACGAGCCTGTCTCGAGTGAAGCTGGATTCCGACATCGAGCTGCAGCTGCTCAAGCTGGAGGCCGACGACCGCCTGCGCAGGGTAGAGCTCTACGACGAGATGATCGCCGTCGCCACGATGGTCGCTCCGAGCGCCGGTCTGGTGGTCACGGGCAAGAACTGGGACGGCAAATACGAGGCCGGTTCCCAGGTCTGGGCCGGCTCGGTGATCCTCAGTCTCCCCGATCTGTCGGAGATGCAGGTGATCGCCTGGGTTCACGAGGTCGACTCTCCCAAGGTGGAGGTCGGACAGACGGCCATGATCACCATGGATGCCCATCCCAACGACCCCGCCGAGGCCAAGGTGGTCAAGGTCGCCGACCTGGCCGTCGAACGCGGCGAGAACCGCATCAAGCACATGCGGGTCGTACTCGAGATGGCGGAGACCACGACGAAGATGAAACCGGGCATGACCGTCGGCGTCGATCTCCTCGTTCAAAAACACGAGGACGCGGTGCTGATGCCCTACGGCGCGGTCGGACACAAGGGAACCGAAACGGTGGCATGGACCCGCGGACTCGGCGGGTGGAGCGCTGCGCCGATCACGGTCCTCGGCCGCAGCGGGACCCAGGTCGCGGTCGAGGGAATCGAAGCGGGTGTGACGGTTTCCCTGGGGGACCCGAACTGATGCGCGACCTTCTTCGCGAGGGACTGCGCAGCCTGGCCGCCCACCGGGTGCGAACGTTTCTGTCGGGCCTGGGGATCCTGTTCGGCGTCGCCGCGGTGATCGGGATCCTCTCCATCGGCGAGGGGGCCCGCCAGGAGCAGCTGGCGCTGATCAGTCAGCTGGGAATCCTCAATGTCCAGGTTCGCGGTCAAGAGTTGCCAGACAGCGAAGAGGAGAGACTCGAGGTCCTGCGGCGAACACAGGGTCTCTCGGAGCGCGACGTTCGCGCCTTCGAGGCCGTGATTCCCGGCCTGGTTCACGCGGGCGGTCTGCGGGAGTTCGAGCCCACTCAGGTGTTCCCGAAACCCGAAGACGACGCCAAAGACCTCCGGTTCATCGGGCTCGAGCCCGGGCATCTCGCAGGAAGTCCCTTCACCCTGCTGTCCGGTCGCCCGCTTCGGCCCCAGGACGAGGCCCAACGCAACCGGGTCTGCTTGCTCGGCGCGAGGGCGGCGCGTGTCCTCTTCGGAAACCTGGACGTCGTCGGTCAAAAGGTCCGGGTCGAGCACACCTGGCTCACCGTTGTCGGCGTGGTCCAGACTGGCAGTGGCGGCGCCACCGAGCTCGAGGGCGTCGACATCGCAGACCGGAGCGGCGACGTGATGATGCCGCTCTCCACCTCGAAGCTGGCCAGCCCAGTCGAGCTCAATACGCCGGTTCTGACCGAGATCCAGCTCACCTTCGACGATGTGACCGGCATCCCGCCGCGGGTCGATGTCCTGCAGCGACTCCTGAGGCGCAGGCACCGCGACCAGGAGGTCTACGAGCTCATCGTGCCCCTGCGACTCATGGAACAGAGCGAGGAGCAGCAGCGCATCTTCAACATCGTCATGGGCTTGATCGCGGGCATCTCCCTGCTGGTCGGCGGCATCGGCATCATGAACATCATGCTCGCCAGCGTGCTGGAGCGGACCAAAGAGATCGCCATCCGTCTCGCGGTCGGTGCCTCGCCGCGAGACATCCACCGGCTCTTTGTGATGGAGGCCTGTCTGATCAGCCTGCTGGGTGGGATTCTCGGCATTGCGGCAGGGTTCGCGGTGAGCTGGATAGTCGCTCTGGTCACCGGGTGGGCGACCTCGGTGTCCCTGCAGGCCGTCCTGCTCGCGTTCGTCGTCTCCACCCTGGAGGGGCTGGTCTTCGGATACCTGCCCGCGCGCCGCGCCGCCCAATTGCAACCGGCCATGGCCGTGAGGATGGGATGAGCGAGGTGGTCATCCGCGCGACCGGGCTGGAGCGCCGCTATGGAGGCCGCAACGGCAAGGGCGGCGTGTTGGCATTGGCCGGCGTGGATCTGACCGTGACCCGAGGTCAGTTCGTCGCCCTGGTGGGTACCAGCGGCTCCGGCAAGAGCACCCTGCTCCAGTTGCTGGGCTGCCTCGATCGCCCGGACGGCGGTCAGTACCTGCTCGCAGAACGAGAGGTGAGCAAGCTCACGGACGAACAGCTGGCCAAGGTCCGCAACCAACAGATCGGCTTCGTGTTCCAGTCCTTTCACCTGCTCGCTCGCCTGCGTGCCGACGAAAACGTAGCGTTACCCCTGCGGTACGCCCGATGGCCCGAGAAGCGTAGACTGGATCGCGCCCGCGAATTGCTGGAACGGGTCGGACTCGGGGACCGCACCCACCACCTTCCGTCGGAGTTGTCCGGTGGACAGGCCCAGCGGGTCGCCATCGCCCGGGCCCTGGCCGCCGACCCGCCGCTACTCCTCGCCGACGAACCGACGGGAAACCTCGATAGCAAGTCGGGCGAGGACGTATTGGCGCTGTTCAAAGAGCTGCACGCCGAGGGCCGAACAATCGTCATGGTGACCCACGATCCAGCGGTCGCCGCCATCGCCGATCGGCGAGTTCACCTCGAGGACGGCAAGATCGTCGCCGACTCCGACGCCTGATGACACTCGAGATGTGTATTCCCCGAGGATCGCCGCATTGCCCCTGGGGATTGCGCCCGATTTCACGCAACATGAATTCCCATGAAATCCGCTGATAGTGGCTGAAATCCGGTCCGCCGGAAGTCGCTGATAGCTTGACTACATGCGATACCAAACTGTCTTTGTCGTCCTTACTCTTGGCTTCCTCTTTGGAGCGTGCGGCACCGGAAAGGACTTCCCGCTCATCGACACGGACGAGGGGTTCGGCGACGCCGACACCGACACCGACACCGACACCGACGCGGACACGGACGCCGATACGGACGCCGACACCGACGCGGATACCGACACCGACACCGACGCAGACACCGACTCCGGCACGACCAATGGAACCGGCAGCGGCGGCGGAGGCGGCGGCTCGGGCAACTGACCGAAGTCGGCTATTTCGGCAAAGGTGACGTCGGACGCGCTCGGCGGGCATTGATCAGTGCACCACCTTGGGAGTTCCAAAGTGCAACGCTGGTTCACGCTCTTCGCGCTCTTCCTGACCCTTCCCGCCCTGGCCCAGGACGCCGATCTGGACGGGTTCGACGACGACATCGACAACTGCCCGGCTTTCTCCAACCAAAACCAGGCCGACGAGGACAACGACGGGGTCGGAGACGCCTGCGACAACTGCCTCAACACCGAAAACTCCAACCAGGTTGACGCGGACGCGGACGGCTACGGCGACGAGTGCGACAACTGCGTGTATACCAGCAACGACCAGGAAGACTACGACTACGACGGATTCGGAAACGACTGTGATTGGTGCTACTACACCCCCAGCGACACCAACGCGGACATCGACGAGGATGGTCTCGGAGACGAGTGCGACAACTGCCCCGTAGACGAAAACCCAGACCAGCTCGACCAGAACGGAAACGGGATGGGCGCCGCCTGTGACCCCTACGACGACGTAGACGAAGACGGCAAATGGACCTGCAGCCAGGTCTCTGAGGCGCCGCCACTGGGAGGCCTCGCCACCCTGTTCCTGTTGATCGCCACCCGACGCAGGCGCTAAACGCCAGACTTGCGGGCGATACCGAGGAGCGCGGGCATCTCCAGAGCCCGCACGCCCTGGAGCGCTACACGCAGGTACTCGACAATCCGGGACTCGATACCGTCCCAGTCGGGGCCAGTCGTCTCGCGGATGTGCTGGATAAACAGGTTCCCCCGTGACTCCCGCCAGTAGCTGTCGGCGTCGACAATGGGCAGACTCGGGGAGAAGCGCCGCACCTGGACCTCCGAAAATCCACCGCCTCGCAGTCCTTCTTCGAGGGACTCGAGGCTGTCGAAGGCAAAGGGCTCAGGAGGGGGTTGGTCGGGCTGCGGCGGTCTGGCGAGGCGCATGGCCGAGCCCAACGGCCTCATCATCGGCGACTCCCCCATCGGCACCCAGCTGGAGATGACGACCCGGCCTCCCGGCCTCAAGACGCGATGGATCTCCCGCAGTCCGGCGACGGGATCGGGGAAGAACATGAGTCCAAACATCGAGAAGGCAGCGGAGAACACGCCGTCGTCGAACGGAAGGTCCTGTCCGTTTGCTACCAGCGACGAGACGTTCTCCATGTCGGCCGTGTTTTCTTTCAGCTTGGCAACCATGCCGGGAGCGAAGTCGAGGGCACGCACCGACCGCGCCCGCTGCGCCGCCAGAACCGTCAGCGTGCCGGGCCCAGCAGCCACGTCGAGGACATCGTCATCGACGTCGAGCTCGGCCCAACGGACGGCTTCTTCGGAGAACGGTGTCAGCTTGTGGCGGGCCGTCTGATCGTAGGAGGCGGCCACCGCGCTCCACTTCTGGGGGTCGATGAGAAGTTCCTTCATGGGACCGAGTATCCAGAACCTGCAAATCGTTACGCGCCTACGTCAAGAGGGTGCGAAACCGCCACTTTTCGGTGAAGTGCGACGGGGGTCTGCGGGCAGTGATCGGGTGAACCCATTCCCGGAGTCCCCATGTCGAAGTCGATCCCCCTGGTGGTCCTTCTCATCGCGTACGGCTGCAAACCCGCAGTGGAGTGTGACAAAACCACCTCCTTCCTGGACGCCGATGGCGATGGATTCGGGGACTCCCGGACCCACGCCACCACCTGCGGCTGGACGGGAGACCGGGTCCTTATCGACGGGGATTGTGACGACGCAAACTCCACCATTCATCCAGACGCCACCGAGATCTGCAACGGGGTCGACGACGATTGCAGCGGGCTCATGGACGACGACGATCCCGGTCTCGACATCAGCACTGCCTCCACCTGGTACGACGACATCGACGGAGATGGCTTCGGCGACGACGCAACCGAAGTCCAACAGTGTTCGCCTCCAGCTGGAACCATCTCCGATGGTGGGGACTGCGACGATCTCGACATCGAGATCAACCCCGACATCGAGGAGGAGTGTTCCGGCATCGACGAGGACTGTGACGGCCTCATCGACGACGAGGACGACTCGGTGGATCGGCGATGCCGCGGGGTGATCTACATGGTCTCGGAGAACAACCCATGGCTCTACACCCTCGACCCCGTCACGCTGGATGTCCTGCCGATTGGCCCAATGACCAACGACCGTCTCGACCACGGAGACATCGCCTGGCACGCCACCGAGGAGAAGTTGGTGATGACCCACGGCGAGATCCCCAACGTATACAGCATCGATCTCAACATTGGCGCCGCCACCCAGGACGCCACCTCGACGGGGTTGAACGAGCTCTACGGCATCGCCTACAGCAGCGCGGACGACGTGTTGTACGCTTACGACGACCAGACTTTCGGAATCTACGACATCGACCCGGTGTCCGGCACGCCGACGGAGCTCGGCCAGACGGCCGACGGGTCCATAACAGCCATGACCTACGACAGTGCCCGAGACCAACTCATCACCCTGAGTGCGTGGGGTCTGCGGACCCTCGACCCCGTCACGGGAGATGGAGTCGAGCTCGCAGAAAACGGGCTGGTAGGCGGCAGCATGACCTATGACCCGACCACCGATCTGCTCTGGGCTGTCGACCACACGGGAGTGGTGGTCACCGTCGACCCCACCGCCGACTACGCGTATGCGCTCGTCCTGAACAACCTGCCGCAGATGAT
>Ga0315336_1004297_pt1 | contig 17173 bp, 12 predicted proteins | sample ASW5metaG_FD_204512 | JGI IMG/M metagenome (GOLD analysis project Ga0315336, IMG submission 204512) | Ammonia-oxidizing marine archaeal communities from Monterey Bay, California, United States - ASW #5 | ecosystem: Environmental > Aquatic > Marine > Intertidal zone | place: USA: California... | reverse complement strand
GATAGATTCCGCTGAAGACGAAAAAGAGGTAAGGGGGCTCGCTCATACTCTCGGCGAAGAGAACGCCCGCGGTAAAGGCCGGCAGTATCGCCGCCAGGAAGGCTGCAATGAACCCCACGCGCCTCCCGTACATGTCCCTGCCGAGGAGATACACGGGCAGTGGGATGAGACCGCCAAAGATGACGTACGCGACCCTGCTCACGACCTCCCAGTCGCGCACAACCCAGTTGAAGACACCAAGAATAAGCGGAAAGAGGGGAGGGAAGTGAAGCTCAGGCGTGAGGTTGTAGTAGGTGTACCCGAGCCCATCGAAGAGGTTCTGCGCCAGCATGAGGTAACAAGACTCATCCCCGAAACAGACGTGTGTTCGAGATGCGTAGAACGTCCTGATGGCGAAGCCGAGAATCAGTATGAGTCCCAAAAGGACGGCCGCTGGAGCGCTGCTGGGCCGGCGCTCCGGAGGCTCCCGCGTCGCATCAGTCTTTGGTAGGCTCATTACCTGGCCAAAACGCGTCCACAACCGCCTTACGTTTATTTCATATGGACTCCGACGCTGCTTCCCTCCTCGAAAGCATCCCGTACTTAATTGCGCCGGCCATGCAGACCCAGAATATTGTAACCTTCGGCCCGGGCCCGAAAAAGTCATTGCCCAGGCACATACAGATCATGATGCAGAAGGAAACCAAGGCCCCTCCGCAGATGACCTGCCCCATCGCATCTTGCTGCTGAAGGGTGACTCGCCAATTGTGATGCAGTAAGAGCAGAACTTTCCAGAACAATATCAGCAGGGCCGCAAGCCAGACGATGCCTCCCTCGGCAAGCGTTCCCAGATACTGATTGTGAGGGTAGTTGGCAAGTCCCTGCGGGTGGTACTTCGGCAGCTCTAGCTCGAAGGCATGGAAACCCACTCCAAAGATCGGTTTATCCTCAGCCATCTCTAGCGCTGCCTTCCAGATTCCCAAGCGCCCCCCGGAGAACGAATCAGCGACACCGAACTGCGTGTAACTCTTCCGCTTTGCACGCTTGTAAGTATCGGTGCTAAACCTCGTCTGTACGGACTCTACCAGTTGCGGCGAAATGGCGAACGGTACCAGGCAAAGGGTGGCCACGATGATGATTGGACCCACCGCCACGACCCGGCCAATTCCGCGGTGGCTGACGTAGAGGGCGCCTATGAGTCCGACCGTGAAGCCCACGTAGCCGCCCCGGGAGAATGTTGTGAGCAAGGAAAGCGTCATGCAGATCAGAATAACAATCGACAGCACGCGGACGGCAGGACGTGGCCGCAGCCTGAAAAGTACCAGAAAGAAAAACGGCGACGTCACTGCAAGAAGCGCCGCGTAGCTGTTCGGCTGACCGAGGATGCCCAGCGATCGGGCCTCCCTCCAGTTAGAGAAACGAAGGGCTTCTGGCATGCCATGCAGGATGGCGAGGGCGACAAGACCAAGGGTCAGAAGGAGCATCTTCCGTATGTCGGGTTTGTTGTCCAGACACTGATAAATGAGGAAGAAGTAAAGAAAAGGGGTGACCCATTGTTTGTACCAGAGGATCTCTGACATGAGGGAGTAGCCAGGTAGGTCGAGGAAGGCCACCGTGTAGAAGATCGACAGGAGGGGAATGATGATCGTCGCAATAACGACCCAGAGATCGACCGGCGAAGGCCGGTAGATGGAGCCTCGACGGAGCCCACTCAAGAACCAGTAACCAAAGGTGATCAGCAAAAGAAGGTTGCCCGCGTTCAGCCCGCGGAGTCCCCCCAGCTTGAAATAACCGATAATTCGCTGCAGGAACGCGACCAGCACGAGGAGAAAAATGAGCTTGACCGGAAGCGAGAGCGGTACGATTCCAAACAGCACGAGGGTGGCTATTCCCGCCACGGCGGCGGCAAGGATGAGAAAGTCCTCGCCTGAAACGAAGCCCAAGACCAATGCCACGGGCATCGCGAAAACCGCGAAAACCCAGCCGGGCACGACATGCTGCTCGGGGTGAACAATTTCCTTCATGCTCGCCAATCTGCTTTGAGTCTACCTGGGATTATCGGTTCGGGAGCATCCGGACTTCATACAATCTTCGGTTGCCCGCCCAAGGTTTCTTCCCATTCTTGCCCTTGCCCTTCACGCTCACGCCCGTAGCACACGGGTTTTGGGAAGGCCGGGGCTACGATGTCACAGGACTGGCAACACATACGTCATCCAATCTCTGCAGCAGATCGGCGCAGAGCTCTTCGACGTCTTTCCTCAGCTCGGTTCCCTGCCCCTTCCTGACGGATCGCGTGTGAATGTGGCGAACAATGGAGTCCCCGGGATACCTGTAGTCGAGGAAGGAATAGATTTTTCTCATTAGCGTCCTCGGCTCGGCTGCTAGATCTTCATACCTGCAGAGCAGAACCCTCGGGTGGTCAAACAGTTTCTGCTCAAAGTAGAGTATGTTTCTGACATACCAGTTGATCACGGCAAGGTCGTGTAGCGGCGTGTCGTTATGAAGATACTGCTGTACGATCCCACGCGTTTTTTCGGAAACGTTCTCCGCGAACCAGTGATCGCTGAGCTCGGGGTCAACTACCGCTTTCAGATTGTAGACGGTGGGCTCCCGCCCAAAATGAACTTCCTGGGACCTCCCGACGTCTTTGTAATGCCTATAGACCCAGAGGGCTTTCGAGGAAGGGAAATAATCCAGCAGTTTGAGAACATTCTGGCTTTCCACCAGAGGTTTGGCCACCAGCAACGCGGCTTTCTCTTGAGCAAAGATTTTCTCGATCTCCTCGCAAGGCCGCAAACGATACTTTGTCCCCCGCCCCCATCCCCTGGCGAGGCCGTGCTCGGCGTAGACCTTCGTGCGAAAGTCCCGCTGGAACGTATCAATCAACATCGTCGTTCCCGATCGCTGGCAGCCGAAAATGAATCCGATGCGCTTCTCGGCTTCTCGTCTCATGAGCCGCTGGTAGAAGCTTTTTGAAATCTTCCGCAGCTTTCTGGTGAGACGTTTTCTATCCATAGCGCCGCCAGTGTCCGACATTGACCTACCCCTGTCCAGACGAAACTGGGAGGTTGAAAGGGAGCACTGAGCTCTCTCAATCCATGCGGTAGTGCTTGCTCGCGTGCCGGAGAAAAGTTTTCTCGTCGCGGGTGAGGCTCGCGTAACCGCTCGAGCTTATTTTGTCGAGAAGCTCGTCAACCCGAAGGCGCATGGCGACCGCCTTTTCCCGCCGCCCCCTCGCGCGCTTCGCTCTCCATCGATCGAGGAGATTGACGCATATGGGGTCCAGACGCACGAAGACGAGGGCAAACGCGACCCCAGAGACTTGCGGAAGATAAAAGTAGACACGGTCCGGCTGCCAGGCCGGCAGGAGGACGAGACCCGTGCTCACGAGAAACACGAGAACCCAGGCAAGGTGCTTTGTTGGAGGGAGAATCCGGACCACGCGGTGGTCCGGATAGAAAAGGCCGACCGCGACCACGGACGCGAGAGCGACCCCGGTCGCCCCACACGACAAGTGCCCCGTCTGCTCGCTGAGTAGCCCGCAAACAAGGGCAACCAGAGCCGTTCCCCAGGCCGTAAAAAGGTAGAAAACGACGAATCGGGGAGTCCCCCACCGGTTCTCGAGAATCCCACCCGCAATGAGCACGATCAGGAGCGTGAAACTGAGGTGGAAACCGTTGAGGTGAAAGAGGTGAGAGGAAAAAAAACTGGCCAGGGTCGGGTTCCTGGCATCCAGGATCAACGGATAACCCTTCTCAACCCCCAGCCCTTGGCCCAGCAGCCACAGAATGAGGCTCACGGCAAAGAAAAGCACCACCGCTGGCGCTCGGTAGCGAAAGCTCGCGTCGCTTTCTGAACGGTCGCGGGAAGGCTGAACCATGACCGACCCTACTCTTGGCCCAATAGAAGAACAGTGGCCACGGGAACGCCCCTCCGTTACGGGTCTCCAACCACTGAAGCTGTGCAACAAAAATCGGCCCCGACCCGAGTTCGATTGTATCACTCACGAGTCGGGATGCAAACTTGCACGGGAAGCGCTATCACCCCAAGAGCAGAAGGTAACACGCGACAAACCCGAAACAGGCGACAAGCCCGGGCTGCTACCGCTTCGAGAACTGGAAACCTCGACGCGCCCCTCGCCGACCGTACTTCTTGCGTTCCTTCTGGCGAGAGTCGCGGGTAAGAAACTTCCCCTCGCGTAGGGAGGATTCGTGCTCCGTGTTGGACTTGAGGAGAGCTCGAGCGATGCCCATAGAAACAGCTCCCGACTGCCCGGAATAGCCCCCACCGTGAAGCGTGATCGCGATGTCCACGGATTTCTCCACGCCCGCGCATTTCAGGGGTGCGATGACACGCTGCCCCTCCTGCTGCGTGGGGAAGTAATCCTTCAGCTCGCGCTTGTTGATGAGGATTTTTCCCGTACCGGGCTTGAGGCGTACGCGTGCAACGGCGGTCTTGCGTCTGCCCGTCGCCCAGATCAGCGGATCGTCTTTCACTTTTGCCATTACACCTCCGCCTTGTCCGGCTTCTGCGCCTGATGGGTATGGTTACCACCGGGGAATACCTTGAGCCTGCGTAGCATGTGAGCCCCCAGTCTGTTCTTGGGAAGCATGCGCTTGACCGCGAGGTAGACCACGGCCTGCGGTTTGGTGGCTCTCACATCGGAAAGGGGGCGTTCGACCATGCTGCCAACCCATCCCGTGTGTTTGCGGTAGATCTTGCCTTCTTCCTTGCTGCCCGTCACCTTGACATCTTTGGCGTTCGTCACCACGACGAAGTCACCCGTGTCAACGCCTGGGGTAATCGTCGGTTTGTCCTTACCCATGAGGACCCTGGCAGCTCTGACGGCAAGCTTCCCGAGGATCTGGCCCGAGGCATCGAAGTGGACCCAGCGGCGCTTGACGTCCTCTTTCCGGATCAAGACTGTCTTCATTGGTACCTGAATCGTTCCTTGGCTTCCGTGAGAAAATAAGGACACACATGCTATCCGGGTGGAAACCAGACATCAAGTGACATTCCGCGGGGGGGAAACCAGCTCCTGAGGCCCCCTGAAGCTGCGTGCGAAGAAGGTGGTCGCTCCCTCCTCGGCACGGGTCATCCCCCACGGGCCAAGCCCGCACTCCGCGCGTGCGAAATGCCCACGGGTGAGTTCCCTTTACGTTCCAGCATCCCGGGCGATGCACGAGAGCGACAGGCGGTGTGGGAGTGCTGCTCGGCGGCAAGACCCTTCCTCCTCACGGCCCGCGCGTGCTGATCAGGACCCCCAGCGCACCGATCAATGCGACGGCCGTCGGAGTGCGCAGCACCGGGGTGGGAAACCCGAGGGGCTCGAAGCCGGCGTCGATGGCGCGCTCGACCTCGGCCGGAGTGAAGCCCCCCTCGGGGCCGACCAGGAAGGTGGCGGGAAGGACTTCTTTCTTGTCACTGTCGAAAAAGCTGTCCACCCAGCCGGGCTTTGGGGGTGCCGCGGGAACCGTAATCCACCGCGCGTTTTGATCGCGACACTCCTCGAGAAAGTCGGCGAGCTCGCAAGGAGGGGCGACGACGAGCGGCTCGGCTCGACCGCATTGCTTCGCGGCTTCCCGAGCCACGCGAGCCCACCTCTCACTCTTCTGCGCAGAACGCGTGGGCCGAACCACCGCACGCGCGGTCCACAGAGGAACGACGCGCCCTACACCGAGCTCCGAGGCCATGCGCAGCGCAAGGTCGAAGCTCTCCCCTTTCACGACCCCGACCCCCAGGGTCCACGGAAGAACACGAGGGACATCGTCCTGCGTTTGCCCGCGCACCCGGACCCGAACGCGCAGCTCCTGCTCGCCGGAGACACCGGAGACATCGTCGATTTCGCCCTCGAAGATCCCCCCGAGAGAGATGAGAAGCACCGCGTCCCCGGCCCGCCGGCGCAGGACCCGTACGAGGTGATGGGCCTCCTCCGCGGGGAGGTCGACCGTGCTCTCGGGCTCGAGCTTCGCCTGGAGATAAACGCGCGGGATTCTCACCGTTGCCTCTCGATCTCCTCCCTCTCGATCTCCTCTCGCAACACACGCGCATCTTCGGACTCGTCGCCGCGGAGCGTTGCCAGCGCTTCGGCGAACTGACCCAGCCGGAGCTTGCGGCGGGCGAGCAGCCGCTTGAAATCTCCGTCGCTCCGGAGGCGCCGGGGGAGATAGCGGATCACCGGATCCTCGCCGCCGATTTGCTGGAGCTCGGCCAGGTTCTCCTGCGCCAGCTCACGGGCGGAATGGAGCGAGCGTGCCCCGAGAAACTCGATCTGGCCGCGGCGGTCGGTGTTGACCGGCAGGCCGGGCGAGACCCCAACCCAGCCGTCCACTCCGTTCGGTCCTGCAAGCAATATCGCCAGGCGGTCTACCGGCATCTCGAGGCTGGTAGCGGCCAGCAAACGGCCGGGCGGGGCCTCGAGAAGCCGCTCGAGAGGCAGGGGATCGAAGGAGCCCATCAGGATTAACTCGCCGGTACCGGGGGGACGCGCCAGATAAACCTGCGGAAAGACGCGACGGAAGGTTCTGGCCAGCAGGCGCACGCTGTCACTCTCGAGCTTGTACATCTGCAGCCACTGAAAGAAAACCCCATCGGGCTTGAGGTGGCGGGCCGACGCGCGGAAGAACTCCACGGTAAAGAGCGGTGCGGCGCCGGGCACCCAAGGTTCGGAAGGCTGGCTGATGACGACGTCCCAGCGCTTCGGCCTGAGCTCCGCCGCGAGAAGGCGCCTCGCGTCCCCGAAGTGAAACCGCACCCTCCCAGTTGCTTCAACCTCCAGGATCTCCTCGGGAAGAAACGGAGCCAGGTACGGACGGACCTTCTCGTGGCGAATCGCGGTGAGAAACCCCCGCTCGATCTCGATGACGTCGACCGAGGCCGGCGGCGAGCCGCCTCCCGCGCCCTCGAGAAGGGCCCCAAGAGTCACCCCGCTTCCCAGCCCGACGAGGAGAGCCGACCAGTCGTCCTGCCGGTGCGCGTACAGTTCGGCGGGCAGCTCGCCGAGAAGCACTTGCGTGGGCAGGTCGGCGAGACTGGGCTGCGATCGATCCGCCGGAACGCTGCCTTCCACCTTGCCGTTCCCGCGGACGTAGACGGTATTCGACTCGGGGTCCAGGTCCACGGAAACGATCACCTCACGGCCTCGCACCACGCAAAGGAGCTCGTGAGACCGGGCGCTCTCCTCCCAGGGCAGCCTATCGAGGTCGGCACGAGACCACTGGTAGACGCCCGAGAGCAGTCGCCCGGGATCCCACGGCTCACCGGCCGGCGAGATCTCGAGAGCCCCATACGCGCCAAGCCCCGCGAGGAGGCTCGCGCAAAGAACGATGCTGGCTCCGCGGGCAGAAGGCGGCCGCCCGGCCTTCCCGAGAAAAACCCCCAGCGCCGACAAACTGACGAGCACTGCAATACCGATTCGGAACGCGGACTCGAGGCCGAACCAGCTTGCCGCGAGCGGGCCCCCGGTGAAGGCACCGAGCAGAGCACCCATCGCATTCGTCGCGTAGGAACTTCCGGCCAGACGAGGCCGTTGGGAGACCACCCAGGGAAACAGGCTTCCGAGGAGGAAGTTCGGAAGGAAGACGATGGCTCCCGCGCCCAGGACTCCGAGGATGAGCGGCGAAGTCGCGAAGGCGCGAATCGATGCCAGGTAGGCTTCGGGGAGAAACGGCACGAACAAATACGCCTGACACAGGAGCCCAGCCACCACGAGCGGCAGCACCCAGCCGCCGGCTCGCCTCAGGAGCGCGCCGCCGAAAACAACGCTACCGAAGCCGATTCCGAGGAGCACCGAGCTCACGATGACCGCAAAGGAGTAAACGGTCGCGCCTACGGTGAGGACCAGGATTCTCGTCCACAGCACCTCCCAGTAGAGCACGGCGAAACCGCAGAGGAACAGGAACGAGGCGACCACCAGGTTCATGTTCTCCGAGGAAGCGCTTGCAGCAGCCACCGGCTGGACCTCCTCAGCCGTACCCGGCTCTCCGAGCCGTGAAAGAAGCACCGCTCCGGCGCCCACCGCGGCCTGGACTCCGGCGCACGACAGGATCACGCCCCACTCTCCGAGGAGCGGCAAACAGATCAAGCCGGCAACCGCCGCCCCGAGGGCTCCGCCCAGAGCATTCACCCCGTAGACACGCCGCACGCGAGCCGGGAGGAAGGCGTCGCGTGGAATCGCCGCGATCACGAACGGAAAGGCGGCGCCCCACGGCATCGCCAGAAGTACGACGAAAAGAACAAGGGGAACCTCTCCGCCTGGAAGGCGAAGCAGAATCCCCAGCGGCTCGATGGCCAGGAAGAAGAGCAAGATGGCCCCGAGGGCAACGAATTCGGCGACGCCGTAGGCAAGCAGCGGGCGTCGGATTCTCTTGAAAAAACGCTCCGCCGCGAAGGCGCCCAGGCCCATGCCACCCAGGAACCCGGCAACGACGGCGGCAACCGCGAGCGAAGTCGAGCCCAGAAGACGATGGAGAACGCGACTCAGAACGACCTCGACACCCAGCGCAGCTGCTCCTGAAAGAAACAACAAGAGCAGCAGTAACTGGAATCGAGGCAGTGACTGGAATCGACGGCAGGCGGGCGCTCTCATTCACTCTTCCACGAAGGGCAGGACGTTCTCCGTGACAAAACGCCTGGCAGCGGCGCGTTGAGCATCTTCTCGTCCCGCTTCGTCCACGACCGGTGTCCTCTCGAAGTAGCGGTTGAAAGCGTCGAGCGACTTCTTCAAAATCCCAGCTTCCGCATAAAGATAACCTAGACTGCGGTCGAGTGCCGTGGTGTCGTGACCCTGGTCTCGGGCCCCCTCGAAGTAGCGGAGAGCTCGCGCTGGGTCGGACTTGCTCACGAGCTGGCCCAGGTTCACCAGCACCAACGGGTCCGCTTCGGCCTCGGACGGCAGGGCGTCCAGGTAGCGCTCGTAGAAGGCCCGTGCCTCTTCTTTGTCACCAATGCTACGCAGGTAGACATCGGCCAGCCCGCGAAGGGTCGCCGCGTCCCCGGGAGCGAGCTCGAGCGCCTCGTCGAAGGAAGCCACGGCCTTCTGGTAACGACCCAGCCTCTCCTCCGCGGCACCGATCCCCCTCAGTCCCTGCAGCTGAAATCCACGGTCCTGAACGCTGGTGGCACGCGCGAGGAGGTTGGCGAAGAAGTCGCGAGCCGCGAGGATCTCACCCTTTTTCATGGCCTCGCGCCCTTTCTTCTGGAGGGCCGCGAGCAACTGCTCGGTGTCCTCCGAGGAACCCCCGGTACTCTCCCCCCCACCGTCCTCGCCCACGGCCAGTCCCTCCCTGATCTGCAAGCTCTGGAGCCCTCGGGCCGCCTCGGCATTCCCCGGCTCCACCTCCAGCACGGCACGGAAGCGTTCCGCGGCCTTGTCGTACTTTCCCAGGTTCGACTCGATGTCACCAAGGGCCAGGAGCGCGGGCCAGTACGTTGGGTCCACGTCCAGGATCCGCTGGAGGACTGCCATGCAATCGGTCAGCTCTCCACGGCGGTCGAGGATCTTCGCCTCCCGGGTAAGCAGGTGCAGCTTCATCTTCCCCTTGGCGCCGTCGGACAGAGCCCCGTCTACTGCGCGAGACGCCTTATCGAGCTCCCTCATCTCGATGAGCAGATCCACGAGCTCGATCGCGACGGGAAACTTTGACGGGTCCTTCTCTGGAATCAACTCGTAGGCACGCTCGAGGCCCGAAGCGGCCCCCTGGAAATCACCGCTGAGCCGCGCGATCTTGCCCAGGTAGTAGTGGGCTCCGCTGACATGAGACACAGGAGCGCCGATCTCGATAACGCGCCGGTACTCCTTTTCCGCCTCCGCCTTGCGCCCCAGGTTGAGAAGAAACCCGGCAAGATCGGTGTGGAGCGCGGTGTGTTTCTCGGATGATTCGATGATGACCCCGTCCACATCCTTCATCGCGAGAACACGCCGATAGTCTTTCACTGCAAGCTCTAGCAGAGACCGGTCCGCGTGGTCGGTGCCGGCGAGCAGGCTGTACACGCCCCCCCTGAGGGTGAGAGCCTGCAGGATGTACCCGTGGTGCAATGGAACGGACGGCTGCTCCTCGAAAATCCTCAAAGCCTGGGTGTACTCCGTGGCCGCTTCTCGGAGCATCCAGGCTTCCTTCAGAGCGTTGGCACGCCCCATGTGCGCCCGCGCCGCACGAGGTTGCGTCTTTACCGCGGAAGTCCAGAGGGCCACGCGTGAGGACCAGTCCCGGTTCCTGTGAACCGTCGCGACGAGCAAGATCAAGCACAGGAACCCGGTGAAACTCCAGCCAAGGATCCTATCGAATCGTCGCAGCTGGGTGAGCACCATGGCGACGATGAGGATGATGCCGACGGTGGGCAAGTAGGCGAAGCGCTCCGCGAACCGCTCGGCAATGGGAACCACCTGGAGTACCGGGACAAGGGTGCCGGCGAACCAAAGAAAGCCGAGCGCGAGTAAAGCTCTCGAGGGGGACGCCGACCTGGCTCGGGCTCTTGCCAGCAGCTGCCACGTTGCAAGGCCGAGAAACGCAAGCACCAGGACCACTGAGGACAGGGTGGTGAGGGGATCGAGGATTCCCGTCGACGTGGGGATCGCGGCGAAGGAGTAGTCAACGCTCTGGTGAATCGGGAGGAGCACGAGAAACAGATACCGGACCACGTAACGACACGCGGTCAGCACCACTTCCTGCGAGATCCCGGCGGGTGCCGCCGCGATCAGGCGAGAATTCGACAGGGTGATGCCGACAAAGACGAGAGCCGTCGCCCAGAGGAGGGCATGGAGAAGGACCCTCGGCCCGTTCCAGCGCGCCTGGCGGACCAGGTCCACGAGAAGCAACGCCGGAGGCAGCGTGACCACCATCTCCTTGGAAAGGAGGCCTGCGACGAAGAGAAGAGGCACGAGAAGAATGCAGAGCAGACCCGGCCGAGCTTCCGGCGCCGTGCGGAGGTAGAAAGTCGTCGCGGCGAGGAAGAATAAGGTGAAGAGCACATCTCGCCGCCCCGAAATGTACGTCACGGCTTCCGTGGCGAGCGGGTGGAGAGCGAAGACGAGGCCCGCCACAAGTCCGAAGAAAGCCGCGTGGCTCTCGATCCAAGGCTGCGCGCAACTTCGCGCGAGCGCACGGGAGAGCCAGAAGACCAGAAGCGCGTTCAGCGCGTGCAAGAGCACGTTCGTGAGATGAAAAAAGAACACGGGCGGGTCGTCTTCGGGGAACGGGCCGAGCCACGCGAGCGAGAGCTTGTAGTCGAGGACGTAGGAAAAAAAGCGCAGAGGCCGGTAGTTGGGCCGCAGCTCCTCGGAGTCCCAGCGCCGGCTCGTCACGTCGAAGGTTGCGGGTAGATCCTCCCAGCCTGAGCTCAGGAGCGTATTCTCCTGAACCAGCCTGACATCGTCGAAAACAAAGGGGGCATCGAGCACTCCGAGGTAAGGGACCACGGCGGCGAGCAGAACCACTACCGGGGGAATGCACCGCCAGGAGCGTGGCAGGCCGCACTCAGGCATCTCCCGTCGCCTCCCTCTCGAGCAGATACAGGGTGGCCAGGGCGAAGGCCCCCGGAGAAAGCGCCAGCAGGGGCCGGGTGAGAAAGCGCAGCCATTTCGCACCCGGTGGCACCACGCTGATGGACTGCTCGCGAACCACTCGGCAGTTCGCCGCCTCGAAGAGCCGCCGCGCTTGGCCCCGATCGAAATGGCGCAGGTGCGGATCGTCGTGGCCTCCGAAGGGAAGGCGACCCGCCAGCACCTGGAGCCGCGCAGCGAGAGAAATCTCGTTGGGAAGCGAGACGACGAGTCGCCCCTTCGACTCGAGCAGCCCGAGCAAGCTCCTGAGGACGCCCAAGGGATCGGAGAGGTGCTCGAGGACCTCGAGGGCAACAACAGCGCTAAATCTCGCCGTTCCTTTGAAAGCGTGCTCGATGGGTTCTTGCTCGACGTCCAAGAGACGGGCGTCGAGCCCCTTTTCACGGGCCTCATCCACCGCGCCGCTCGAAGCATCGATCCCGATGGCCCTGTAGCCGGCCTCGTGAAAGGTCTCGAGCGCCCAGCCCGGACCGCACCCCACGTCGAGAAGGGTTCCGCGCTCGCCCTCCGCAAGAGCCAGCAACTCGAGGGCCGCGACAGCTCGCTCACGGCTCCGGGACTCGGCTCGTGGCCGCTCTCGCGCGGTCCAGTAGTGGTTGTAGTAGGCCTTGGCGTCGAGTGGCATGTTTACGTGTTTGGAAGGCTCCTGAAAGGAGGCGCAGAGCCAGGGAATTCATAATCCTTTGTCGTCCCCGACCCCGTGCCCTTCCCCCTGCCCGTCCCCCTCCGTCGTAGGCTGACAGGACAGGCAGCGTACCGGCTCAATCCGCATCTCGAGAGTTCGTCAGCGGCTCCTTCGAACGAAGAGTCAGGCAGGGGCAAGGGTACGGGCAGGATAAAGAACCGAATAGCATCTTTCGGCAGAAGACCCGGGCACGGGCACGGGCACGGGCACGGGGTCGGAAAGAACGCAGGAAAGGGCAGAGCCTTTTGGGGCCGCACCGCCAGAGGCGGTGGTACTTTTGGAACTAATAGTGAATCCGTCATCGCTTCATACCAACGACCTCATCCAGGATTCGGCGTACGTCCTTTGCCCGTCGCGTAACGGAAAAATCGGGAGGGTTCTCGGCGAGCCGCTTGCGGGCCGCGTCGATCGAGTCCGGGTTCCTCAAGAGTCCTTCGAGCGTGGTCGAAAGGGCTCGCGAGTCGCGCGGTGGCACGAGCCAACCGGTGAGCGGGTCGTCCACCAGATCCGGAATGCCTCCGACCCGCGACGCGACGACCGGAAGGCCCGAGGAGAGCGCCTCCATCACCGTCACGGGGGAGCCTTCTGCGTGCGAGGGCAGCACGAAAAGGTCCGCGGCGCGGTACCAGCTCGTCAGCTCCGCCTGGGACACACGCCCCGGGCAGAGGACCTGCCCGTGCCCGCGCACGGAACCGGCTCGTGCTTCTGCCGAGCTCCTTGCCTGCTCCCGGAGCTCCCCCTCCCCCAGGAGACAGAGGTCCACCTCGAGGCCTCTTTGAAGGAGCATCTTCTGCGCTTCCAGGAGCTCCTTGACGCCCTTCTCGGGGATCACGTCGCCGACGAAGAGGAGCACCCTCCGTCCCGGTTCGAGGCCCAACGATCGTCTACGAGCGCACCGCGCCTCGTGCGTCTCGTGCGTTCGGTGATTCCCTCCGACGGCTCGAGGCGCCGAGAAGCACTGAGGCTCCACCCCCATGGGAACAACGGTCACTTTCGACGACGGTACGCTCAGACGCTCGACCAGGACGGTGCTGAGCTCGGCGCTCACCGCCAGAACATGCCGGGCCTGAGTCACTGTCGCGAGGGTCAGGCGGTGGAACAGGGTTGAAGACCGCGCGTAGCGGTTCAAGTCCGACCCGTGTGCAACGGTGACAAGGGGCACACCCAGAAGGGCCGATGCCACGGCTGCGATGGGTCCTACCGGCAGCACCCAGTGGCAGAGAATCAGGTCCGCGGACCGCCGCCTCACCTCCTCGAGAGTGGCAGCGAGCCCCGAGACGAAGTAAGCCCCCAGACGCCAGCGTGATGGACGCCGCAGCTCCTTGAGCCGCTTGCCCATCGAGGGGTAGCGGAAACGCCGCACCGTCAGTCCCTCCCGCACTTCTTCAAGTGGATCCGCGGGCGACACACGCGGTGCCACGATGACGGCCTCGAGCGGCTCACGAACCCCGCTTCGGCCTCTCTGGACAATGGCTCGCGTCAGGTTCTCTATGTAAACGGCACGCTCGGGTTCCGATGGAGCCGGGTAGGCAGCGGTAAGCACCACGACCTTCACGACGGCTCCTCGCGGGCACTGCGTTCCCTTGTGGGCACAGCTCTCTCCGATTCCCACAAAGCGGGCTCGAATGGGCGGCGAGAACGGAAGTGGTAAGCGAGCAGTTCGCCGAAGAGCCCGAGAGAGAAAAGCTGCACCCCGACTACCATCAGGACAAGCCCCAGAGAAAGGAGCGGAAAGCGGCTGCCGATCGAGCCGTCGACAAGCCTCAAATAGGCGATGTACGCGGCGATCGTGAAGCCAGTGAGCCCGAGGCCGGCTCCCAGGGCGGCAAAATAGCGGGCGGGCCGGCGCTCGTGTCGAACCAGGAAAAGGATGACCGAAAGGTCGAGCATACCCCGCAGGATCCTGTCACCGTGGTAACGAGACTTACCGTACTTGCGGGGGGCGTGTGGCACCTCGACCTCAGCCACCTGAAAGCCCTTCCAATGGGCAAGCAGCGGAATGAATCTGTGAAAACCTCCAGCCAGGACAAGGTCCTCGACCACCTCGCGACGCATCACCTTGAGGCCACAGTTTATGTCACGAAAACGGATTCCCCCAAGCCAGCTCACGAGGCGGTTGAACACCACCGAGCCCAAAACCTTCCCGCGTCGGTCCTGGCGATGCCGTCGCCAGGCACTGACGAGATCCAGGCCCGTGGCAAGACGATCGGCGAGCTTCATGATCTCTGCCGGATCCTCTTGCAGATCCGCGTCGATGGTGGCGACCAGTTCTCCACGAGCGCGTCGGAAACCCGCAGTGAGAGCCAGCGACTTGCCGAAGTTACACCGGAATCGTACCACTCGGGTCCGGCGATCCTTCCGCACGAGCTCCGCGAGCACTGCAGCGGTCCCGTCGGTGCTACCGTCGTCGACGAAGATAATTTCCGCCTGGCGGGGAAGAGTCTGGACGAAACGTGCGTGAAGCTCGGCGAGCGACTGTTCCTCGTTGAGAACGGGAACGACGACGCTGATCGGTGGACGGTTGGGGGGGACGGTGTTCAAGCCTTGATATCAAACTCCTGACGCAGGTAGTCGAGAAGGTCCCAGAAATTCTGGACCTCGCGGTTGGGGCTCGTTTCGCTTTCGCTTTCGACGTACTTTCCACCCCGTCGCATGCGGACCGTGAGCATCCCGATCCGGCCAGGAGGATCAATGTCATGAGCGGGATTATCACCGACGTACATGGTCTCCGAGGGCTTCAAGTTGAGGTCGCTACAGGCGCGTTGGTAGATCTTCGGGTTGGGCTTTGAGATCCCGATCTGGTTTGAAATGAAGATGGCGTTGGGCGAAAAGTACTGATTGATGCGCATGCGAACGAGCTTCTCAGCCTGCTTGACCTCGAGCCCCTCGGTGATGACTCCGAGAATCACTTCAGTCTTTGACAGCAGACGGAGTACCTCGACCGCATCTTCGTAAGGTGCCAGTCTTCGCACCTTTGTTTCGTGGTAGGCGATGACACCAGCGGCGACGATCACGGCCGGATTGATGCCCCGGTAATAGCGCTTTGGGACGCGCAGGAGTAGTTTGTCAAAGTGGTGTTCATAGTTGGAGGTAAATTCCCCGATGACCTCACCGAGCTCTTCCTGCAACACGCTCTTTTCGACCGAAAGACCCGCCTCGATCATCGCGTCGAGGGCTACGGAGCGTGCCTGATCGGAAAACTCGCTCGTCGAATAGAGCGTATCATCCACGTCAAAAAAGATGCCCTTGAGGCGACCTGCCATAGCCCTAGTATATCGGAAGGTTGGCGGGTTTTCCGTAGGGCCGCTTTTTTCTTCCCGTTGCGGCGCCTTTGGAGTGTTCAGTATTCGGTAAAGACGAAAAACTCCGAGAGAAATCCCGAAACACCGAAGACGGCGCGGTTCCATGACAGAATTCGGGGCGGCCTCGCATCGGAAACCCTGAACACCGAACACTCGGCTGCTACCCCTCGTTGAACCTTCTCTTCTCCTCGCCGCGCAGGTCCACGATTTTGGCCGAAAGCAGGATCACCAGACTCCTCTTCTCGACAATCTCAGCCTTGCGGCGGAAGAGGTTGTTGATAATCGGGATCGATCCCAAAATCGGGATGTAGGACTTGAACTTGGCGTCGTTCAGGCTCTTGAAACCTCCCAGGAGGACAGTACCTCCGTTGGGCACCGTCACCGAGGTGAACGACTGCTGCAGGGCGATCTCCGGTACGCCGATCGGCACCATGTTGGCAACGTTGGTGAAGCTTCCGAGACTGATCAAAATGGTGCTGATCGTACCGCCAATCAGCGTGGCCAGAGTCGGGCGCACGTCCAGCGTCACATACTTCTTGTCGTGAGAGACGACGGGGTCGACGTCGAGAATGACACCCTCCTGAAATGTCTGGACCTCCGGATCGGCGACTTCGACGATCGAGAAGCCAGTACCACCGGAGACGAGGTTGTAGTCGGAGATGTACGCCCTCTGAGTGATCACGGAGACGAAAACCCGCTGCCCGTTGTGTGCGGTGACCACCGGGGCGGTCAACTGACGCACATCGGCTTTCTCTTGCACGGCGCGGACAATGACGTTCACCTGGAACGGTTCCAGTAGGGTCGCTTGCAGACTCAAGCCCCCAAGCCCCCCACCGGCTGACACGTTGGTTCCGCGAATAGCTCCGGAGAAGCCATCGATGATGTTCTGCACCCTGCCGGCCCAGCGGTCCTGACCCATGATCAGGGTCACGTCTCGCACCGGACTTCCTTGCTTCACGAAACCGAGGTCCTGGCCACCCGTGGAGGTGTCATTGATGATATTGCCGAACGGCGTTCCCCAGTTGTTGCCCACGCCAAGGCCCCGGTAGTCGACTCCGACGTCGCGCAGGAAATCATCGTTGACGTCGATGAACCTGGACTCGACGACGACGAAGAGGTCCGCATCCTTCCTCAGGTTCGCGAGGACACCCTGCACCTCGAGCTGAACCTGTCTGTCCGCCGTCACCAGGAGTTGCCCGGCGTGGTAGCTCAAGTTCTCTTCGTCCCAGTCTTCGGCGCCACTGACACTCTCCTTGATCAGCTCCTCGAGAGCTGTCGAGTCGAGACTTTCCTGGTCCTCATCAATCTCCTCCGTGAACGAGATGGGCGACTCCCCCGAGTCTCCCCCGGGTCGCAAAATCAGCTCGGGACCCTGAAAGTCGCGGATCTTGTTGAGAATGTCGGAGACATTGTAAAGCTGCAGCTCCTCGTTCCCCCCACCGCTGCCGGGACTCGTGATGACGAGAGAACCCTCGTCAAACGTATAGGCAAGTCCGACCTGATCGACCACCAAGTCGAGGACGTTGATCGCCTTGAGGTCACGGAACGGGCCCGAAACCTTGATCTCTTCGCTGTCGATCTCAGAATCTATACGCAACCGCGCGCCCGTGATCGTCCTCAGCCGCTGCACCACCTCCTTCAAGGGGG
>Ga0315336_1004296_pt1 | contig 17178 bp, 21 predicted proteins | sample ASW5metaG_FD_204512 | JGI IMG/M metagenome (GOLD analysis project Ga0315336, IMG submission 204512) | Ammonia-oxidizing marine archaeal communities from Monterey Bay, California, United States - ASW #5 | ecosystem: Environmental > Aquatic > Marine > Intertidal zone | place: USA: California... | reverse complement strand
ACCTGGATTATAGAATAATCCGGTATAAAGACGAGACATATGGGCTGCACGAGGTTTATACCGAAGACGGAGAAGTACAAGGCATCTATCCAGAGCCTTTTATAGAAGCTGACTCTCCAAAAGATATTATTAATAAATTAAAAACTTTAATTAAGATATCAAAAAACAACATAAATAACATACTGGATATAAATACTTTTAATAGTTTTCAGAGTGATAATTCTGATTTTATAGAATTATAGTAATAGTGCTAATATACTTATAATATGTAATTGTATTATCTTAGCTATACAACAGCTACATTGGGATTATCGTGCCAAGCAAACTACCAAAAGAGATAAAAGCCACTTTTAATAATAGAAGATGGAGAATAAAATTTGTCAATAGACTTGCCAAAAATACTTTTGGTGATTGCCAAGACAGCAAAAAGGCTATTGAAAGAATTATAAGAGTAAAAAGAAAACAAAAAGAAGAAGACATACTTGACACCCTTCTTCATGAAATGCTCCACGCCATATTCCCTCAACTAACAGAAGACATCGTATATGATGCTGCAAATGATTTATCTCGCACTCTTTTTAAACTAGGATATAGAAGAGAAAACGATAAAAGTAAGTGAGATGGAAATATTTAATCTTAACAAAACAGCTCAAGAGCGAACGCTTAAAGTTGATGTAACAAATAAAATTACATTAAGAAATTTAGAATCATCAATTGAAGCGCTGTCACGATCTGAATTACCCAATGACGATCAGGGTGGTTTGTTTGTTGGCGAAGAAGATCAAAATATACTTGGTGGTCAAGCAACTCAAAAAACCTTATCAAAGCTTATTTTTATAAAGAATTCATTTGTAAACATGATAAGTGATTTGGCAGATGAGATCAGCGATTTCGAACCCGATAGCGATAGCGTATGGGACTCTGCTGGAGAAAGCGACATGGATTGGGCTTATGAGTCATATGCCGATCAATTTGTTCCTGAATATTTAAAAGATCATGCTGAAGAAAGTAGTCAAGTGCTAGTTGATTACATTGAAGAAAAATTAAAAGAACAAATCATAGAAAATATGGAGACTATTATAAATGATCTCAATGAAACTAGCAATATACCATATGTGCTTAACCAAGGTTTGGTTAAAGAATATATAGAAGATCTAGGCGAAAATCCAATTTCACATAAAGACCTAAGCTCAATAATATCTGATCAAATAACATACATCTTTAACACAAATGCAGACTTAGATATTAAAATTGAAACATCTTCGGAAAAGATTGTATCTACACTAAAAGAAAACATACTAGCAGACATAGCAGAGTCAGAAGAGTCGATTAATTTATCTGGACCCTACGAAAGTTTTGCAAGTTCTATGTGGGACAAGTTCGAAAATGACGCCTGGGAATGGTGGTATCCGAACAATTCAGAGTGGATTATAGAGGGTCAGGCAGAAAGTGAGGGGGAAAATGCCAGTGACGAAATGAGAAATACAGATAGAAGCTTGACGGAAAACCTCAATATCCCCATGCACAACCCAGACTCACCTCATCCAACAAAAATGTACAGCGGACCACTAGATTACTTAGGGAACATGAATTCTGGTGACATCGACCCGAACAATCCATACGATTCATTAAAAGACTGGTACGATGTGACTCTTCATGAAATGGAAGACACTACGTATGAGCACGAAGATTTTTATCATTTCTATATGGATGATATACACAACATTGCTCAAGACTACATCTCCATTATTAAAACAGCAGTTAATTCAGATGAATATTTAAAAAACCTATTCTCCAAAACGCTAGAAACAGTAGATCAAACAGACTTAAATACAGAAGAAATAATAGATAGAATTTTAGATCGGTCAACGGAAGAAGACCGTGCACTGTCCTACATAAGTGACGGATTGCGCACCCTTACTGAAAATCAAAAACAACACATTTACGACACTCTAGGAATGGACGAAGAGTCAATGGCAGAAAGATTAGTGCGCATTCAAGAACTAAGAAGACAGAAAGAAGAAGAACAGGCTAAGCAAAGAGCCTTGAGAGAAGAAAGGGAACGACAAAGAAAAAAATTGACAGTTAAAACTGACCAATATAAAGAAGAAATATTACAAAAAGACAGGGAAGGCAGAATGCTTCCTGAAGATGTTGAAAAAGCAAAAGAACTTGGCATAGCCACTAAGCCTTTTGAGCATGCTTACCAAATGCACCTCACTAGATTCCCAGGGGGACATGCTTTTCATAAAGATATATCAGAAAAAAGTCTAGATTTTGGAGCTGTACCATTCACCATAGCCCTATACGGCAAAGATAGTGGAAGAGTTGATGAAAAAGTTTTTACAGACATGCAGTATCACAGGCTTGACTCTCTAGCTTTTCCAGAAGGCACACAAGCTACACCATGGGATGAAGAATATCATCCCGCTATGGGTTGGGTGGGAGGATGGATAGATGTCCCCAGCAACACAATGTACGTGGGAGAAATTCAAAGCGACCTCATGCAAAATACACATGAAATGAAGGACTCGCAAATTGCCTTAAAGATTAAAGAAGAAGAAAGAGACAAATTTGTATTAGAAGTAGACAAGTTAGTACAACAGTCAGAAGCAGTAGATACTGGATCAGAAGAAAAAATTAATTTATTAAAAGAAAAATTAGAGCTTACTGAACCAGGGTCAAAACAACACGAAGGTCTGTCGAAGGCTATAGAACATCTTGAGTCTCTGCAACAGTCTCAACAACCAATGCTTGTAGATGTCAATAAGAAAGAAAAAATACAGAGACTAAAACTTCTAATAACCCAATTAAATGAACAAATAGAAGCAGACAGAGCGTCAAAACCAAGTGGGGGACTGGCTAGACCACACCTACACGAATACAAAAGTAGGGTCGAGAACACATATAAAAACTGGGTTAGCATGTTTTGGAATGTTATTTTCCGTAATATAAAAAAGTACAACATAGATAATCTGTTTGTAATATCAGCTGAAGGATTACAAAAAAGATGGCCTTCATGGGCGAAGGAAAGTACGAACGTGCTTTTTGAAAGAGTATATGATGACTTTGCTAAAAAGTTTGGTGGAAGGAAGAAGGGGGATTGGTATGAAATTCCTATAGATAACAACGAGAAAATAATTATGGCGAGCAATTGGTACAAAAACATTAAAACATCACAATTCGAAAACGTAGATATATCGGATCTTCTAAGTCTATTCGATAGAGGAGAAATATCTCGTGACGACCTTGAATCTAAAATTAAATCTAGATACCTATCATCTATGGAATCTGCTCACGAAACTACAGGTACAGACGATTTTGTTTTAAGGTTAAAAACTTTTATGAATAAATACGTGGAATATATGAAGCGAGAGATGCTAGACCCAGTTCTTGGTCAATTCGAAGAGTATTCTGAATTAGGTGATATAGAAATGCAGGGTATTGTAAGAGATGCATTTGCTGAATTTAAAAGAGACATAGATGAAAAATACAAAGACGATGATGGAGAGCTTATAGACCCATATTATTCTGTGTCTCAGAGATGGTTACTGCAGAATTATGACTTTGATCCATACGAAGAAGTTTGGCGAGCATAATATATTCCGAAATAAAAATATGACAAATAAATGTGGAAAAGAATGCCCATGGGGGATGATCTGTGATGCCTGCAGCGTAGATCAATGCAATATAAATGAAAAATATAAACTTTGCATGTGCAATATGGACAAAGAACGTGAAGACTTGTTGCTATTTATGGGATTAAGCGTTGGGACTTCATTTAAGGTTACTGCAAGCAATGCGTGTGGAGTAATTCTTAGCACAAACAGCACTGGATCAAAGATAGCTTTGAGTAATACTGAATCTCAAAAAATGTATGCTATAAAATCGTAGGTGACTTTTTATCTACAAATTCTTCATCGTGGGAGTGGGCCTCCACACCGGACTTGAGATATATAATCCCGTCTAGTCTTTGGCGCTCGCTCACTCTCCGATGTAGATAAGCTTGGTGTAGATACAGGAATAATCTATATTTTTTTATATTAATATATAATGCCAAGTCTAAAAATTAGCGAAAAGATGAGACAATTTTTTGTCGATCAACTTACCTATGATTTAAAAAATCCCTCCGGAGATTGGAGGGACTATCAAGAAGCCGTGGAGAGATGGAATTTCTTAAATTCTCTTGTTAAGTCAGGAACTCATCCAATTTTACAATCTGACGATCTTCCAGCATTTCCAGACGTAGAAGATTATCCATTAATCGATTAAGCTAACTGCTGTTCAGCATTAGACATGATATTTTGTTTCTGTTCCACATATCTTGCCTTAAGTCTAGCACGAGCTGAACTGCGTCTATTTCTTGGCATCTCTTGAACTTGAATATTAGCTGCCCTGTACTGCGCATCTAATATCTTTAATTGTGGACGAGCTTTCGCTAGCACGGCACGTTTGCGAGCCGTTTGCGATTTGGCGTCTAACCCTTTTTGATAAGATTCTTGACTCCATGACTGTCCAGTTATCTCCCGTATTTCATCTGGAGACAATCCTGGCATATCAATATTTGCATTGGATTGAGGAGTAGCAAGTCTCATAGAGAATTCCTCCATAGATTCTCCACTACGTGGACGATATCTCATATTTGCGAGAAGAGAATATTCCCTTCTTTTTGTGTCTCTTTTACTATTTTCAGTCATCAATAAAGGGGCATCAGATTCAGCAATTCCAGTTTTATTAATTGCACTACCATCTATAGATGTCGATGGCAGATCTTCTGTATTAAATATCCTGCTGAGAGTGCCTTGCTCATAAAGTTGTTTTAAAACTTTAAATTTTTGTAGAGTACCTGGTGGATTTTGGTTGGCTCTCGACACCCACGCTGGAACTACTGGGGCTTCTGGGACTTCTTCTACGGGAGCTGGAGCTTCTTCTACGGGAGCTGGAACTACTTCTTCGGGAGCTGGAGCTACTTCTTCTTTAGGGGCTGGAGCAGTCGCTGCTGGTTTTTTACTATTAACAAATCCTAATATTTGTCTGTAATAATCGTTCTTCTCTGATGTTGAGAGATATCCAGCATCGCTAACGGCATACCACATGTTTGTAGCGGCGGTGTTTTGCTCAGGAGTTAACCATGCTACCTGAATAGTAGCCCTTGGCTTTCCTTGAGCGGTTTTGGTAATAACGAAATATTCATTTATGTTTATATTCTTCATAACTCTTCTTTTTATTAAAAAATAAAGATCACACCTTTAAGTGCTCATAAGTAACTATTTCTCCTTTGATTTACGATAACCTTCCGCTAAAAAAGTTGTACAGTAGGTTATTAATCGAAAAAATTAGAATAGATATCCTATAACAGTATAATCGGATTTTACGATTATAAAGTAGAGATAATTCATTTTTAAATTAAAATAAGAATAAACAAATGTCAGTACAAACCCAATCATCCACCAGTTTTTCCTCAGTAGGAAGCGACACATTCACCATCCCTAGATATGTCTACTCCATAGTCGTAGAGGCTACAGGTGGAGGTAGCGGTGGTGGAGTGGCAGTAGGCGGTAAAGGTGGAAGTCATCGCGGAGGCGGTGGTGGCTCCAGTGGAGCAATGATTTCTAAAACCCTATCTGTAAAACCAGGAGATAAGATTTCTTATACTGTTGGTGCTGGAGGTGCAGCAAGCTCTGGATCTGGAGCAGGAAAGGGGGATGATACAGAGTTTATATACAAAGGTACAACCTACGAGTGTAATACAGGCAATGCAGGAGCAGATGCTACATCTGGAGGCGGGGGCGGATTCGGAGCAGGAGGGGCTTCACATACTCCTTCAGACGGAGATACGAATACTGCTTCCAATGCTGGGCAAGGCGGTGGAAATAGTTCCGGTGGTGCTGGAGGTGCGTCTGTAAGCGGCGACGGATATGGAGCAGGTGGTGCTGGATCCAGTAATTCTTCTTCACAAGACAACACTGCAGGTAGCAGTGGGGGTATAAAATTTATCCTGACCGTAGCCACACCTTCAAAATCTACGTCATCGGGAACAACTCCTACAATACAAAATAGCAGAATAGGAGGCAATAAAGTTGCTCGAACATTAGATGAAAAAACAGGTAAAAGTAGGATACAGGCAGCTGTGGTAGGAAGTTCAATATCCCTAAGTGCAACAAGTACAAAATTTACTCTAGGCGGAATGCCATTGACCATAAAAAAAGCATCAAACGGGAACTATGTTCTGATCGTATATCCTATTACAGATTCTTCTCCTACGTACCATGCAGGTCGTTTTACAAAATCAACTACAGCTTCATATCTCAAGGGGTCAGATGTTGATGTTTTTGTATCAAATGACGGCAAGCACATTTTAGCCCTAGACAGATTAGAAGACCAAGATGACATAAGTGGATTTAATAGATTAACATCGGGAGGAAGCGACTCAAAAAATGCAATAGTTTGGCTAGGGGTTCCCTTTTTAACAAATGAGAATAATGTGCTCTTAGTAACTACTCCTAATGACGAAGCAGTGGATGAATTCGTAACTACGTATTTTATGGGATCGCCATTTTTGGTGGCTAGGCAGGGGACTAATTACTTGCTTTGTGCCCTTATGGACGATTACGGCGTAGATAACGTAGAAGAATTATGAATTGTGAATAGTGTAATTTTATAAAATATTATAAAAAAATGCATAAACTCATAAAAAACTTCCATAAATATTGCTCAGCAATTCAAATTCCGATAACATGTAAAAGATGTCCTGTCGTCACAAAAAAAAGGAGAACAGACAATGACAAAGACTTTTGAAACAGTTAGAGGCGTTATGGTAGGTCTTCTAGACCTCTCTTTGCTCTTTGTAGCACTTGGAGTGGTTTGGCAAATTCTATTCGGAGCTGACAACTCATGGTATTTCGGTCACGTTACCGAAAACATGATGGTTATGGTCAATAACTTCGGAGCACAGGGAGTCGCGGGCGTAATCGCTCTTGTGATTCTTTGCTTTATCTTTACCAAGACCAAGTCCAAATAACATCCCTCATCAGAAAATATAAAAAGGCGGAGAGTCCTATGATTCTCCGCCTTTTTTATATCAACATCCAAACTAGAATGTTTTGTTCATCCTAGGTATTTACATCTAAAATACGAATGACTATCTTCAATATTCCAAATATTTGCTGCAACTTTTATAAACTTTCTTATATTTGATTTGGTAATAAAGCTAGATCCTGGGAAGCAAACTTCAGTATCACCCCAATAGTGCCATCCTATATTTTCTGCATAATCAGAGCTTGGTCGATTGACGCTTTTTAATATGCTAAGGTGCCAGGTCTCAGAGTTAGCTTTAAATACGAAGGGCTTACCATCTATGTTGCCCTTTGCCTCGTAAGGCCACTCACTACTGATCCACCTTACTTTAACTTTAACTTCATTATCTTCTTGGATCATTTTATACTCCTATATCTTATTATCGTACGTTATAATTAACAGATCCGACAAAAGACCTTCTTAGATTGTTATCTGTTATTTGCACGTATTTGATATAATCAATATCAAAAAGAATACTTTTTATAACTCTATGTACGCCATCTACAATAAAATATTCAGATGTGATATCGTTTTCGTACAACAGTATTGGATAATTTAAATTTGCCCTAAAAACTCTTTTTAGATGGTCCATTTCTTCATCATTTAAATCAACGGCAGGAGTATTGATAATACCCAAAGGACTTCTTATATTATCTCCCCATAATCTATGTCTTATATGAGGTATTAAGTCTTCAGAGTCTATATGCCTTATTTTTTTATGTCTTGATATTCTCCAAAGCATCTCTACGTTGTAAGATCCCTTGTCATCATAAAAATAATTTAATATAGAGCCCATGACAAACTATGATAGAATAAATAAAACACAAAAAATAAGGAGACTTTCGTCTCCTCAGAGAATAAGGTTCTACCTTGTCCTCCAAGCCTTAGCTCTCGCTTTAGGCCACAGCCAATCGCTCTCGCAGGGCTGTTTGCCCCTACGAAGAAATCGGCTCTCGCCTTCCACTTAGCTCCGCAGAAGCTATAATTATATTTGAGGCTCATTTGGGGGAGCCACTCCTTTTATATAGATTGAAACTAAGTCATCTTTTACTCCTCGCATTTCTAATGGACATATTCATAAATTTTACCAATGGGCGATCCCAGACTCGAACTGGGGACCCAGCGATTATGAGTCGCTTGCTCTAACCAACTGAGCTAATCGCCCTAATTACAATATACTATATCTAGATATGCACGAACAAGCAAAACCTACTTGCTGTAAGTCCATCTTTTGATATACTAAATCATGCAAAACACAAGAATCCATATTGATAGAATTTTTCCGAATCACAATCTTCATGTTGCGGTCAGTGGTGGAGTTGATTCCATCTCTGCGGCACATTTTCTTTTACATATGAATTACGATTTTAAGATTCTTCATTTCAATCATCAGCAAAGACCCCAAAATAAGGAAATGCAAAATTCAGTAGAGAATTTTTGCGAGTCTTTCGACCTTGACCTGGTCGTGGGGAGCCTTGATGAGTTTCCACCTGGAGACTCAACCAGTGAGGAAAAAGCACTCAGAGAGGCTAGACATGCCTTCTTTGGCTCGGTACCAACCAAGCCTCAAATCATAATGGCACATCACCTCGACGATGCCGTTGAGAGCTATTTGATGAATTGCATTACTGGAAAACCGGAACATAAACCGATTCCAGAATTTTGTGATTGGGAAAATTTCACTATCTATAGACCATTCTTGAAAAATCGTAAACTTTCATTTATTAATTGGTGCAAAAATCACAATCTTGAAAAATTCGTAGTAGACGATGAATCCAACGATGATGTCTCTTACAGAAGAAACTATATTAGGAAGGTGGTAGTCCCCTCAATTAATAATATCTACAGTGGATTACCCAAGATTGTTAAAAAGAAATTTTACTTAAATGAAAAAAATAGCAACCAAGAATTACAAAAAGAAGAAGCGCAAACCTAACCCGTGGGCGATTTGCACTTCAACTGTTGGTAGAAAAGATAAAGAAAAATACGAAAGATGTGTTCTTTCAGTTAAGAAACAGCATGGAATAAAAAAGTAATCAAATCAATTACTTTGCTGTACAAAGCTGTAAATTTTTTCTGCTTCTACTAATACCTGTTCGTGCGTTGGAAACGCTGGTGGTTCAGCAATTGGAGGAACAACAGTTACCTTATTGCCTTCTGACTCTTGCTCTCGTTTCCAATAATGGAACTCTTGCCACATGTGATGGTCGATATTGAATTTATCCACCAATCGAGACTGGGCTCCTTGATAGATGCTATATCGTAGTTCATAAGGGTTTGTCATAATTTATCTCCTTTGTGTGTTTGTGTGTTTGTGTGTTTTATGACTTTATGGATTGAAATACAATCCTCATAGAGGATAGACTGACAATATCACAATTCCTGTTTGTTGACTAATGCGTGTGCTTAAATGCGTCTTTTATATTATTCTTTAACTTCTTTTCTAATCTCAATCTAAAAGTTGATTCGGCTTCTTCTGCCTCTTTTTGGGTATCGAACGTGTCTATATTCATGTAGCAACCGTCTACTATGCAATATAAATCAATGCCTATTAGATCTTCATCGCTAAAATCTTCATCTGGGAACAATTCTAATAGATCGGACCTGTCCTCTATGTAGGTTTTAAAGATAGGATTGCTAAAAGTAATTAATTTATCTTTCTCCCTATTCTCGTCTTCATCCATGGCAAACATCATAAACTCAGCGTCTGATGCCTTAAGGAAATCAAATGATTCACTTTCTTTCATAATTAATCTCTCCTGGTTATAATAAAATATAGATGAGAAAATACACTATTTAGTGTGATTAACTACCTGAAGTTCTATTTTTCCGGTTTGGGTTTTTAAAGAATCTACAAGCTTTTCAAATATTTCATTTTCTAAGTATAATTTTTGTAATTCTGGTATCTTGGATTCAGGATCATCCATGTGGCATGCTTCGCTTTTTTTTATTAAAAACTTTATCTTTCTATCTTGATTTATATCCTGAAGCATGTCTTTTATTTTATTAACTAAAACATGCCCTTCTCTGTGATTCTTTACATTGAATGCTTTTGCGTCGTGGTCAAATTCTGCCACCAGAGATAGAGATACTCTTGTCTTTCTTGTCTTTTGGGTCATTAAAGTTTAATCCTCAAATACAGTATTTAACTGACGACTGACCCTCAAAAATGTACAACACTTAGAAAGACTTTTAATGTTTTTAGCACCACAATAAGTGCATGCAGACCTTAGCCCACCAAGAATATTTTGAATAGTGTTGCCAATTTGTCCTCGATATGGGACTTTTACAGTCCTTCCTTCTGAAGTCCTGTGAATAGCAACTCCACCATGATATTTATCCATAGCAGTATCGGAGGACATACCATAAAATGCCTTATGAGTAATCATCCCATCTTCGTCGTAGATCTCTTCGCCTCCAGATTCATCGTGACCGCTTAGCATTCCACCAACCATAGAGAAGTCTGCTCCACCACCAAAAGACTTGGCTATATCTCCCGGACATACACACCCTCCATCAGCCATAATGTGACCACCAAGTCCATGAGCAGCATCAGCACATGCAATAACAGCAGATAACTGAGGAACCCCTACTCCAGCGATTTTTCTAGTGGTACAGGCAGATCCTGGACCTATTCCTATTTTCACTATATCGGCACCAGCAAGGATAAGAGCTTCTGTCATCTCAGAAGTTGCTACGTTCCCAGCAATTATTATCTTGTCTCCCCAGAAATCCCTAACTTCTTTAATATACTCAAAAAATTTCTGAGTATATCCGTTAGCGACATCAATACAAATAAACGGTATGTTTCTTAAATCTAGATCTTGATTTAAAATAAACCCTCTGCTTTTTTCAGACATTCCTATAGAAATTGAAGAATACAGCTTTTCATCTGTTGATAATTCTTCGTTTATATCATCAATAAGTAGATGTTTAGATAAACAGGTTATCATTTTGTATTTTGAAAATTCTTTTGCTATTGCAATAGTCCCGGTAGTGTCCATGTTTGCGGCGACGACAGGTATTCCACACCAAGACCCTCCCCAATAAAATTTAAAAGTTCTTTTTAAATCTACATCTGCTCTAGATGTTAAAGTGCTTCTTTTAGGTCTGATTAAAACGTCACAATAGTCAATATGAACTTCGTTGTTTATGATCACCTAATATTTCCTTTAATTGCACTAAAGATGTTACTAATCTTAAAACACAAATTCTTAACCGTATTTAACAAAACCCTCACCGGATTCTGCTTGCTTTTTTGATGAGCCTTCATCCAAGAGAGATTCAAGTTCTGCTATATAGTCCATTAACTCTTTTATCTCTTCTGTATCTAGATTTTGACCATCGTATAATTTTTCTTTTATTTTTAATATGTTTTTTGAATCTTTCATTGTCAATTTCCTAAGTACTAAAAATGATTACTGAGATAGCTTTTGCCACCACGACCTAATGACTTTTTCGGCAAATAATACTCCATTGGTATATAGTCTTGGTAATTTTCTGAGTACTTCAGAACTCCATAAGGCGTAGTAAAGTAAATCTCATCAAAAACCTCAGCACACCATGACATGCATTTTTTACAGGGTCTAGACATCCTCATTTCTCCAAATCTATTGAATCTAAAATTAAATAACTTATAATTACCTGTTTTTTTAATCTTTAAAAATGCATCCAATTCAGAATGCACCTCATTAAATCGATATCCATGCTTTTTTGCTTTTGGATGAGTTTTTAATTGATTTATACCAATGGAAATTATTTTATTTTTCGAAACAATAATAGATACATGTCTCTTCGATCTGCCAATTTGGAGAGATTTTAGAAGAGCCACCTGAATTAGGTTTTTTAACAATTTGTTTTTAAGGTGTTTTTCCATTACTGTTGAAATAGACTAGAGAAGAAAAATCACGTTTTTTCTATCGGAAAGAGAACATAATGTCAATTATAATACAATATCATCAAAGTGAACGTTTCCAAAAATGGGCAGCTATAGGGCTATCTAACAACTATATGGTTCCAGTTCGAGAACTGTTACCCAAAAGCATATTTGGCAATCTAGCAAAAAAAATTGACAAAATATCAGAAGCCCTAATTGATAATAATTTATCTTTTAAAGATTTATCTGTATTAAGTAAATATGTCTCCGATGACGGCAAACTGATAAAAAATGCATCGACCAGTGATGAAGACAAAGAAAATCTAAGTAAAATATCATGTATCATAAACAACAAAGAAGTATTTAAGGCTTTAGTAAAAACAAGCGGTTTATTAAGTATGATTGGCGGTGCGGCAGGGTGGCTCTCTTTAATACCAGGCATAGGTGCTGTTGCATCTGGAGTGGCTTCTGCAGCATACTTTGCGGCTGGAGATTACACTTCCGGAATATTATATCTAATAGGTATAGCAGCAGCATTTTTTGGTCTTGGATTCGCAGTCAAAGGATTACAACTGTTGCTCAGGGCATTAGCAAGAGGCGGAGGACACATAACTCGACTTTTAGTATCGGGCGGTAAATTGGGAATGGCACAAAAAGCATATCCCATGATGAAAAAACTACAAGCAGCAGTTCTAGCGATAATGAGCAAACTTGGTTTATCTGCAAAATATGGAAAAGGCGTGCAAGGCTGGTTTGTAGGTAAAAGAAAGTCGTTAAAAGGTGCTATTGAGGGTGCTAAAAAAACAATGGCAGGATCCGCAGGAATAAAAGCCAGCCAAAAAGCTTTGGATAAAATGATAAGACGTGATCCAAAACAACTTCTTGCAGCAATAAAAGAGAACCCATTAGTACTAAAAACATTAACTCCACTACAAAGAAAAATGTTTGGAAAAAACATCGGGAAGGCGGGCAGAGTAGAGCTCAAGGGAATAGCAGAACAGGCAGCTAAAAGAGGAATTGGCGTTGGAGGAGCAGGAACGCTTGGACTAACAGGTCTGATGGCTGCAGATATGGTAATGGGTGACGACGATAAGGAAACCGACACAAAAGATAAAGGCGAAGGAAGTATGACCGGTAAAATGTGGGATACCCTAGCTAAACCTGGAGATGACTATAAAGGCCACGCACCATTTATGGAGGAACTGTAAGTTGAACTGGTATAGCATGCTAAAAACATCGCAATATGTTCACCCTGAAGACAGTTTTTCTCCCTCTGTTGTTGGGATTAATAACCTAGGAGACGTTGTGTCTGGAGATATAGTTGGTTCTACAAAAAATGTCCTAGATCACAATTTGCTAAAGATAAAGACTCCAGAAAATAAAATAAAATACCTTAAGCCTTGGGAAATAAAAACTAGAGCTATTAAAAACAATGAGCAGAGATATAAACCTGCTTTTGTAGATTATTTGTTTTCTGGTGTAAAGTATAAAAATGGAAAAGTATTACCAACATCTTTATTTTTAGATAAGCCGGATCAAGTGACCGTATTTATACTTCATTCTGACCCACAAACCAAATCAAAAAAAATTGTAAGAGTTAGAACAGATCAAATACTAGATACAAGATCTTAATGATAAATTCGTGATACTTTATTTCTAAAACAAGATATGAAAATAAGATCCATAAGATGTTATCATAAAATATTTTCACCACCCATTAGCATAAATTTCTCAAGCGATAATGAAAGCTTGAATAATATGTTCTGCATATATGGTAGCCCAAATTCTGGAAAAAGCCTTATCTTACATACAATCGCAAGCAGGTGGTCGCATCACGCATTATCAAATGAAGATGTTCATGAATCCCCTGCCATGATAGACATGGAGTGTGATATGGACAGACTAGGTATATTGTCTATATCAAGGACGCAAAGCCCCTCTTTTAATAGAAATAAGATAAGAGAACATTCTAAGATAACAGAATCTGCGATTTATGGATCTGTCCTATACTACCCTATTGACAGATGCTTTTTGTCTGAAGAAAATTTATTTAAAAATGGTTCGACAGCCAGTAACATTTTTACAATATACTCTGATATCAGAGCCAGAAAAATACAAAACTCTGTAATCATAATAGATGACATGGACTTCAAGATGAGCCAAAATGATTTTACTTCGTTTTACAGGTTTTTATCAGATTTCTCTAAAAATAATAATAATCAGATAATTACGACAATATCTAACATTGAGAATTCTTCATTATTTGAACATAATAAAAGAATTGAAATCAAAACAGATAATAACATCATTAATGATATTATTGAAAACAGAGTAAATATTCATGGAAATTAATCTTTCAGAAAAAGAAAAATTCATAATCAGCTACCTAAGAAGTGCTAAAAAATCAATACCGACATTAAGAGGTGTTGAAATGAGAATAGCTGGAGGGTGGGTCAGAGATAAGCTCATGGGAACAGAGTCCGATGATATCGATATAGCAATATCAAATATGAGCGGTCAAGATATAGTTCAAATACTAAAAAGATATGACAGCTCCAACCTACTGGGTAACCCATTTGTCGTAAGTCTTGAAAAAAGTTTGAAATCAGAACAAGAAGAGAATATAAATAGTCTTCAGGTAGGTGGGATAGATATAGGTGATCAAAAAGTAGAATTTGTCCCCATGAGAACTGAAAGATATGAATCTGGATCAAGAACTCCTATACTAGAAATAACAAATGATCCAAAACTTGACTCTATGAGAAGAGACTTGACTATTAATAGTCTTTATTACAACATAGATACAGGTATGGTTGAGGACTACACTGGAGGGATAAACGACTTAAAAAATATGGTACTCAAGACTCCGGATGAAGCAAAAAAAACCTTTGCAGAAGATCCATTAAGGATTCTTAGGGCATTAAGATTTTACAGTAGATATCCAAACTCAAAAATAGATCCATCAATAATACAGGCAATTGCAGATCCTGAGATACAACAAGCATATGTAACAAAAGTTGCTCCAGAAAGGGCGGGAACAGAAATCATGAAAATGATGGCTGGGCAGAAGCCAGACGAAGCTACGAGAATATTATTTGAAACTGGAATGTATAAAGCGGTTTTTGGAAATGAGATAATTGCTAATCTTAATCCTATAGACATGGATCAGCAAAGCCCTCACCACAAACACAACTTAATGAATCACACGATATTAGCTATTAAAAATATCAATAACATTAGCATAGAAGAGGGATTGTCTGAAAAAGAAAGATCTCTCATGAACTTAAGTGCAATGTTTCATGATTTAGGAAAACTCGACCCAAGTGTTATAGCCCCTCACAGAACCAATCCTGGTCAAACAACATACCACGGTCATGAATATTTATCAGCAGATATTGCTGAAGAGGTTCTCAAGAGACTCGGAATAGGTCCGGAGAGAGATTTTGTAACTACCGTTGTAAGGCATCACATGAGACCACATAAAGATATGTCTACGCCAAAAGCAATAGGTAGATTCATTAGAAAAACTCAAATAATGGAGGACGGAGAAGATAGACCTCTATGGAAATATATAATGCTACACTCTATGGCTGATACGCTATCAAAAGGTGGAGTCGATTATGATCAAGATTTAGAGCAAAAACACTCCACCATGGAAAGAATAGAGGGGTTTATAGAAGAACAGGAACAAAAAGGGATGACTGCCACCTCGCACAAACCATTGCTTAATGGAAATGAAATTATATCCATAATACCCGAACTTAATCCAAAGTATGGTTTTATAAAAGAGGTTATGGATAGACTTTTAGAAGCCCAAGATGAAGGTTCTGTTTTTGATAAACAGACTGCAACACAATTTGTTGAAAATATAAAAAGTGAAATTCTAGAAGAATACACTAATAAAGAAAAATACACGGAAGCTACAAACTGGCTAAAGCGGCTTAAGATTGCCGATAAAAATTATCATGATACCATTCCAAAGAACAATTCTAATATTAGAGTCAGATAGCAAAATAGCTCATAGAATTTGCCAAAACTACTCTAAAGATTTTAATATTATTGCAATTTCCAATAAAGACTTAAGCAATAAATATGATGACGTAACAACAGTCACTGGTGATATTTACAACGACACAATTGAGATTTTAGATGATATAATTGATTACGTTGACAGCTTAGACAACGTTGGTAGATTTGACGTTATTGTAAACAATCTTTCCACTAATAAAATTAACACGTGGGAAGAGATGGGGATTAATTTAAATAAAGAAAAATTAAATAAATGCTTTGAAATAAACTCTGTTTTACCATATGTAATATTCAATCACATACATCAAAATGTGTGGTCAAAAGACTCATGGGGTCATAACTCAGATTGTAAAAAACAAATTATAAATTTAAACATTTTTGATGATGAAAAAGAATCGATCATTCAACAATCTTCTATGAATGCTTTAAAGAAAATTATGTCTTCTGATTCGGATATGAACTATTCTAATTCTGGAGTTTCATTTAATTCAGTTAGCATAACGGGAATTAAAGAAAAAGAAATGCACCACTGCGCCCTGGGGGTAATGAAAAAATTAATTGACTGGCGTCATAATGGCGAAGATATTTTTATAGATAATACAAACTACAAAAAACTACACAAGCCCCTCGAAGATAAAGTCTTTAGGAAAAAAGAAGACGCACAGGACATTGAAAAATACGAAGAATCTTCACGAACTGATAGAATTAGTACACTACGTTATCACCTCAAGAACATTAACAACTTACAGATCACAGAATCAAAATTTAAATATTCGACTATACACATGTGTGTAACGGATGAAATAATAGATGACATAAACCGAGAATTTAAATCCATATTGGATAAAGGGATAAAAGAAAAATATAGTAAAAATTACTTTTCTAATATGAATAATGATGGGACATACTCATATGTGCCTGACATACTTAGTAAGTCAACTCCCAAAAACAGTAAATTAATTTTTATTAATAGTACTTTTAAAGAATTATTAGAGCAACAATTTGAACTCGAACTAAGTGATGAGGTTTATATTGACTATTGTTATAGAAAACCAGGAAGTAAAGAAACTACTATATCAACAGGAAATGATATAGTATACTTTTCTCCCATACTTGCTCCAGTTGGGTATGCATTTTCATCAACTGAAAATAAAGGTATCTTAAATGTATTTCAATCAGAGACCAGATATACAAAG
>Ga0315336_1004295_pt1 | contig 17180 bp, 18 predicted proteins | sample ASW5metaG_FD_204512 | JGI IMG/M metagenome (GOLD analysis project Ga0315336, IMG submission 204512) | Ammonia-oxidizing marine archaeal communities from Monterey Bay, California, United States - ASW #5 | ecosystem: Environmental > Aquatic > Marine > Intertidal zone | place: USA: California... | reverse complement strand
GGGGGGGGTGCGGGGCGTCCGTTGTTCAATCGCCCTCATCCTAACCTTCGCCCAGAGGGAGAAGGAATTCCGCGACACTCTGCGCGACAGCCCTGGTTCGCCGTGTTCAGCGCCATGCTTTGCTTCGGCTCTGTCACCTGGTCATTACGTCCTCAACCCGGCGTGAACATGGCACCCGAAGCGCGCTCATGATCTTGACGGTGACTCATACGTCGCTACAAAACGCTCGATGCTACTTCTCATCGTCGGCGCAGACCCAATAACCGAGCGTCGGTTCGAAGTCGAGCAGTTCCTGCGGAGAAAAGTAGATGCCGATCTCACGCTGGGCTGCCTCGGGTCCGTCGGAGCCGTGCATCAGGTTCATTTGCCGGCTCACGCCGAAGTCGCCGCGAATGGTCCCTGGGGCGGCGTCGCGGCCGTTCGTCGGACCCATCATCGAGCGGGCGACCGAGATCGCTTCGGGACCTTCGGCCACGATGGCGATCACGGGGGCGGAGGTGATGAATTCTTCCAGCAGAGGGTAGAACGGCTTTTCAACATGTTCGGCGTAATGCGCCCGGGAAAGTTCCTCGGTGACTTGCAGCATTTTCATGCCGACGATCTTGAGCCCTTTGTCTTCAATGCGGCCAATGAGCCGGCCCGCCAGTCGACGCTGGACGCCATCGGGCTTGATCAGAATGAGTGTGCGTTCGGTTGCCATTTGCTAACAGTTTTCCCTTCCATCATGCCGAAAGCATGCTGTGAAACTCGTCGAATAGATAGTGACTGTCGTGGGGGCCGGCGGCCGCTTCGGGGTGATACTGAACCCCGAACGCACCGTGTTTCTCGTTGCGAATGCCCTCGACCGTCTCATCGTTCAAATTGATGTGTGTGACTTTGGTCTCGCCCGACAGGCTGTTCGCATCCAACGCAAAACCATGGTTTTGGGTCGTTATCTCGACGCGACCTGTCTGTTCGTTCCTCACGGGTTGGTTGGCCCCGCGGTGGCCGAACTTCAGCTTGAATATCTCTGCGTCGAGGGCGAGCCCCAAGAGTTGATGACCTAGGCAGATGCCGAAGATCGGTTTTTGTCCCAACAAGTTGCGAATCGCATCGACCGCGTAGTCGAGCGGACGTGGATCACCGGGACCATTCGAAAGAAAAATGCCGTCGGGCTGATGTTCCATCACCTCGTCGGCCGTTGCGGTACCGGGCACGACACTCACCCGGCATCCCAGCTCGCGAAGATGCCGGGCAATATTCCACTTCATTCCGTAATCGATGGCGACGACATGCGGCGCGCCGGTTTGCGTCTGGCCCGATCGAGTTTCGCGGCCCATGGGCGTCGCCAGTTCGGAGAGCCCTTCAGACCATTCGAATGATTCACTTGGGACGACGTCCCTGACGAGGTCCTGTCCGACGAGTTCGGGGCTCTGCTGCGCTTTCGCGACGAGCGAGGCATTGTCCAGATCGGTTGTCGAGAGAACGCCGGTCATCGCTCCGTGGACACGGATTCTTCGCACAAGTGCCCGCGTGTCAATCCCTTCGATGCCGATCACGCCCTGGGCCTTGAGATAGTCATCGAGCGATTGCGTCGAGCGGAAATTGCTTGGCCGACGGCACAATTCGCGAATCACAAACCCCCGCAGCGATAATCCGCCGCTCTCGACGTCTTCTGAGTTGACGCCGTAGTTGCCGATCAGCGGATACGTCATCGTGACGATCTGACCGCTGTACGAGGGATCGGTGAGGATTTCCTGGTAGCCGGTCATGCTCGTGTTGAAGACCACCTCACCAAACACCTCTCCGTCGGCGCCGAATCCGGTGCCGGAGTAGACGGTTCCATCGGCGAGAGCCAGTTTGGCAGCGCGAGTCATAGAAATCCTTCGGCGTGAATGCGTAGCGTTTCCACTAAAAAACCGCGGGGAGCCGGTTTGTTCTCGTTTCCTGTGGCGGACGGCGAACTTCGGCACGGGCCGGTGCCGTCGCCGTATCAACGGCTCGCCATTCAATCAGGCGAGGCTTTGCCCGCCGTCTCGTTTGCCGTGGCCGGCAGGTTGGGGCATGTACGTCACTCTTATCAGACCGCCGCGCAAAAAAAAAGTGACCGGCAGGCTGTGCTGACCGATCGCAGTGAATTTCGGCGATTTCGACGGCGTTTGCCGGGCTGTTTTCGATTTGGACGAAACGACGGCACTCTCGGCGTCGGCCTTGTGACACGATGGGCCATCGCCAATAAAACAGAACCCGTCGCGGGCTCAAACCGGCCTAAGTGATGAGAGCCCGTCCCAAAACCCGGCTGTGGTGGTCCTTCACTCTACAAACGAAAGGATCGCCTTCGCCCGCCAGAGGGTTTTGAGACCACTGTTAATCAGTCGTCGTGAGTCAGAATAAAGTCGTCGAAGCGGAGTTCCTCGGTCTGCGGGTCGCGCATGCTCCTGAAGAGTTGTTCGATGATGGCGTGGAAATGCGTGGCACGAACCGAGTAAAAGTTGTGTTTTCCAGCGCGTCGGGGCTCGATAAGCCCGGCTTCTCTTAATAGGGCCAGGTGATGGCTCACCGCGGGCTGGCTCTGTTTGAGCCGGCTGCAGAGCGCCGTCACGTGGAGCTCTTTCTCACGCATCAGATACATCAGAATTCGCAGTCGCGTTTCGTCGGCGAGCAGCTTGAAGACCTTGACCAGGTTCTGCTCGAGTTCATCAGAGAGTTCGGGAAACGCGGCGGCTTCCATCTGTTCAACCGGTTCGATCACGTTTGAAATCATCTTTTCTTGACCTTCACTTTGAATGCGTCGAAAACCATCACCCACGTCCGGGCCAGGTTCGGAAACATCGTCACTCATGGCGGATCCAACAATCCTATTCGAAGTTTTTTCAACACCCCTCTGGCGGTCGAACTCGACTCTTGCGTCGCCGAGACGTAGGTCGCCACAATCGCGTTTCAAAACACTTCTCGAACAGTTCGGGGCACATGTGGCCGAAACATCCGTGGCGAATGGCGAACGCCCTTCGAAACGGAATCGAACCGTGAACCGTCGTTCGGTCTGTTTGATCTGACCACGGCGCACAAACACCCCTTGGAAAGATCACGCAGCTAGTTTGGAGTTCTTATGACTCGTCGCACTGAATTTGCTAGAATTGCCAAATCGGCCCAAGTGGCGTTACAACAAGTGGTCTTACAAGACGACAGATACCGATACGGCAAAGTCCGAAATGACGTTACAGGGACGATCGCACTGTGTTTCTCGACCGAATGATACTCAGCAAATTCGTAGTTGGGCTCATTCAGCAGAGTTGTAACTAAGCAGAATTGCTCTCATCGTGACGTGAATCCGGGTACGGTGCGATTCGCCTCCCGGACCTTATTATTGCGAGGCCAATTCTGGTCGTCAACAACATTCATGTGAAATCAGCGATTTCAGCGAAATTGCGGCCCCAATCGCCGATCTAATGCCCCGGCAACTCCCGAAGAACCGGGGAGATGGTCCCGATTGTTTCGTCTGACGGATGCCACTGGGGTCCGCTGGAAATCTCTTTAGGGAGCGACGTGTTGACAGAGGCGATCTTCGGAAATCTGGCAGGAATCCGTGCGGTCATTACGGGATCATCGAGCGGTATTGGCCGCGCCACCGCGCTGGAATTCGCGCGGGGCGGTGCCGATATCGTGCTGCATTGCCGGCATTCGGTGGAGAGTGCCGAGACGCTCGCCGACGAAATCCGCGAGATCGGTCGATCCGTCCGTCTATGCACGGCCGATTTGGCGATTGAAGAGCAGCTTGAGCCGTTCGTCACCCGCGCTTGGGATTGTTTTGACGGCGTTGACGTCTGGGTCAACAATGCCGGGGTCGATCTGCTAACAGGAGAGGAGAGTCAGCTCGAATACGGCGCCAAACTAAACCGGCTGTTTGAGGTCGACGTGCGGGCCACGATGTTGCTTTCTCGAATGGTTGCCGAACGAATGTCTCAGGCAGCCGGCGGCAGTATCTTGAACATCGGTTGGGATCAGGCGGACCGCGGCATGGCGGGGGAAAGCGGAGAACTCTTCGCTGCATCGAAGAACGCTGTCATGGGCGCCACGCGCTCGCTGGCGGCGAGTTTCGCGCCTCGCGTGCGGATCAATTGCATTGCCCCGGGTTGGATTCGCACCTCATGGGGCGAGACCGCCGGTGAGTATTGGCAGGAACGCGTCAAGAGCGAAACCCCTCTCAAGCGCTGGGGCAAGCCCGAGGACGTTGCCGCCACGGCACGCTTTCTTTCGAGCCCCGACGCGAACTATATCACCGGGCAGGTTGTGAACGTCAACGGGGGCGCGGTACGGTGATGGTGTTATTGTCAACACAGGCATTTCCGATCAGTCATTTCGATCCTGCCAACCGAATGGCTTCTCATCCATGCAAGGCGCACGACTTCTCTTCGTGACGGGTAAGTTGGCCGAGCCCGCGTTGCGCCGTATCCTTCCTGACGTGAGCCGCCAGGCCGACTTCGAGTACGACGTGCGGGTGCTGAAGATCAGCGTCGCCGCGCTGATCCGCGCCGACTGGTTGCTCAAGAACCTGGGAGAATTTCACGATTTCGATCGTGTCATTCTCCCCGGTTGGTGCGAGGGCAATCTGGAACCGCTCTCTGACCGATTTGGAACGCCGTTCGCGCTGGGCCCCAAAGACTTGTACGACCTTGGGGAATACTTTGGGACCGAGTCGCATCGTACTGTCGACCTGAGCCAATACGACATCGAGATTCTCGCCGAGATCAACCATGCTCCACGGCTGTCTGACACGGCCATTCTCGAACAGGCCGAGTCCTACCGGAACAGCGGCGCCGACGTGATCGACTTGGGCTGCATTCCCGGCGAAAGCTGGAGCAGGGCAGGGGACGTCACACGGCTTTTGCGAGCGGATGGACACCGCGTTTCCATCGATACCTTCGAACGGCGAGAAGTCGAACGGGCGGTCGAAGCGGGTGCCGAACTCGTATTGAGTTGCAACAGCAGCAACGTCGACTGGTTGACCGACGTCGATGCCGAATTGGTCGCCATCCCCGACGAAACGGGTGAATTGTCGACATTGGAAACAACGATCAACCGACTATCCGGACGCTCCCGCGGATATCGAATCGACCCGATTCTGGAGCCGATCGGCTTCGGTTTCACGGCTTCTCTGGAACGATTCTTTGAAGCACGTCGCCGCTGGCCAGACGCCGAAATCATGATGGGAATCGGCAATGTCACCGAACTCACCGACGTCGACACGGCCGGCGTAAACGTTATTCTGGCGAGCCTGTGTCAGGAACTCGGTATTCATAGCGTCTTGACGACACAAGTTATCAATTGGGCACGTACCGCCGTGGGCGAGTTTGATCTGGCGCGCCGACTCGTCTATCACAGTATCAACAACCGTGTGTTGCCCAAGCACGTCAGTTCAGAACTCGTCATGTTGCGCGATACCAAACTGCGGAACATGAACCAGGACGAACTTGACGCATTGGCGGCTCGGCTCACCGACCCGAACTTCCGTATCTTTGCTGAAAACGGCGAGATTCATGTCATGAGCCGGGACGGACATTGGCAGGGACGCGATCCCTATGAGTTAATCGATCACGTCGAGGCAGAAGCCGGTCCGCTCGATCCATCGCACGCGTTTTATCTCGGCTATGAAATTTCCAAGGCGATTACCGCGCTGACTCTCGGAAAACAGTACACGCAGGACGAGCCACTTCGTTGGGGAATGTTGACGGTCGACGAAACCAGCGCCGTCGAACGCCGCAAACACAGGAAATGAGTTCTGTGAAGAAAAGCGATTACCGAAGCACACCGGCCGATGGTCAGGGTTTCGAGTGACGTTGCACCATGATTGATAACGACGTCGGTCTTGCGACGGATGAACGGGGGTAACCATGAAAGCATATGAAATCCAAGAGAATTGGGGCATCGATCAGCTCGTGCTCGCCGAGCGTGCGCAGCCGGAGCCGGGTCCAGGCGAGGTGCTCGTCAAGATGCGGGCTGCCTCGCTCAACTACCGCGACCTCCTGGTCATCAAGGGCCATTACAACCCGCGAATGTCACGGCCGCGCGTTCCCTGTTCTGACGGAGCTGGCGAAGTGGTTGCGCTGGGTGAGGGCGTAGCGCGCGTTTCGCTCGGCGATCGCGTCATGGGCATCTTTTCGCATACCTGGATCGACGGCGGTCCAACTCGCGACAAAACGCGCGCCTCGCTGGGTGGCGACGAAGACGGCGTACTCACCGAGTACGCGATTCTTGACGAGCAGGGTGTCGTCAAAGTGCCGGAATACCTTTCTGACGTGGAAGCCGCCACGTTGCCCTGCGCTGCGGTGACGGCTTGGAACGCGCTGGTCTGCCAGGGGAACGTGAGAGCCGGCGACAGCGTATTATTGTTGGGGACAGGGGGTGTGTCACTGTTCGCGCTTCAGTTCGCAAAGCTGCATGGAGCGCGGGTTCTCATCACGTCGAGCAGCGACGACAAACTGGCCCGGGCTCGCGAACTAGGGGCTGACGAATGCATCAATTACCGATCCAGTCCCGATTGGGAAAAGAGAGTGCTCGAACTCACACAGGGCGAGGGCGTTGACCATGTTATCGAACTGGGTGGCGCCGGGACGCTGCCGAAGTCACTGCGAGCCGTGCGAAATGGCGGCACGATCGCGCTGATTGGCGTGTTGAGCGGTGCTAAGGAGTTCAATCCACTGCCGATTCTGATGCGGAGCATCCGGATCAACGGCATCTACGTCGGTAGCCGGACGATGTTCGAACAGATGACTCGCGCCATGGCTCTGCATCAAATCCGGCCGGTTGTCGATCGTGAGTTTGAGTTCGGTGAGGCGCCAGATGCGCTGCGGCACATGGAAAGCGGCTCCCACTTCGGTAAGATCGCCATTCGGTTCTGATGCCAAACAGCCGACTGGAATTCCCTCCCGATCGATTAGTCGAATTCCAATCGGCAGACCGGGCGGACCTCAAGCACGTTTTTCTGGAAATGCGATAATGGCCGGTTTGACCGCTAGTGATGATCGGCCAAATGCCCGTGAGACGGTCATTTCACCATCGGGGGCTCCGTTGGTTGAAGAGATCTCCCCGGTCCCTGATGTGATGCAGACACTGTCGAGGTTTGCGGATGAGCCGGATGTCCTGCTGCTGGAAAGTGCGCTCCCTCAGGAATCGGTGGGACGGTATTCCTTCTTGACGGCCGACCCGGTTGAGCGCTTCCGGATACAGGATGCCGAACATGGAAGCGATCCGTTTCACGCAATTCGCCACAAGGCGCGCGAATTTGTTTCGCCGGCAATCCCGGAACTGCCTCCGTTTCAAGGCGGCGCCGCCGGACTGCTCGGATATGAATTGGGCCACGCCTGGGAAGAGTTGCCCCGTAGCGGCCGTGATGAGTTTCAGTTTCCGGATCTGGCGGTCGGAATCTACGACTGGGTGGTTGCCTGGGATCACGTGCAGAGCCGGGCATGGATCATTTCGCAGGGATACCCCGAGCGGACCGCCGCTCGACGGACCGATCGGGCCTCAGCCAGGCTGACCTGGATCAAGAAGCGTCTGGGTGCCACGATCGATCATATTCCTTCTCACTCAAAATCGACCCGCTTATCCAAGGAGCAACTGGCCCCGAGTTGGCCCGCGCCCGGCGCCAAGGATCTCAACAGTGACTTTTCGCGCGATGCTTACCTGGAAGCTGTCGATCGCGCCAAGGAGTACATTTACGCCGGGGACATCTTCCAAGCGAACCTGTCGCAACGGCTGCTGGCGCCTGACGACATTGGCCCGGTCGAGTTGTATTCGCGATTGCGGGCGCGCAACGCGGCTCCGTTTGCCGGCTATTTCGCGTGTGATGACTGGGCCGTCGTCAGCGCGTCACCGGAGCGGCTGGTCTCTTTGCGAGGCGACGAGATTGAAACGCGGCCGATTAAGGGCACGCGGAGGCGCCGGCCGATACCCGAAGCAGACTTGTTCACTCGCGACGAACTCCGCGCGAGCGAGAAAGATACGGCTGAGAACGTGATGATCGTCGACCTGCTCCGCAACGACCTTTCCCGCGTTTGCGTTCCCGGAACGGTTCGCGTTCCACAGCTATGTGGCGTCGAAATGTACGCAACGGTGCAACATCTCGTTTCGGTCGTTCGCGCCCGCATTGCGGGGGAATGCGATGTGTGGGAGTTGTTCAATGCTGTTTTTCCCGGTGGATCCATCACGGGAGCACCGAAAATCCGCGCGATGGAAATCATCGACGAACTGGAACCGACGGTCCGCGGACCGTACTGTGGCAGCTTGTTCTACGTCGGCTTCGATGGGCGGGCCGACAGCAGCATTCTCATTCGGACGTTCATCTGTCGGAACGGTTGGATACAATGCCCGGTCGGAGGCGGGATTGTTGCACAATCGAACGCAGCCGACGAATACCTCGAAACGATGCATAAGGCCGAAGGAATGCTGCGGGCGCTGGAATAGTCGCCTGCCCCGAAACCCGGTAGTCGTGGAATTTAACGCGCTATGTGAAGGGCTCACGTTGCGCGTCAGAGCGTTTTGAGCCCAACTGTGAATGATCCTCTGTCGCCGCGCCGAACACAGTTCAAACATTTTCTGAAGTCGTAACCTTTATCCAACGGGACCCGGAGAATCGGTTCGCCCAGTCTGAAAATGATCCTCCTCATCGACAACTACGACAGCTTCGTCTACAACCTGGCCCGCTATCTGGCCGAGATGGGTTGCGAAACGAAAGTCGTGCGAAACGATCAATTGACCGTCGACGCGATTCGAGATCTCTCACCGCAGGTGATCATTTTTTCCCCCGGACCGTGTACGCCCAACGAAGCGGGTATCAGCATAGACGTCGTCCGAATGCTCGGAAAACAGATCCCAATGCTGGGCGTATGCTTAGGGCATCAAACAATCGCCGCTGCGTACGGTGCTTCGATCGTTCGCGCACCCGAGCCGATCCACGGGCGGACGTCACAGATCCGTCATGATGGTCGGGGAGTTTTTGCGGGGCTGCCGGACCCGCTGACGGCGACCCGCTATCATTCATTGGTTGTCGATCCAGAAACTTTGCCGGATGAACTGGACGTCACCGCGCAGTCGGATGACGGTGTTGTGATGGCGATTGCGCATCGTGAATTCCCACTCTTTGGGGTTCAATTCCATCCGGAGTCGGTGCTGACGCGGTCCGGCCATGCATTGCTCGCCAGTTTCCTATCGATCGCCGGCATCCCGGTCAGGTCGTATCCGCCGGGCGATCACGTTGGCGCCGGCGCTGAAATCGGTTGGTTCGACGCGCCCCCGCTGGTGCGTTAGGCGCTGATTTCTCTACGAGCGGACCTGAAACCCTCTGTTGGCTCAAGAGTCCCCTCGTTTTCAAGTGTCAATTTCGCCCACAACCGGTTTTCAGGATGGATTCTGGAAACGATGCGGTTTCGATCAGCCGCATCCGTACGATCGCGATGTCCGGCATCGCACTTCGTCGGCGCCCCCAGATTTGTTCATAAGCGGACATCTGCGCACGAACAATTCGCCGATATCAGAAGTAGGGCACCAGACGTCGTGTGCTCTGCGAAGGGGAACTCGGAGCAGGATGACTTCGAGCCAACACGTGAAACATCCTGTATATCCGGAAAACTCTTCGATTCAAGAAATGTCCCTACTTTGGCGCAATCCAGCGTGGCGAGAGCGAATCAATTATTGATTCAGCTGCCACGTCTTCGCCCGGTTGATCCCGCATCGTGCGAGCGAAACCGCGATTTCATTGGTGAAGACGCTCCGTTCGTGAAATTGACTGCGCCAAGAACAGCCTGGGTCGTGAATTGCATGCCACGAAGGCGAGCATCCTTGCGGTCTCGAAAAGGCTCTGTTGGGATATGCGAGGCTCTTCATGCGTCGATTTGGTAGGCGGCTTGTTCTGATCGTTACGGTCGTTCTGTGTGTGTCAGCGGTTGTCAGCGCGCAGAAACGAAACCGGTCCAAACTTTGGATGAACGATCTCGGGCAGGCTCAGGCGGAAGCGAAACGGCTTGACCTGCCGGTGCTCGTTCACTTCTATGCCGATTGGTGTGGCCCGTGCCGAAAGATGGAGGCTGCCGTTCTCAATCAGCCGGTCGTCGTCAGCCAACTCAAAGAACGCTTCGTGATTGTGAAACTCGATCACGATGAACACATCACGTTGGCCGAACGGCTCAAGGTCACGCAGTTGCCGGCGGACGTTTTTCTCACGCCCGATGGCCGCCTGCTTGGGCGATCCAAAGGTTTTCAAACCAAGGACGAGTACCTGGCGAGCGCGACACGTTTTGACGCCGTGTGGAATCGCACGCGCAAGCTGCAGATTGCCAAGAGCTCCGACCAGCCGTCGAATGATGAACCGTGGCAGGATGATCGAACGACGACGGTCCCAGACGACGAAACTGATTCGATCACTGGGCCGAATGGCGACTCACCGGACTCCGACGAGAACAGCAGCGACGGCGGCGGTCCGCCGGCGGAGCGGCCAACGCCATTTGTCGGGCTGTCGGGCTACAGTCCCGTTAGCTTGATCGATCGTCGTCAGTGGTCTAAGGGAACTAAGCAGTTTGCCACGACGTATAAGGACATTGAATATTGGATGCGAGATGACGCGGAACTGACGCTATTCAAGAATCGCCCGGCCGCATACGCTCCGCGGTTGCTTGGCTGCGATTCCGTGATCCTCTGGAAAACCGACCGCGCCGTCGCGGGGCACACGAAATTCGGCGCGTTCTACATGCAGCAGCTATTCTTGTTTGCGTCAACTGAGAATCGAAACGAGTTCAAGAGGCGCCCGGCTCGATACTCCGACGCCCGGCACGTTCTGCGTGTCGATAAGATCGAACGAACCGAAATACGCCGCGCTGAAGTCAAACCGGAAACGACTCGCAACTGATCTCTGGAGATTCCATAGGCACCGCCCGGCACTGCCGATTCGTTCACACTCAGTCATACTCGGGTGGCTCGGCGTGATTGTCTTACGCCATTCGGATGTGCGGAAAGTAGGTGGTGGGCCGCACTCTCTGCGGACGCCTTCACTGTTCCTGGCGTCTTCAAGAACGTGTGACGAGACGTGCGCTCAGTCAACCAATCTGGCGCGCTCGGTCGATTCGGCTTTCTCCAAATGGACAAACGCGGCAGGGTGACGAAAGGTCCAGTTGTCACGAATATTCTGTTTTCTCCAGTTTATCGCGGGCAGCCAGTCGTTCGTGCGGTTTGTGATAAACTGGCAAAATCTGCCGAAACCCCCGTGAGTACAATTGACACGAATCCGGGGAAAGTTATGATAAAGGCAGAATTGAAACTCTGATTCTTTCTTCGAATCAGTGAATTCCCTTCGGTGAATGTGTCACGAGTGGGGAAGTAGAAGAAAGACAGGTTCAACGGCGAGATGACGCCCCGCTTTCGGGAGCTGTTCACGCTAGCCCGCATGAAATTGGGCAGGTCGAGAATGGTTCCGTCGGACCCTTGATTGGTAGATCAATCCGCGCGAGGGGGTTTTTTTGTGCCGAGTCGGCACCGTCTTTCTCGAGGCACTCGACTTGCTGAGTTCGCTAGACGTTGTTCTGGCAGGACTTCTTTTTGAGGCATCCATGGTTTTCCAGCCGTCCTTTCGGCGACTGGTCGCGATCAGGGGCCGTCGGGCGTGCTTTGAGGGTCGGTCGAAGTCTACATTCAGAAGTCGAGCATGGCTCTTCAACTGGATACGGTCGCTCGTCAGGAGCGTATCACAATCTTCCCACAGCGAGAGGCAATTTCGCGCAACGGTGTGAACTTCAACGATACCGTTTGAATGTTGCGAAATTCCCGAGAGATTTTCTGTAGCGTTTGCTGACGCGAGTTGAGTGCGTTTTCGGAATCGAAACGACACAACCGAGCGGACGCCGAATCGTTTCGGACCGTGTGAAGCACGGTCGCTGCTAAGTTGTCGCAACGTCTCCAAGATTTTGGATATCGCTCATGGCTGCAAAGAGTTCAGCTTCTTCGCCGAATACGTCGGAAAATCAAGGAGAAGCGCGAGAGGAAGTTCGCGAAACCCAAACCGACTCACAGGCTGGCGCCGTCGGTGAACAGGGCGACGCGTCCGATTCGCTCGACAACGAAGCCGATTCCGGCGCTCCCGCCGGTGGCGGTCAATCAAACGGCCGACGCGCTGAGCGAAGCGAGGGTGAGCCCGATACCGGACGCAAGCGGCGACGAAGACGTCGACGTTCCAAGGGCGGCGATTCAGGCAGCGAAGGTGGCAGTAACGGAGGCGGACAGCGTGGCGGACAGCGTGGCGGTCAACGTGGTGGCCAACGCGGCGGGCAGCGCGGCGGACAGCGTGGCGGTCAACGTGGTGGCCAACGCGGCGGGCAGCGTGGCGGTCAACGCGGCGGGTCGCAGAACTCCCGGCGGCCGCGTCCGGTCAGCCAGAACGGTGAGGAAGTCACCGGAACCATCGAGGGTGTTCTCGAATTGCATCCCAAAGGCTACGGTTTTCTGCGCAACCCGGCCAAGAACTACATCGCACAAGATACCGACGCGTTTGTTTCGAGTTCGACGATCGAAAAACACAACCTGCGTGAGGGTATCCTCATTCGGGGTGAAGTGGGGTCGGGAAGCAAAGGGCAAGGGCCTCGACTCAAAAGCATTGAAGCAATCGACGGCCGTACGTTGGAAGAGTATGCGGAGGTCAAGTTCTTCGATGACCTGACGCCAATCAACCCGTTCGAACAGGTCAGGCTCGAGACCGATTCCAAGCCGGTCACAATGCGGGTGATGGACCTACTCACACCAATTGGCAAGGGCCAGCGTGCACTGATCGTCGCTCCGCCGCGAACGGGAAAGACGATGCTCCTACAGGACATCGCCAACGCGGTCAGCATCAATCACCCCGAAATGCATTTGATTGTGCTTTTGATTGACGAACGTCCCGAAGAAGTGACCGAGATGCGGCGTTGTGTCGATGGTGAGGTCGTGGCATCGTCGATGGACCGCGACGTCGAGAGCCATGTGCGGCTTAGTCAACTCGTCATCGAACGTGGCAAGCGGATTGCAGAATCTGGCGGCGAAGTCTTTATCTTGCTCGACAGTATCACCAGAGTCGCTCGCGCCTTCAATAAGTGGGTCGGCAATTCCGGCCGGACGGCAACCGGCGGGCTCGACATTCGAGCGTTGGACATTCCCAAGAAGCTGTTCGGTACCGCCCGGCGGTTCGACGAAGGCGGATCGATCACCATCGTCGGCACCGCGCTGATTGATACCGGAAGCCGAATGGACGAGTCAATTTTTCAGGAGTTCAAAGGGACCGGCAACATGGAACTGGTTCTGAGCCGTCAGCTGGCTGATCGCCGCATCTGGCCTGCCATTGACGTGTCGTTGTCCGGCACTCGTCGCGAAGAGAAGATCCTCCCTGAAGAAGTGCTCGAAGGAGCGACGATGCTGCGGCGGAGTCTGATCTCGCTTAACCCGGTTGAAGCAATGGAACAGCTCATCCGCACGCTGGACCGTTTTCCTTCGAATACCGAGTTCCTCGAAAAAGTCCGTTCGATTCTGTAGACACCGTCCCATCACCTGGAGATGGCGGGGTTTAACGCTAAGAATAAACGAGCCGGGCTGCCCGACAGAGGATCTTGGGACTGCTACCAACGGTCGCCTCGACTTGCGCCGCTGCTACAGCTCTTGCGCCAGTCAAGCACTTCCAAATCGGCGACACGTCTGCGCACTCCGGCCTCTCATCAGCGCGTAGAGCCGCATGTCGCGCGATGCGGTGCAAAGATCGCGCTGGTTGTCATCTGCCACGTTTCGTGTGGACGATGTCTACCAGGTCGCAGGAATCGCGTAGTAGCCGTTGTGATACAACCACCAAGCTGATGGCAGGTAGAACGTCCCATAGGGATTGTGTCGGTAGCGCCACGCTGAATCACCCCGCCAGCGACGCGCTTGTATTCGCGTGTGGCGCTGATAGGCCTTGTACGATGCGCGCTGATGGATCATCTGACGGGCATAGTTCGTTCGAGGGCTGTCATTACGGGAATTTCTCGACTCTGTTAAGAGTCCATTGATTGTGCCCGTCGAAGCGGAATCAACCGATGAAGCCGAGTGTTCGTGAACGGACTCCGTCGCGACTTCGTCAAACGATTGAGCCCGGACAACGTCCGTATGGGCCAACAACATGCACAGACAGATACAGGCCAGCAATTTTTTCATCACAAACTCCACTTGAAACGCGTCGCACCTGCGAACTGCCTCATCGAGGGGGTGAATCGTAGGCGAGCGACTCGTGCCGTTATCTAACGTCGCGGCGCGCTGACGCGAATTTTGCGCGAACCTGGTTCTACGGTCGTTTCCTTGCACGGTCACCCAAAGTGCAGCCGTATCGGTTTCATCGACCCTTGAGCCGGCGCGAATTGAAGCGAGTTGGCCCGATTTTCACTAGGTCCCGCCTGTTGTCGCACCCCTCGATTCAAACTTGGCTATCAAGGCTCACTTTGCGGACGAGTCGCAGGGGTCGAGCCCGCGCCATGTTGGCTCGCGTCGCTCAGATGTTAATGTTTGCTGTTTGAAACGATTGCAGCGATATTCAAAATCGTCGTCGTGGGCTGCGGCTGAACCAAGCATGGAATCGAAGGACTAAGCCACGATCTTCGTCGCACGAGACGTTGAATGATGCTGAATGCGGGATTCTGTCTGGAAACCGGTTCGCAGGCGCCGCTCTTACGCGGTTGTGCCGTGTAGCGCAGCTTCCAACGACTCAAGCATCGCTCTTCCGCTGGGAACGAAGCAGATATAGACAAAGTCGTCGTCTGCCCAGGTTACTGTGTCGAAGCGGCCCGATTCATGATTGACGTAGTCGGCCTGACTGGCATCGAAGAAGGTGGGAAGATCGGCCTGCTCGACCTCACCGCGCGGCACGACCATCAGCAGACAGTAAGAGTTCGCCCCCGGAAACTGAAATTCATACAGTGCCACCTGGTAGTTTCCCCACGCATCGGGCCAGATCCCTTTAGGCTCACTAAAGATTATCCGATCCGAGTTCCAACCGTTTGACGGCTTGTCGGGCGTGAAGCGGCCTTCAAAGTTGGGAAGTTCGTCAAACTCTAGCGGGATCTGAAGTCGCAATTCACTCAGTTCAAGACGAACACGCGATCGCTCGACAAAAGTAAAAAGTCCCAGCCCCAATACCAGACAGCCCGCAAGAACCGCGGCCGCGCGAGACCAACGCATTCCTGTGCGCGCCCTCTTGTTCGACGGGTATCGGGCCACAGATTGTGGCGCTGCGGCGGGCCGGGCATCGGGATCCCGTACGACAGATGTCGCGACGGTGATCCGACCGTTCTTGACAACTTCCAACAGGCGTTCCTTCAACCCATGGGGCAGGGGAGCGCCTCGCATCGACATTCCAATCTGTCGGTCAAATGAGTCCCTGGCACCAGTCTCATCTGCATGCCGTGGATGATGTCGACCATCGTCGGCTGGATCGGAGTTGGTCCCGTCGCGTCCGGTATCGCCCGGCACGGAATGATCATTGCTTAAGGGTTCCGAAAATTCCATCATGTTCGTCTTTTACAATTTGTCGCAGAATCCTCTTATGACGAGGACTCCGGCAACGCCTAATGCATCACATACCAAAAACTGGGAGACGCCGGCTCCCTAACCGGTCATGCGTGGGTCGCTTCCGAGTGCTGCAACAGCAAGCGGCGACGCACGTGCGCTTTCGCGCGTGCCAAGCGGCTCATCACGGTTCCAATCGGCACGTCCATCTGCTCGGCGATTTCCTTGTAACTGAATTCCTCAAAATAAAACAAGATGAGTGGTGCCCGAAACTCTTCGGGCATCTGATTCAGCACCGCCTGGAGTTCATCAGAGTCGATGCTTGAGTCGATCCAAGTTTCGCCGGCCGGTTCCGCCACGGATTCGAGAGAGCAGATCGGTATCGTCCGCTCACGACGCCGGTGTTTCAGGAACAGATTGCGGGCAATTGTGCAGAGCCACGCCTTGGCGTGAGCCGGCTCTCGCAATTGTTTCCACTTCTGTTGGGCCGTCAGAAATGCTTGTTGCGTGATGTCCTCCGCGTCCGCCTCCGACCCGGACAGGCGGAAAGCATAGCGGTACAACAGTGCATAATACTGTTGGATCAACTCCGGCAGATTGTTGGAGGACGGTTCACTATCCATGATTGTCTCGTTGCGTAAATTCTGATCCGTCGGCGGGGTCATTTATTCCCAAATGTTCCCGAAAAGTTCCTGCTTCTTCTCCCTCTTTACACTCAGAATACTCATTTTTCCGTTGGCTTTGCAATGATTTGGCACCGGCTGTAGGATGCTTCCCGTAGGACCGTTTGGAGAACGAAATGCTGTGCGGACCGAACTTTGGAATTCTGTCCTCACGGCGGCAGGATTTCGGAATAAGCGACTACCAATGCGCATCCCACCATTAGTGCGCATTCGGAGAGAACAGTAGGCATTGAAACGTTCGTGCGCACTCGGTTCGTCGGGCGCTTTGAGGAGCAGGATACACACACTCGAGTAACTCAAGTTGATGAGGAGAAGACGACAATGAACAAGCTATTTGTCTGGACGACGGCACTGTGTCTTACTGTCTGTTTGATCGGCTGTGGGCAGCAAACGGCCAAAAAGGGAGCCGGCGCGAAAGCGGGGAACGGTGTGAAAGCGGGGAACGGTAGTGCCAATGGCAATGGGCACGCAGCCAAGCCTGATCTCGGCAAGTCTGGCGACATCGAGAAGCCCGAAGCCAAGCCCGAAGCCGAAGCTAAGCCCGAACCCGAAGCTGAGCCCGAACCCGAAGCTAAGCCGGAACCCGAAGCTAAGCCGGAACCCGAAGCTAAGCCGGAACCCGAAGCTAAGCCGGAACCCGAAGCTAAGCCGGAAGAGGACAAGACCGAAGAAGACCAGTAGCCGTCGCCGGGCACCACCACACCAATACGGCGATGCCCACGCGAACGATACGAGAGCGGATGGACCGGGCGTCCGTCCGCTTTTTTCGTGCGCGGTCGATCAACACTGCGTATGTGCTGGCATCCGTCATTTGATGACGGCGCGATCGATCGTCAGCTTCTCGAGCCGTTTCTCATCGGGTGTCGGAATCCCGTCAACCGCCCGGACCGAGGGCACGCCGTCGGAGGAACGACACAATTCAAGCGGCGGGTCGGCTAGGTCTTCGTGATAAAAACGCGCGCTCGGAAAAATATCGGC
>Ga0315336_1004294_pt1 | contig 17182 bp, 12 predicted proteins | sample ASW5metaG_FD_204512 | JGI IMG/M metagenome (GOLD analysis project Ga0315336, IMG submission 204512) | Ammonia-oxidizing marine archaeal communities from Monterey Bay, California, United States - ASW #5 | ecosystem: Environmental > Aquatic > Marine > Intertidal zone | place: USA: California... | reverse complement strand
TTCCTGGTTTCGGGTGTCCTGATCACAGGGTTCATGTTCTGGTTCAACGGCTGGATAGTACCTACGACCAATCAAACTCGACTGGCGTTCGAACAGGATTACACAAAGGACGCACCGGGGCGGGCAGAATATGCCAATATCCATCGACAAAACGCTCCCGGAAGCATTCTTTCAGTCAATTTTTACGAGAGGAAATCGAAAACAGCGACATCTGTCACTTTACAAAAATTCAGCGAACAAGGCGTCCTTCTTGAGCGTGTGGATGCAGATCGCATGACCTGGGACGACTCACTGAACGTCTGGCGCTTGATTTCCCCAGTCGTCAGGCATTTCGATGAAGGTGGAGAATCGAGCCGGCAAGTTCACATGGTCCTGGACACAACGCTAAGTATTATGCCGAGAGATTTGGCGCGAGTACAAGGAGATGTAGAAGCCATGACGATTCCTGATTCGAAACGCTTTCTTGCAACGCTTGAACGAACGGCCGCCAATCACACCGGGCCGTCACTCGTTGCATATTACAGCAAGTTCTCGTATCCGTTCGCAAACCTGATCTTGATTCTGCTCGCGGTGCCTCTGGCGTCGGTCCGTCGACGTGGGGGACAGACGATTCAAATGGGAATCGGCCTGTTCGTGGCATTCGCCTATCTGGCACTCATGAAATTGGTGGAGCCGTTTGGATATGCGGGGACGATTTCGCCGTTTCTCGCCGCTTGGCTGCCTCACGTTGCCTTTCTTCTTTTATCACTGTTCGTGCTCATCAGAGCCCAAAAATAGCTCTGTCTAAGCTTCCCCTCCAGGAATGCCGAAGTGAATTTCGGGACCTTGAGTGCTTGATTCTTCTATTTCACCATGAGAACGCTCAAATCGCTCGATGTTGTCGGCAAGTGCTCGAAGAAGGCGTTTAGCATGAGGCGGAGAGACAATTACTCTACTTTTTACCTTCGCTTTCGGCACACCCGGCATGACCCGGATAAAGTCCAGGATGAATTCTTCAGAAGAGTGGGCAAGCATCACCAAATTGGAATACGTACCCTCCGCAACTTCCTCGGATAGTTCGATATTCAGCTGAGGTCCTTTGGCCTTCTTTTTATCCTGATTTTCCTTCATAGTCCCTTTCTCGTACTAACTGTTGTTTAAATATGGTATGGCCAATGTGGCTTTTTTCCTTGTGAAGCCAATTTCTATTGCGAAGCCTACTTTCCATTCGAAGCCTACTTTCCGTGCGAAGCCAGGGCCTCAATAAGATCACTTTTCGTTACGATGGTGAATGCCCCTTCATCATCTCGAACAAGAACCGCACCTGGAGCTTCAGTCAGCATGGAAGTCAGCCCGCTTACCGGAATTAACGGATCCACCACCGGCAAGGGCGCTCCCATCGTGTCGGACACGGCGTGAGATCTTGCTTCTGGATCATCGATCAATTTATTCAGGACAACAGACTCCGTCAGGCTTCCTACGACAGAATCCCCATCGATGACCGGTAGCTGAGAAACGGACGACGACACCATGCGATCTATTGCGGCCTGTAGCGTATCGGAGGAATTCACCGAAATCAATCGTCGATCTTTATCCGGTGCAAGATCCCCGGCTCGCAGTTCCTTTCCTTCGTCCAAAAATCCGAGACTTCGCATCCACGTGTCATTATATGTCTTGGAAAGATATCGGAAGCCTGTATCCGGCATCACGATAACCACGACATCGTCTTCGTTGAGCGTGTTTTGGTTCGCTTCGAGCCACTTCAGCGCTCCAGAAACAGCTAAACCGCTGGTTTGACCCACAAATAGTCCTTCTTCTCGTGCCAGACGCCGCGTCATGATCATGTTTTCACGATCGGTTGATCGCACATAATCATCGACTATATCGAAGTTCATGTTTGCTGCCAGAATATCTTCGCCGGCACCCTCGGTCAGGTAGGGATATATTTCTGTCTCATCGAATTCGCGCGTAAAGAAATACTTGTGGTAAACAGAGCCAAACGTATCTACGCCAACGATTTTCACATTAGCATTTTGCTCTTTCAGATAGCGAGCTGTTCCGGATATCGTCCCCCCCGTTCCGGATGACGCGACGTAATGTGTGATACGCCCTTCAGTCTGCTCCCAGATTTCGGGCCCGGTAGTTTTGTAATGCGCCTCCGCATTTGCAGGATTATCGTACTGATTTAGATAGACTGCATCAGGCGTTTCTTCAGCTAGTCTTTTTGAAACGGAGTAGTACGAACGAGGATCATCTGGAGCCACATTAGTGGGACACACCAGAACCTCGGCACCCAATGCTCTTAGCATGTCTGCTTTTTCCGAGCTCTGTTTGTCTGTAGTCACAAAAATGCACTTGTATCCTCGTTCGATCGCCACCAAGGCGATACCCGCACCTGTATTCCCGCTTGTGCCTTCCACGATTGTACCACCCGGCTTAAGTTCACCCGACTCCTCGGCCGCATCAATCATTGAGACTCCAATTCGGTCTTTCACCGACCCGCCAGGATTGAAATACTCCACTTTCACCAAAACAGTACACTTGAAATGAGCTGCGATTTTTTTCAACTTCACAAGCGGCGTGTTGCCGATCGTATCTAGAATTGAGTCGTGCCACATAATTTGATCTGGTTCGAATAGTTGAGCGCTCCCTTCGCTATGGATGGATGAGCAAATGGTCTATATTTCGCGAAGGAACCGAGCGATTAAAGGTACGGTTTCTATCCCACAACGATTGCGAAGCGCCTGCGAAACGAGTCGCTCCAACGTCCTCAAAAAATATCTTCATGATTGAACCAGAACTCCTTGTCGCTACCTGTGGAGCAGATGGCAGCATTCTTTCGAGAAATGCGGCATGGAAAGCAGTTCTGGGTGAACAAGACGGGCTTTGGGAAGGACTGATGCCCGCGGATCGGGACACTGCGGAACAGAACCTGAACGAGGCTGCGAGCGGCTCCCTCGTAACGCACGCGTTGTTCATGGTGGATTCCAAACACAGAGACATCCCCACTCCAATCCTGCTCCATTTCATTCCGGTTTCTACCTCAGATTCCTCTTCTACGGCCTCCATAGCCATTTCAGGGGAAATATTGAGCGAACCATCCTCCTGGACTGAAAGCCAGACGCAACGGCACCGCATGGAAACGCTGGGTCGAATGACCATGGGAATGGCTCACGACTTTAACAATCTACTCAGCGGAATTCTGGGACACATCGAGTTATGGAGACTTGAAACACAACTTGATGACTCGGCAGAGAACCACATTTCGACAATAGAAAAGGCGGCCGAAGATGGCGCAGAGCTCATTTCCAAAGTCCAGCGCTACATCCGACAGGAGGCACAATCATCCTACGAACAACTCGATCTCGCTCCGCTCGTCGCTGAATGCGTCTCATTCACGCGGCCCTACTGGTACAACGAACCGAGACGGCAAGGTATCAATATTGAAGTGGTTCAAGTATTCGACGATTTGCCACCTATCGAAGGTTCTCGTTCCGAATTGAGGGACGTTTTCGTAAACATGATCCTGAACGCAGTGCACGCTTTGCCTGAAGGTGGAATAATCCGTATTACCGGGAATTCTAAAGAAAACGAGGTTTCCATCCGGATGTCTGACACCGGAACAGGGATGAGTGACGAGGTCCAAAAACGGATATTTGAGCCACTCTTTTCAACCAAGGCTGAACACGGAACGGGTATGGGGCTTTCTGTTGTTGCAGGAACCATGCGCGAACATCAGGGAAGTGTTTCAGTCGAGTCAAGCCTGGGTGTCGGGACGACATTTACTCTTTGCTTTCCGCTTTCTTCTGCGGCGGCAGAAGAATCTGATGAATCACCTGAAGCTCCAATTCAGAAATCATCACTTCGGCTTCTCGTAGTAGATGACGAGGAGATGGTTCGAAATGTCGTGTCCCGCTTACTGACGCTTCGAGGTCATACCGTCCAAGCAGTTTCCTCCGGTAACGAGGCCATTGGATCGTTTGAAAAGGGCAACTACGACCTCATCTTGACCGATCAGGGTATGCCCGAGATGACCGGAAGAGAGCTGGCTCACCATATCAGAAAACTGGATAAGTCGATTCCGATTCTGCTACTGACCGGAGACACCGATATCGAAGTGGATTCAACAGAAATCGATCACGTGCTGACAAAACCGTTCAAGATCGATGCGATCGAACGTGTGATTTCTTCCTTGACCTGACGAATCCGTAACTTTACAGACAAGATGTCAGCAACCCTCTTTTGGCCTGGTTTTTGGGTTCAAAGAGTCATCAATTACTGCCGACTATAAATCCAAATTATGAATCAGGATCTGGTTCTTCTTCTGGACGACGATCCAGAACAGAGTATCCCTCTTCCAACGGCTGACGAAGAGAAGGCGATGAGCGTGTCCGACATTCCGGATACGCTTCCGATTCTTACGCTTCGCAATACTGTACTCTTCCCGGGAGTCGTACTTCCCATAACAGTTGGAAGAGATACTTCTCTCAAGCTGGTCAAGGACTCGTTTGGCGATGATCGGTTGATTGGTGTAGTCGCGCAGAGAAGTTCAGAAACTGAAAATCCGACACCAGACGACCTGTTTGAATACGGCACGGTGGCGAGCATTCTTAAGCTCATTAAGATGCCTGACGGAACAAAGTCAATCGTTATTCAGGGGAAACGACGATTTCGGGTATCGGAATACGTACAGATCGAACCGTATTTCACTGCCCGGGTCGAGCCGGTTGTTGAAGATCTCTCAGGAGAAGACATTGAAATTCAGGCTCGTATTAGATCTATAAAGGAGCTCGCAATTCAAATCGTGAATCTGTCTCCTAATCTTCCGAGCGAAGCAGCGTATGCAATTCAGAATATCGATTCTCCGACGTTCCTGATTCATTTTATCGCTTCGAATCTTCAGATTGAAGTTGAAGACAAACAAGATCTCCTCGAAACACTGCCCTTGATTGATCGCGCAGATCTGGTCATGGATTATCTAAACCAGGAGTTGCAGGTATTGCAATTATCTGAAGAAATCCGGACCCGTGTCAAAACTGACGTGGATCAGCAGCAGCGTGAATACCTCCTCCGCCAGCAGCTCAAAGCTATTCAGGATGAGTTGGGCGAAACGGAAGGAAATGGAGCCGAGGTTCATGAGCTGCGGGAAAAGGCTGAAAAAAAGGCACTGCCAGAGCATGTGAGCGAAGTCCTCAAAAAGGAAATGGACAAGCTAGCGAGGTCGAATCCCGCCTCGCCGGACTACGCCGTCACGAGGAATTACATTGACTGGATTCTCGATATACCTTGGCTGGATTACTCGAAAGACAAGCTCGACATCACGAAAGCCGGTAAAATCTTGAATGAAGACCACTATGGTCTCGAAGCTGTAAAGCAACGCATTCTAGAGTATCTGGCTGTCCTGAAGCTGAAAGGCGACATGAAAGCACCAATTTTGTGTTTTCATGGCCCTCCGGGAGTAGGTAAAACCAGCCTCGGGAAAAGTATTGCACGAGCGCTGGGACGAGAATTTGTGAGAATGTCCCTTGGCGGAGTTCGAGATGAAGCTGAGATTAGAGGTCACAGACGAACCTACGTCGGAGCGTTACCCGGACGTGTCATTCAGGGAATGAAGAAAGCGGGTACCGCAAATCCAGTCTTCATGCTCGACGAAGTAGATAAGCTTGGATCAGATTTCAGAGGAGATCCATCCTCTGCACTACTGGAGGTCCTCGATCCTGAACAAAACATAGCCTTCAATGATCATTATCTCGAGGTCGATTATGACCTTTCGAACGTTCTCTTTATCGCCACCGCGAACTATCTGGAGATGATTCCGGCTCCCCTGAGAGATCGTATGGAGATGATAGAAATAAACGGTTACACGCAAGAAGAAAAACTTGCGATAGCCAAGCAGTATCTGGTTCCGAGACAGATTGAACGAAACGGGCTCAAGAAGGAACAGTTCAAGATTGCGAATCCCGCACTGAAACTCGTAATCGATGGATACACACGCGAGTCGGGCGTTCGTCAACTAGAACGGACCATCGGTTCTGTCGCGCGTGGAGTAGCCAAGAAGGTTGCAATGGGCGAGTCCGAAGGAGAACAGGTAGCAGCTGCTGATATTGAATCATACCTGAAAGCACGAAAATACTACTCTGATATTGCCGAACGCACAGTCGTTCCGGGAGTCGCCACTGGGTTGGCGTGGACGCCGGTTGGTGGAGATATCTTGTTTATTGAGACATCCGTCTCCAGAGGATCCGGAAGAATGATATTGACCGGCCAGCTCGGAGACGTGATGAAGGAGTCCGCTCAGGCGGCGCTTTCTTACGTGAAGGCGAACGCAGCCAATTGGTCTATTCCGCCCGATGCGTTCCGCTACTGGGACCTACACATCCACGTTCCGGCGGGTGCCGTACCCAAAGACGGCCCTTCCGCGGGTGTAGCGATGTTGAGTTCACTGATTTCGATCTACACGCAGCGACGGGTGCTACATAACCTGGCGATGACTGGAGAAATCACACTGAGAGGCCTAGTATTGCCTGTTGGCGGGATTAAAGAAAAAGTACTTGCAGCCAAAAGAGCGGGCATCAAGCAGGTCATCCTACCGGAGAAGAACAAGAAAGATATTGAGGAGATAAAACCATCTTCACTTCGGGGACTTAGCGTCACCTATGTAAAACGGATGGAAGACGTAGTTGATTTGGCGCTGCACAAGAAAGCAGTAAACAATCCAAAAACTTACTTTACGATTCCTGATTCGGAGAAGCCCCAGCCGCGGGCGGATTCGAACGGAGTGATCAACCCTAAAGCACTCGCTTGATCTCTTTAAGAAGAACAGAAAGAAGCTATGAAGAGCCTTTTTCGGGTGAATCATGCTCTTCCAGTACAACTGCTTCTTCTATGTTGTCCGAACTACCTTCGGCAAACGCCTCTTCAGCGGCCGTCCAGATGTCCCCGATTGTCGATACCGTGTAATCGACGATCGTTCCGATTGTCGTGAAGGCAGTCCCAGCTATGAACACTGCTTTTCCAACCGCATTCAAACGATCGAATTCGACGATTTTGTTTTTTTCCTTCGACATGTGACCGGAAGCAGAAAGCAGGAAGCAATATTAGGGTCGCGGCTCGGCCGTTCTATTTATCGCTCTTCTTGGTAGATGCCTTCTTGGTCGCCTTCTTGGTAGCACGCTTCGCTGTGCTCTTCTTGGGAGCCGACTTCGCTTTCGCTTTGGGCTTCGCCTTCGACTCTGAGGCATCACTGGCCTCGGACGCGTCATCAGACTCCTCTGCCTTTGCATAGGCATCTTTAACAGCATCACTGACCTGGTCTCCGGCCTTCTGAATTCCATCCACTACTGTTTTAAGAGCAGATTCAATCAGGAACAGAGCTTTCTCGTCGATTCCGAGACCTTCAAATGCGTCCTTGGCTGAGAAGTATTCTTTCGAGCGTTTGTCTGCGTTTTCTGACATGACTGATTGGGTTCGAAGTTTACGATGCAGTTTACAAAGAGTAGGCGTGCTCGCATTATAGCTGACATTGTAGCTGAAGCACGTATTGAGTAGACGTATCGTCGACGAACAGGTTGCACTCCACTCCTCACGCTACACTCGGTCTGAGCCCAAGCTGAACAAGTTTTGGTAAACGTAAAGTGAGCGGGAGGCCAAAGGCCTCCCGCTCACTTTCTTCAACTCGATTTATCGAGAGATTACTCGGCCGCCGGGTCAATCTTATCCAGCAACCACGTTGGTCTTAGTTAGAAGCAGGGCTGGTCTTATTCGGCTGCAAGACTGGCCTGTGCTGCTGCAAGACGTGCAATCGGCACACGGAATGGCGAACACGATACATAGTCCATGCCAACCTCGTGGCAGAAGTGTACGGAGCGTGGATCGCCTCCGTGCTCACCGCAAATGCCTACTTTCAAGCCTTCACGTGCATCACGCCCTCGCTCTGTTCCGATACGAACCAGCTGTCCGACACCCGCGATATCCAAAGATTGAAACGGATCTTCGGCAAGAATCTTGCGATCCACATATTCTGGCAAGAAAACTCCTGCATCGTCGCGGCTGTAACCGAATGTCATCTGCGTGAGGTCATTCGTGCCAAATGAGAAGAACTCAGCCTCCTTTGCAATATGATCTGCCGTAAGAGCCGCGCGCGGAATTTCAATCATCGTCCCGATGAGATAATCCACCGTTGCCCCTTTTTCTTCGAAGACCTTGTCTGCAACTGACTTAATGATGTCACGCTGATTTACATACTCCTCAACAGTCCCGATGAGCGGAACCATTATTTCCGGAAGCACGCTTACGCCTTGCTCACTCAGTTCTACAGCAGCTTCCATAATCGCACGCGTCTGCATTTCCGTGATTTCGGGGTAAGTGACTCCCAGGCGACATCCACGATGACCGAGCATCGGATTGAATTCTGAGAGAGACTCGACCTTTGCCTGAACCACTTCATAGCTCACACCCATCTTGTCCGCCATGTCCCGCTTGTCGGACTCTTCGTGCGGAAGGAATTCGTGAAGCGGCGGATCCAGCAGACGAACCGTGACCGGCTTGCCTTCCATTGCCTTGAAAATGCCCAGGAAGTCTTCCTTCTGATACGGAAGTAATTTCGCTAGAGCTGCGCGGCGTGAATCTTCGTCATTCGCAAGAATCATTTCGCGAACGCTATCAATTCGATCTCCTTCGAAGAACATGTGCTCTGTACGACAAAGGCCGATCCCTTCCGCGCCAAATTCAATGGCCTTCTCCGCGTCAGCAGGTGCATCTGCATTCGTTCGAACCCGCATCGTTCGGTATTCGTCGGCCCATGCCATGAATGTCCCGAAGTCACCCGTCAATTCTGGCGCAACTAACTTCTGTGCTCCTTGAATAACCTCACCGGTAGTTCCGTTGATCGAAACCCAGTCGCCTTCATTCACTGTGACTCTTCCGTTAGTGAAGGATTTCGAGGCATAATTGATCACTACGTCTCCACAGCCGGCGACACAGGGCTTGCCCCATCCTCGAGCAACCACCGCAGCATGTGAGGTCATACCGCCACGAGAAGTCAAAATTCCTTGTGCGGCGTTCATACCACCGACATCTTCGGGACTTGTCTCGATGCGAACTAGAATTACTTTTTCGCCTTCCGCATGAGCCGATTCTGCGGCTTCTGCTGAAAAGACGACCTTGCCGACAGCGGCTCCAGGCGATGCTGGGAGACCTTTCGCGATGACGTCGCTTTTATACGCCGTAATGTCCTCAAATCCTGGATGAAGCAACTGATCTAAATGACCCGGCTCAACCATGTCGCGGACTGCTTCTTTTGTCGTGATGAGTCCTTCACTCACCATATCAACGGCCACTTTAATGGCTGAGGCACCCGTGCGTTTGCCATTGCGAGTCTGCAGGATGAACAGGTTTCCTTCCTGAACCGTGAATTCAATATCCTGCATATTGCGATAATGAGCTTCAAGCTGCTGCGTAGCGGACACCAATCTCGTATACGCTTCAGGAAACTCCGCTTCCATCTTTGAAATGTCTTCAGGTGTCCTAATTCCTGCGACCACGTCTTCTCCCTGGGCGTTAACGAGGAACTCCCCATAGAGCTTGTTTTCGCCATTGGAAGGGTTTCGCGTAAACAACACGCCGGTACCGCTTCCGTCTCCCATATTGCCGTAAACCATTGCCTGAACGTTTACAGCAGTTCCTATGAGGTTCGTGATCTTGTTGATATTGCGATATTTGATAGCGCGATCGCCATCCCATGAACCGAAAACCGCGTTGATGGACAGTTTTAACTGTTCGAACGGATCATCCGGAAACATGAAGCCGGTATGCTGTCGGTAGATCGCTTTGTATCGATCTACGAGCACTCTCAAGTCTTCACCTGTCAGGTCGACGTCATCGTCTACTCCACGCTCTTTCTTGAGTCCTTCCAGCGCTTCTTCAAAATGTCCGTGATGAACGCCCATCACAACATCACCGAACATATCGATGAAGCGACGATACGCGTCAAACGCAAAACGAACGTTTCCTGTCTTTCTTGCTAGACCTTCTACGGCGGCGTCATTTAAGCCGAGATTCAGCACGGTGTCCATCATACCAGGCATCGAGACGGCAGCACCCGAGCGAACGGAAACGAGCATTGGATTGTCTGCGTCACCGAATCCGGCGTTCATTTCTGCAGCAACGTGTGCAATTCCTTCGCGGATCTGTTCTTCTAGATCTGCTGGCCAATCACCGTTGTTGTCACTGTAATACTTACACGTATCAGTGTTGATGGTGAATCCTGGAGGGACCGGGAGCCCAATGGAGCTCATTTCGGCCAAGTTGGCTCCTTTGCCACCCAGATGGGCCTTCATTGACTTATCGCCTTCTGCAATACTGTCACCGAATTTGTAGACCATCTTGGTCAGAGTCTCTGCTGCCATTTCTATCAATTGGATATTGAAGGATATATTGGGGCGCTCCAAAAGACGATCCAGAGCGCATCGGCCTCAATAATTCTCAAAATTAGATTGCGGCCGACTGATTTTCGCAAATAGCGAATCCTGACAAAGATACGGAGTCCAACTTCATCTGTCCCTCTCTCGCGTTCTAAGAAATCATTAAACGCTGGTAGCGCTTCCAGAGGGACAAACGGCGCGCGATGGAACGCATCATTCCAAAAAGCGTGTGAGAGGTCGAAAAAATGAGTAATCCATCCCACGTCGGGAGTATCAAGAGATTTATATATGAAACGACTTGTTGTCGTTGAGTCGCCCACCAAGGCCAGAACCATTCGAAAGTATCTTCCGGCAGATTATCTGGTCGAAGCAAGCATGGGGCATGTGCGTGATCTCCCTCCGTCCGCATCTCAGATACCTGAGAAATTTAAAAAACAGAAGTGGTCTCGACTTGGCGTCAATGTCGAGGAAGATTTCTCTCCTCTTTATATAGTGCCGACCGATAAGAAAAAGGTCGTCAAGCTATTGAAGGATTCTCTCAAAGAAGTTGATGAGCTATTCATCGCAACTGATGAAGACCGCGAAGGAGAATCCATTGGGTGGCACTTGCTTGAGATACTGAAGCCCAAGGTGCCTGTTCGCCGAATGGTCTTCCATGAAATTACCGAATCGGCAATTCTGGGCGCTCTGGAAAACACGAGAGAGATGGATACCAATCTCGTCGAAGCCCAGGAAACTCGACGTGTATTAGATCGACTTGTCGGCTATTCAATCTCTCCCCTTTTATGGAAGAAAATTGCTCCTAAGCTGTCGGCAGGCCGAGTGCAGAGTGTGGCAGTTCGAGTTCTTGTTATACGCGAAAAAGAACGCATTCTTTTCATCCCCGCGCACTACTGGGGATTAAAAGCCGGATTGTCCATGAATGGATCGGCTTTCGAAGGCAACATGACACATACAGCCGGTTTGAAACTGGCGCTTGGAAAAGATTTTGATGATAACACAGGCCGACTAAACGAAGGTCTCACTGACGGAAAGGACCTTATTGTTCTCCAAGAAGAGCGAGCTCGTTCGCTTGAGAGCTCGCTATCAAAGGATTCATGGACGGTGCAGAGCGTCGATCATAAAACGATAACGAGAAAGCCGTACGCCCCCTTTATCACCTCCACGCTTCAGCAGGAGTCCAGCAGAAAGCTTCGCCTTTCCGCTCGCGAAACTATGCGCGTCGCGCAGAAGCTTTATGAGCAGGGCTTTATTACGTACATGCGTACAGACTCCACTAGTCTTTCAGCCGAAGCGCTTGGCGCCGCTAGAACGGCTGTGGAATCCCGCTATGGTGCGAATTTCCTGAGCCCTGAACCAAGACAATTTTCCAGCAAGGTTCGAAATGCCCAGGAGGCCCATGAGGCAATTCGTCCCTCTGGTACAGATATGAAAACAGCTTCGGAGCTGGGACTCTCAGGAGAAGAGTCGTCTCTGTACGATCTGATATGGAAAAGAACGCTCGCCTCACAGATGGCAGATGCAAAAATCAATCGTGTTTCTGTACGCGTCGTAACCGGCGAAGGCGATGACGAATCCATTTTCCGTTCAGGCGGACAGTCGATAGAATTTGCAGGATTCATGCGAGCCTACGTCGAAGGATCTGACGATCCAGATGCTGCACTCGTCGACTCCGAAAATCCGCTTCCAGCTATGGAGGTTGGTGATGTAATCGACCTCAAATCGCTCGAGGCCAGCGGGCACGCAACGAAGCCTCCTTCGCGCTACACCGATGCCACACTCATAAAGATTCTGGAACAGGAAGGAATTGGGCGCCCGAGTACCTACGCAACCATTATCGATACGATTGTTCGTCGGGGATACGTCCGAAGAGAAAGAAATCAGCTCATTCCGACGTTTACAGCCTTCGCGACGAACAACCTTCTGGAGCAACAATTCTCGACTCTCGTCGACACGAGCTTCACTGCAGAAATGGAAGGCGTCCTGGATGATATTGCCGATGGTAAAACCAAGGCCCTTCCCTACTTGAAAAAGTTCTATTCAGGAGAAGAAGGCCTCGCCGCCGCGGTAGAAGGTGGTCTGGATTCCATTGATGCGCGTGAGGTTTCCGCAGTCATCTATGAAAAATGGAATCCCTATATAGTGCGGGTTGGAAAATATGGGGCTTACGTTGAGGTTGGAGAAGATGAGGAAAGGAAAGTTGCCTCAATTCCGTTCAACGTTGCTCCTGGTGACCTCGAAGCCGCCGATTTACAGGGCTTCATTGATGAGAAAGAGCGCGGAGACGACATACTTGGCATTCATCCTGAGCATGAAATGCCGGTATTTGTCAAGAAAGGGCCATACGGACATTACGTTCAACTCGGAGATGATGAACAGGAAGGAAAACCGAAACGGATTTCAGTTCCCAAGAACATGGATCCGACTACAGTAGACTTCGCGAAGGCGTTGAAACTACTGGAGCTTCCAAAGGAATTAGGTAATCATCCAGAAACCGGAACGGTAATCAAGTGCAATATTGGCCGATTTGGCCCCTACGTGCAGCACGGATCCGTATTTGCTTCACTCACCAAGGATGATGACATTCTGGCGATCGGTTTTGATCGAGCAATTGAGTTAATCGCCAAAAAGGAAGCGAAGAGCAAGCCTCTCAGAAGCATAGGAGAGCATCCCGAATCGGGTGAGATGATCCAGGTTTGGGAGGGACGATATGGTCCGTACGTGAAACACCAAAAAATCAACGCCTCCCTACCGAAAGGAAGAGAAATCGACTCAATTACGCTCGACGAGGCGGTTGAATTGCTGAAAGAGCGTGCTGCCAAGAAGAAAAAACCAGCCAAACGACGGGCAAAAAAGAAATCGTAAGCTGATTCTCGATCTTACAGACTAACGCCCGACATCTAGATTGCCCATCTGAGCAGATCTCAGCATGCTGATATAGCTCTCGTATCGTTCAATCTGCAGTACGTCATCCTCGACCAGTTCCTTGATTCGGCATTCCGGCTCATGATCATGCATGCAGTTCGGATACTTGCACTGGCCCAGGTATTCCCTAAACTCTACGAAATAGTGAGAAAGCTCGGAAGGTTCTATTGAAAAGAGACCAAACTCTCGCAATCCAGGTGTATCACCGATAAAGCCTCCACCTTCAAGCTGTATCAATTCAGCATAAGTCGTAGTGTGCTTTCCTTTTTGGGTGGCCTGGCTAATACCACCCGTTTTAAGCTCCAGATTCGGAACGAGCTCATTTAACAAAGAAGACTTCCCGACTCCGGAAGGACCAACCAACACATGAATGCCGTCAGAGAGCGCCTTCTTAAGCTCTTTTAGTCCGTCTTTAGTCTTTATGCTGGTGTAAACAACATCGTACCCGAGAGAGAGATAAAGCCCAGCAAAAAATCCGACATAATCTTCCGCCTTCTCGTCGAACAGATCAATTTTATTGACGATCAGCCCTGCCTTTATTTCACTTGCCTCGGCCATCACAAGAAATCGATCAATAAATCCAGGGTTTATTCGAGGTTGTCGAACACTCTGTACGATCCACGCCGTATCGACATTGGCAATAATTACGTGCTCCTTGCCGACTCTCCGTCCCGCAGCTCTTCTTGAAAGTTTTCCGAGGCGTTCTTCTCGTTCGTCGATTACGCCACTTTTATCTTCGTTAATACTGATCGAGACGCGATCTCCAATTACTATTGGATTTGTTGCGTCCTCTTCTTGGAGCCTGAATTTGCCTCTAATGGTGCACGAGACCAAGCCATCATCCGTGAGGACCTCGTATCGACTTCCCGTTGAGCGAAGAACGATTCCCCTCACGTCAGGTGCGCGTTTTGATTCCAGCTTTCACGGGCTCAACATCCAATACTTCGTCTTCTAATTCTAGCCGTACAGATGTGTCGTGAGCGTCCAGCTGTTTGTTCGATGAAGCAAGCCTGGCTAACTCTAGCTCGAGATCTTCCACTTTCATTGCTAGCGGCTGTGTTGCGTCTTCCACCGCCTGTCGCATGAGCCTTTCTAGCTCTGAGGTCGTCATGCTCTGGTCATCAGAGACTGCTTTAACATCACGGCGCTTCCTTCTGTGCCGCAATATCATACTGGTAAACGTAAGAACGAATACGCTCATGAGCGTAATGATAAACAGGATTAAGATTTCCTCAGGCATAGTGACGTTGGTTGGAATCGATCAATGATCAATTCTTGATTTGTTGTTTTCTGACAGCACTCTGTTCAGCAGAATCATCGCCATCATCAAGCAAAAGCCTCTCCGAGGTCGCGAGTAGCTTCTCCGATTCAAGATCATCAATTCGTGAAATCAAAGGCGCCACAGCCGTGGCTACCGAAGATTCAATCATTTCTTCCAGTTCTGAGACCCGAAGACTTGAATCTGCAGAAACATTGTGCGCGAGCATCTTGGCCTTACTGTGATCTACTCCGAGCTTTATCACCAAAAAGGTAAATGCAAGTGCGATTGCTACGATTGGAATAGCCATAATCCTCAACCTCTATTTCAAATAATACCATACATCGGCGAAAAACTCTCGTTACGCCAGATACTTAGTTCAAGTTACGAAATCAAGAGTAGAGCAGACTCTTCAAAAGGAAATAACCATCTACAGGTCATTTCCTCTTGGTGTGAATGACTGAATGCCAGTCAATTCCCTTCCAAGAATCAGCCCATGAATGTCGTACGTACCTTCATAGGTGTTTACGCTTTCCAGATTCACCATATGGTGTATGACCCTGAACTCTCCGGTGATACCATTTCCGCCTAGCATGTCGCGAGCGACGCGAGCGATTTCCAACGCTTTCCCGCAGTTATTACGCTTCGCCAAGGAGATCATTGCCGGGTGGGCTTGACCCGCATCTTTCATTGCTCCTAGGCGCCAGGCAAGAAGCTGCATCTGCGTGATTTCAGTAAGCATATTGGCCAATTTTGTCTGGATCAACTGCATGGCCCCCAGCGGGTAACCAAATTGCTTTCTTTCCATCACGTACTGACGAGCTCGATGAAAACAGTCTTCAGCAGCTCCCACTGCCCCCCAGGCTATTCCGTACCTGGCATTATTTAGGCAAGAAAAGGGCCCTCTCAGACCGGTAACGTCCGGAAACATGTTGGAATCGGGGACGAACACATCTTCCATAACAATCTCGCCGGTCACCGATGCTCTCAGCGACATCTTGTTATGTGTCTTGGGCGCCGAGAGGCCTTTCATTTCCTTATCCAGAACGAATCCTCTTATCACACCCGGATCGCTCGCCTTGTCTTTCGCCTTAGCCCAAATAATGAACACATCGGCAAAGGGAGAATTCGTAATCCACATTTTCGCCCCGTTCAAGATCCATCCTCCGTCTCCACGAATTGCGGTGGTCGTCATGGATCCCGGATCGGAGCCATGGTCCGGCTCAGTCAGGCCAAAACAACCAATCCATTCGGCCGTCGCCAATTTGGGCAGGTATTTCTGGCGCATCTCTTCCGTTCCGAACGCATTAATGGGATGCATGACGAGTGATGATTGAACTGAAGCGAACGAGCGGTAGCCCGAATCAACCCGTTCTAACTCACGCGCGACCAAACCGTAGGCGGTATAGCTGACACCAACTCCCCCATACTCTTCGGGAATAGTCGCTCCAAGCAGGCCCAATTCGCCCATCTCATTGGGGATTTCTGCATGGAAGATTTCCTCTTGATTGCCGGCCAGAGCCCGAGGCTCCAGATAGGTCTGCGCATATTCTCGCGCTGTTTCCATGATCAGGCGCTCTTCCTCTCCCAGGAGGCTCTCAAACTGAAAAGCGTCGTCGGCATTGAAAAACGGTTTAGACATATCGAACGGTTGTTTCTAACAAATTGAATCGGTATCGAATAGCAATGAAGATACGCTTCACGATATCTGCAATCGCTTCAATATGATCACGTCGCGTCGACTTGACGTGTTTTCCATGTTTGGGCCGTACCTTTTTAGCGTTCGATCAGTCCAAATTCCTGCATCCAGACGACCGCGCTCTAGCCAACCATGATTCAGAATATTTCTGTCATAGGAACCGGCCTCATGGGAGGGTCGATCGCGCTTGCTTTTCAGGCCGCGAATCCGAATCTGACGATTGTGGGCTTTGACCAAGGAGATGTCCTAGATCTCGCACTTCGTAAGGGAGTAATTTCGCGAAAAGCGGAATCCATCTCAGACGCTGTCGAAGACGCAGATCTAGTTATTCTTGCTGCACCCCTTTCGGCCTCCGTTGCCCTCATGGAAGAGTTTGCGTCGTTTTTGAAACCGGATTCAATCGTACACGATCTCTGCTCGGTAAAAGCGAGCATCGCCGATGCTGCAAAAGCATGTTTGCCCGCATCGGTACTTTTCGTTGGTGGCCATCCCATGACAGGCTCAGAAAAAGGTGGTATTCGTCACGCTGATGCACTTTTGTTTGAAAACGCCACGTACGTGATTTGCCCGGACGATTCTGCAAAGCAATCCGATTTACGTTACGCTGAGCTTACAGCGCTGCTTTCTTCTATAGGCGCCAGGCTGCTGGAAATGAGCGCCGAGACACATGATCGCATCGCATCGCGCGTAAGCCACCTCCCACAACTACTTTCTGTCCTGTTGGTCAACCTCGCTTCCGAGGCCAGGATCAAAGACCGGGAAGTGCTTGATCTTGCTGCTGGCGGATTCAGGGACATGACCCGTATTGCGGGGTCACCTTTCCCGATGTGGCGCGACATACTAAGTGGAAACCGAGACGAAATACTCGACGCTATTTCCCAGTTTGAGCAGCTACTTCAA
>Ga0315336_1004293_pt1 | contig 17185 bp, 13 predicted proteins | sample ASW5metaG_FD_204512 | JGI IMG/M metagenome (GOLD analysis project Ga0315336, IMG submission 204512) | Ammonia-oxidizing marine archaeal communities from Monterey Bay, California, United States - ASW #5 | ecosystem: Environmental > Aquatic > Marine > Intertidal zone | place: USA: California... | reverse complement strand
ACAGCCGCAATCCGGCCATCGCCGCGGAAGCCGATCTTAATGCGGCCTTGAAAGCCGCCGCGAGCTGAACCTATGAAGTACTCTTCATGCCGGCTGACCCGAAGCATGACGGGACGCCCAATTTTTTTGGACATCAAGGCGGCAATGCCCACAGTAGCAGATCCACCGGATTTGGAGCCAAAGCCACCACCACAATATTCGTTAATGAAAACAATATCGTTTACATCAATACCGATTTGTCGGGCGATACCCCCCAGAGCTGCGGTATGACTTTGGCAGCCTGTGTGTATGTGGCACTTACCATTTTGCCAGTATGCCATGGTCGTGCGGGGCTCCATCGAATGGTGGGAATTGCCCTGGGTTACAAAGGTTTCGTCCAGTACCAGCTTTGCCTGAGTAAGGCCAGCATTGACATCCCCAAAGGACCATTCCTGAGTGGGCTCCCCTGTCGGCAGTTGGCCTTCTTCTGACTCGGCAAAATCCCGGGCGGTCCATTTGAGTTCACGGGGAATGCCACCACCTCTGCCGCGACCGATATTAGTATCCCCCGAGCCCGCATTAGCCCCCCCAGGATAGAGGCTTGTCAGCGGATCCAATGCAAACTCCAACGGCTCGATGTCCAGATGGATTTGCTCGATTGCATCTTGTGCTGTCTGTTCATCTATGGCCGCAATAGCGAGCACCGGGTCGCCCACGAACTTTGGTTCGTTTGTGAGGACCGTGCCCACACCTTCATCGTCAGCGGTCAGGATCCCGATGACCCCTTCCATTTTTAGGGCCGTTGAGGTGTCGATGGCATTGATTCTGCCGTGGGGCAGAGGACTGGTGAGGAGCCGCGCGAATACCATCCCCTCAGCACGGAAGTCTTCGGCGTACTTCGCTTTCCCCGTGACTTTCCCCCTGAGATCAGGGGGCTCAAAATTCCTGCCGATTAGATCATAGGCCACTTCGTTCGGTCCCCATTATTTTTTTACGAAGGTTTTGGTCCCGGGTTTTCAAAAAATAGCCTCGATAAACACCCAACCGCTTGGCTATGGTTTGTCGAGCTTTTTCACGGAATGCCGCACAGCCCATTAGTGAGAGCCAGCCTCTTTGCTCTCTATTAGACTCTTCGGTTGGGCCAGATCAGGGAACGCCAGAAGTGGGCGTTGTGGCTATTATCAAAACCCAGCCCTTCCTTGGGAGTCTTGAAGTTCCGCAGTATCAACTCGACGATTGGTTCGAAATTAATCTGCGCATCGTCATCCCAAGCGTACAGATCGTTCACCGTGATAAAGCGTGCTGTAGGATACCATTTGTGCTTTTTAGCGTACTCAGCATGTTGGCGCTGATATTCGTCCGGCACATAGTCTTCTCCGAACATCCTTACGTACATTTCTGGATAGGTATAGTTGTAGTCCGGATCGGCAAAAAAGCGAAGCGACTGGTGATACTTGATAGCCCAAACAATTTCCTCATCCACATGACCTTCAAGGAGCTCGGAGCCCCAGTGCCCATGATCTGACCGTCGTATATACATTCCACTGTCATGTAAGGCACAGGCCACTACCACATTCTCCGGGTAACCGGCTTCAAGGGCCAGATTGGCACTCTGGAGCATATGGCTATTTTGTTTAATGCCCCCACCGGGCGCGTAATAGAAACGAAGCCTCAGGAAATCCTCAATCGTGGGCTTAGCAGGCATAGCCGGAGGAGCTAGAATTTCAGCACTCTGGGCCGCTGCTCCCATGCCACCGGAAGCCTGAGCCAGTTGTAGGCGTTTTTCGAGCTCTTCCTCGACAGCATCTGCTTTCTGGGAAAAGGTCATGCCGGGCACGAACGTAGCTGCGGCTGCCAGTCCGGCATTACGCATAAAGTCACGCCTTTTTTTACTAAGGATTTCCATACTTTATACCCCTTCAACATCCAAGATTAATGCACCAGTGTGCCCCGCGAGTCTACCATCTTGACTCAATTTGGATCAATTCGGGTTGCCGATGTCGCCAATGGGCAAAATCACATTGTTGTTTCTGGAGTACTCTTCCCAAAGGGCGATCATGTTTTGCAGCCTCTCAGGCTGTAAGGTTGCCATATCCACTATCTCACGCGGATCCTCCCCGATATTGTAAAGTTGCCATGTATTCGAGCCGTTCTTGCCGTCTGCCCATAGCAATTTCCAGTCTCCCTTCCTGACCGCCCGGTGTCCGAAAAGCTCCCAGCCAAGCGTTTCTTCTGGGCCATAGATGCTCTTTTCCCGACCTGTAAGCATGGGTAGCAGGGATCGGCCTGTCATGGTCCGCACCGGCCGTCCCTCATAGTTCGGGCCTGGCGGATCAATCTGCGCTAAATCGAGGAAGGTTGGCGCAAGGTCCTGAATTCTCGCCACTTGTGTGTTGTAACCGGCATCAGATTTGATTTTATCGTGGACCACAACCATGGGAACCCGTAGGCCCCCTTCTGTGAGGTATGCCTTGAACAGACGCAATGGAGCTGAGCTCACTTGACCCCAGCCGGGACCAGGAAAGCTATAGGAATTCACTTTGCCCAAATTCCCGTAGCTTAGGTCGAAGTTCGCAGGTACCCAGGTCGCATTGTCTAGCAGCTGCATACGATCATTGCCCTCAGCACCATTATCCGATAGCACGACGATCATGGTGTCATCATATTGGGACGTTTCTTTTAAATAGTTGATTACTCGACCCACATGGTAGTCCAGTCGCTCGATCATGGCCGAGTAGATCTCCATAACACGGGCCGAGTATCGTCTCTCTTCAATGGTCAGATCTTCCCAGGGGGTCACGCGGGGCAGTCGCGGAAATTCACCAATATCGGTTGGAACCAATCCCGCACTTTGCGCTGCTTTAAGGCGGCGCTGCCGGTAAACATCGTAGCCCTCGTCATAGGTACCAGCGTATAAGTCTAAGTATTCATCTGGTACCTGTAGTGGCCAATGCGGCGCTGAAAAACTGAGCCAAGCGAAGAAGGGAGCACCATCTGCCCGGTGCTCCTCTATGTTCTGGATGATCTTGTCCGCAAAGAAAGCAGAGGAATAGAAGTCATCTGGCAATGAGCTGACTTCCTCGCCTTCATGCAGATAAATAGTCCTTGGATAGATGTTTAACATACGCTTTTTATCCGAGAAATGGCTCGCGCCCCCCTGCATCAGTGCAAAGGAGTGCTCAAATCCTCTCTCGTGGGGCCTCATACCCTGTCCCGCGCCAATGTGCCATTTCCCAGCCATGTAGGTGTGATAACCGGCATCGCGCAGCAGGGTGGCTACGGTTACCGTGTCCCTGCTTAGATACCCTTCATACCCCGGTTGACCACGCTGGTTGGTAGCTAGGTGCTCGGCCATTGTGCCGAATCCAGTAAAGTGGTTATCCATGCCCGTTAGCAGCATGGCCCGTGCGGGAGAGCAAGTAGGTGCTGCATAGAAATTAGTCATAGCGACACCGGAATGTGCCAGGGAATCTATGTTTGGTGTCCGTATTTCGCTACCGAAGGCGCCAATGTCCGTGTAACCTAAATCGTCGGCCACGATAAGTAGGATATTTGGTCGCTCATCCCCGGTTTGGCCGGTGCTACCGAGAATTTTGTCTTGTCCGGCCGCTCCGGTTGAACAGGCCGTAAGTATAGCGATGATCATGATCATCGCTATACTTTGTGCTGAGGTTCTCTGGTTGCAGACCTGCATCACCTTTCCTTTAAAAAAGTCCTAGCCTAAGAATGGATGGAATCATTCCTCTGGGTCTATATAGGAACTCTCTAGTATGGCTGGATCATAGTACGGCACATGCTGCTCCAGATCATATTCGCACTCGGACGGGTAGAAGAACGTGTCTTCAGGTAGCCGGGTCCAGAAGGCATGGGAGATACGTGGCCATTTTAGGACCTTGGGGTCTATTGCCATGAGCAGTACTTCCAGCGTATTGCCATCTTCCCGCAGTGTGTAGCGCTCGAGAAATTGGAATTCGTCAGTTGTCACAAGACCCTGGCCATGAGAAAGCCCATCGGGAAATCCACTTGTTTCAATGACGATCGTATTACGTTCCCGTCGACCGACGGAGGTACCTAACATTCGCGTTGCGTCTGTTGCTGTTTTCCCATCAAGATACACTACGCGTTCGGCCGCATTGTGCTCGTAGTAGATCTCAAATCGGTCAGAGTGTTCCACGAGCCTCACCGCAGTATTTGATGCGAAGGAGGTGCGTGGGACGTTGTAGCCCTCGCAGAAAACCTCTGGGTCGTCCATGACTGTCAGGCCATCGATGAGTTCTTCGCCGTACGGGGTAAGCTCCACGCCCACGCTGTAACCGCGAGATCGTTCCCAAAGGCCCGTGATGATTGCGCTTGATTCTGTCGCGCCGCTACCCATATCCCCCTCTTGTGCAGACGCAGAGACTGCTACACCAAGGGAGATAACCATCAGTAAAGTGGCTACTGAAGCTGACATCTTTTTATTCATTGCTCGTGTTTCCTCAATCTTCTGGGCATTTCATTGCTTGCAGCTGAAAAAGGCATATGAGTATAAAGAGGCTCTCTGCTACCTCAATTCAGTTGTGGTACCTGCTGGAACATATTCGAATCGTACTTTGTTGGCGCAATGCTCATTGGGTTGCGTCATCCCACAGGACACAGTCACCAGCCTTAATCTCACTACCAGGCCGCCAGTCGAACGCGTTGGTTACAATGATAGGACCGGTAAACATGATGGGATCACTAGCGGTTAGTATGTAGTTCAAGCGACTCTCATCATCGGTCATGGTAAAACGCTCCACGAACTCCACCTTATCTGATTGTGGGGTGCCATCTCGGTCAAAGTATGGCCAGTCTACGCGGGTAGTTTTAACGACAAGTGAGCCATCATCCCAATGCCCTATCGAGTAACCAATATGGGTTGAGAGCGTTCCCGCGGGCGGTTCTTTGGCAGCCAAATGTATGATGCGGTCTCCGCCCCACCAGACGGAGCGCATTGTGATGGTTTCCCCATTGTTTTTTACGAACTCGATGGAACCGGCAAACATGCGTTCCGGCATTCCTCTTGGTTTGCAATCGAGGATGGGGTGAGAGACCGGATCGAAATTCACCTTCCGCCTACGCGCTTCACTCGTAAGTAAATGATCGTAACTATGAGCTGCAGCCCATTGACTTGGACGCATGGTACTGGTCCACACGCGAAAGATGCGATCGGCGGTTTCCTCTGCCATCTTCACCTTGGCGGACTCGGGTTGCTGTTGAACCCGTTCAATCCGTTCGGTGGACCAAAGGAGCTTGCTGCGTGTTCCAGCAAACTCCTGCCCATTGGGTAAGAGCATATTTCTTAGGCCCAGCGAATGGGGGTTTCGTAATGAAACGAATCCAGCTGCCTTTACGTGACCCCCCACAGGGAATAGGTCGGCAGTGATGCCCCCGCTTTCGAGTTGGCTTGGAACGCCCGTTTCCAATTCCCAGAAAGATTCTTCTCCAGCATCATTTAGCGCTTTTAGCCTGAATCGTACATGGGGACTTCGCCAGAACACCTCCGTAAGCTCGCCTTCAAGTATCACGAGGTCCTCAACATCGTAGAGACTTGGGCTACCGACGGGTCCGTGATGGGCTGAGGCCGGGATAGTTAATGTGAGCACAACACAGCCTGCCCAAACGGCACCCATCATCATTATGTTTTTTTGCGTGTGCACTTCTCGGCGAGTTAACCCCGCGGTGTTAAGGGATGGTTACCGGCCTTGAGGTCCCGGGGGAGGTGCAACTTCGGTGGCACGTTGTTCTCTGGAGCGCAACAATTGGCGCGTCGGACCCCCATTGATAGAAACATTTCGCATGGAAAACCGATTGACATTAAAGGCACTTGGTCGGCCGAACATAACCAGACGGTCTCCAACTTCAATCTCCCCTGGATAAAGGCCATAGGTTCTCGCCAGCAAACCTGGGGCATGGCTCACTGCATCCCAGATCTCTCCCTCAGGAATTGGACCATCAGTGACCCGGATACGGACCCGTATGTGAGGGTCGGTCCAGAAAAGTTTCTCCACTACGCCACCAAGCTCAAACATTTCAGCGGTACCGAACTCGGCAGCCACGGAGTGATGTGCATGAACGCTGATGGTGCTCAGGAATAGGCCAGTCAACATCCCACCCAATAACGCTTTTATGTTGGCATTCATAGCGGACCAGTTTCTCTGTTCCGCCGGATAAATACAAGAAATCTCGGGTCTATGGACCTGTTCAGTATTAACCCAAACAGGTCAAAACATCGGGGGGGTAGTTTTCGTCACGGTCATTCTTGCTACCTTATATAATGTCCAGTGTGATTAATCTTTAATTACAGAGAGTCGGGTTGATTGGGGCGCGTTTGTCCGGAGAACGGACTTAGTAACTGAATGATCACAACCAGTCACCTTTTTACAAGACATGGGATCAAGTATGACTGAGAGCTCCGCTTTTTGTACTCGTCTTAGGGCCTTGGATGTCTGTGCAGTTTCCGATGCTTTGGACGCTCTGGGACTCCCTGCATCGGTGGCCGGACTAAAACCGCTATCTTTGAAAAGGAAAATTGCGGGTGCTGCCGTGACTGTGAAGCTTGGTACTACTCCCCCGAGCGAGCACAAACGCCATCTGGGTACAGCCGCCATATTAGCTTGTCGGGCGGGAGATGTGATTGTGGTTGAGCAGTCCACGGGCATTGACTGCGCTGGCTGGGGTGGGGTGTTGTGTGTTGGCGCGCAGTTAAAAGAAGTGAGCGGGGTTATCGTTGAAGGGCCCGCCAGGGACATAGATGAAGCACGGGAGTTGGGTTTTCCAGTGTATGCGCGGTCGGCGACAGCTACTACTGCACGTGGCCGTGTCTACGAGCAGGATTTCAATTGTACTATTCAGGTTGGTGATGTTGAGGTTAAGCCGGGTGACTATGTTATTGCTGATGGTAGTGCTGTGGCTTTTGTACCTAGGGATTGTGTAGAGGAGGTTTTGGTACGCGCGGAGCGAATTGCGGACAGGGAACACCTCATGATTCTTGCCTTAAAAAATGGGGAGGCCATTACAGAAGTTATGGGCAAAAATTATGAAACCATGCTAGAGGAGTCTAAGTAGATGGCGCATCTGGGGTTGCAAGGCGACCTGGTGGTTTCGTTGCCAGTTCACGATCTGGAAAAATCTATCGCCTGGTATCAAGAGGTACTGGGTTTTCAGGTGGTCCTTAAGCTCAAGGACCCTCTTTGGTGTGAGCTATCCACCGAGAATTGTTCGGTAAGGGTTGGTCTCGCGCAAGTACGGGAGGTCAGCTCGGGAGATACGACACCTATTTTCAGGGTAAAAGATTTAAGGGCTGCACAAACAGCTCTGGCTTCTTCGCACGTGGCAACGAGCGATATAGAAATGGTCGCAAGCCAAGCGAAACTTTTAACGTTCAATGATCCAGATGGTAACGCATTGATGCTGCAGGAACTCTTATAGGACATAGACATTTTTGTTGGCAGTAGTGCAGTGGGTTTGGGCGGCGGTTTTCGGCTTGTCTCAACGGGCAAAAGAATACAGTTCGCACAAAACAAATCTTGTGTGGCACAGGAACCGCTAGATGGTGGTTCAGAAACTTAATTCGGGAAGGTGATGTGATGGCAATACGAGCAGAAGAGTCCTTGGAGATTGAGGAGAATTTTACCCACCTGATCGACGGTAAACTGGAGGGCAGCAAGTCTTCTTTTCCTGTCACCAATCCATCGACGGAAAACACGCTTGCTAAATGCCCGGATGCCTCAAAGGAGCAGCTCGATAGAGCAGTGATCGCTGCGAGGGCAGCCTTTAACGGGTGGGCCAGCCATTCCTATAGCGAGCGTGCTGAAATGCTCCGGAAGTTTGGTAGCACGATTGTAGAACATACTGAATCCCTTTCGGAGCTGCTGACACGGGAGCAGGGCAAGCCTCTGGTTCAAGCAAAGTCGGAAATTCAACGTGCTGCCACTCAATACGACCGCATCACGCGGATCGAAGTATGTCCTGAAGTGATAGCGGATGATGATAGCCAGTGCATTGAGCTACGTTACAGGCCACTTGGCGTGGTGGGTGCTATCACCCCTTGGAATGTTCCAGTCATTCTGGCATCTGGGAAGATCGCTCAGGCCCTTTATACGGGTAACACCATGGTTTTGAAGCCCTCGCCTTATACGCCTCTTAGCACACTTAGGTTAGGTGAGTTAGCGGCTGAGATTTTTCCAGCAGGCGTACTCAATATTCTTGCAGGGGGAGACGAGCTTGGGCTTTGGATGACCGAACATCCGGATATCGACAAGATTTCGTTCACTGGGTCGGTGGCAACCGGAAAAAAAGTAATGGCGAGTGCTGCTAGTGGGCTTAAGCGCGTCACGCTGGAGCTGGGGGGTAATGATGCAGCCATTGTCTTGGAGGACGTGGACCCCAAGAAGGTGGCACCCAAACTGTTTGCCGCAGCCTTCGTCAACAGCGGCCAGATTTGTGCAGCTATAAAGCGGGTATATGTCCACGAGAGCCTCTACGAGGAGCTTGCCGATGCAATTGTCGAAGAGGTTGAAAAAGTAAAATTCGGTGATGGCCTAGACCCCTCGTCTGATTACGGACCGGTCAATAATAAAATGCAGTTTGAAAAACTGGTGGACTTGATCAAGGATACAAAACAGTCGGGCGCAAAAATCCTAACGGGGGGTGATGTGCCTGATCGAGCGGGTTATTACATCAATCCAACTGTGGTAGTTGATGTCGATGACGATGCCCGGGTTGTCAAAGAAGAGCAATTTGGCCCTGTACTGCCGATTCTAAAATTCAGTAATCTGGAGGAGGGCATTCGCCGTGCTAACGACACCCGGTTCGGGTTATCCGGCTCCGTCTGGACTAATGATCTGGTAAAAGGTGAAGAGATTGCCGCGCGTCTTCAGGTAGGAACTGCCCGGGTAAATCAACATCTGGGAATGTCACCAGATATTCCTTTTGGCGGTGCCAAGGAATCGGGGCTGGGTCGTGAGTATTCCATAGTGGGCCTCAAGGGATACATGGAGCCAGAGATTGTTCACATCAATAAGGATCCGATCGGATAAGCGATTTGGACAATGTGCGTATTAGAACTTTTCCCATCGATTTTGTGAAAATTTTTTTGATGAGCCGCGATATTGCAAATTTCTGTGTGTTATTTGCGGTGGCCTCACTTGTTTCTGCCCAGCCAACAGATAGTAGTGCCTTGAAATCCGTGCGGGTGGTACGAACTGACGTCGCACCCGTGATTGATGGAGTACTGGATGAAGAGGCTTGGAGCAGAGCAGCAAAGGTGGAGGATTTTCATGAGGTTTCTCCCGACGAGTACGATGAGGCAGCTGAGCTTACCGAAGTGTTCATTCTCTATGACAGTACGAACTTATACATCGCGGCAAAGCTGTTGCACAGTCAGCCCAATGAGATCACCGCACAGGTTCTGAGACAGGGTTCGGGTTTATGGGGCGACGATTTTTTCGGCGTGATCTTGGATCCCTTCAACAATCGGCGGAACGGTTATTTTTTTCAACTTAATCCTAACGGCGTTCGAGCGGAAGCCCTGTATGAGAACACCACCCAGACGCAATTCGACTGGGTGGGTATATGGGAGGGCAAGGCGGGGATCCAGGAGGACGGTTGGGTCGCAGAGATATCGATTCCGTTTAGGACTTTGTCCTTTGACCCCGAGAACGATACTTGGGGCATCAACTTTACTCGGCAAATAGCGCAAACCCATGAACGAATCGGTTGGGTATCTAGAACACGCGCACAGAATCCAAGTATTGCTGGTGTGGCAGTAGGGTTTAGCGATCTCGATCAGGGCCGTGGGATCGATATTCTCAACTCGCTCAGCGTACGCAATTCCAAGGAATATGTGGGTGGCAGCACTACGACCGAGAAGGAACCCTCGGTGGATGTTTTCTACAAGTTTACACCGGCGCTCACAGGTGTAATGACCGTGAACACTGATTTTGCAGCCACCGAGATAGATGACCGCCAAATCAACCTGACACGCTACAGCCTGTTTTTCCCTGAGAAGCGTGACTTCTTTCTTCAGGACGCAGATATTTTTGAATTTGGAGGCATTGGGGGTGGTCACAACAACTTTGGCCGAGGTGGTGGTCAGCAGGGCCAGAATGGGAGACCTTTCTTTTCCCGCAAGATCGGCTTGAGTTCATCGCGGGAGCCCGTGGATATTGATGCAGGCGCTAAATTGACCGGCCGCATAGGCCGTTGGAATGTGGGTCTCCTTGACGTTCAACAGGACGCATCTGAAACCACGGACGCCGTCAACTTGTTCGTCGGGCGTGGCGTGATGAACGTACTGGGGGAGTCCAAGGTTGGCTTTATCCTTACCGATGGTGATCCACAATCAGGTCTCGATAATACGCTATTGGGCATCGATTTCCGCTATCTGAACACACGTCTTCCAAACGGCCGGACGGCGGAGGGTAAAGCCTGGTATCAGCAAAGTGATACACCCGGATTAGAAGGCAACGATACTGCCTTTGGTTTAGGTTTTAATCTAAATAGTCTCGATAAATTTGATGGTAGTTTTAGTTATGCTGAACTGGGGGAAAATTTTAACCCGGCGCTGGGATTTGTGAGTCGTACGGGGATTCGAGACTATTCTGCTAATTTAAATTACACCTATAGACCACGCGGAAAGTTCTATAGGTCTTTGACTGGAGGCCTTTCTTTTAGTCGTGGCGAGTGGCTGGTGGGCAGCAGTTTAGAAAGTGAATCCCTCAGTCTACGCTTAAACCTTTTTGCTCATACCGGAGATCGCATCAGTGCCAGCTGTAGCACTGACAAGGAAGGATTGATTCGACCCTTCACCATACTGCGTGGCCGAGGCTCCAATCCAAGCGTAGTCATTCCCAAAGGGCTGTATGAGTTCGACAAGTGCCGCATTGAGGGGAACACGGGCAATCAACGTAAACTCTCCGGACGTCTTACGTACGAGCGCGGGGATTTCTATAATGGAAAGCGTACTTCCATTCGGCCTAGTGTTACCTGGCGTCCTTCCGAGCATTTTGGTCTGCAAATTCAGTACCAGCTCAATGATATTGTTTTGCCCTACGGCGCATTTACCAGTCGCCTGGCTCGGCTGCGAAGCGATGTGGTTTTTTCATCTACTCTTTCATGGGTCAATTTGTTGCAGTGGGATAACACCTCAGACGTGCTGGGGATTAACAGCCGGTTACATTGGATCCCGCAAGCGGGCCGGGAAATTTACCTAGTGCTCAATCAAAATCTGCAAGACCTGGATGAGAACGGCACGTTTCATTCCCTTGACTCAGATTTAACCGCTAAACTCAACTATACATTTCGGTTTTGATGAGAGGAGTCATTCGAGATGTTCTATGAACCCAAGAATGGTCACGGGTTAACCCATGACCCGATAAAGGCGTGTGTTGTACCGCGACCCATTGGTTGGATTTCTACGATCAGCCGGGACGACGTGAGCAACCTCGCCCCATTCAGTTTCTCTAATCTGGTTGCTTCCTCACCACCGATGTTCATGTTTGCGTGCAACGGTGCGCATCCGGAAGGCGACGCAAAGGACAGTGCATTGAACGCACGCGATACGGGTGAGTTCGTCTACAATCTGGTGACCTGGGAGACGCGCAAAGCGATGATCGCTTCCTCCATGCTCGTCGGGCGGGCCGAGGACGAGTTCAAGCTGGCCGGCCTCACCAAGGCACCGTCGGTTTTGGTGAAGCCGCCGAGGGTTGCCGAGGCGCCCATCAGTCTCGAGTGCAAGACGTGGAAGACCATAGAGTTACCCGCGGCGAAGTTCGATGTCCACAACATCATGGTGCTCGGGGAGGTTGTGGGAGTGCATATTACTGATAATGCCTTCGATGACGGCCTTGTCGATACGGTCGGGCTCAGGCCCGTCGCGCGATTGGGGTACTTGGACTACTTGGTCGTCGACGGGGTGTTTTCCATCGAGGAGGGAGAAGACAATGACTAACAGCAATATATGTCTCGGCTCGAACGGAGGGTAAGAGATGAGTATCGTCACGCTACGCGTCAATGGTGCGGTCCACGAAGTGGATATCGACGAATCGATGCCTCTGCTATACGTTCTGCGTAACGATCTCGGGCTACAGGGCCCGCGCTTTGGCTGCGGACTTTCCCAGTGCGGTTCCTGTACCGTGATCGTTGATGGCATCGCACTTCGCTCGTGCATCTTGACCGCTTCGCAGGTGCGAGGCGAGATCACCACGCTAGAAGGACTTTCAGAAGACGGTCAGCTCGACCTGTTACAGCAGGCTTGGATCGATGAGCAGGTGCCGCAGTGCGGCTATTGCCAGAATGGTCAAATTATGACTGCGAAAGCGCTACTCGGTCGGAATCCGAACCCGACCGATGCTGAGATCCGCGAGGGGATGGAAGGCGTGCTATGCCGCTGCATGACCTACTACCGAATTCAGGCCGCGATCAAGCGCGCAGCGAGTGGAATGGCTGCGGTTGAGCAGGGTAGCGACGCAGAAGCTGACTCATTGACTACATCCGCTTCTGTTGCAGCGATCGCACCCGAGGCGATCGAATGAGCGCAGCACTTCGGCTTCCGAAGTCGCTCGAGGACGCGCTCCTAGCAGTCAATACTTCCACTTCGCGGCGAAGTTTTCTTAAGTCTTCTGGCGCTCTGGTCCTTAGCTGCAGTGTCAGTGCTGTTCCTGGCGGCAGAGTGCTTGCACAGGCTGCCGGTGAGGGTCTGTATCCCGATCCGGACCATCTGCAGCTTGACACGTGGATCGTAATCCACCCTGACAACACCGCAACGTTTTTCGTCGGCAAGACGGATGGCGGCCAGGGTACCGGCACGGCGTTCCGGCAGATGATGTGCGATGAACTCGATATTGCTTACGCCAAGACCAGTCTCATCATGGGTAGCACCGACACGACGCCTGATCAGGGAGGCTCGGGCGGCTCAGATGCCATCGAGCGCGATGGTTGGCCGATGCGGCGAGTGGCGGCTGAAGCGCGGCGGGTCTTGTTCAAGCTCGCCTCCGAGCACTTGCAGATACCGGTTGAAGAGCTTGCGGTCCGTAACGCGACGATCTCGGCTAAAACTGACACAGCCAAATCGGTCACCTACGCCGAGCTCGTAGGTGGGCAGCGGTTTGAGATTACGCTCACCGGCAACAATATCAATGCCACTAGGGGGGTAGCTGATGTTAAGCCCGTCAATGAGCTTCGCGTGGTCGGTCAGCCGATTGAGCGTTACGACATTCCGGCTAAGGTTGACGGGTCACTGACTTGGGCCGTGGATGTGAAGCTGCCTGGTATGGTTCATGCGCGGAATGTCAGGCCACCAATCGCCGGCGCAACCCTGCAAAGTTTTGATGAATCATCGGTTGCCGACATGCCGGGTTTCGTACGGATAGTCAGCCGCGGAAACTACCTAGCTGTGGTCTGTGAACGCGAAGAGCAGGCCATCAATGCCGCGCGGCAGTTTCGGGTGGATTGGGCGCCGCCGCCGGAGGCTCCGTTCCCGGCATCGGACAAGTTGTTCGACTACATGCGAAGTGTTACGCCCACGTCAAGCCGTGAGACGGACAGTCGGGGTGATCCGGACTCGGCGCTCGCTACCGCTGACTTGGTCATAGAAACTGATTATGAAGTCCCATTCCAGGGACACACTGCGATCGGCCCAGCGCACGCACTGGCCGATCCCTCCGGTGGCCAAATGACGATCTATTCTAACGACATGAAGTCTTACGGCTTGCGGAACGGTGTTGCGAATTTCCTCGATTTACCCCGCGAACAAGTGCGGGTCGTGTACATGGATGGACCGCAGGTGTACGGTCGCACGGCTGCCGATGACGTTGGCTTCGAGGCAGCATTTCTCGCTAGCGAGCTCGGCCGGCCGGTTCGTCTGCAGTGGATGCGTGATGAGGAGACGGCATGGGATACAAAGGGCCCAGCCTACACATTCAAACTGCGCGGCGGGCTCGACGCCGACGGCAAGATCGTAGCGCTCGACTACGATGCCCGTGCGCTCGATTACAACCACCTCGGCTACAACGATCCCGACACTGTCCTAATCGCGCAACTGATGGGCATACGCCCCGATAGTCCAGCCGAAGGTAATGCTGCTACGCCATCGAACAAGTACGCCATTCCGAATCGGCGCATGACGGCTCGAGTCGTCAGACTCCCGATGGTCTGGGAGACGCCGCTTCGTACTGGTAACTTACGCGATCCGAACGGCCCACAGGTGACATTCGCGTTCGAGTCGTTCATCGATGAGCTGGCAGCAGTAGCTAAGGCTGATCCCGTTGAGTTTCGTCTCGATATGCTGGCTCGCAGTGCCGAGGACGATCTCTTTCGGCGTGCCCGTTCTCTTGCAACCGTTCGCGCAGCAGCCGATGCTTACGGCTGGGTCTCGCGACCCTCGCCCAATTTGCACGTTGCTGCAAGCGTAGGTCCGATTCTGTCCGGACGCGGCATTGCTTACACGTACCGCAACGGTACCATCGTTGCTACGATCGCCGAAGTTGAGGTCAATCGCGAGACCGGTCGTGTTTGGGTCAAGCGTTTGGTCTGTGCCCACGATTGTGGGCTCGTAATCAACCCAGTGGGTCTGCGTCAAACCATCGAATGCGCGATGCTGCATGGCCTAAGTCGCGCGCTCTGGGAAGAGGTTCGGTTTGACACTGAGAAAGTGACGAGTATCGATTGGGTGTCCTACCCGAGCCTGCGGCATTCGGACACTCCAGAATCGATCGAAGTCGTTCTCGTCAACGGTGATCCCAGGCCGGAGCGTTCCGATCTACCGCCCTACGGCGCCGGAGAGGGGAGCCATAAGCCGATGATCGCCTCGGTCGCCAATGCTATTCATGATGCAACCGGTGTGTGGCTACGTCGACCGCCCTTTACGCCGCAACGTGTGCTCGAGGGCATGAACGCCAGCACCTAGGTACAGCGTTAGTCGGAGTGGTAGGAGCAACTTAGGCTTTTAAAGGGTGAGTGTAACTATACTGTTACTGATAGCTGGAAGGCCTGCTAAGGTAGGGTCTTCCATAGAATAATTTTGGGATTCGCCCTTGTGATTCACCGGGGCGATTTTAATTGACTCGAGGTTTAATAGATGAGTGTTCAAACTACAACGATTTCATACCAATCAGACGTGACTTTTGAGGGCTATTTAGCTTGGAACGATGAGATTAAGACACCCGTTCCCGGGGTGCTGATTTCCCACGCCTATGGCGGACTAGGCGAATTTGAAAAAAATAAAGCACGCGAACTTGCAAAGCTGGGTTATGTTGGTTTTTGTTTAGATATGTATGGGCAAGGTGTACGTGGCAGCAGTCCAGAGGAGAATAAAAAGCTGATGCAGCCCTTTTTGGACGATCGCCCCATGTTACAGCGCCGAATGGAACTCGCGTTTCAGACCATTCAGGGGCAGCCAGCTGTGGATCCTGAACGAATTGCAGCTATCGGGTATTGCTTTGGCGGTTTGTGCGTATTGGATCTTGCTCGCAGTGGGGCCAGCTTGAGCGGCGTGGTGAGTTTTCATGGTTTATTCCATCCTCCAGGGCATGCGCAGGGAAACAAGATTCAAACTAAAGTCCTTGCCCTGCATGGTTGGGATGACCCGATGGTAACTCCCGAATCAGTAGTTGCACTTGGCGCAGAACTCAGTGAAGCAGAAGCAGATTGGCAGATTCATGCCTACGGTCATGCTATGCACGCATTTACTAACCCGGCAGCACAGTCACCCGAGAGCGGAACCCAGTACGACGATGATGCGGACCGGCGCTCTTGGCAATCATTACTGAATTTTCTGGAGGAAGTTTTTTAAAAAACTTTGAATAAATCACTGACTGTCAGACAGACATGCTTTTATCAGCGTTTGTTGGCTATGGCTTGGGCTTGCTCCATTGTTCTGGTTATCGTTTCAGTGACGTCTCGGGCGCGTGTGTCATTTCCCCCCTCTAGTTCCCTTAGCCTAATTTCAAAGGCGCTGAGTCTGATGATCATGGCATTGAGTTCATCGTCCGACATAGAGTATTCGCCGGTATCAGCCCGCCTGAGTTTGTCGCCAATATAGGCCGCGACGTAACGTCCAGACTCAACCAAGGCCTCCTCATCATTGAGCGCAGATGCGGCAGCAGCGCGCAATACGTACAGGTTTAGGTTAGGCCTGATAACAAGTGCTCGATCCAGCATCCTCAGGGCATCAAAAGGATATTTATCATCCCCAGCAACTTTCGTACGCCACTCGGCCCGTAGTTGAACCGTTTCGGGATACCATAGATCCGAAACGTTACTCCGGGCTAATTCTTGTTCAAGTCCGAACAATGCGTTCCAATCTTGAGCAGCCCCCAGAGGCCAGCCCTTAACCACTGCGGCAGCAGATCCAGTTAAACCGGAGGCTATAGCCTGCGTTTCTTGGTCGACTTCACCTCTTGCGAAGTCTGAAAGTCGGTGGCTAATGAAGGCAAACCTCGCATCCATTTTTCTGGGGTCAATACGAATCGCAGCCCGAAGCGCATCCAGGGTTTTTTCTGTTTCTCCGTTATAGGCGAATGCTAATGCAGAGATCAGGGCTTGGTCCGAAGGGGCTGGAACCATGTTGGCCAATTGTCCTACCTTGGTCGTTCTTCCTTCTGCAAGTAACCTGGATGTGATGTATGAAAAATTTAGTTTTCTTCCCAGTTCTCGGTATACCCAACTGTCTGGGTTAAGCAATGGGTCGTAGGGCTCAAAGAGCGCAAAAAGTTGGCGTTCATCCAGACCATCGGCCAGGCTGCGGCTCCGGGTGGCCATAAGGTTGTTGTCGTCGGTACTGAGGGGTGCTCCTTGTGCAAACTTTCTGAACCCATTCTCGTCAAGAGAAAGAGCTGCGATGAAATCATTAATGCCGTTAAGGCCAATATAGCTATAGTGAAGCAAATCCTGTCTAAGTGGTTGGCCTGTGCGGTCCAGTTCGAGTTCAAGATCTAAAGGAGTAGTTGAGCCGACGATCAGTAATACGGTTGGATCTGTTTGATAAATGCGTGCGTATTCGAATGCATCTAGCACTGTGGCTGCGAGACTGCTCAGAAGATCTTTGTCTACAAGACGGGCATTCATCCACTGCACAAAAACCCCACCTTCGGTCAGATGTTCTTTGGCCAGATGAACAAATTCCCGGGTGAACAGGTGGGAAGCACCGGCCGTCCAGGGATGGGAGGGTTGGGAGACAATAACATCA
>Ga0315336_1004292_pt1 | contig 17187 bp, 15 predicted proteins | sample ASW5metaG_FD_204512 | JGI IMG/M metagenome (GOLD analysis project Ga0315336, IMG submission 204512) | Ammonia-oxidizing marine archaeal communities from Monterey Bay, California, United States - ASW #5 | ecosystem: Environmental > Aquatic > Marine > Intertidal zone | place: USA: California... | reverse complement strand
CACGTGCCGGCCAGGAATCGCCGGGCCGCGCTCTCCTTCACGGCCCACGCCGCGGTTGCCCGGCTGCCACACGACCAACAGCGCCGCATGCTGGCCGAGGCAGAACGCCGGGGTTGGAATAGCGACGACCTGAGAAAGCAAGTGCAAAAGTTCGTTAAAGCGAATCGGGAGTAAACGGTTTTCTGACGGCTCCTTGCGACGTGTTACGTCGCGGCTGAATTCGCCCTCCCCCTTTTTTTGAATTGCCATCATGCACCAACCTTCCGCTGACCGTTACGAAATCACGCCCTACAACCGTTGTGGCCGCAGCGGAGTGAAGCTGCCTGTTGTGTCGCTGGGCTGGTGGCACAACTTCGGCGGCGTCGATCGTTACGAGACGGCCCGGGCGATCGCACTGCGGGCTTTCGACCTGGGGATCACCCATTTCGACTTGGCCAACAACTACGGCCCACCCCCCGGCTCGGCCGAAGAGAGCCTCGGTCGCGTGCTGCAGGATGATCTGGCTGGCTACCGCGACGAACTAATCATCTCAACCAAGGCAGGCTGGATGATGTGGCCCGGGCCCTACGGCGATTTCGGCTCGCGCAAGTACCTGCTCGCCAGTTTGGACCAAAGTCTGGAGCGGATGGGCCTGGACTACGTCGATATCTTTTACTCTCACCGGCCCGATCCCGAAACGCCGCTGGAAGAAACGATGGGCGCCCTGGATAGCGCGGTCCGCCAAGGTAAGGCGCTCTACGCAGGAATCTCCAACTATCCGGCTGATCAAACACGCGAGGCGTGCCGCATCTTGCGGGAGTTGGGCACGCCCTGTTTGATTCACCAACCGAGATACTCGATGTTCGTGCGTGAAGTGGAGCAGGAGCTACTCGACGTGCTCGAAGAAGAAGGGGTCGGCTGTATCCCCTACTCGCCACTGGCGCAGGGACTGTTGACCGATCGCTACTTGGAGGGTATCCCCGACGACTCGAGGGCTGCCAAGTCGCACGGTTTTCTGACGGTCGAGCAGGTCACTCCCGAAACGATCGACAAGGTCCGCCGCCTCAACGAAATTGCCTCCAGCCGCGGCCAGTCGCTGGCACAGATGGCGCTGGCCTGGCTGCTGAAAGACTCGCGAATCACCACCGTGCTGGTCGGCGCCAGCAGCGTCGCCCAGTTAGAACGAAACCTGAACTGCCTGGCAGGCGGAGCCTTCTCCGCGGACGATTTGGCCGGTATCGAAAACGTCTTGTCCGACTCGCGCTGAACGTCCTGGACAATCTTTGAGGGGTGCCTCCTCAAGCCGCCAGACCGGCTCGTCTCCGTCGACAGCCGAAAGCAGCCAGCCCCAGCAGCACCAATACCGCCGTCGTGGGTTCCGGGACCATGACCGGGAACTCTTTCAAAGCGAAAACTGCAAACGGTGCACTGGCGTGGGGGTTCGTGCGGATGAATAGCTCTCCATCAGGAGCACCGCCCGGGTTGAAAGTGAATCCGTCCGGAACGGTCCCGTTGGACACTTCGAACACGACAGGGTTCGGACCGGCTGGGGTAAAGCTGGATTGTGTGAAGGGGGCGATGCTAAAACCGTTTCCCCCGTCGGAAGCATCGGTCAAGGGAACGTCAAACCAGGCGTCACCCGAATCAACCAGCACCATGCGAAAGCCCCCCCAATCGACACCTGTCGAGTTATTCAAAATTTCATCATTGATCACGATCAAGGGAACTGCATCGGCAGCGACTTGCTTGAAGATCACCACAGCCGGCGGAAAGACCCCGTTGGAGGGCGGCGATAGAAACTCGGCGGATTTCTGGATGATCACCCGGTCGCTCAAAACATTGTCTACATTGATCTGGAGAAGTCCGCCACCGTCGTTGTATTCAGCAATCCAGCCGGACGAATCTCCACCCAGATCCAAGGGAACTTGGACGATGGCCGCCTGAGCGGACGCTGCAACGAGAAACGCTAGCACTGAGAGAGAAAGGAAATTGGAAACGACTCGCCTATAGATATCTTTTGATTGTTTTTGTGTCTGAATCACCAGAAGGTTCCTCGTTGTTATCTCTTTGCAAGACTGCAGCAGAAACAATAGCAATGACTCACCGGAAACTGGTCCAGGATGACAATGTCTCAAGCTGGTTACGAGCAACGGAGCAATTAATTTCCGTCACTCTGTGCAGCGTAGTCGCAGAGCATAGTTAGTGAATTAGTGTTCTCCACCCAATAAAAAAACGGGGGTCAAAAATCGCATGCGAGGCCGCCCGCGAAGGCAACCTATTACATTCGATTCTTAACACCCGTTATCTAATTAGCGCTTCCTAAGTTCTCAGTGACTCTGTACGGACCACCAGCTGGCCGGATTCAACGTTCTCTCCACGCAATAAAAAAACGGATGTCACAAATCGCATGCCGGTGCCGCCCGCGGGGCGACCCCTACATTCGATTCTTAACACCCGTTTATCTAATTAGCTTTTCCTAAATCAACAATTGTCCCATTCAGACCCCCAGCAGGCTGGAGGTCTAGCGCCTTCTCACTGTAGGTCGTTATAGCAAAATTGGGGGGCAATGCAAGGAAATTGCACTTTTTTGGCTCTTCCCCAGCTCATTTCAGCCCCCCGGCTGCAAAACGCCGCCGAACCGGCTCTATCGGTCACAATTCCCCGTACTAGAAGTTCACGCCCCATTCGCCATAGATGAAGTCGGCATCGTTGGGAGCGGTGATCTTGTTGCCCCGCCAGAAGTGCGAATAGCCAAGCAGGACGTTCGATCGCGGGCCAATCCGGTAGCTGAGAATCAGGTCGAGCTCGTCGCCCAGGTCTTTGCTGGAAAGGCTCTGCGTCGGCGTGCCGCCAATCGAGGGGACGATGTCGCCCGCCTGGTTCGCCATGAAGTGCCAATACCACATCAGCACTTTGACTTTCTTGCTGGGAGAAAAAGTCAGCAAGGCGTTGGGCGCTTCGACATTGGAACGCTGCACGGCATCGATAAAACCAAGGTACTTGTGGGCCAGCGGAAAGAGCTGATTGAAGCGGTTGAAATCACCGCCACCGGCGTTGCCCGAAGCGTAGTCGTAGTAGCACCAGAGGGTCATCTTCCAAGATTCCTTGCCCACTGCGTGCCCCATGCCGCCGGTGGCAAACGTGGCCGAGTGGTCGACGCCCAATCCACTCTGTCGTCCGAACTGCGGCCCACCTTGCAAATCAAACAACCACGAATTCACGGTGCCATGCAGACGTGCCCCGACCGTGTGCAGTGAGAAATCGCCCGTGGCTATGACCGGGCCGGAAGGGTTTTGATTGTCGTACCCCAGGTAGAACATTTCCAGCGTGGTATCCTCCCAGCCTCGATAGGTCGTCCAGCAACCGTAAAAAGGTTGGTCGTAGTCTGCCTCGTCCAAGTCGTTGGGCACGACTGGGACAAAATGAGTGTAGAACAGGTCGACGTCCCAAGCGCCTCCCTTCAATAGCAGCTTTGCCCCCTCGAACGTGCGACGAGTATTTGCCCAATCCAAGGGAGAAACAAGCCGTTGGGCCCCGTAGAGCAGCTCCTGACGACCGATCCGTACCGTCGCTTGATCGGTTAGCTTCAAGTCGGCGAACACGTTGAGAAAATCGCCGAAGTTGCGGTCGATGGCCCGTGGCTTATATTCGGACCTGTCATAGATCGCGTGCGAAACAATTCCTTCAGTATAGATGCGCAACCAGTCATTCGCTCGCCAGTCGCTGTAGAGTCGAACCCGGGAGAGTTCGAAATCGTGTTCGGTGTCTTCAAATCGGCGGGTTCCTGCGCCAGCGATGTCCTGGCCCATTCCTTCTTCGTGGTGATAGCGCATGCGAATCTGTCCGCCGATGTCGAGCATACCCCAACGCCCACATTGGCCCAGCGCGTTGCGCTTCAGCCGATCACCCAAGCAGTTTCCGTTGTAGCTTCTCTGGTCCAGGTAGCTGAAATCGTTGGTGTAGAAGAGCGGTTTGTGTGACGTGGCGCAGGGATTGGGCTTCGCCTTCTTCTTGCAACAACTGGCACATGAGTCGCAACCGCAGTCGCCACACTTGCTACAACAAGCGCCCTGTGCGCAGGAACTCGTCAGCACCACTTCGGCGGGTTCCGACGGCTCCTCGAGCATCTGCCCCAAGGCGTCGCCGAGATCTTCAGAGTGAGAGGTCCCAGTCTCGTCTCCTTGAGCCGGGGCGACCGCGATCATCGCGATGAACAGAACAATTGCCGACCGAACTCCGGTCCCTGCTCGACAAGTCATCAATAGTCTCCTTACTACTTATGACGAATTCTTCAGTTTGGTAATACTTCAGTCGCCTGATGTTATTCGAGCTAACAGCTATCCACGGTGTCGCGGAGAACACAGAGATCGGATTGTGAATACACGAGTGCCCTGTCCTCTGACCCCGACCTCTCAGGCCAATCTCCGTGGCTCCCAGCGGGTGGGTACGCCTGCCGTATCCGGCTCATTCTCCCAAGGTCACTTGCTGCTACTCAGCGGTCTCGATTCCACAGGACGGGCCCCCCCTTCTCTGATTCGACCATCGCCCAGGAGCGAAACCAGAGTACCGGCCGGCAACGGTACACATTGTCTAAATTGCTGACCTTCGGCCGAAGCTAGCGAGAATTTGCCACCGAATCGCTCCCTCGTGGAAAAAATGCCCCCCATCGAGCCCTAAAGTGTGCGATCTCGCACGCCCTGCGCGACCCGAAATAGGCGAGCCGACCGAGGATCGCGTCGGCACCACAAGATAAGTAGGTCAGCATGTCGGCCAGCAATAGGAAATCGAGTCGTTCTGGTGGCACGTCACAGCTGAGTTAATGGTCAGAACTGGGGGTGCCACCGTCTGGCTTGCCCTGCAGTGGAACCCTGGTGGTCCGTTTCACGCGGATGGACGCGCTGGACAACTGCCACCGCGACGAAGCGAGCCAGTTTTCGTCGGTTTCAGCCGAGAAGAATCTCAGCCGCTGGCGCCCGCGTACTGAGATTTCGCAAGCCACGCGGATTGACATGGTCTGGCCAGACAATTGACTTCTTAGCCTGCGAGGCCTCCAATGCGTCTCGACTGAGGACGCTCAGGATATTCGCCCACACCAGAACGGAAAACCACCGCCCAGACGACCAGTTTGCGATAACCTGGTGACAGGAGCACCGTCATGAATTCCCGATCGCTGTTGATTTGCTCGCTGATTCCGATCCTACTGGGCTGCGAAGACCGACTCCAGGACCAGCGGTCGCTTACGCTGGAAATCGGCGAGATTCAGTCGATTCAGATCCCCACGGTCGACCGCGAGCAAACACTCAAAGTGGTCGCCAGTTCGCCCGGCGCCCCGATCGATGTTCACGTCTATCTGCAAGAACACGAAGAAGACATCGAACGCAGCATCACCTTCGGCAAACAACCCGACAATGTGTTGGCTCAAAGCGACGCGGCCGAACAGGTCGAGCTGGAGGCGACCGTCCCGGCCAACAAGGAGGCGGTCGTACGATTCTATACGACCGAGCATAAGCGGGCGAACATCGAGGTGACGATCAGCAACTAGCGCAGATCACGCGTCCCTGCGCTGGAAAAGGCTCTGGACGATCAGCTCCGAACAGTCCTACTCGCGGGGTACACTCTTCGGCGATCGCCTGTAGTCTCTGACCGGATTGCTAAAGGCACTCTCTTATGTTTCATAGTTACCGGGCGACTTGAAGTCTCACGCTGAATGAGGTGATCGCGATATCAGAGTGTGAAATTTTTCACGAGCTTTGGCTGTGAATAAATTCACAATCCTTTTCTCCTACGATCCGATTCAAAGATCCGCGCCCAGATGGTATTCTTGAGATAGCAAGTTCGTTGAAGGTTTCGTCAGGTAGTTTCTTGCGTTACCGTCGGCTTGCTCTTTTCTTCAATCTGTTCACAATTTGGATTACGCTCGGTGGCAAGGAGTTCGCCGGCAATCGATTTAGCGGAGTAGTAGTATGAGTCAAATCACAGCCCGCGATTTCATGATCACCAAGCTAAAGACCTTGCGTCCCGAAATGGATGTCATTCAGGCAGTGCAACTGCTGCTCAAGAATCGCATCTCCGGCGCGCCGGTGGTCGACGACCGAGGTATCTACCTGGGCGTGTTCTCGGAAAAATGTAGCATGCACGTCCTGCTCGACGCGGCTTACGAGCAACTGCCGAGCAACCAGGTCCGGGTCTTTATGGATACCGACGCCCAGACGATCGCCCCGGACACGCATCTGCTCTCGATCGCTCAAGTTTTTCTACTGACTCCCTATCGCCGTCTGCCGGTGCTGGATGAAGAGGGTCGGCTAATCGGTCAGGTGAGTCGCCGCGACGTGCTGCGAGCGGCGTTGGACCTGCTGAAACGTACGCCCAATCGCGAGCAAACTCCGTCGCTGCTCTATCTGAGCGCGCTAGTCGAAAGCCACGAAGCGCCGCTGGGATAGTCGGGCCTGTTCAGTATGAGCCCGATCTGATACCTTCCACCGCAGACCGACGGCAGCTGCCGGTCATTCAGATTCACACCAAGCGAGTGCAAGGATCACCAGATGGGTCAGGCCATTGAGGGAGTCTATCCCGCCACTGAAAAGGAAGTCACCGTGATGACTGTCTGGCCGAGCGTGGCGGCTAGCGGCTACGGTCGCTGGTGGGGTCGGCGGTTCGAAAACCGCCTGGGCATCACACTGTTCGGCATCCCCTTCACGCTTGGCCGGCTGATGGCTTTGGTGTCGATCCCGTTCATTCTGCCCCTCTACTTTCACATGCTGATCCCGAAGCTGCCGCTGGTTCTGTTCGGATTCTCCAATCCGGGCTGCCGCAGATATCGGTTGACCAACCGGCGCGTGCTGGTGGAACAGGCCTTCGGCGGCGGAGAACAGCAGAGCGTTTCGCTCGATCGGTTCGACACCGTCGAGGTCGAAGTGCTGCCCGGCCAGGCGTGGTTCCCGGCCGGCGACCTGATCTTTCGCAACGGTCCGGTGGAAACATTCCGATTATCCGGCGTCCCTCACCCCGAGTCTTTCAAACATACCTGCTTGAAGGCTCATGCCGGTTTTGTGGGCGTCGAGAAAGCCCGGGCCGACGGCGTGGCCGTCTAAATTCTTGTGGCATAGGCCCTTCTGCGAAACGGTCCATCGAGAATCCCCTTCTGCGCAGCTTCGGGTTGTAACGACGGCGGTTGGGCTGCGGAAGCCTCGGCCTACAGCCATCATGCCGGATTTCCGTCCCGGCGAGAATCTTGCCCGCGCCGCTGGTCTGCGATGCCGATATTCGATGCTAGCAGAATAGTCCGTCGGATGAGGGGATCAGAACGGAGGTCTAGCGGCATGGTACGGTGCGTCTCTCAGATTATTTGGCTCTCCCTATTAACGACCTGGATGAACCAGGCCGCTGCGCAAGCCGAACCGGAGCCGATCAATGTTCCGCCGGCGCACGCCACGACTGCTGCTACTGACTCCAAGCACTCCAGCTCGCTGTTCCGCCACAGCACCTATCCGGCCGCCTGGACAGCCGCCAACAAAACCAACCGACCGATCCTGGTCTACGTAACGATGCCCGGCTGCCCACACTGCTCGAAGATGATTCAAGAAATCTATCAACTTCCAAAGATCAACAAGCTGGTTTCCACGTCGTTTGAAACTTTGCATGCCAACCGGCGGTCGCACTCCAAACTGGTCAGCAAGCTACGGATCAAGTGGTATCCCACCACGGTTCTAGTGGGTCCGAATAACAAGGTGCTGGACATGATCGAAGGCTACGTTGACGGCAAAACGCTCAACCGCCGGCTACTAACCAGCCTGGCTGCGGCCGAACCTCCCACACAAACCCGATAACTCCCACCAAAGGCGCAGCACTGCATTCATATTCGGAAACAGACGCAGGACCTCCCGCTGGTCAGAAAAGATTTCCGAGTAGTGTTGGCGGTCGTACAGTGCACGCCACAAAGTGCAGACGATAATCAGCAAACCGGCATATTATTCAATAGCTGGCAACCTGATTACAATAGATAAGATATCCTTCCCAGCCCACCAGCGCTGGCAGCCTCCCCAGGAACCACCATGAAACACTTCGTCCTCCCCCTGTTGTTTGGTATTGGCCTCTGTCTGGTCATCGCGGACACTTCGCCGGCAGAACCTGTTTCGACCAAGCGCAATCGAACCGGAGAGTTGTTCACCCAGTCAAACGTCGACCTGGCCTGGAAACAAGCCGTTGCGCTGCAGCGACCCCTGCTGGTGATGTTCACCTCCGACAGTTGCCTCTACTGCAAGAAAATGCTCACCGAGACTTACGGGCACCCTGCCGTGCAGCAACTGCTCAGCCGCAAGACGGTCACTGTGCTGGCCCATTCGCGCGACTACCAAGCGTTGGTCAAAAAAATGGGCATCCGCGGCTTTCCTTCGTCGCTGCTGGTCACCCCGGACGGTCAGGTGCTCGAATTCATGGAAGGCTACGTCGACGCCAAGAAGTTCACCAGCCGCGTCGCTCCCCTGCTGGTTCGATCCCACACTCCCGCGACAGTCGCCTCAACCCACACGACCGAGCGTTAAGGCTACGGCACGGCTGGATTGACGGGTGCAACTTGACAGACCGGCAATTCAGGTCCAGTGTGACGCACGACTGCGACAGTTGCACTGTTTCGCCAGATGCGTCGATCCCTACCCCGGCAGCGTAGCGAGTTCGGCGTTGGGTTCGGCGCTAAGCGTCGTCCCGTCGTCGGCCAGTTGCCGGACGCAATTCGGCTCGGCCAGGTCGACCTCGAAGGTCGTCGGATACTGAAATCCTTGGGGAGGAACAGGGGCGAGCGCTGGAATTCGCCGCATGGCGCGGATTGCCAGCTCCTTGAGTGCCGGACGCCAACCCTCCACCACGGTGCTGCGAAAATCGCCGGGCGATAGCTTGCGAAAATGTCGGTTGGCTAGATAAATGTTGTTTCGACGCTGGGCCTGGCGCGTCATGTGCTCGGTCGAGAGTGAAACGTTCACCCCGCCCGTGTTGATCACCCGATGCGGCGTGTGCTGCGGCCAGGTGACCATCTCGCCCGGCTGCAGATCGTAACTCACGGCCAGCTCGTCCCACTCGGGCTGGAATTCGAGCTCTTCGCTCTTCTCGCCTGCCAACACGCCTTCGATCGTCTCGTCGGAGACAAGCCCAGCGGCCAACGGATAGGCCCACACCCGCTTAGTGCCACGCAGATGCCAGAGCATGTTCACCGGGCAGTCCAGGTGGTAGTAAACCTGGGCGTCGGGCGAAGAAATCAACAGATTCGCCGATCGTTGGAACGTGTGCAGCCCCGGGCAGCTCCTTTCCAACTCTCCGTACAAGCGGTCGACCAGCTGAGCGTAGGACCGGTGATGATCCATCACTCGGCGGAGATTCAACCAAATCCGACCTCGCTGGACGGCTTCCATTAAGGCACCCGCATCAAGCTGGCCGGCTCGGCCCTCCTGCCAATCTTCGCGCCGCGCGGGATCGGTGCCCATGGTGTTGATGCCCAAATCTTCCCGGGGATGCCGGTCAATCAGAGCGATGAGCTGCTCATCGTCGAACAGATCGAGCGTATTGAGCCGATGTTGCGCGACAAAGATGGCACGGTTCATCCGGGCTGCCTGTTCAGGCGTCCAGTTTTCCAATAGCGGCTGGTTAAAACTCATGGTCGACGGTCTCCGAAAGGCGGTCTCCAAGCGCACGGGCTGCGCAGATTCGTTCTGCAAATCTACGTCGCAGTGCGTTGCTAAGAAGTCGCCTCTCGACACAGCGGGCCCCTAGCCGCTACTCAGGGCCAATCGCCAGCAGGAGCATCTGTTACAACCGTCCTTTTCGACCGGGGTAAGCCGTCCCTAGCCGCTACGGAGAGTTCGTAAACTCCCAGGATAAAGCGGTAAAGCTACACGCCCATCTGACGCAGCTTGTCAGAAACGCCGACTGTTTCGCGGCGCAGCCAGCGCCTGAAGGCGAAAAAGCTGAACATCAACAGTCCAACAGCCGCAACACTCAGCAAGGAGGGATCGGTCGCTCCTCGAGAGGATGGCGCCGCGCGCGTGACAAAAAAGACGATCGGACTGAGGCTCAAAGCTAGCCCATCCAGACCCAGTAACGCACCTTGCGGTCGAACGTTCTCAACCAAGCTAGCCGTCAGCGGCGGCAAAGCATTGGCTGCCGCGACCAGCAGTAGGTAGAACAGCACCCCTCCCTTCTCCATCAGCGCAACGAACATCTGATGCGTCATCCCCAGAGCCAACAACAGCAGCGACGTGACCAGCCAGATCTCACCCATAGGCCTTGCCAACCCGCCTAGGCCATTAGGCAGATTTCCCGCCACCGTAGGGGCGACCAGGCCGACCACCAGCACCAACCCACCCAACAGACAAGCCACAGGCAAGAGCATTGTCACTTCCGCCCGACCAGCCAAACAGGAATCGCGGATCCACGACTGCTGTCCCCGAAACCGCCAGACCCACGATTTCAACGCCGCCTGGTTCGGCACCGTACCGAGCAGCAACAGCAGAGTGGCTATTAGATGGGCCAGCGCAAATTGGCTCGCTATCTGCTCTAAGCCGACCCCCAGCAATCCTTGCGAGTAACAGATTCCCGCTGAGAGCAAGTCGAAGACCAGCAGTGCCCCGTAAAAACCTCGTTTACTCACCGGCGGATCGAGCGGATTCTTCAGCCGACGGGACATCGTCGCGACAAACCAGCCTGCCAACGCCATTTGAGCGAGCGGCGCCGCAAGAAGCGACGGTACTCCTACTCCCCACAGCTCAATCTCCGCCTGCCACGCGTCGCCTCTGGCCAGCTCTCTGAGCGAATCGATCGGCGTGAGCAAACCGATAATCGTGTCAAACCAGGCACTGTCCAGAACGCCACCGGATCGCAGGGAGATGAACTGAATCGTGACTACGAAAATAATGATCGTCATACCGGCGCCGCTGCTCTTCTTTCCCGCTGCCTGCGGATTCGCCACGTACGTATTGATCAGTCCCAGCGACGCGCACAACAGCGTAAAGGTGGCCAGGTTCAGATAGAACCACGCCACGTCCCACAGTGGTGCGGCGCCCCATAACCAACAGAAGATGGCTAGCGGCACCGTCGAGATCGCCAGAAAGTAGCTGATCGCCGGTTCGCCGATCAGTTTCCCCATCAAGATCTCCCGCGGGCTAAGCGAGACAATCCGCTGAAAGTCGAGCGTCCGATTGGTAACCTCCCCAATGATCGAGCCAGCGACACAACTCATCGCGATCAATCCGGAGAGCGCAAACTGGATGCCCAAAATGGCTATCAAAAACACACGGCCCACCGGCATCGGAAAACGATGGGCGTAGTACCACAACACGCCGCCAAGCCCCACCAACGCCATCAGGTACAGACTCGAGGTCAGCCCGGGCGAACCGCGGCGGTATCTGAGCCGCATCGCGCTGACCACCATCGGGTTGTTCCAAAAATCGGGTTGCATAGTCGACTCACCGTATCGCGGCGGCTTTCAAGAGGTCTGATGCCCGGAGATGCGCATGTAAATATCTTCCAAGTTGTCGCCATCGACGGCAAACGAAATCACCGGCACGCCTGCCGAGACCAAAGCGGCGTGCAGCTTCGGCAGCGTCTCGCGTCCGCCGTTCCAGACGCATCGCAGCCGTTGGTCTTCCAACCGCACCTGCTCGGCCGCTGGCTCTTTGTTTAACAGTGCCTCCAGTGGATCGCTGGGCCCTTGCACTTCGATGGTCAACTGCAACTCCGGCTGCAACCGCTGCAAGATATCAGCCACCCGTCCGCTGGCGATCAGTTTTCCTGTTTCCAGAATGCCTATCGACGTGCAGAACTCCGTCATTTCGCTGAGGATATGGCTGGATATCAAAACCGTGCGGCCCATCGCACGAAGCTGCTTGATCAGTTCGCGAAATTCGACCCGACCGGCCGGGTCAAGCCCCGAAGCAGGTTCGTCCAGCAGCAACACCTTCGGCTCGTGCAACAGGCTCTTGGCGAAACAGAGCCGCTGCCGCATACCCCGGGACAGTTCTTGGATTTCCGCGTCACGGCGAATTTGCAGCGACACCAGTTGTAGCGCTTCGTCGATCAGCCGCTCTCGTCTCGATCGTGCAATCCGATAACAGCGTGCAAAGTGGTCCAGATACTCCCAGACGAGCATGTTTTCATACAAGCTGAAAAAGTCCGACATGTAGCCGATCGTCGGATGCACCTTCAGCGGATCAGCCAAGACATCGGTGCCATCGACCTGCACGCTGCCGTAAGTCGGCTCCAACAGCGTAGCCAGAATGCGAATCAGCGTTGTCTTCCCAGCGCCGTTCGGCCCGATCAGGCCGAACACTTCGCCCTGGTCGATCTCCAAGCAGAGATTCTCCAGCGCGACCGTCTTGCCATATTCCATCCGCAAGTGCTCGATTCGGATCATCGGCGGACCTTGGCGAGGTTTCGGATAGAGTTCGACGCGGTGTTTCGTTCGGAGTGAGGCATGCTGTTTCGATGTTATCCACCGCCGAACACCATCCGTTCACGTAAACAGCCGTTTCGTCACGGCCGGGCCACGTTGGGCTAGCGCTTCGGCAATCGCACTGCGCTGGGCGTCGGTCAGTTCCCAGCCCATTGCGCTGGCCGTTTCCTCCAGCTGCCACCGGCGCTTCGCACCACACAGCGCAACGGTGATCCCCGGCTGCTCGATCGTCCAGTTGACGACCAGCTGGGCCACTGTCCGGTCGCAATCCGAGGCGATTTGCCGCAGCTTGTCAAGCAACTGTTGGTTCTTCTCCCACTCTTCGCCCTGATACATCGGATAGCTGCGGCGTTTGTCGGCTTCGTCAAGCTGGTCTAACCGCGTCAGTCGACCAGCCAGCAGGCCCTTCATCAGCGGCCAATAGACTGCCAACCCAATCTGGCGTTCTTGGCACCACGGTAATGTTTGTTGCTCGATCTCGCGCTGCAGCATGTTGTAGGGCAGCTGCACGGCGGTCAGTGGGCAGACGGCATGAAACTGCTTCAACAACTCCAGATTGCAGTTGGACGCCCCGGCATAGCGGACCTTACCCGCATCGATCAGCGACTTGATAGCACCCGCCGAGTCGGTAACCGGAACCTCCGGATCGGGCGCGTGCAGATAGTAGAGATCGATCCGATCGGTCCCCAGTCGCTGCAAACTCTCGTCGCACTCGCGCAGCAACGTCTCGGGGCTGGCGTCTTGCGCCTGACTCCCATCCGACTGAAAATGGATGCCCCCCTTGGTCGCCAACACAAACTGATCGCGCTGGCTCGCGATCGCCTCGCGAATCAGCTGCTCACTCTCACCACGTTGACCGTAGCAGTAGGCAGTGTCGATAAAGTTGATGCCCAATTCCTGACAGGCGCGAATCGTCGCCAGGCTGTCGGCGTCGTTCACGTCCAACGAAGTCACCCCCGAAATGGGCCAACCTCCAAACGCCACCGGCGAAACATGCAAGTCGCTCGCGCCGAGACGGCGTTGGGATGCTGTGATCGACGACGGATTCATTGCCGGTTACTCCTGCTGAGGTTTCTTGGTCCTGCCGGCCGGGTGGAATCGGCACCAGTAGCATACACCATCGGCCTCACGCAGGTCGCTGCGGCGTGTAGAGGCAGCAATCTTCCGGGCAGATATCGTGACTGGGACCCAGATCGCCCAGTGCCAGACGTTGCGACTCGTCGCTGATTCGCTCGACGATCAGCTCGCGTATCATCTGCACAAAGCGGGGATGTGTGCCGACCGTCGCGGCCCGGTGCATCGTGACACCCAGCCGCTCGCACAGCTCGCGAGCCTCGATGTCGATGTCGAACAGCACTTCCAGGTGGTCGGAGATAAAACCGATTGGCAGGATCACCAGCTCGCGGAGTTTCTCTTCGCTGACGAGCTGATTGATTCGGTCGCAAACGTCCGGCTCCAGCCAAGGCTGTTTCGGCGAGCCGCTGCGACTTTGGTACACTAACTCCCATCGCTGGTGCCCGGCAGCTTGCGCCACCAAGCGGCATGCCTCCTTAAGCTGCGCGACATAGCGGCAGTTCTCGGCCATTGCCGACGGGATACTGTGGGCGGTAAACAGCAGCAACGTCTGGCTGCGTCGCGCTGCCGGCACATGGTTCAGCTGATCGACGACGGAATCGACCATCGGTTCGATAAACCCCGGATGATTGAAAAAAACCCGGAGCTTGTCGATCTCGGGGGCCTGGCTGCCCAACTCCTGTCGAGCGCGGTCAACATCTTCGCGGTACTGCCGGCAACCGGAGTAGGAACTGTAGGCACTGGTCACGAAGGCCAGGGCCCGTCGTACCCCGTCGTCCGCCATCTGCCGCAGCGTGTCGCCAAGTAGCGGGTGCCAATTCCGATTTCCCCAATAGATCGGCAGCGCGGGTCCCTGCTCGGCCAACTCCGCCTCCAGCGCGGCAATCAGCCCCTTGTTCTGCTGGTTAATCGGACTGACTCCGCCAAACCGCCGATAGTGCTCGGCCACTTCCAACATTCGCTCCCGCGGTACATGCTTCCCACGAAGCACGTTTTCCAGAAAGGGAAGCACGTCGTCAGGCCCTTCCGGCCCGCCGAAAGAAAGCAGCAGAATCGCGTCGTACCGAGTCGTCACGCGGAAGCCGTGGGCTGAAGGTGAAGAGAAATGACCCCTACGGGACTCGAACCCGTGTTGCCGGCGTGAAAGGCCGGAGTCCTAGACCGCTAGACGAAGGGGCCGAAAATCGGCAGAATTCCGCGCAGACCCTCACCGTAAGCGCCGGACCGGATGCGCTTTGTCTGTGCGGGTATAGGGTTACGACAAGTCGCCCCGATCGTCAAGGGGAACTGGTGCTAGCCCAAGAATTCCGGAGGCAAGTGTGCCTCCTGCTGTGGCACTGTGGCCACGAATCCCACAGATCGAAACGACAGGGGGTACGATGCGGCGGGACGACCGAAAGGCGCAGACACCTGGCCTAGCCAGATTCGCGGCAATTGCTACGCAAAGAAAGAAGCTCAGCGCCCTGGTGAGGTCCCAGTTTCGGTCGCTAAGGCTCCCGATGCGCGGAGGAAGAGGGGGAAATCTCTGTGCTACTCGGCCGGACTGGTAGTATCCGGCTCGCAAGGTTGTTCGCTGGCGGCCTGCTGGTTACGGCGGATCGCTTCGTAGACCTCGTTGCGATGGACGGGTATTTCTTTAGGGGCTTCGATGCCCAGCCGGACTTTGTCTCCCCGAATCTCCACGACGACAATCGTAATGTCATCATTGATGACAATACTCTCGTTCTTTTTCCTTGAGAGGACCAACATAGGTCGATTCCTAAGTACGTCTTGGCCAGGGGTTCCAGGAAGTCTGTTCCTGGCCATCCGAACAGGGCTTGCCGAACAGACTTAAGCCGTTTCGCAACAGCCAGATAGCACAAGCCCAACAGGGCACCACACGATGCCCTTTAGTTCACTCTACGTGGTGCCAGAGCGGAGTCAAGCAAAGTCGGAGAGCCAAGGTGGCTTTTTTGACCCCCGAGGGCAGAAATAGCACGATATCTTGTGTCTGGCACCCATTTTCCCATGCCAACCCTATCCTGAGGTGTCTTGTTACGCTGCCTGGGATCGCGCTGCAACCTGTTGATTTATAACGGCTTACAAGTCAGTCTCTGCCACGCAGATTACCCCCCGATCGATTCTGACAGGTAAAGCACTTGTGCATTCTGTAGGCCCAGATACCACCCCGAACTACTGGGAATCTGACCCCCAAAAGGAAATTGTTAGCCGGCCACTTCGTGTTCGAGTCTTTTTAGGTGCCGGGGACGAGCTGCCGGCCTGTCCCGATAGGTTGAATCGATCCGAGCACTCAAGGGAACGAGACACTCTGCCGCTCCACCAATATCCGCGAACGCACGTCACCTTCTAAAGAAGTTCTCCAGAGGGAGCTCTGACTCGCGCGACGAGACGAATTCGGACGTCTGTCCAGTAGTTGGCTCCTATCGCAACTGCTTTTCTCAAAGGCGGTTGCGAGCTTCTATCCGACACCTATAATCCAGACACCGTATTCAGACGCGACCAGCCACCTCACTTCGCTCTGGCGGAGCACGGGGGTGTTGCACAACGAGCGTTGCGCTATTGGTCAGCGTGCAACCGAGTTCCGGGCTGTTTTATTGATGTCTGCACAACGAATGAGCCCTTGCTCTACCGTTTGCTAGCGAAATTCGGGCTTCCGTTGGGCGCCCTAGCTTATTGGTTGCGCAGAGGTCGATAGGACGCTCAGGCAGATCCGCGAGAGGAAAAACGCCCCACGATGATCCGTTGGCTCAAGAAGGTTTTTCCTTGGCTGGGAAATATCGTCGAAGCCGTCACCACGGTCGTTCACGGTATGTGGGTGACGTTGCGGACTTGGCTGAAGACTTATCGGCCCGAGCGAAAAACGTTCACCGAACATTTCGAATATCCCGAGCTGCCCGTCCCAGTTGCCGCCCGCTATAGGGGCTTCCACCGGTTCGATTTGACGACCTGTATCTCTTGCGATCAGTGTGCCAAAGCTTGCCCGGTCGATTGCATCTACATCGGCAAGGAAAAGGTCGATGGGGGTAAGGGTTTCAAGATCACCGGCTACACGATCGATTACAGCAAGTGCATGTTCTGCGCTCTGTGTGTCGAGCCTTGTCCGGTCGATTGCATTTTTATGGGCGCCAGCCACGATCTGAGCTGCTTCAGCCGCGATGGAACGATCGTCGATTTTTCGCGACTGCCGGTGGACGTGGCCTGGAGCCGCTCGTCGCTCAACCCGACGGCCATCGCCCAGTCCAAGGTGATCACCGAGCCGGTCCATGGCGGACCGAATCAATAGATACTTCGCAGGCCCTTGCCTCGTAAATCGTAACCAGATCGAAACCACAAACGCATGGCAACGCCGACCGCAATCGTCGCCTACCTCGTCCTGTTCGCGGGTGTCGCTGCGCTGTTTCTGTTTGTCAATCTGCTGGTTGGCCGGCTGGTCCGTCCCAAGAACCCCAACGCCGAGAAGCTGGAAGTGTACGAATGCGGCGAGCCGGTGATCGGCTCTAGTTTCGTGCAGTTCGATCTCCGGTTTTACGTAGTCGCGCTGTTGTTCATCATCTTCGACGTGGAAGTGGCGTTTTTCTTCCCCTGGGCGACCGTCTACGGCAAAGCGGTTCAATTGACCTCGCCCGCGATGACGGTGGTGGCGACCGCCGAGGATGGATCGGCCGCCCCGACCGCCGAAGCGGTGGCTCGCATTCGCG
>Ga0315336_1004291_pt1 | contig 17190 bp, 13 predicted proteins | sample ASW5metaG_FD_204512 | JGI IMG/M metagenome (GOLD analysis project Ga0315336, IMG submission 204512) | Ammonia-oxidizing marine archaeal communities from Monterey Bay, California, United States - ASW #5 | ecosystem: Environmental > Aquatic > Marine > Intertidal zone | place: USA: California... | reverse complement strand
ATTACCGCAGCAGCAGCCTGGGTGCTTGCCAGGACATTCGGGATTGGCGGTCAAGAATCGCTGGTCATTGGCATGATGATTGCGATGAGCTCCACTGCATGCGTGCTGCGTTTGCTGACAGATCGGGCAGAGCTGGAAGGACTTCACGGTCGGGCCGCTTTGGGGATTCTCCTAGTTCAGGATGTCGCAGTCGTGCCGATGATGCTCGCGGTCAGTGCCATGGCTGGAGGCCAATCATTCCTAGGAGTGACGAGGAAGGTGTCATTAAGTGTATTGCTTGCGGTAGCGCTGATGGGCTTCTTCTATTTTCTATTCAAAGTCGTGGTACCGCGCTTGTTCAATCAACGAGTCTGGCTGCGGAATCGTGACCTACCTATTTTGTTGGCAATGATTCTGGCGCTCGGCTCCGCCTGGGCAGCACATCAGTTAAAGCTCAGTCCGGCGCTCGGGGCGTTTGCTGCAGGTGTCTTTCTGGCGGCTTCTCCCTTCGCTACTCAGATTCGTGCTGACGTCCGACCGTTGAGTACAATTTTGGTCACGATGTTCTTCGCCTCGATTGGCATGTTCGGCGACCCGTCGTGGTTGGCAAGGAATTGGCTACTCGTTGGGGGAATCGTGGTGGCGATTGTGGTGGGGAAACCGCTGGTCATTGCTGTGCTCGCCAGAGTCTTTGGCCAACCATGGCGCTACGCAGTGGCGACCGGCCTATGTCTGGCACAAATCGGTGAGTTTTCGTTCGTGTTGGCCACGATAGCACTGACACAGGTAGATGGTGTTGCCCTTATGTCTGCTACGACGTTTAGTGCATTAGTTTCCGCGACAATCATTAGCCTTCTTCTAACGCCCTACCTTATCGCAAGCGCACCACGCGTCGGAGCTTGGTTAGCCGCGCGTACATCCCCCCATGGCGGCAGACGCTCTGCGCAGATTGATGACAGCGAGTCGCCTGGCAGTGTGCCAGCAAGCACTGTTGCTGATGTCGTTCTAATCATTGGTTTCGGACCCGCTGGCCAGCGGGTCTCCGAAGGTCTGATCGATTCACATCAGAGTCGCATAGTGGTCGTCGACATGAATCCGGACAACGTTGCCATTGCCAATCGCTATGGTCTGACGGGCATTTTGGGTGACGCGATGCAAACAGAGGTTCTGGAGAGTGCTGGCATCCACTGCGTGCGTGTTGTTGTGATCGCTCTGCCCGATCACAACACAGCGAGACACTTGATCTATCAGATTCGCGATCTTGCCCCTGATGCGAATATCATCGTTCGTTGTCGCTACCATTTGCGTCACTGGGAACTCCTGAACGCCGGTGCACATGAGGTTGCAGACGAAGAAGACCAAGTTGGGCAACAATTGGCTGAGCAAGTAAGGCAGGTGCTCAGTAGCAATACGAACGTCTGATGCGATTCAAATGCGCCCGCAGAACCTCTCACCTTACAAACTCCCCGTGTTCTCCGTGCCTCCGTGGTAAATCTGGAGCGTTGTGCAAACCATAACAGGGTAGGTGCCGCACCTACCTTCTCGGTGTGCCCTTGCCTGAAAGCGCCACGTTACTAAACACACAGCCACTCATCTCCATACAAATTGGGAGACCCACCCCAGTCGATCAGGTATTCACCCAACCTCACATAACGGTGAAACGAGGATCGGGGCCATTCTTCCCTTTGCTCGACTACGTGATGCTAGACCTATGAAAGGAAGGTGCGGCATCTATCCCTACGGACTGAATCTCACCACCCTCAGTTGATTAAGTCCGTCACGGAGGGTGGCACCGACACTTGTCCGCAAAAAGCTCTGCCTTCGATAGGGCGGCATTCGGACACGTGTCGGTGTCGCTTGCGACAAGAGGCTGGACCGAAACGTCCGCGGTGTTTGCCTCCTGTGCTACGCACACCGACATTCATTCGAAACAAACCTACTCGGTGGCAACGTCAACTCCGAACGACTGTCGGTGCCACCTTACGCCGTTAACCTTATCGAGAGCTGCCTTTTGATCAGTTGGGCTCGTTTTCTTTGCAGTGACGTTGCTTTGAGGATGAGAGGTGGTCCTGGGGCCTGTTCCTGTTTCTTTTTGGGATGATTGCGACTAGCTTTGTTCTGGCGGACGTACGTATCGACGATGGCCTGACGTAGCCGCTCGCACAAGCGCCCTCTCCGCTCGGTGGGATGCAGGTAGTCCCTGAGCGTGCGGCGGAACGCCAAGAGCAGTTGAGCAAAGCTTAATCGCTCGGGTGGAACGTGCTGTCGCGTTGTTTCGACCAGTGCATACAAAGCCATCGCCCATAAGCCAAGCAACGACCACTCCATCTCGATCCGCGCATTGGCCGCACTGGTGGAGAGCAACTTTCGTCGCTGGAAGGTTTGCTTCAAATGCCGGTAAAACAACTCGATTCCCCATCGCTTGGCGTACAACTCAACCACCTGCCGATCGCTCAGTAAGCGCCGCGAAAGTACGCTCGTTACCAGATAAACCGGGTGCTTGCCGTTGTGCGCCACGACCAACCGCAAGACCAGCGGCGGTAGCTTTTTCCGAGCCTTTTGATCCGGCCAGAGATAGACGGTGTCCGCCAACTCGCGAGCCCAGCCCAATTGTTTTAAGAGCCGGACGTTGGAACCAACTCGAATTAAAAATTGCAGGCCTTCGTCCAAGATTTCGCGCATTCCCTCATAACCAACGAAGCCAGCGTCGGCAGCAACCAGTGCTCCCGTTGGTAAATCGGAAAGCATCTCCTGCAGATGAGTCCGTTCGCTGCTGTCAGCCGGCCCAATTCGCCAACCCCAGGGCAGGCCCGTGCCTGCATGCCACATCGTGGTGATCCACAATTGTGGTGAGTTGGCTTTTTGAGCATCTTTCGCCGCCATGCGCTTGCCGTACCGATTCTTACCTTGTCGATGATGGCGAATTGTCGAATACGCCTGCTCATGCGAATAGGTACGGGGCAGTTCGATGCGACTGCCATCGACGCCGAACATCAACCACCCGCCGATTCGCCAATGCGGGGGTAGGGTCTCTTGCATTTGTCTTCGCAGCGTCAGCGTGAGTCGTTGGCTTAGGTCGTTCGTCCAATGCCGAAGGATTTTCACAAAGGCCTGATAGCTGCCGGCAAGTTGCTGTTGCGAACTGGTAAGGCAGAGGATTATCTTGCGGACGGTGCGAAAACGCTCGCCGAGCGTCAACTCATCCGACCAGGCCCAAAGTAAAGCCGCTGAAGTCAGGGTTTGGGGAGTCCAACGACAATCCGAGCGGAAGGCAATAGTCGACCAAGTGGCGCCGGATAACAACCAACGAAGACATCGCCGCAAACAAACAACATTCAAACGAACACGAGCGTCTCGGTGTGACATGCCCGATTCCTTTCGGGTAAGTGACGGCCCCCTCGCTAGTCGACAAACTACTAGGATGACCGAAACACCCCGTCACATCGAGACCTCTTTTTTAGTGCAAGAATAAGGTTAACGGCGTAAGGTGCCACCCTTTTCCATTCGAGGGCGAGGGTAGGCAAAACGTAAAGATGGGTGCGAGCACACGGTAGCGACGACCGCTCCGCACCCCATTCCTTCAGCGGCCGTAAAGGTTACTTTGAATTGGCATTCATTCTGGAGGCACTACTCCAACTTCCTTCGCATATCGGCCCCAAGCGGCCTGGAGGGTTTTCAGTTTGTCCGGCATCGTGTTCGAGAGGTCATTCGCTTCGCCAGGGTCCTCGACCACATCGAAGAGATGCCAAACACCCGTGCCATACGGCTGTGGAACCATGACAGCCTTGAAATCGCCCTGCCGCATCCACTTGCCGCCACCCATTTCGCCGCCGACGAATTCGGATGAACCGTAGATGGCTTCCTTGGTGCCGTCCAGCAGGCCAACCATCGAGCGACCTCGCATCGGCTCGATCCTGCGACCTCGGTAGTTAGCGGGGTGATCCACTCCTGCAAGTTCCAGTAAGGTTGGCATGACGTCACTCACGTAGCAAAAAAAGTCGCTCTGACTACCGCCCTTGATGCCGGGACCGGAAATCAGCAGGGGGGACCGGATACCTCCCTCGCCTACGGTCAGCTTGAATTTGTCCAGCGGACCTGACGACGCGCTGGCAAAACCAATTCCATAGGCGTAGTTCGATCCGGGGTGCCCGATGTTCTCCATACTGCTATCAAATTTATCCAGAAACTCGCTCCCACGAACTCCCGGGTACTCTACCGAGTAAAACGGATTCGCCCCGTTGTCCGAGAGAAAGACGATGACCGTGTTGTCGTATTCGCCAATGTCCTTGAGGTAATCGACGACTCGGCCGTAGTGGTAATCCATGGCTTCAAGCATCCCTGCATAAACTTCCATACCTCGCGATTCTACCTCTCGTTCATCTTTACTAAGCTCGTCCCACGGCCTGGTCATTGGATGTCGGTCGGCCAGCTCTGCGTTCTCTGGCACAACTCCAACCTTCTTCGCAGCCTTCCACCGACGAGCCCTGAGCGTTTCGTATCCGTCGTTGTATTTTCCGCGATACTTCGACAGCCACGGTTCAGGAACCTGGACGGGATCATGAACTGCTTGAAAGGCGAGGTAGGCGAGAAACGGCTTGTCATCGCCGCGATTCTCACGGAGTGAATCGATAAGGAAATCAGCGAAGCTTCTGCTTGAGTAGTGGTCGGCCGGCAGGCTTTCTAAAAGCTTTCCATTTCGGGAGTATTTGGCTGGGTCGTCTCTTGGCAGAATTCCGTTCATGTCAGCCCAATGGCTGGCTCCTCCAACCAACATGGAAAAGCTACGCTCGAACCCACGGTCGTGAGGCAGCATTCCCGGTTCATCACCCAAGTGCCATTTCCCGGCCATGTAGGTGTGGTAGCCGCCGTCGCGTAGAACTTCGGCGAGCGATACAACCCGATCGTTCAAGTGCCCCTCATATCCCGGTTGGCCGACTTGTTCTTTCGTGAGCATTTCTGCCATGGTGCCCAGCCCCGCAACATGATTGTCATTACCCGACAACAACATCGACCTGGTGGGTGAGCAGCTGACAGATACAGTGAACCCAGTAAACTTGATGCCGCTCTTGGCGAGTGTATCGAGGTTCGGCGTGTAGATCTCGCCGCCAAAGCAACCGAGGTCTGTCCAGCCCATATCGTCGGCTACAACCAGCAGGACATTCGGTCTACCGTCGGCAGCCTCAGCATTCGGACAGTAGAGAAACGCCAGCGCCAAGTGGAGTACGACAGCAAAGGAACGGATTAGGTACGTCTGCATGAATATTCCCCAGAACAGCGAGCTGCAGGATTAACAAAGGATGCAGAATTAGCAAAAGTAGTTGAATCCAGACTAGGAGTATATCTCACCGCTATCGCGTTTTCGAGTCGGGTACTAGCCCGAGTCGACGGACAGGAGTGCAGTACGGGGCCTAAAGTTCAAAGCTTGACCAACTCTGAACTCGCGGCGAATGGCATGGCCTTAAAACCACGGATGGTTGGCGCAAATAAGAAAACATATCGCCCTGACGCCGAGCTCTTGCGCGATGCCTATCACAAGACAACGGGAGTAACCCCTCGTCAAATGCTTTTTCTCACATTTCTTACTGGCTACTTCGTGCGCTATGGGTAGGGGTAGTGCGAAGGCTGAGAACGTCTCTCCGTGGCCGTCGCCATCCTTGGGAGAAGTGAGCCGCATGCCATAGTTCTTTTCTTCTACGCGCAACTTGTGCAGGTTGCCGCTCGGAGTAGTAACACCATCCAAAGGGTTTCTATTGTTTTACTGCACGACAAATGGGCCCTGGCTTTTGCGTTAGCTAGGGGAATTCAGGCTTCCTTTGGGCGTCCTCAGCTCATTGGATACGCATAGGTCAATAGGAGTTTGATCCAGGTCTAAGAATTCAGAAATCGGGGCCGTCGTCAAGGAAATGAGAAAGATTCCTAAGCGCTAGCCACGGAGGAGACGCATGCTGTTATACTACTCACCGTTGCAAGCCTGGATTGTCTTCGGGCTCAATCCGTATGGGAACTATTGGTTAAGGAATTGTTCTTATGTCGAACTGTTGTCCGGAAATCATATTGCCCCGGCGAGTTTTAATGGGGCCGGGGCCTAGTGACGTTTCGGATCGCGTGTTGCGGGCGCTCTCGGTAGGGACGATCGGGCATCTCGATCCGCTTTATTTGAAGATTATGGATCAGACCCGGACGATGTTGCAGGAGGTGTTTCAGACGAAGAATAAGCTGACGCTGGCCGTTTCAGGGACAGGCAGCGCGGGGTTGGAGGCGATGGTCTGCAATCTGATTGAGCGCGGGGACGAGATGATCGTTTGCGTGAATGGAGTGTTCGGCGGACGGATGAAGGACGTAGCGGAGCGCTGCGGGGCAACGGTGCACGCGGTGGAGGCGGATTGGGGGCGAATTATTGAAACGGAGGCGGTCGAGACGGCGCTTAAGGCGCATCCGAAGGTGAAGGTGGTTGGCATCGTTCACGCGGAAACGTCGACCGGGGCGTATCAGCCTTTGGAGGAGATATCGAAGCTAGTGCATGAGGCGGGGGCGATGCTGTTGGTGGATGCGGTGACTTCGCTGGGGGGAGCCCCGTTGAAAGTGGATGACTGGGGGATTGATGCGTGTTACAGCGGAACGCAGAAGTGTCTGTCGTGTCCGCCCGGTTTGGCGCCGGTGACATTTTCGCCAGCGGCGGAGGAAATGATCCGCAGTCGTAAGTCGAAGGTTCAGTCATGGTACCTTGACATGAACATGGTGGCCCAGTACTGGGGGTCAGATCGGGTTTATCACCATACGGCGCCGATCAACATGAACTACGCGTTGTACGAGGCGCTGCGGATCGTGTTGGAGGAGGGGCTGGAGGCACGCTTCGCGCGGCACGCGGCCAATCATCAGTTGTTGCGAGAGGGACTGGCCGAATTGGGTATTAGCTACATTCCGGAGCATTCACTGCCGATGCTAAACGCCGTGCACGTGCCTGAGGGTGTGGATGATGCAGGAGTCCGCCAGGCGCTGCTCAGTGACTACAACATTGAGATCGGTGCGGGGCTCGGTCCGTTTAAGGGGAAGGCGTGGCGGGTCGGGTTGATGGGTGAGTCGTCGACGCGAAATCACGTGCTCTTGCTACTTGGAGCGCTGGGTGAGCTGTTGAAATGAGCGTCCTGGAGTGAAGGGTGCCGGATGGATTTGAAAGGGCTCATTGCTGGGTTGCGACGAACGTTTCCGGCGGACCGGTTGCTGCTTGGTGATGCGCAGCTTGCCTCTTTCGAGTCGGATGCGCTAACGGCGTTTTCAGCAAGGCCCGGCGCAGCGGTAATTCCGGAGACGGCCGACGAGGTTGTGGCGACAGTGCGGATGTGTCACGAGCACGGGGTTCCGTTCGTGGCGCGAGGGAGCGGGACGAGTCTGTCGGGCGGATCGCTGCCGATCAAGGATGGATTGGTGATCGCTCTGAATCGGTTGAATCGGATTCTGCGAGTCGACAGGCAGCAGCGTGTGGTCGTGGTGGAGCCGGGGGTGATTAACCTGGCGGTCAGCCGGGCGGTTGAACAGGACGGTCTTTATTATGTGCCCGACCCGTCGAGTCAGCTGGTATGCACCATCGGTGGGAACGTGGCGTTTAATTCGGGCGGGGTCCATTGCCTAAAGTACGGGATGACGGCCAATCACGTGTTGGGGATCAAGGCGGTACTTGCGGATGGCGAGCTGGTTGAGATGGGGTCGGGTTCGCTGGAAGGAGTCGGACCTGACCTGACTGGTTTTTTTGTTGGGTCGGAGGGATTGTTTGGCGTTGCTCTGGAGATCACGCTACGGCTGCTGCCGCGGCCGGAGGTTTATCACACGGTTTTGGCAGGGTATGAGACGTTGGAGCAGGCGGGTGACGCAGTAGGGCAGGTGGTTTCGGCGGGGCTGCTGCCGGGGGCGATGGAGATCATGGATCGGTTGGCGATCGAAGCGGCCGAAGCGGCGGTGGACGCAGGCTATCCGAAAGATGTAGAGGCGGTGCTGATTGTCGAACTGGAAGGGACGGCCGAGCAAGTTGAGCATGAGAAGCAGCGGCTGGCGGAGTTGATGGCGGCGAGCGGGGCGAAGGAGGTTCGGGTAGCGCGGGACGCGGAAGAACGGACGCGTATCTGGACCGGTCGAAAGAGTGCGTTTTCCGCGGTGGGTCGGATCAGTCCCGATTTCATTGTGCAGGATGGCGTGGTGCCGCGGGGGAAACTTGGGTTTGCGTTGAAGCAAATCAAACAGATGTCCCAGAAGCATGGAATTCGTGTGGCAAACGTGTTCCATGCCGGGGATGGGAATCTGCATCCATTGATCTTGTATGACGGTCGGCAGTCCGGGGCACTGGAACGAGCCGAGGCACTAGCAGCGGAGATTATTGCGCTTTGTATTGAGCTGGGGGGATCGATAACGGGAGAGCATGGTGTTGGGATGGAGAAGCGGGACTTTCTGCCGACGATGTTCGGCGAGCGAGAGATTGAGACCATGAAACGGCTCAGACGGGCGATGGATCCGAATGAGATCGCAAACCGCGGGAAGATGTTTCCGGGAGAGGGCGCTCCGGCGCTCAAGATGCACGGGCTTCATCCTCTGGAGAAAAAGGGAATCATTTCGCGAGAGTAAAGCGGGGGTTGATGTTGAGTCATCCTGAAGGTGCTAAGGAACTGGCTGAGGCGGTGCGGTCGTCTGCACGGGTGATTGTGCGTGGCGGGGGGACAAAGTGGGTTGGCAATGGCGACGATGACCGGGCTGTGATTGAAATGGCTGGTGTTTCGGGGGTTGTCGATTATCAGCCGGGGGAGTTCACATTTACAGCGTTGGCAGGGACGCGATTGTCGGAGATTGATCAGGTATTGTCCGAGCATGGTCAATATCTGCCGTTCGATCCGCCATGGGTTGAAGGCGGAGCGACGCTGGGTGGGACGGTGGCGATGGGGATCAGCGGGCCAGGGCGGATGCGGTATGGGGGTGTGCGAGATTTTCTCTTGGGGATTTGCTATGTGGATGCCCAAGGCAAACTGGTCAGCGGTGGTGGGAAGGTAGTGAAAAACGCGGCCGGGTTTGACTTGCCAAAACTTTTCTGCGGGTCACTCGGTCGTTTTGGGATTCTGGCAGAATTGACGTTTAAGGTGTTTCCCAGACCGGTGGAATATTGGACGCTCGATTGTCAAGTGGATGGCCCGGTTGAGGCGGCCAGTTTGATGAATAGACTGGCGGGGAGTCCGTTCGAAGTCGACGCGCTCGACTATTTACCGAGAGACCGGGTGCTGGTGCGTTTGGGTGGCGATGCCGGGGCTTTGGCTGCGCGTGCGGAACGGCTGGTACGGGCGCATTCGGTTTCGTCGGAGGTTGTTGAGCGGGATGCGGAACTCGAAGTTTGGCGGAATGCGCGAGAGTTTGCCTGGGCGGAGGACAAGGGGCTAGTGAAGCTGGCCATCGGGCCGAGGGATCTGGTTCGAGTCGATCAAACATTGGAACGGCTGGGGATGGCGCGGAGGTACAGTGTGGGTGGGAACGTGGTGTGGGTCTGTCTTTCTGACGACGGGGATGTTGAGACGCTGGATGAGGCGCTTCAGGAAATGAAATTGTCGGGGCTGGTGGTGCGTCGCGGGACGGGGAAGCGACTGATTGGTTCAGACCGATCGGGAGCTTTTCGGAAACGGGTTAAGGGGGCGCTCGACCCGAGGGGCCGGTTCGCGGATTTCGCTTAGTGCAAGGTGCACACCCATGTGCCTACGTTTTTCGCTATCGCTGCAGTTTTCTTGAGAAAACGCGGGCACGCATTTTGGTAAGTCAATCTAGATGATGCAGCACACGATTTCATTGGAACAGATTGGCGCAGCGGGCGGCCCGATGGTTCGGGCGGTGGAGACGTGTGTCCATTGCGGGTTCTGTCTGCCGGCGTGTCCGACGTACAACGTGCTGGGACAGGAGATGGATTCGCCGCGTGGGCGGATTTACCTGATGAAGGAGGTGCTGGAGGGTGGCTTGGCACTGGACAAGGCATTGCCCTATCTAGACAAGTGCCTGGGTTGTGTCGGATGTGTGACGGCGTGCCCCAGCGGGGTCGAGTATGGCGAATTGATCAGCCCGTTTCGTGCGCTGGCCGAGGAGAAGCGAAAGCGGGGGTTAGTGGAGCGGCTGGTTCGGTGGATGACAGCGGTGACTCTGCCCCATCCGAGACGGTTTCGGTGGGCGGCGAAGTTGGGTCGCGTTGGAAGGCTTTTCGGACCGTTGGTTCCGCGTCAGATTCGCCCTATGCTGGATTTGTTGCCGAGCCAATTGCCGCGTGCAGTTAGACTTCCGCAACGGACGGAGGCGGTCGGTGAGCGACGGGCTCGAGTTGCGCTGTTGGCGGGATGTGCGCAGCAGGTTTTAGAGCCAGGGATTAACCTGGCGACGATCGAGGTTCTGGCGATTAACGGTGTCGAAGTGGTGGTGCCCCAGCGGCAAGTCTGTTGTGGGGCGCTGGCTTGGCATACGGGCGATGCGCGGCGAGCCCGTCGTTTTGCTCGGCAGAATATCAGAGTGTTTGATGACCAGCGATTCGATGCGGTAGTGACCAACGCGGCAGGGTGCGGTTCGGGGATCCATGAATATCCCTTGATTCTTGAAGGGACGGAAGAAGAGTCGGGAGCGCGTCGGCTGGCGGAACAGACCGTGGACATTTCGGTTCTTCTCGAGAAGTTGGGGGTTGAAGAGCCGATGGGGTTTGATCGAGAGATTCGGGTTGCTTACCACGATGCTTGCCATCTGAATCATGCCCAAAGAGTTTATCGTTCGCCGCGTGTCTTGCTTGGTTCGGTACCAGGTGTGCGACTGCTTGAGGTGCCCGATGGTGAGCTCTGCTGCGGGTCGGCGGGAACGTACAACATCGATCAGCCGGAGATTGCAAGTCAGCTGGGGGAAGAGAAGGCACAGCGGGTCCTTTCCGTTGATCCGGAAGTTGTGGTTACTGGAAACATCGGGTGTATGGTTCAGATTCAAAATCACCTTGCGAAGCTTGGCAGCAACGTGCGTGTGATGCACACGGTGCAACTGCTGGCGGCGGCGTATCGGGCTGAGGATCCGACAAGGTCGGGAAGTGAGAACATGGGAGACCACGCAAAATGTTGAACGAGTAATCGCTGCTGGCGTCAACGCCGATCTCACTGGGTGGGGTTTTTCTGGTAGGATTTCGAGTGTCGGCAAAATGGATGATGCCGAATTGAGGATGGTTTTGGTGATACGAGCTGCATGACCGGTAACGTTGCGGCACCGTTGTCTTCCGTGGCCTTGCTCTAAGAGTTGAGCAATACAATGCTGCGGGGATTGCCTAAGGGGAAAGAGTCACCGCAAGCCCCAATGCTTCGGATACGGTTCCAGAGAGACTGCCAACACGGGCAGCAGTGCACCCATGCGAGCGCCCCGTCATAGTTCCGTAGAATCCGTGCGAGTCTTCGCGGCTTTCTTGATAAATACCTCCCTAGGCTCCACCTAGCATCCGAATCAAGTCGCCGCGCAAAAAAACCCTCCGGACGGCTAGCGCCTGGAGGGTTGTTCGGAACGACTCAAAGTGTTGGCCTTAGACCATGTCCTTAAGCGCCTTGAGCGGTTGGATCTTCACCACGTTGCGGGCCGGCTTGGCTTTGAAGATCACTTCTTCCTGTGTGAAGGGATTGATCCCCGGGCGGGCCTTGGTGGCCGGTTTGCGGACGACTTTGATCTTGGCCAGACCTGGGATCGTGAAGACTCCTGGTCCGCGCTTCTTGATGTTCTTGCCAATCAAAGTCGAGAGATCTTCCATCAGGCCCGCGACTTCTTTCTTGGTAAAACCGCTTGAGTCGGAAAGCGACGAGAGGATTTCGGACTTGGTCATCGGCTTGGTTGCGGAGCTCTTTTTTTTCGCCATCTTGATTCCTTGTTCGTAAGAGGACTGCCAAAGACGGGGCTACTGAACTGCCCCGTAGGACTCAAGTTATGGCTCGTTTTGAGCAAACGTCAAGAGTGGAGGGGCAAAATACCCTGCCAGGGACCTGCGAAATCGCCCTACGACGGGCCGGCAGGGGTGGCTAGAATGCTCCCCTCGCCCAACTGGCAGGCGACCACATCGACCAAATCACCCACCCGCTGGGGTGCCATCGAGACCTCAACCGGAGCGTATCGGCACGAAGTTCCCGAGAAACCGGGGCCCCCGTCGGGCTGGGGGTTCTCGACGAGAACCTGCAATCGACGGCCCAAAAGGCCGGAAAAATAGGCATCTCGCAGCTCCGTCTCCAGCCGGGCCAGCTCCCGGCCTCGCTGCTGTTTGACCAGCTTGGGAATCTGCCCGGGCATCTCCGCAGCCGGTGTGCCGCGGCGGGCACTGAACGGGAAGATGTGAATTTTCGAGAAGCCAACCTGCCGAGCCAGATCGCACGTTTCGGAAAATTCCTGATCGGTCTCGCCGGGGAAGCCGACGATGATATCGGTGGTGATCGCCGGCCGGTCGAGCCGCTCCTGGACCAGGCCGCACCGGTCGACAAACCGCTGACTGCCCCAGCGGCGCCGCATACGTCGTAGCACCGTGTCGCTGCCGCTCTGCATCGAAATGTGCAGATGGGGGCAAACTTTCTCAGCCCGGTCGGCCATCACTTCGATCAACTCCCGTGTCACCTCGGTGGCTTCAATGCTGGAGAGCCGCACGCGAAATTCGCCCGGCAGATCTGTAATCGCTTGCACCAAATGTGAGAGCCGCGTCCATTGCTCTTTGGGACGACGACGATTGAAATCGACTCCGTAGTGGCCCAAATGGATGCCGGTGAGGACCACTTCGCGATAACCACGGTCGACCAAGCGGCGCACCTCGTCGAGGATGTGCGTCATCGGCCTGCTGGTCAGCTGCGGACGGACATGAGGGATGATGCAGAAGCTGCAGCGCAACAGGCAACCGTCTTGCACTTTGACATACGCCCGATGCCGCCGCCCGAAACTGGAGATGCCGGTCGGTACGTCGGTGACGCCAAACCGGCCGAGCAGATCGGGCAGCTCCCGTTTGTCGGTAAGCACCTCGGTTACATTGGGCAGCGCAGCGACTTCCTCGGGCGCTCGCGTCGCGTAGCAACCCATCACGACAATCTTGCTGGCCGGGTTGTCTCGCGCTAGGCGACGGATCACCTGCCGGCTTTTGGAATCGCCCTCCGACGTAACCGTGCAAGTATTCACAATGCACAGGTCGGCCGGTTGCTCACCCTCGGCGTCCAGATAGCCAATCCCGAGCAGCCCCTGGCGGACGAACTCGGTTTCGTATTGGTTGACCTTGCAACCCAAAGTAACGGTTCTTAGTTTCACTCCGCTTGCCATTTTATCCTTCCGCCTCGATCGTACTCCACATCGAACCTTTGCTTAGTTCAGTGTGGTCTTTGCCGTAGGCGTGGATTTGGTCGCGTTTCAACTCGGCATGTTCCTTAGTGGTGGTCAACACAACGGCCCGACCGTCGCTGTCGACTTGCTCGGCGATTTTCTTGCACTGCTCTTTCTGATGTCCAAAAAGTTCGCGAAGCATCTTTTCAACGTACTCGAACGTATGGTCGTCGCTGTCCCAGAGCATCACGTTGTAGCGGGGCTGGCGCTGAGCCTGTCGCTCGGCGGCCCGCTGTTTTCGGGGCACGACGGTCGTCACGCCTTCGCTCTCGTCTTGTTGAAATCCGGTCATGTATCTCTGAGCTTTGTCGGGAAAGTAGCTGCATCGGGTTCAGGTGGTGGAACTGGAGATCCTTGATTATATTGGGGGCCCCTGCCAAGTGGAATCAGTCTTCTGGCGATTGCGCTGCACCAGAAACCCTGCTGGACGCGACTCGCCGGGGCCAATCTTTCGCTTGGCTACCCCCGCCAAATTCCCCGCCAGCACCGACGGCCTTATCCGTGAACCAGATTCTCGACTACGTGCAGAGCCATCGGGAGCAGTTCCAGAACGATCTGTTCGAGCTGCTCCGGATTCCCAGCATCAGCGCCGATTCGCAGTACCAGGGCGAGATTCGCCGCGCCGCCGGCTGGCTCCTCGAGCACCTGCAGCAGATCGGCCTGCAGAGCGAGTTGATCGAGACGCCCGGGCATCCGATAGTCTACGCCGAATCGCCGCCGGTCGCGGGCGCCCCGGTCGCTCTGGTCTATGGCCACTACGACGTCCAGCCGCCCGACCCGCTGGAAGAGTGGATCAGCCCCCCTTTCGAGCCGACCATCCGCGACGGCAACGTCTATGCCCGAGGTGCCACCGACGACAAGGGGCAGATGCTCACCCACGTGAAGAGCATCGAGGCCTGGTTGGCCGCGGCGGGTCCATTGCCTCTGCAGGTCAAACTAATTCTCGAAGGCGAAGAGGAAGTCGGCAGCGAACATCTCGAAGCGTTTCTTGCCGAGAACGCCGAGAAGGTGGCTTGCGACTGTGTTGTGGTGAGCGACACCAGCCAGTTTGCTCCGGACGTGCCGGCGATAACCTACGGCTTGCGGGGGATCGCCTATTACGAAATCACGTTGATCGGCCCGAGTCAGGATCTGCACTCGGGTGTCTTCGGCGGCGGAGTAACCAATCCGGCGATCGCGTTGGCCAAGCTGCTCGCCGCGCTGGTCGACGCCGACGGGCGGATTCAAATCCCGCGCTTCTACGACGACGTCGTGCCGCTAACCGAAACAGAACGCGAGGAGTTTCGTCGCCTGCCGTTCGACGAAGCAGCGTTTCAGCAGCAGTTGGGTGTCGAAGGCCTGACGGGCGAGGCGACCTACAGCACTCTGGAGCGACGCTGGGCTCGGCCTTCCTTCGACGTCAACGGACTGACCAGCGGCTATCAGGGCGAAGGAGCCAAGACGGTGCTGCCCGCTCGTGCCAGTGCCAAGCTCAGCTTCCGCCTGGTTCCCGATCAAGACCCGCATCAGATAACGGTCGGCCTGAAGGAATTGATCGAACCATTGGTGCCGCCCGGCGTCAAGCTGGAGCTGACTGAATACCACGGTGCCCCGGGCGTCGTCATGCCGCTGGAAAGCCCCTATCTGCGGGCCGCGGCTGCGGCCATCGAGACAGGTTTTGGCAGACGACCGGTCTTTATCCGCGAGGGAGGATCGATTCCAATTGTCAACACGTTCGTTGAGCAGCTAGGGGCCGACGTGCTGTTGCTCGGCTGGGGGCTCAACGATGACAATCTCCACAGTCCAAACGAAAAATTTTCATTGACCAATTTCCATCAAGGCATTTGTGCTAGCGCAGCGCTGTGGAAAACGCTCGCCCAGATTGATAAACAATAGCCACTGACATTGTAAATCTCCACCGCTCCAACAATCCCCCGCCTCCCGCCTCGCCCTCCCTCCGACCCGCCTGCCATGCTCGACAAACGCTTCATCTTGGAGAATCCGGAACTCGTTCAGCAGAACTGCGAGATTCGGGGTGTTCAGGCCGACGTCGCCCGGTTCGTGAAGTTGGAAACGGAGTGTCGCCAGCTGCAGCAAGAAACCGAGGAGATCGCTCGGCAAGCGAACGTCGTGAGCAAGTCGATCGGCAAAGCCAAGGACGATGCTGAACGTGAAGAGCGCAAAGCCGAGGGCCGGCGGCTTCGAGAAGAGAAGGAAGCGAAGCAAGCGGACATCGATCGTTTGGCCGCCGAGGCGGGCGCTATCTATCGCAGCCTGCCGAATCTGGCCCATGCCGATTCGCCGGTCGGCCAGGAAGCCGACAGCCGTGAGCTGCGGCGTGGTCAAGCCGAGGTTCGCTCGCTGAGCTTCCCGGTGCTCGACCACGTCGAGTTGGCCGAGCAGCACGATCTGGTCGATTTCGAAGGCGGTGCGCGAATCGCGGGGCACGGGTTTTACTTTCTTAAGAACGAAGCGGCGCTGCTGGAATTGGCGCTGCAGCAATACGCGATGGAGCTGGTCGTCGGCGAAGGATTCGTGCCGATGATCACCCCCGATCTGGCCCGCGGCGAAATCCTGCAAGGCATCGGCTTCATTCCCCGTGGGCCCGAAACGCAGATTTACAGTATCGAGGACCAAGATCTGAACCTAGTAGCCACGTCCGAGATCACCCTGGGCGGGCTGTACGCCGGGCAAGTGATCGACGCCGAGCAGTTGCCCTTAAAACTCTGCGGCATAAGCCACTGCTTCCGCACCGAGGCAGGCGCGGCAGGCCGGGCCTCGCGCGGCCTCTACCGGGTGCATCAGTTCACCAAAGTCGAGATGTTCGCCTTCACACTGCCCGAGCAAAGCGAGCAAATGCACGAGACCCTTTGCGACTTGGAATGCCGCCTCTTCGACGGACTGGGCATTCCCTATCGCGTGGTCGACATCGCCACCGGCGACCTGGGCGGCCCCGCCTATCGCAAGTACGACCTGGAGGCGTGGATGCCGGGCCGCGGCGAGAGTGGCGAATATGGCGAAGTCACCAGCGCCAGCAACTGCACCGACTATCAGGCCCGGCGGCTAAACATCCGCTACAAGGTCAAGGGCGAGAAGGGAACCCAGTTCGTCCACACGCTCAACGGCACCGCAGTAGCCAACAGCCGGGCTCTGATCGCGATTCTGGAAAACTACCAACAAGCCGACGGCTCCATCGTCGTCCCCGAGGCCCTGCAACGCTGGGTCGGCAAAGCACGGATCGGCAGCTCGGAGTAGCGTTCCCAGTCGTCTGCCTCGGTCGTTCAGTTCATCCCTAGCCGGAGGCACAGTTGCCTGCGGGTTTCGGTGAGAAGACAGAGGTCAGAGGTCGGGGGAGATGGAAATTCCGCCTGGTCCTGGACTTTTGCAATACCCATTTGCATTTAGCACTCCGAATTCTGCATTCCAAACTCCGCATGCCCACCGGCTCTAGACCCTAGACTCTGGTCTCTAGACTATTTTGCGCGCCAAGTAGGGGTCCCAGTTTTTCGTGCAGAATTCACCCATTCTGCGCGAGACTCCTTAACATTTACTCTGCGTTCGCAGGCTCGTCCCTGTTGCGGTCCGTGCAAAAAGGCGTGAGTTTACGTTTCCCAATGCGAATTTACGCGCCTTTTTCTGGCCAGCGCAAGGGCCAACGTGTTTCAAGTTATCAAAGAACGGCGCAGTCGCGCGTACGTCGATTATCGATGTGCGGAGCGAAAAAGCGAGCACGTTTCTTGGCCGGGTGCCACTGTCTGGCTTGTCCGAGGCCGTCCGGGAATTGGGGTATTAAACGGCGCAGCGCAGTCTTTGCGAAATGTTGCAAGTCGGGCAGATCGGCCGTAAAATGATGGCACAATT
>Ga0315336_1004290_pt1 | contig 17194 bp, 14 predicted proteins | sample ASW5metaG_FD_204512 | JGI IMG/M metagenome (GOLD analysis project Ga0315336, IMG submission 204512) | Ammonia-oxidizing marine archaeal communities from Monterey Bay, California, United States - ASW #5 | ecosystem: Environmental > Aquatic > Marine > Intertidal zone | place: USA: California... | reverse complement strand
TTACGTCCGGCCATGGTGGGTGTAGCAAAGGGTGGTCCCAAGCGGGAAGAAATACGGGCCCCCATCGCCAAAGAGGATCACGCTTCCGCAACTGATGCCACTGCACACGACCGGGAGGACGATGTAAAACCCACGCCCAACGGGGAGGAATCCGGAACCGATGAGACACCGGACGATGCGGACGGACATGTCGATACCAAGGTATGAGAGTCCGCTGGAGAGTGTGCGGCCGGGGACCGCAAACACGTGTCCGGCCCCTGAAACCTGATGGGGCTTTGAAGTTGCCCCACTTTTTTGGCAAAACATAGCCGTTTGACGGTTGCAGGGCGCTTCGCGCCTCCCCATATAGCGTTCATATTTTACGCCCCAGGCCGGTAATGGCCGTGCGGTGGGGGTGTTAGGGGTATCACGGGTGCCGTCCAGGGCCCGGGGGATCCGCTGGAGAAAGGAAGAAATGAACATGAGTAAAGTCATTGGTATAGACCTTGGCACCACAAACTCTTGTGTTGCGGTCATGGAGGGCGCCGACGCCAAGGTGATCGAGAATTCAGAGGGCGCGCGCACCACTCCGTCTATGGTGGCCTTCACGGAAGGCGGCGAACGCTTGGTTGGCCAGGCGGCGAAGCGCCAGGCGGTTACCAACCCCGAAAACACGCTATTTGCCATCAAGCGCTTGATCGGCCGACCTTTCGACGATCCCACCACCGAAAAAGACCGGACCATGGTACCCTATGAGATCGTCAAGGCTGACAATGGCGACGCCTGGGTCGAATGCCGGGGCGAAACATATAACCCCAGCCAGATCTCCGCCTTCATTCTCCAGAAGATGAAGGAAACCGCGGAATCCTACCTTGGCGAAACCGTCGAAGAAGCAGTCATCACTGTGCCAGCCTATTTCAACGATTCCCAGCGCCAGGCGACCAAGGACGCGGGTAAGATTGCCGGCCTCGACGTTTTGCGCATTATCAACGAACCTACGGCGGCGGCACTGGCCTATGGCCTGGACAAGGAAGCGTCCGGCATCATCGCCGTCTATGACCTGGGCGGCGGCACCTTCGATGTTTCCGTGCTCGAAATCGGCGAAGGCCTTTTCGAGGTTAAATCGACCAATGGTGATACCTTCCTTGGTGGCGAGGATTTTGACGCCAAAATTATCGATTACCTGGCCGATGAATTTAAAAAAGAGCAGACCATAGACCTGCGCGACGACAAGCTCGCCCTGCAACGGCTCAAGGAAGCAGCGGAAAAGGCGAAGATCGAACTGTCGTCATCTATGGAAACCGAGATTAACCTGCCCTTCATCACCGCCGATGCGTCGGGGCCCAAGCATCTCAACATCAAACTTAGCCGGGCCAAGCTGGAATCCCTGGTCGATGAACTTGTAGAACGTACAGTGGGACCCTGCAATGCGGCGCTTAAGGATGCCGGTTTGAAGGCTTCGGAGATCAGTGAGGTGATCCTGGTCGGCGGAATGACCCGCATGCCCAAGATTATCGAAACTGTGAAAAACTTCTTTGGCCGCGAGCCCCATAAGGGAGTCAACCCCGATGAGGTGGTTGCTATCGGCGCCTCTATCCAAGCCGGCGTGCTGCAAGGCGACGTCAAGGATGTACTTCTGCTCGACGTGACGCCGTTGAGCCTTGGCATCGAGACCCTGGGAGGCGTATACACGCGGTTGATCGATCGCAACACCACGATCCCTACCAAGAAAAGCCAGGTCTTTTCCACTGCCGAAGATAACCAGACTGCGGTCACCATCCGGGTCTTCCAAGGTGAACGTGAAATGGCCGCCGATAATAAACTCTTGGGTCAGTTTGATCTTGTCGGGCTGCCACCAGCGCCGCGCGGCATGCCCCAGGTAGAGGTCGGTTTCGATATCGACGCCAATGGCATCGTCAATGTTTCGGCCAAGGACAAAGCCACCGGCAAGGAGCAGCAAATTCGTATTCAGGCCTCGGGCGGATTGGCCGACGAAGAGATCGAGACCATGGTTAAGGACGCAGAAGTCCATGCCGAGGAAGACAAAAAGCACCGAGAGGCTGTGGAAAATCGCAACCAGGCGGAATCGCTCATCCACAGTACGGAAAAGTCGCTCGCCGAACACGGCGATAAAATCTCCGAGGAGGAGAAGAAGGCCATAGAAGAGTCGGTTCAGGACCTTAAAACTGCTCTCGAGGGTGAAGATCAAGCCGATGTCCAGGTCAAGACCGAGGCTCTCGGCCAGGCCTCCATGAAGCTTGGTGAGGCCATGTATAAGGCGGGGCAGGAAGCCGAAGCGGCCCGGGCCGACGATGACGTCTCGGCCTCCTCATCCGGAGACAGCGGTGCCGGCGGCGAAGACAATGTGGTCGATGCCGATTTCCAGGAGGTAGACGGAGATACGTCAGCAACCGAAACCAAAGAAGAAGACGCGGATAATAATAAGTCTGCCTAACGGCGGTCGACCGTGAAGCCCCTCGCTGCCGCCGGCCTTCCCGGGCCGGCTTAGATAAGCGCGCAGATCGGGAAAGCCCATGGACAAGCAGGATTACTACGAAACCCTTGATGTGAGCCGGTCCGCTGAGGCCGGCGATATAAAATCGGCCTACCGCAAGCTCGCCATGAAGTATCACCCTGACCGCAACGCCGGCGACAAGGGTGCGGAGCAGAAGTTTAAGGAAGTCAGCGAAGCCTACGAAGTCTTGAGCGACGGTGAAAAACGCGCGGCTTATGACCGATTCGGCCACGCTGCCTTCGATGGCAATGGTGGCGGGCCAGCGGGCGGCGGCGATTCCGGCTTTAATTTCGGTGGAGGGTTCGCGGATATCTTCGACGAAATGTTCGGCGACTTTGCCGGCGCGCGCAACCGCGGCACATCTCAGCAGGATACACGCGGTTCCGATCTTCGTTACAACATGGAAATCGGCCTGGAAGAGGCTTTTTCCGGAAAGCAGGCGACCATCCGCGTGCCTTCTGCAGCGACCTGTGATTCATGTGCCGGCAGCGGTGCCGCCAAGGGCTCAAGTCCGGTTACTTGTCCGACCTGTCAGGGCCGCGGCAGGGTCCGTGCTCAGCAAGGGTTTTTCACTATCGAGCGAACTTGTGCGGCTTGCCAAGGCCAAGGCCAGGTAATTGAAAATCCCTGTGCCGCCTGTCGCGGTATCGGCCGGGTGCAGAAGGAGAAGACGCTGTCGGTCACCATCCCGGCCGGGGTCGAGGACGGCACCCGCATCCGTCTTTCGGGAGAGGGCGAGGCCGGCCTACGTGGCGCGCCAGCGGGAGACCTCTATATATTCCTTTCCATCGCCGCCCATCTCTATTTTCAGCGCGACGGCGCCAATATCTACTTGCAGGTGCCGATTCCCATGACCAAGGCATCCCTGGGCGGTTCCATAGAGGTTCCAACGGTCGATGGTGGCCGGGCCCGGGTGAAAATTCCGGAGGGGGCTCAATCGGGTCACCAGTTCCGCCTGCGCGGCAAGGGTATGTCGGTAATGCGTTCTCCCAGCCGCGGCGATATGTATATCCGCGCTACAGTGGAAACGCCGCTGAAGCTCTCCAAACGCCAGAAAGAGCTGTTGAAGGAATTCGAGAATGAAAGCTCCCCTGGCAAGACCAGCCCCGAATCAGAGGGATTCCACTCCAAGGTCAGGGACGCCTGTGACGGCCTTACCGGAAGCAAAAGCGACTAAACCAGTCGCGAAGGGTATTGTCGGAGTGGTGAAATATCTCCCCCAATTCGGCCCCCTGTGGTTAAATCTTTGACCGGAAACGATTCCCCGAGATTGATAAGTAAGTGCCGGGGCAATGAGTAAGGGAATGACATGGCGGATCTCGGTATAGGAATCGTTGGCGCGGCGGGCCGTATGGGGATGGCATTGGCCCGCGCGGTCAGCGAGGCCGAGGGCTGTCGCATCGTTGCGGCGACGGAAAGGTCTGGACATGCATCGCTCGGCGCCGATATCGGCAGCCTCGCCGGGCTGGACGCCTTGGGTGTCGCCGTTACCGATGCCACCTCTTCCTTGTTCGCCGCTGTCGATGCCGTGCTCGATTTCACCGCGCCCCAGGCGACTGCTGCCCACGGGGTCTTCGCATCCGAAAATGGGACCATCCTGGTGACCGGGACCACCGGGTTGGAGCAGAATCAACAGGCAGCCATTGAGACGGCGGCCCGTTCGGTCGCCGTTGTCCAGGCGCCTAATTTCTCGGTTGGTGTGAACGTGGCGCTTGCCCTGGTTGAACAGACCGCGCGCCTGTTGGATGAAGATTACGATATCGAAGTTGTCGAAATGCACCACCGTCACAAGGTGGATGCGCCCTCGGGCACCGCGTTGGGTCTGGGGCATGCCGCGGCCAAGGGACGCGGGGTCTCGCTCGATACCGTTGCCGAACGCGGGCGCGATGGCATTACCGGCGCCCGCGAACGTGGCACCATAGGTTTTGCCAGTCTTCGCGGAGGCGACATCGTGGGTGAACACAATGTGGTGTTTGCGGGCCCGGCCGAGCGTGTCGAGATCACCCATAGGGCCGGGGGGCGTGAGATCTTCGCTCGAGGCGCCGTGCGCGCTGCCCTGTGGGCAGCGGACAAGCCCGCAGGACTCTATTCCATGGCCGACGTTCTGGGTTTCAACGGCTGAACGGTCTTTCTTTCGGCGAGCTAGCGCGGGAAGGCGGGTTCCTGACCAGGACAATGCCACTCAGAATCAAGACCATGGCCACCAGTTCACGCGGTCCCACTGATTCTCCCAAGAGCGTGATGCTCAGCCCGACACCAAAGATCGGAAGCAGGTAATTGATTGTGCTGGCAAATGTTGGTCCGGCGGAAGCCAGAAGCCGGAAATAGATGATAGAGGCAAAGCCGGTGGCGACGATGCCGAGCACTGCGACGGCGGCCAAGGCGCCAACGCCGGGAGAAAGCTGCCAGGGCGTTTCTAAGATCAGTGCGACAGGAACCATCACGGCGGTGCTCGCCGCCATGGAGCCGGTGGCGAGAGGCACCAACGGTAGGCGCAAAGTTAGGCGGCGCGCGTAGACGGCGGTGGCAGCGTAACTGGCGGCGGCGCCAACCAGCGCTAATTCATGGAGCGCAGCGTCACCCAATTGTGTCAAGACCGCCGGTCCTATCAGCACCACTAAGCCGCCGGTACCGGTGGCGATACCGGCAAGACGCCGGTGATTGGTGATCCGCTCCACCCCGAAGCCATGGGCGAGGATCACAGTGAATACTGGCATTATCCCGATCAGGATGGAAGCTAGGGCCGCCGTAATCTCGATCTCACCCCAGGATACCAGGGAGAAAGGGATGCCGTTGCCGAACATTCCGATCACCAGGAAATGTACCCATCGCATTTGCCCGCCGTCTCCCCACGGCGGAGCCATTTCTTGACCGCGCAATCGCATCAGGACATAGAGGATGATGAAGGCGACCAGCACCCGGGCCGCTGCCATGGTCACGGGAGGGACCTCAAGGATTGCTATCTTGATAAGCAGGAACGATGAGGCCCATATCAGCGACAGGATAACGACCAACGTGTAATCACAAAACGCCTTGGCTGTCATGAGATCAGATTGCGGGTATCGTGGATCATGCTTCTTGATAGGTCGCAGTCGTGAGCCTGTCAAAACATTGCAACATTGACGTGCGAACCTGAACGCGCAACCCTATTAGTGCGGACATGGCCCCGTCGTGTGGCTCAAATCCGCCCTACAGTGCACTATGGTTCGGGCGCATGAAAAAATCCGATATTGATGAATTCTTTCGTCGTTTAGCTGCCCTGGCGCCTGCCCCAAAAAGCGATCTCGTCTATCGCAACATCTATACCCTGGTAGTGGCGGTTGTGTTGTCCGCCCAGGCCACCGATGCTGGCGTCAACAAGGCGACCAAGGCACTGTTTGCTAGGGTGCGAACACCCGAAGCCATGGTGAGGCTCGGCCTTGATGGGCTCAAGGGCTATATTAAATCCATTGGACTCTACAATAACAAAGCCAAAAACATCATCGCCCTATCGGAAAAATTAATACGCGACCACGGCGCCAGGGTACCCCAAGACCGCGCCGCCCTTGAGGCCCTGCCCGGTGTCGGGCGCAAAACCGCCAATGTGGTACTTAACGTTGCTTTCGGCGAGCCCACCATGGCTGTCGACACCCATGTCTTCAGGGTTTCCAACCGCACTGGGCTGGGGCCCGGCAAGACGCCCCTGGCGGTGGAGCAAAATCTTGTGAAAGTGATCCCCGCTAAATGGATGGACCATGCCCATCATTGGCTAATCCTCCACGGCCGTTACACCTGTGTCGCGCGTAAGCCCAAGTGCATCGAATGCGTGGTCAATGACCTTTGCGCATTCAGGGGGAAAACCACCGTCTAGGCTCCCGAGATAACTAGTTCGCTTTAGGTCCGCCAGTGCAGAGTGGTCTCGGGCACTGGGTTTTTAAAGGGCCGTCCCTCGGCGCGCGCGCGAGCAAACTCCCGTTTGAGGCGTAGATACCATTTCGCCGGCATGTCGGCATCGTCGATGAGGCGCATGGGCAGTTTTTGGGCCAGCCCGATCTGCTGCTTGGTGACGATTTCCCGGTCTTGGCCTAGGAAGCGTTTTGAGTAACGCTTGAGCAGTGGCGTAATCGGGGTCAGCCAGGATACGTTCCAATACGAAATTTGGCTAACCTCGGTGGTGTGGGGATTGATCGGGGTGACCGTGGTCAGGTTCACCACACGGTTTCGTCCGGCCGTGATTTCTTCTACCCGCACGCCGGGCAGTCGGAAGGAGGTTTCGGATTCCACTGCACGACCGAGCAGCCGGTAGCCCCGAGAATTGGTTGATGGCCGATGGCGGCACATTGTGAAGCCGAGCTCCGACGGAGCAAAGGCCTTGGCTTTCACATAAGCGGATTTCCTTGGCCGCCACCACCACGAAGCGTGGACATAAGGGCCGTGGGCAGGGTCCATCAGCCCCATCACCGCGTGGTCGAGGGCGCAGGGAAAAATTTGACGGTCGAAGATGCGGATCGGTCCGAGATCGCCAGGTGGCAGGGGTGGAATATCCATGTCTGGCGTGAATGGGCCCTTTCCCACATCCATCCATACCCAGACATTGCCCTGGGCCTCACGGCACGGGTAAGCAGTGACATTGACTCGCGAAAGATCAAATTCCTGGTTTTCTGCCAGCGATGGAATTGCCGTTAAACGGCCGTCGCTGGCAAACCGCCAGCCGTGATAGCAGCATTCCAGCTCCGATCCATCGAATCGTCCGTAATGAAGTGGAATGCCGCGGTGGGGACAGATATCGGAAAGGCAGAACGGCGTGTCCTCCTTGTCCCGTGCGAAAACGAGCGCACGTCCAAGGATGGTTTTGGCCAGAAGCGTGCCCGTGCCCAATTCGCTGGACGGGAAGGCGTAATACCAAAGACCGGTCAGTGCGTAGTCAGTATTACCCACCGACTCGGCGGCCGGAGCGGAGCTCTGGTGGTCTTGTGTGCCAGTGTCCGCCATGTCAGATGCGTCCCTTCATCCTTTCCCCTTAGTCTCGGGTATGAGGCCCGAAAAGCAGTTCTCGACGGCGCTGCCTTCCATGGGACCAGCTCCAGTCCCAGCCGGCCGGAATTCAAGATGGGCCACCCGGTAGATTGGTCCGTCGGCATAAAGGAAGACGTCGAGGATACAGCTTGCCCCCCGGTACTGCCAGAGTGCCGCGGGGTCGTCAATGCGCTTGAACCCCGGTGCGCCCATAAGCTGCGCCAAGGCCTTGTCCGCGAGACCCATGAGAGCATCTGGTGTGATTCGGCGGCGTTGGAGCGAACTGGGGGGCAAATCGGGCGATGCGGATAACGCACCCTGTTGCGGCTGGTTAGGCCCCGCCTTGTCCTTTGGTGTCATGGTCTTGGCGGATTCCGGAGTTTTTTGGATATTGGGTGCGGCCTGTTCTATTGCCTCGGGGGTCTTTTCCGTCGGTATTGCAGCGCAAGAAGCACTGACAAGCGCTGTTGCCAAAGCCGTCCAATGAATTGGTCTCGTCAAGGAGAGAGACCGTTCAGGAACCGCTGCCGTCGACCGGCCCTCCAGTCTTGGGAATTTCGGGTCCGCTTGAATTATCTGAGGTCTCCTGGGGCCGCGCCTGGACATCGCCTGAAATGATGCCGCCGGGTTCAATTTCGATCTGGCTGTATTCGATGGAGCCGATGATCTGTGCCGTCGCCCTCACCCTGAGTCGTTTGGAGGATATCAATCGGCCTTCAAAACGGCCCGATATTTCGGCTTCTTCGATCTCGGCAGATCCCTTGAAAATTCCCGTCTGCGAAATATCTAACAGGCGGCAACATTCCAAGTTGGCTTCAACCGAACCCTCGACCACAAGTTTATCGCAGGCAGCGATCTGGCCATTGAGTGATATTTCGCGTCCCACCACAAGAGTTTTGCCTTCGACTCCGTACGTACGCACCTCGCTGCGTGGCGGGGTCATGCCTGGAATATCGCCAATGCGGCTAGTAGACGGAGTGCGGGGTTTGGCTGGCAAGGGTTTGCGTAAATTTAGAGACGGCGTGCCGTCCCGTTGGGGTAGGGGTTTGGTCTCTGGCTGACTGTTAGCTGCGGTGGCCCCACCTTTGTCAACATTACTTTTGTCGCGACCGAACATGGCTATAGCTCTCCATGAGATGACAGGATTTAACCAAGGATACTCTTTGGCTCATGCCTAAACAACAAAAGCGGCGCTTCTTTGTTCAGCCCCGGGGGACATGTATACTTCGTGCTATTCCAGGTGAAACATCGAGGAAAGGCGGTAATGGCCGAGATAAGAGAGCGTACCCTGGTCCAGGACCGGAAATTCGATGTGATTGGCATTGGCAATGCTATCGTGGATGTGATTACGCATTCCGACGATGCGTTTCTTATGGAGAACAGCCTCAGCAAGGGGACTATGACCCTGATCGATGCAGCCCAGGCGGAAGGCCTCTACGGCCTGATGGGCACCAGCATCGAATCCTCGGGCGGCTCCGCCGCCAATACAGTTGTCGGCCTCGCCGCCCTTGGTGGACGCGGTGCGTTTGTCGGTAAGGTACGGAACGATCGGCTAGGCGGCATTTACCGTTACGATATCACCGCTATGGGCGTGGCCTTCGATACCCCGGCGGCAATGGAGGGCCCGCCCACTGCGCGCTGCCTGATATTTGTGACTCCCGATGCCCAGCGCACCATGCAGACCTTTCTTGGCGTTTCGGCGAAGCTCAGCCCCGACGATATCGATATGGATACCATCGCAGACGCCAGTGTGACCTACCTCGAGGGCTATCTTTGGGACCCGCAGCCGGCCAAGGCGGCTTTTCAGAGAGCGGCACGGATAGCCCATGATGCCGGCAACATGGTGGCGCTCAGCTTGTCGGATCCGTTCTGTGTCGATCGCCACCGGGTAGATTTCCTGGAACTGGTAGAAGGCCATGTGGATATATTGTTTGCCAACGAGGCAGAGATCATGTCGCTCTACCAGGTGGATGCATTCGATGCAGCCCTGCGGTTTGTCCGCCGCCATTGCCAGGTGGCGGCGCTGACCCGTTCGGAAAAAGGCGCGGTCATAATTTCCGGAGACGAAGTCCATGTCATCGGTGCCGAGCCAGCATCGAAGGTGGTGGACACCACCGGGGCAGGCGACCTGTTTGCCGCAGGGTTCCTCTATGGCATGACCCAAGGGCGTGATCTAAACGACAGCGGCCGGATCGGCGCTATCTGCGCAGCCGAGGTGATCGGTCATTACGGCGCTCGGCCCGAGGCTGCCCCGGCCGATATGGCCAAGATGGTTGCGCCGGTGTTGGGATGAAGGCACCAATCCGTCGGCGGGGTTTCATAAGTCCGGTTACAAGTCCGCAATGACTAACCGCTGGGTCGAGGCAGCTGCGGTTTACCGCGACCGCCGAATGGCCCTGATTCTGGTGTTGGGATTCTCGAGCGGCTTGCCGCTTGCGCTCAGCTTCGGGACTCTATCAGCATGGCTCACCAGGGATGGCGTCGACCTTACCTCCATCGGGCTCTTCGCATTGGTTGGTCTCCCCTATACCCTCAAATTTGTATGGTCGCCCCTGGTCGATGGGATCTCGATCCCCTGGCTGACGCGGCGGCTCGGGCGGCGGCGCGGCTGGATGGTGACGTCACAAATCTTGCTGTGCGTGGCTATAATCGCGCTCGGCGGCAGCGATCCCAAGACGGCACTGGGCCTGACCGCAGCCCTAGCCTTTACGGTTGCTTTTTTGTCGGCGACCCAGGATATCGTCATCGATGCCTTTCGGGTGGAGATCCTCGCCGAGCGGGAACAGGGCGCCGGTGCTGCCGCCGTACAGGTCGGCTATCGCTTCGGCATGCTGGCTTCGGGGGCTGGCGCCTTAGTGATAGCCGATGCTTTTGGTTGGGCCACAGCTTACCTGGTCATGGGTATCAGCATGGGGGTCGGGCTGGTCGCTGTGTTGTTGGCCCGGGAGCCGGTGCCGCGTGGGGAGCAGGAAAGTGTCTCCGTGCGGCGCGGCGCGGTGCCTTTTGCGGCCTGGATGAAGAACCATGTGATCGACCCTTTCGCTGATTTTCTCGCCCGCCCCGGTTGGGTCTCTGTATTGGTCTTCATAGTCCTTTACAAGCTGGGTGACGCAGTCGTCGGTGTGATGTCCAACCCGTTCTATGTGCAAATCGGGTTTTCGCTGACTGAGATCGGCGCGATCACCAAGGTGTTCGGACTTGTTGCGACTCTAGTGGGGGCCGTTATCGGAGGGGTAATAGTTGCCCGCATCGGCATTCTGTCTGCTCTTCTTTGGTGCGGGTTGTTGCAGATGCTGTCCAACCTGATGTTCGCTATCCAAGCCTTGGCCGGCGCTGATCTTACCTTCTTGGCCCTTACGATTGGGATCGAGAATCTATCGGGCGGCATGGGCACGGTGGCGTTTGTCGCCTATCTATCAAGGCTCTGCAGTTTTGAATTCACTGCCACCCAATACGCGCTTTTCTCTTCTCTTGCCGCGGTGGGGAGAACCGTCCTGTCAGCGGGCGGCGGCTGGCTCGCGGCCGAACTCGACTGGTTCTGGTTTTTCGTTGCCTCCACCGCCTGTGCGCTACCGGGCCTCTTGGTGCTATCGTGGATAATGCGCGGCCAGATCGGATTCGGTGGCGAGGAGAAAGAAAATTCTGATCAGACCGCCCAAGGAATCCAGGGATCATAAATATCAGGTTAGCCAAGTACCGGAGACCATATGGTCACGGTATAGTGCAAAATTCTCCAACGCATAAAAACTGTTGGTCATGAACAGGCTGTATTCCCAGTTCAGCTATGACGATCCCACAACGGCGAAAGTGTGATCGAGTGCTCGGGCCCTGATGAGTTTTTCCTGATCAGTGGCGAAACGGATTCCATCTACCATGAGAAAGTTTTCGCCGATGCTATTTATCGGCTTGCGGGCGTGACCGTGGTGGAAGCAGAAATGATTCGCCCCATCCCGGCGGCAATTTCTGACGTCGGTCCCGAGAATGTTACTGAGGAAGTGAGAAAGCTTCTCGGCTCAGCTGAACACGCCCTTCAGGAAAAAGAAAAAAAACGCCGCCAGTGCGCCGCCCGCGGGTAAAGTTACCACCCAAGAGATGAAAATTCTCCCGACTACTCGGAGATCGAGTGCCGCGAAACCATGAGCCAGGCCAACGCCCATGACCGCGCCCACGGCGATATGGGTCGTCGATACCGGCAGGGCGAACCGGGATGCCAAAACCACCGTCGCCGCTGCCGCCATGGTGGCGCAGAATCCGCTGGTAGGCGTGAGTTGGGTGATCTTTTTGCCGATGGTCTGCATCACACGATAGCCGTAAGTCACCAACCCGACCAGGATTCCGCTGGCACCTAGCAACAACACCCATAACGGCACTGGAGATTTTTGTGCTATGTCGCCACCTGAACGGACCAGCGCCAAAACCGCAGCCAGCGGCCCTATGCCGTTGGCAACATCATTGGAACCGTGGGCGAAGGCCATGGCACAGGCGGTCAGGACCATTAGGGGCACAAAAACTTTTTCGACACTGGCAAAATGGGATCGCTGTCCAGCCATCTCATCGTGACGCACCCGTCTTATGAAATAACGCGCTATGAGGGCAACGGCCAACCCGATTCCTACCGCCAGTAGAAAGCTTGTAGTTATACTTAGGTTTAGGTGCAGATGCTTCAGCCCCTTAAACAGGGTCACCAACGCCATGATGAAACCAACCAAGAAAGCATACCCCGGGGCCCACCGCACGGCGCTTTCGAAGGGCTTGTCCGAATTCAAAATCAACCGTCGGATACTTAACATCAAGCCAAAGGCGGCAACCCCGCCAAGAGCCGGGGAAATTACCCAACTGGCGACTATCAGACTGATCTTGTTCCAGTTGACGGCATCCATACCGATCCCGACGATGGCGAAGCCGACCAGGGCACCCACGATGGAATGGGTGGTCGATACCGGCCATCCCCTGTACGACGCTAGCGCCAACCAAACAGCCGCTGCCAGCAATGCTGCCAGCATTCCAAAAACAAGGGTTTCCGGATTGCTAGCAATGGAGCTTGGATCGATGATGCCTTTGCGGATTGTCTTGGTGACATAACCGCCAGCAAGTAAGGCACCCAGGAATTCAAATATCGCCGCAATGATGATTGCCGTCCGCACCGTGATGGCGCCTGACCCGACCGAGGTGCCTAGGGCGTTAGCTACGTCGTTGGCACCGATCCCCCATGTCATGAATAAGCCAAAAATCACGGCCATGGCGACCAGGGTGGTGCCGTGCTCAGCGATAATATTCATGGTATCCGGTTCCCCTCACCGGGGTGTGAAAGTGCTAATGCGCCACCAAAAGACGAAGTCGGTTTCCAACCTTTTCGGAGTAATTGGCGAGATCGCCAATCCAATGGATCAAGTGGTGCAAGACCATTAGGGATACGGGGTCGATTTCGTCCTCGTGGGTAAAAAGTTCGCGTAGGGCCTCCATGCCCTTCCGGTCGGTATCGGTCTCGATGCGGTTGAGTTCGCCGATCATCACTATAACGATTTCTGATTCGGGTCCGCCAAATCCAGTTTCTACCAATTCGTCCAAATGCTCCATGATTGCGGCCATCTGATTGCACGCATCCAGGCAGCGCTTGGTCAGGTTCATCAAGGGCTCGTGCATCGAGTCCAGTACCTTTGGGCAGCGCACCATGAGCATGCCGGCGATATCCTGAGCGGTATCGGCAATCGAATCTTGCAGGTCGAGAATCTCGAGCAGGTCGCGCCGGTCCACCGGCATGAATATTGTCTTTGGAAGATGTGACCGGAGTTCGTTCTTTATTTCGTCCGCGGTGTTTTCCAGGACGAAGATTTTGTCCCGGATCTCTTGCATTTTTACCTTGTCGTCGTCGCACAAGGCCTCGAACAATTCTGGGACGTTGGAGGCGCACTGCACGACTACGCGCATGTGTTCCTGCAACGGTTTGAACGGGGAAGTACCAAATAAATTCAAAATTGTATTGGATATCGGCATCCGACAACTCCCTGACATATTTCCCGGCGGGGGCTTCTTGGTTTGAACCGCGGGGACTTTTTATAAGCAGAGACTTATTTACATTTTCTGTAAAGATGACATACGCAAGACACCGGATAAACTGCATTTTTGGTGGCGCCAGAAAAATTATTTTTAAATGGCGCGTCCCTACTAACATAGTAAAAATTTGCGTGCAAATTTTAACTTAAACTTCGATGGCAGATCGAAATATTACTCTTCATCGTGCAGTTATTTTCGAGCAATTTTATATCCGTTTCACGCCATGTAAATGCCCGTTGCCTGATCTCGGTCTCGAGGCTGCCTCTGCAGGCGGCACCCTCCCTCCATAGGCAGGCTCAGCTCTGATGCAGGGTTTCGTGGGCGGCCAGTGCCGCCATGGTGACAATCTCCGATACCGTCGCGCCCATGGGCACGATCTGGGCCGGCTTCTCCAAGCCGAGCAGTAACGGTCCTATTACCGTGCCACCGCCCAGTTCCTGCATCAACTTGGACGAGATGTTGGCAGGATCCAGCGCTGGCATGATCAGCACATTGGCTGGCCCTGATAGGCGGCAAAAAGGGTAATGTTTGCCCATGAGCTCGGTGTTTAGCGCCACGTCCGCCGCCATCTCCCCGTCATACTCGAAGTCCACACTACGGCTGTCGAGTAAGTCCACCGCTTCGCGGATGCGCTTGCCTTTTTCGCGTAGGGGATCGCCAAAGGTAGAAAACGACAACAACGCGACCCGGGGTGTATGACCCATTTGGCGGGCCTTGGCCGCTGCCTGGGTAGCAATGTCGGCGAGTTCTTCGGGAACAGGAACTTCGTGGACCGTGGTATCAGCGATAAATACCGTCCGGCCGCGGGCCACTAACATGGTCAGCCCGAACGGTATTTCGCCCTCACGTGGTTTGATAACCCGACGGATATCGTTGAGACAGCCGAAGGATGACCGCGTCAGCCCGGTCACCATGGCGTCGGCGTCGCCATGGGTCACCATGCAGGCAGCGAAGGTATTGCGGTCCTGGTTCACCAGGCGCTGGCAATCACGATAAAGCGCGCCGCGCCGCTGCATGCGGCCATAAAGGTAGTCGGTATACTCGGCATTGCGTGACGATAGGCCGGCATTGGTGATTTCGAAATCGTCGGGGTTGGCTATACCAACCCGTTCCATGGTTTCGATTATGCGGTCCTTGACGCCAACCAGAACCGGCGTCCCGTAGCCGGCTTTCTTGAAGGCAGTTGCGCTACGAACGGCTTTTTCCTCCTCTCCCTCGGCGAATACGACGCGACGCGGGTTGGAACGCACGTCCCGGGAGATAAGATGAAGGGCATCGGCGGTGGGATCGAGCCGGCCCGACAGTTTGGCGATGTATTCCGCGGGGTCATCGATTTGCAGGGCGGCCACGCCGGTCTCCATGGCTGCCGTGGCGACTGCGGGCGGCACCGCTGAGATCAGCCGAGGATCGAAGGGCACAGGAATGATATAATCGGGTCCATAACGCAAACGTGCCCCCCGATAGGCGGTGGAAACCTCGTCTGGAACGTCTTCGCGGGCTAACAGGGCGAGCGCTTCAGCTGCCGCCGCCTTCATTTCGTCATTGATGGATCGCGCCCTAACATCCAGTGCGCCCCTGAATATATAGGGAAAGCCCAACACGTTGTTGACCTGATTGGGATAGTCAGATCGGCCTGTGGCAATAATGACATCGGAACGGGCCTCCCGGGCATCCTCGGGAGTGATTTCCGGAGCGGGGTTGGCCATGGCGAAGACGATGGGTTTCTTGGCCATGGATTTGATCATGGACTGGTCTACCGCGCCCTTCACGGAAAGGCCAAAGAAGACGTCGGCACCCTTCATGGCTTCGGCCAGGGTGCGCGCCTTGGTCTTGACCGCGTGGGCCGACTTCCACTGGTTTATGTGTTCTTCGCGGCCTTGATAGATGACACCCACAGTATCGCACATGGTAACGTTGTCGTGGCCGACGCCCATCTGTTTGGCGAGTTCGACGCAGGCGATGGCACCGGCACCTGCGCCGTTGACCACCATTTTGATGTCTTTGATGTTCCGCCCGGTGATGTCCAATGCATTGAGCAGTCCGGCGGCGGCAATGATGGCGGTGCCGTGCTGATCGTCATGGAATATCGGAATGTCCATCAATTCCCGGAGGCGCTGTTCAATGATGAAGCATTCTGGCGCCTTAATATCTTCCAGGTTGATGCCAGCGAAGCTGGGCCCAAGATGACGAACGCAGTCTACAAATTCATCGACATCCTCGGTTCCGACCTCGAGGTTGATGGCATCGATATCGGCGAAACGCTTGAACAGGACTGACTTGCCTTCCATCACCGGTTTCGAGGCCAGCGCGCCCAAATTGCCGAGCCCAAGAACCGCCGTGCCATTGGATATCACCGCCACCAGGTTGCCGCGTACTGTGTAATTGTAAGCTTTGGCCGGGTCATCAGCGATGGCGAGACAAGGCGCCGCGACCCCGGGTGAATAGGCGAGGGCCAGGTCGTGCTGCGTGACCAGCGGCTTGGTGGGTACTATTTCGATCTTCCCGGGGCGGGGATTCGCATGGAAGGCCAGGGCCTCTTGGTCCAGCTCCCCATCGGAATTGTTAGCCATGACGGATTTCCCTGATGCGATTATTTTATGACTCAACTGTTTTACGGGACGGTCTTGGGAATGCCGCAAGCCGTCCTCGTCCCAATTACCAGGCGCTGGCAGCTAAAAACGTGGAAATTTAACCAGTTTTCACTGCTTGCCAAGTCCATACTAGCCATCGGTACCATTTCCACAAAATAATGAAAACGCCATAAATCGGGCCATCATCTACTGATGGGTGTGATTTAACGGATTTTTTCAACCGCCCTTTCCGTCCTTGCCGGTTGCTGTGATAAACTAATCAGCCGTAACTACCGTTGCCGACCCGTTACCTGGGCGCGGCGATCCAGCAGGGGGAGGCATTGATCTTTGGACCAGCAGGCGGCCTCGGCCGCGAATAAGAAAAAAGTCCCGGCGAGCGGCGATAAGAGCCGCGTGACGCCGATGATGATTCAGTACCTGCGTATCAAGGCAGCCCACCCCGATGGCCTCCTTTTTTACCGCATGGGAGATTTTTACGAGCTTTTTTTCGATGATGCCGTCGCTGCCTCGCGCGCCCTCGATATTGCTCTCACCCAACGCGGCAAACATCAGGGCGAAGACATTCCCATGTGCGGGGTGCCGGTCCATTCCGCTGACACCTATCTCGCACGACTGATAAGACAAGGCTTCAAGGTCGCAGTCTGCGACCAGACCGAACATCCGGCGGAGGCCAAGAAACGCGGCGGTACCAAGGCCGTCGTCGCACGGGAGGTGGTGCGGTTGATTACTCCTGGCACGTTGACCGAGGAAACGCTGCTTGACGCTAAGTGCAATAATTTTCTCGCTGCCCTGGCCGAAGCCCAGGGTGGGCTGGGGCTTGCCTGGCTCGATATTTCCACCGGAGAATTTTTTGTTCAGCCAGTGGTATTTGAAGGGTTGCCAGCGGCCCTCGCCCGGGTGGCGCCAGGCGAATTGCTACTCTCAGAACGCCTCGCCGCGAAACCAAAATTTTTGGCAGCCCTTGAACAGCTCGGTGATCAGACCGGGGCCACGATTACTCCCCAGCCAGGGAGCCTGTTCGATTCAGGCAATGGGGTGCGGCGCTTGGAAAAGCTCTTTG
>Ga0315336_1004289_pt1 | contig 17196 bp, 16 predicted proteins | sample ASW5metaG_FD_204512 | JGI IMG/M metagenome (GOLD analysis project Ga0315336, IMG submission 204512) | Ammonia-oxidizing marine archaeal communities from Monterey Bay, California, United States - ASW #5 | ecosystem: Environmental > Aquatic > Marine > Intertidal zone | place: USA: California... | reverse complement strand
TTATCCTCACTTCCGTCATCCACTACGATGATTTCGGCAGAATATGATTGCCCCGAAAAATACGTCAAGAGTGTGTCGAGCGTCACTCCAATACGATTTTCTTCGTTATAGGCTGGAATAATTACGGACAATCGAATGGATTGGGGGTTTTCAGACATAGGGTACCAAAAGTTCATTAAATTCGAGTCGAAGCGTACCATACTTGCTCGAAAAGAGTAAAATGAGAATCTGGATTGAGGTCCGAAATCACGTAAAGGAACGGCGAATTGCCAGACGGGCTTGCCGATGGAATCAATTTCTCGTACAATGAAGCTTCAATCGAATTGGAACCAGATTATGTCTCAGCCAGAACCAAAAAAGAAGTCTGAACCCCATATCGCGCCGCGAAAAATTCCGATGCAGGCACGCAGCAAAGAGCGTGTCGAGCGAATCCTGGATGCTGCGTCGCAGTTGCTTCAAGAAGAGGGGTATAACGCCGTCAAAACTAATTTGATCGCGAAACGAGCCGAGGTATCTATCGGTTCGGTATATCAGTTTTTCCCGAACCGCTTTGCCATTTTTAACGCACTGTCAACCCGATATCGGGAACGATATAGCGCAACTCTGGCTGAATTCATGGGTCCCGATTCGCCGGAACGGCCATGGGACGAAATGCTTCCGGATCTGGTCGATGTGCTCGCCAAAATGTGGCGTTCAAATTGGGCGTTTCATTCCGTTTGGCTTGCGATCCAGAATACAGCGGAACTCCGTGAATCGGATCAGGATTATCGAGATTCACTGATTCGAAGTATCATGATCGGATTCCTGCAGGACGTACTCCCCCACCATGACCAACAACAACTGGAAACCATCGCGCGTACCATGTTTGAAACCAGTAATCTGATGCTGGACCAATCCATGCGCAATGGGGAGAAACAAGACGACCGGATGATCGACGAATTGAAATTTCTGTTACACAGTTACCTGACCGGACATATCCGGTCCACCGAAGCACTCAATCGGGAAATGGATTAATTCCCTGGCCCGTAGCCCATTGTCATCATGACAACAAGAAACAGACTAAGCCCTAATCCCAGATAACCCAATACCAGCCCGTAGACGGCCATTCCCTCACCGGCCCATTTTTCGGGATTCTGCCGCAGCCGTTTCCGGCCCAAGTGACCCGCGACAATGGCAACAGGAAAAGCTAAAAAGAAATACGTCAGGAATGGCTCAAAGACGCCTCCGAAGAGTCCGAATAAAACCATATTACCCGATACGAATGAGACGATAGCCGCGCGGGATTTTTTTTGGAGTTGCACACCGGTGTCTTGTTGCGTAGCTTGCAGCAAGATATTTTTTTGCTCGTCCATGGTGCTCCCTAAAAAAAATTCCCGGCAGAGTGTTCTCTACCGGGAAGTATATCAAACAGATTAAAACTTACGCGCGAGACGCTTTTCCTCGGGTGCCTTGTGCTTCCGCTTCCAACTGGGCCGACTTACGTTTTTCAACCCATTGGTTCAGGAAGAATACGGAAGGTGTGGCCACAAAGATGGAGGAATACGTACCCACCAGAATACCGGCGATTAATGCCAACGCGAAATCGTTGATGGCTTTACCACCGAATACGAATAGAACTACGACCACAACCAACGTCGTGATTGAGGTCAGTAGCGTACGACTCAACGTCCGGTTGATCGACACATTCAATGTATCCAGGAAGTTCATTCCACGTTTCTTGTTCAGGGCCAAATCTTCACGTACGCGGTCAAACACCACAATGGTATCGTTCAAGGAATAACCAATGATTGTCAGTAGAGCCGCGATCACAGGAATCGACAATTCTCGCTGGAACACCGCCAAGACACCCAACACAATCAATACGTCGTGCACCAAGGCAACTACAGCGCCCACGGCGAATTTCCATTCGAAACGGAACCACAAGTACATGACAATAAAGAACAATGCGAAGAACACGGCATTAAACGCGTCTCGTTGTAATTGAGCACCGACCGCCGGACCAATCGTGTCTACTTTAAGGACTTCTACACTGGTGAAAGCGGAATTTAGTGCGTCTTCAACTTTCGAGGAGACCGTTACCACAGGCTGGGTGCCGCCGTCAGCCACGGCTGTTTCAGCGGCTTCATCTTCCACAGTAGCGACAGGAGTTGTTTCAGCGGCGGCCTCTTTTTCGTCCAAGGGAATCCGAATCATGAATTGGTTATCATTTTCGGCGTCCACTTCAACGGAACGTTGAACCATAGCTGTCCCAAATCCGGAATCCGACATCGCAGACCGAATGTCATCTTCACCAATTTTTTGATCTTTATCGAGGGCTACGAGGATGTTCGAACCGCTAATGAAATCCACGCCGAGCATATCGGCACCGCGCATACCGAAAACACCAATCCCGACAACGATAACGGCCGCACTACCAATCGCGGCCATACGGCGTTTGCCCATAAACTCTAACTTGGATTCGCCTTTCAACAGACTCATCATTGCAATGTTGGCGACCATCTTACGTTCTGAAATGAACTCTAATAGAGAGCGGGTTACAATCAACGCCGCGAATACACTTGAACAAACCCCAACCGATAATGCCAATGCAAACCCTTGGACGGGTCCCGTTCCGAACTGAGTCAACACGATGGCCGCGATAAGCGTTGTTACGTTCGCATCGAGGATAGCCGAAGTAGCGAGCGAATATCCGTTCTCAATCGCGACGCCCAGGGATTTACCCTGCCGCGCTTCTTCTCGCATTCGTTCAAAAATCAACACGTTGGCATCCACCGCCATACCGATGGTCAAAATTAAGCCTGCGATACCGGGTAGCGTCAATGTGATATTGAAATACGCAAAAGCTCCGAGTAAAACGATCGCATTTACGGCCAACGAAAGATTGGCCAACAACCCGCCGATGCGGTAATAAATAACCATGAAAATCATGACCAGTCCCAGACCCGTCAACGAAGATGTCACTCCTTTGTTGATTGAATCCTGTCCTAAAGTCGGACCGACGACGGTAGTGGCATCCTCTCGAATATCTATTGGCAAAGAACCGGAATTCAAAGTGATGGCCAAATCTTTGGCTTCGGAAGTAGAGAACGTTCCGGAGATAGTACCCGTATCGTAAATACGACCATTGATGGTTGGCGCCGACATCACATTATCGTCAAGAACGATAGCCATTTGTTCGCCAATATGGTTTCCTGTCAACTCCGAAAATTGACGGGCTCCTTCCGAATTCCACGTAAAAATGATCAGCCAATTCCCGGGACTTTCCTGGTCAGGCCGAGCAACAGCCGATTTTAGATTTTTGCCGCTCATCTCGGCCACTTCTTCCATAAGGTATAAGAGATAGTGCGGATCATCGTCATAGGTATCGGGCATTGGACTGAACGCAAAGGTTTTCCCTTCAGGTAACAGTCCGTCCGCTTTCGCTTGCTCCAAGACCCCTTTGACGGTGACAAAATGGTCGGGTAAAATCCGGAGAAATCCTTCAAATCCCTTTTCCTGAAGGAATGGGATCAATTTATTGTTGGTCGCTTCGTCGATTTTGACGATGGTGTTTAGCGTTTCTTGGGGCCCTGCACAAATGTGAAATCCGAGTACACCCTCTTTCAGAATCAAATCTTTGGCACGTTGTACATCGGTTTGCCCCGGCAATTGCACTTGAACCTGATTCGTTCCCAATGCCTGAATGATGGGCTCCGTGATTTCGAACTCGCCGGTACGATTAACGATGTTACCGACGATCAATTGCTGGATATCTTGTTCCGTTAGTTCGCGGTCTTCTTCGAGCGATTCGTCGTAATCAAAACCGACGATCATTTGAATGCCGCCCTTGAGATCCAGACCCAAGTCAATCAACATTGTATCGTCGAATTCGGACCAACGTACAAAGCCGTTCTTATATCGTTCGAAAACGCCTATATCTTTCCCTAATCGTGCGGCGTCTTCTTCGTCCCAGATGACTTTTTGAGCTTTCCGTTCTTCCTTGTCGAGAACCCCATACCAACCGGCTGTCGGGTAAATGTTGACCGCTGCAATAATCAACGCCAGAAAAATGATGATATGCCAAAAACGCTTGTTGTTCATTTGTAACTCCGATTGATAAATGATGCGGGATTTCGAAATCCCGAGTTAATTTTTAGTTGGATTCTTTTTCTTCTTTCGGCACGACTTGAGAAATGGCCCCGCGTACGAATTCTATTTTCGTAATGGGATCATCGTTCACTTTCAGGACGACCGTTTTATCGTTGATGCCTAAAATGCTGCCGCAGATTCCACCTGTAGTAACGACGGTATCGCCTTTGGCCAAATCGGACAGCATCGCGCGGCGTTGCTTGTCTTTTTTCCGTTGAGGACTGATGATGAAAAACCAAAAGACACCCACGATGAGAATCATGGGAAGGAATGGACCTAGTCCACCGCCCGGAGGCGTGGCCGTAGCCAATCCGCTTAACATTTGCACGCTATTAAACAACACAAAACTCCTTAATCGAGTTGGGATTCTACCGAATCTGCGCGGTACGAGGCTAGAAAGCTTCGTTTGAACTCAGGGAACCGCTCTTCCATAATTGCCAGGCGACAATTAGCCGCTAAGTCTAGCATAAAGTATAAGTTATGTAAAGTATTTAGCCGGATTCCCAGGATCTCTCCGGCCCGATATAAGTGGCTCAAATAGGCCCTCGTGTAGGTGCGGCACACTGGGCATCCGCATTCCTCATCCAATGGCCCGAAGTCGTTCTTGTACTGTGCGTTACGAATGTTTAACTTCCCGTGATGAGTAAATAAACCACCGTTTCGGGCATTTCGAGTCGGCATCACGCAATCAAACATGTCTACGCCACGCTCGATGGCTTCCAGCAGGTCTTCGGGCGGACCGACACCCATCAAGTAGCGCGGTTTGTCTTCCGGCAATTTCGGCGCACACCATTCCACGACCTCGACCATCTCTTCCCGAGATTCACCTACACTCACGCCCCCAATGGCATACCCCGGGAAACCGATATTGATAGTGCCAGCCACGCTTTCCACTCGTAAATCCTCAAACACGTTCCCTTGTACGATTCCAAAAAGGGACTGCTTTTCCATGATCTCGCGTTGTTCCCACTGGGTTTTGCACCGTTTCGCCCAGTCCAGCGTCATCCGCATGGATTTTGCTGCCTGGTCGTGTGTGGCTGGATGGGAGGTGCATTCGTCAAAACACATCATGATGTCGGCTCCGATACTGATTTGAACATCGATGGCCCGTTCGGGCGTCATCATATGTTTCGTGCCGTCGAGGTGACTTTGAAACTGTACCCCTTCCTTCGTCACTTTATTCAGTTCGGATAAACTAAATACCTGAAACCCACCCGAATCGGTCAGAATCGGCTTTTTCCACTGCATGAAATCGTGAAGTCCGCCGGCTTGTTCCATGATTTCCGTACCGGGACGAAGGTACAGGTGATAGGCATTTCCCAGAATGATCTGCGCGCCAATCGTCTCCAAATCTTCTACGGACAACGTTTTGACGGTCGCCTGCGTGCCCACCGGCATAAAAATGGGCGTTTGAACATCTCCGTGGGGCAGTGAGAGAATTCCGGCGCGAGCACCGCAGTTGGGGTCTTTTTTTTCGACTTTATAGTTCATGCGTCAAAGGGGGTTTCCAGAATATTTTCAGTTTCGATTTCGATTTTTTGTATCGCCGCTTCAATGCGGGCAGTCGCTTCCTCGGTGTTGGCTCCTTCAGCGATCACAAAGCCTACCTTTTCGCGGCTCTCTTTATCCACCACGTGTCGCATAATGTCGCCTTCTCGTACAGCGAGTTCGACCGTGATAATTCCAGGTTGTGCCGCGGCGGCATCGCCGCCCTTCACGGATTTAACAACGCCTGAATGGGTTTCCAACCATTGCACAACCGATTGTTGCTGCGATGGATTTTCGGTCAATGGAAGATTATGCGAGCATTGAACAACGGAAGAGAGTACGGACTGTCCTAATTCGGTCTGCCACCATTCAAGAGGAAGCCAATCGGACATGGTCAAGGTGATTGAATGTCTGACTACCCAATCACCCGTTTGGGTTTCAACAAATTCAATTTTGAAAAGGCCGGACGTTAAACCAAGTGCATCGACCACGTTGTCCAGGAGCTTTTTCGCAGGATGAGTTCCCATGTCTGCACTCTGAAGAGAACGTATCCGGATCGGAAACTGGAGATGCTCGCTCATCCACTTGGTTTCAAACCATTGAGCGAAATAGTGGCCTGCTGGATGCATACACACCAACGCCGACAACACGTTCTTTTTCGCTGTAGATTCAACAACGACCCCATGTGAAGCATTGGGTACGGCCTGTATGTAGGCCAATCCAATATCTTCAGCATAGAGTGAAAACCGCTCCGTATAAGACGTATACACGCGGAAAGGCGGAGTCAATTTTCGAGCCACGGTGAGGGCTTCTTGTTTGGAAAAAACGACCTCACCCGGCAATGTGGGCACTCCAGCGACGCCCAATTTTTTCCTTGCGTCCACGGAATCTACGAGGAATGGAATCGGTCCTTCGTCACCGGTGAACGCTGTATCTCTGATTGCCGCTTTATCGATGATTAACAAAGGGTGAAAATCAATTAAATCCAGAGTCTCATTGACTGGAATTCCTTCCTTGATTCCGAGCCCGTTTTGGATGGTTTTCAGGGAACTCATAAATGAGTTTAAACGATTGTTATTAAAAGATTTAGAGCATACTAGGTTCACACCAAATCGCCTCTTTTTTAGTGTCTACTTTTAGTGACAAATATTATTTACTTCTGAGATTCGCAATATTTCAAAATACGTGGTACATTTTGGTTGGTCAACGCCAAAATATGGCGTTTCTCCTTCCGCAGGGGTCCGGGATCACCTCAGTCCCGGACTCCTATTAGGGAAGGAAAAACGAACGTTCACCGTTCGGTTGACCAATTTAAAATGCCGAGGTTCGGACTCCTGTTGCAGCAGGAGTCCGAATTTTTATTTACCGATACAAAACGTATTGAAAATGGCTTCGAGGACATCATCCGGTGTGGTCTCCCCTGTTATCTCTCCGAGTGCTTCCAACGCCTCGTTGATATCAATGCTCATGAATTCGGGGGACTCGTGGTAGTTTTCCTGGAGTCGCTCGATCGCTTCCATCGCCCTGCGCAAGCTATCTTTCTGGTGAAGGCGATTCAACATGGGCTCGTCTCCCTGCATCGAGAAATCACCTTTTAGCAATACAGAGATAGCGTGTTCAAGATGCTCCAGACCAAACGATGTTTCGGCTGATACGAATAGAATCTTGGAGTCCGTTTCCGCGAATGAAATCGTCTCCCAATTTTTTTCCAAATCTGCTTTGTTACCGACATACAGGATCGGAACGTTCTGGGAAACCAGTTCGTTATACAATAGTTCGTCATCGGCGGTAAGTGGGGTCGATGAGTCCACTACAAATAAGACTGCGGCGCTTTCTTCCAACGCAGTTCTTGCCAGGTCCACTCCGATTTTTTCAATCTCGTCTTGGGTGTCCCGAATACCCGCCGTATCCACCAAACGCACCGGGACGCCGTCAATAGAAATAGTCTCTTCGATTAAATCTCGCGTCGTTCCTGCTTTGCTGGTGACAATCGCGCGGCTATCCCTCAGCAGTGCATTGAACAAACTCGATTTTCCTACATTTGGTTTACCGGCGATGGCGATTCGGGCGCCTTCACGTAAGAGTCGCCCCGCGTCGGCTGTCGCGTAGAGTTCTTTCATCTTGGTCAACGTATCCGAGATTTTGTTTCGCAATTCAGGCGTAATGAGTTCAGGCAGATCCTGGTCTGGAAAATCGACCGCTGCTTCGATGTGAGACTTGGACCACAGCAGTTGTTCTTTCAGCTCGAACAAGGCCAGAGAGAGTCGACCCGTCGCTAAACTGGCTGCTGCTTTGAGTCCTGCACGCGTACGCGCCTGAATTCGATCCATAACGGCTTCGGCTTGAATCAGATCTATCCGGCCATTGAGAAAGGCGCGTTGGGTAAATTCGCCGGGATTGGCCAATCGAGCGCCGAGAGTTAGGACCTTTTCCAAAATCGCATTCAAGGGTCCGCTTCCGCCGTGGCCGTTGATTTCGATTACGTCTTCCGCCGTGTAGCTGTGAGGACCGCGCATGACATGGACGAGGACTTCGTCCAGACATTCTTCGTCGTCCCAAATGGTGCCGTAATATACCTGTCGAGTTTTATCGGTAAGCTCTTTTCCAGACGAGGACTTGAAAATCCTATTCGCCCAGGAAATGGCATCGTCTCCACTTAAACGAACAATCCCGATTCCGCCCTCACCGGGTGGAGTCGAGATTGCTGCGATAGTATCGTCTGAATGGTTCATAACCAATGACTAATATTTAGCTGCCGTCAATCGGATTCAGTCCTCTTTTTTTTCTTCTTCGTCGGCGTCTCCGCTGACTTCTTCTTCGGCGTCATCTTCGGTGTCATCATCAGCTTCAGTTTCAGTTTCTTCATCCGAAGATTCATCCGACTCTTCAGCTTCGTCACTGACTTCTTCAACTTCCGACGCTTCCGTATCTTCTATTTCGTCCACCACTTCTTCAGTGTCAGCGGCATCGGAATCGACGTCCTGCTTATTTTCGTCCTCATCTTTGTCCCCGTCGGAGGCATCTTGTTGCGGTACGATGACGATTTGACGAAGCATTGAATTTCCGAGGCTGAAGGTCCGCACATCTTCGTCATTCTCCAATGTTAAATGGATAATCCGACGGTCGTGGGCGTCCAACGGTTTCAGGCGCATGGTACGACCGGTGACTTTGGCTTTTTCGGCCATGCTTTTCGCCAAATCTTCCAACCCTTCTTTGCGGCGTTCGATATAGCCTTCGACATCAACGGTGATTCGATCGATTGAATCGTCGTCGTCTTTCAAAATTGAACGGTTAAGAATGAATTGAAGGGCCTGTAACGTACGGCCTTTACGTCCAATCAACATCGCGGTGTCTTCCGATGTGACATTGAGGATTACGTTGTTATCTTCATTCAACGTGCTTTCGACCGTCGATTCAATACCCATCAGCGTGATGATATCCAGAAGCAATGCTGAAGCTTCCTTCCCGATAGCTTCGGCCTTTACCGGATCGATCGGTTCCGTACGCTCTTTGCGCTTTGGCCGATCGAATTTAGGCTTTTGTTCCTGCGCCGGTTTTTGACGACGTTGCTGGCGTGGTTCGGTATTACGATCGTCGCGGTCCCGTCCTTGATTATCTCTATTTCGATTGCGGTTGCGGTTTCGATTACGATTTCCTCCGCGATCGTTCCGATTACTATTGCGATCATCGCGATTGTCGCCGCTATCGCCACGATTACTCGTCTGGCTGCGATTACCCCGGTCGTCACGGTTTCCCTGACTCCGGTTCCCGCGGTCATCGCGGTTGCTATTACGCCCCTGACCTCCGCTCCGGCCCTGCCCGCCACCGCGGTTCTGACCGCCGCTGCGACCCTGTCCACCGCTGCGGTCGTTTCGGTTCGTTACTTGGCCAGAGGAATCGCGGATACTGTCACGATCATTTCCTTGGCCGCCTTGGCCTCGATTACCACCGCGCCCACGATTGCCGCCTCGATTGTTTCTGCCTTGACGCCCTCGACCCTGATCGCGATTGCCTGCGTTTTCTCGAGCTTCGACATTTTCAATTCGATTACCCCAGTTGTCGTCATCGGAATCAGAGTTTCCATCATCAGACAAGTGTTCGGCTTTTACACGAACCTGAACGTCCCGTGCTCCAATCCCTAGAAACCCTTTGCTGCCTTCGTCGATGATTTCGATTTCTACTTCATGGAGTTCTGCTCCAAGGTCATCCAGAGCTTTCTGGATTGCTTCCTGCCTCGTTAATGCGGATGCTTCTTTAATTCTCATTTCTTACTCCCTTTTGGCGTCCATAGTAGGACTGTTTAAAGCGGACCCGGTCGTCGTATCGGTGTGGTTGCGAAGAAGTGGCAGAAAATCGATACGAATATGCGCCGAATGAATTACTTTTTCTTTTTCCCTTTTTTGTCCGCTTTGGCCTGTTGTCGTTTGCGCTCCTGCGCGCGATTATAAAAATGTTTCTTGCGATCTTTCTTGACGTCTTCAATGGATTTCTTCTTCTTTTTCTTTTCAGGTGGTTTTGGGGGATCACCCATTCGCGCAAATTGCTGCTGCACAATACCCAGAACCGTACTGGTCAACACGTACAAATTCAGACCTGCTGAAAATTGATAAGAAATCACACCGAAAAACACCGGCATTATGGTCATCATGATTTTCTGTTGTGGATTCTGAACGACGCTTGTTGGGGAGAGTTTGAAGCTCAACACCATGGCAACGATCATCAACAGGGGCAATATGTTGAGGTATTCGAAAAAACTCAACAAAGGCACATCGGCCAGGAATTCAAAATGATACAGGCGATCCGGGATTGACAAATCTTTGATCCACAGAAAATCTGCGCCGCGAATCTCGAAGGCATACCAGATCATGCGATAGAGCGCGATGAACACGGGCATTTGCAATAACATCGGCATACAACCGCCAAATGGATTGGCTCCGCGCTCACGGTACAACTCCATCATCGCTTTGCTGAGTTCTTGTTGGTCGTCCTTGTGTAATTCCTGAAGTTCTTTCATTTCAGGTTGCAGAGCCTGCATGGCACGCATGCTGCGCATACTTTTCAACGTCAAGGGCAGCATCACAATTCGAACAACTAACGTCAGCATGATAATGGCTACGCCGTAGTTGGCAACGAATCCGAAGCTGTTCCACCAATTGAGATTCTGGAGGAGCAATTTAGCAAAAGAATCCAAGAGCTTCGGATAATCAAAAAAGGTTAAAGACCTATCCAGCCCCGACCAAGTATTCCCGAGAGTACTCTTCTGCATGGGCCCGAGGAATAACTGGTAAGAACTCCCATGCACTTCTCCGGGCGCGATGTTGAACTGCGGGGTCATGATGCCAAAACGAAATTCAGCCTGGTTACCTTCGTACCATGCGTCGTCCACACTTTCTTCCCCACTATTGTTGCGCAGTGCAGCGAGGAAATACTTGGATCGGTACCCCATCCAATCCATGTCAAGGATTCGTTGATCTTCGGGAACCACTCCGGCGTCGGGGAGTTTGTTTATATATTGATGGTCAATTTTGTCTTCTTTTAGCCACAGCATAGAAGGCTTGAAATACGTACCCTCTTCGCGGGAAATCATTCCCGGTCCCCAATTCAGAATGTAGGACGGCTCGCGATCCAAGCCCAACGCCCGAGGAGACCCTTCGAGATTTTCAAATTCGACATCGATATCGAGTAAGTACGAATCTTCGGCCAATGTGAATCGTTTTCGAATCGATGCATTTCCCGGAAGTTCTAACGTAAATAGTACGGAATCACCGTACTCGTTCACTTCCGCCTCGAACCGTCTAAAATCCAACTCATCTCGCAGAGAAGAATGAGAAAACCTGAGGCCCAAGGGATAGACGGCTTCGGTGTCCGGTAATTCGGGTGCTTCCGGCACGAGCTGAATACTGCCTTCTTCCCCTAACAACATATCGGCTTGTTTCAAACGTCCGCCGATACGCGTAAACACCATTGAAACTTTATCGTTCTCGATAACAATTTCATCGGTTTCAAGAAAGACGTCCGTCGGTACCGGAGGTAAACCCGGCCAGGGAAGCGTTTGCCCGTCAACGACGTCGGCAGTAGCTACCGCGCCGGCAGTAGGTTCGTCTGCTCTGGCGGCGCCAGAAACGGGCTCTAGTTCTTGAGGAATCGATTCAGGCTCGACGACTGGCTTCTGAGGCGAAAAAAACATCATCCACGCCAGCAATATCCCGCCAATCAGGAAGATTGCGGTCATTTGACGCCGCATGCCTTCCCGGTCTTGTTCTTCATCCCACATTCAATACTCCCAGGGAGTCGGGTATTCTCATTTTATATAGGGCCCTTGGTCGTGGACGGTAGAGTCTACATGTCGTTTCAAGGTACGGGATCGAATCCGCCTTTGGAGCGGGGATGACATCGAGCCGTACGGCATACAGTCAACCAACTGCCTTTAAAAATGCCGTACTTTTCGAGCGCTTCGATCGCGTATTGGGAACAGGATGGATGGAACCGGCATTGTGGTCCGGCGACAGCCACAATCAATGGCGAAATAAATCGTTGATAGAACCGTATCAGGAGCATCATCAATTTACTCGGCATATAACTCTCCCTTTTGGAAAAGTTGGCCAATCGCTTTGCAGCTCTTCTCGAAATCTAATTCGGCTGCCTTCGGTCTCGCGATGATAACAATTTTATGTTGATTCTTCATCGCTTTTCGACTGGTACGATACATTTCGCGGATAAAGCGTTTTACTCGATTACGCTGTACCGCACCGCCGACCTTACGCGATACTGCCAGTCCAAATTTCCTGTCAGAGCTCGTGCGAACCACAAAACAAATGAACGCCGAATTTATCGACCGTTCCCCTTTGTCGTACACATCCAAATAGTCGGCCCGTTTCGTAAGGCGCTCGTTTTTCGGATACGTTTCGTCGTTCGACATCGCTGGCTCTGTACCCAATGAAACAGACGTACTAACCGTTCCTGTTTCTACATTTCGTACAATAACTTACAGTGAACTACTTAAAACACCCTCAAGAGGGCACACATTCGCTACGCCGATAAGCGTCGACGGCCTTTGGCCCGACGTCGTTTAATGATGGTACGGCCGCCCGGGGTAGACATACGTGCCCGAAATCCATGATTCCGTTTCCGGCGGATATTGGAGGGCTGAAAAGTCCTTTTCACAATGATCTCCTTGTCAAAATAAAGGTAGTTAGGTTAATCCCTGCAACCGACGGTAAGAGGTACCGGAGTAAAATCGGCTGTCCCGAACATAAATTCATACACAAAGTGTTCTGAAGGATGCTCGTATTATAGTAAATAAAGGTTTATGGGATCAATAGTTATGCCGACGGTGAACTCCAGACCAACCATTTAAGCCAATAAAGTTTACTCAAATACCGATAAATGTTAGAGTAATTGATATTGTGGGAAGGGTTTCCGGGTAGTATGACGCAAACTGAAGCGAGAGAAAAATTTCAAAAAGCCGACGTCCTTTATCGGGATGAAGCCTATTCTGAAGCGATGGAATTACTTCATGAATTGGATAGTACCTTTCCGGAAACCCGCCAAATCATGTTCCCTTTGGCCCGATGCATGGGCAAATTAGGGATGTTCGAAGAAGCCGAAGCATTGTGTGACGAACTCCACGAAAAATTTCAATTCGAAGACGCGTTAATATTCAAAGCGTCTATGTATGAAACCCCGCTCATGGGATTCTCCGATGACGATTCGGATTTTGATCTCGATGATATCTTGAATCTATCCTCCGACTTCTAGAAAGTTTCTATGGACGATTCGAGCTTTCTCACTTCGCGCAAAATCAAAGTCGCCCACGATGCCCGTCTTTCCGGCGGTAAAGATCCATTGGATTCGATTCAAGGAACCGGACCGTTAAACAGACACGGTGTCCCCCAACTCCCACCGGGTCAAACAGCCACTACCAAATGGCCCGTACTGGATTTGGGGATTCAACCGGATATCGCTTTTGCAAACTGGAGCCTAAAACTCTCCGGTGAAATTGAAGCCCCCACTCTCATCGGTTGGGAACAGTTTATAGCACTCCCGCAGATTACAGATGTTTCTGACTTTCATTGTGTTACGACTTGGAGTCGGATGGACAACACCTGGCAAGGCGTTCAGTTTAGCACCCTCGCCAACCTTGCAAAAGTAACGTCGACGGCAACCCATATTTTCGTGAGCGGATATGACGGATACACCACAAATCTGCCGCTGGAAGAAGCCATGGACGATGACGTACTCCTGGTGCATTCCTGGGAAGGGAAACCCTTAGCGCGGGAACACGGTGGGCCGGTGCGTATGATTACGCCTAAGAAGTATGCGTGGAAAGGCACCAAATGGATCAAGGAAATCGAATTCCTGTCCGGCGACCGAAGAGGATTTTGGGAAGAACGAGGATATTCGAACACGGCGGAACCGTGGTATAACGATCGGTATGATGTGGCCGAACAGAAACTTCCCTGATTCAGCCTATTCGTCACCCCAAAAATGTTTCTCCAGGACCTTTCGTAACTCCTCACGGTCGAGAGGAACATCAATGTGATTCTCTTTGGCCTTTTGCTCGTATTCCTGCAATGTACAAATGACTCGTGCAGGATTCCCGGCGACAACGGTCTCGGGCGGTACATCCTTAGTGACTACGCTGCCAGCGCCGACGACAGAATTAGGACCGATCGTCACGTTGGGCATGATGGTGCAATTCACGCCGATGTAGCTGTTGAATTTGACGTCGATTTTTCCAAAACCGGTCAGCGAGTCGTACTTATCTTTGAAGATGGTGGCTGCGTCGTGGGTGACAAACGTGACGTCCGGGGCAATAGCACATTGTTCGCCGATTCGAATGAGCCAAGGTTCGGAAGAAAAATTTAAGGTGTACACGCGGGCGGTGTTTCCGACTTTGACCCCCATTTGTCGCAAGGTACTGTTGACAGTAGCTTGCGAGCCAAACCGAAGTTTGAGCTTCTGTATGTGATGGCGAATATTCAGTCCCATCGATACCCCGTTTCTGGCTGAAACTCTATTGTAACGAACTTCAGCTATTCTTTTCGAACGGCGCTTTTACTGCCTTGGTATACGGCCCACGGTCGAAGAACGGGAAAAAGCCATGCCGCCCTGGAGTGAAGCCGACGATATTTGATCTCACGAAGCCATTGCAGGTTTTTCCGATAGTGAAGCCAATCGGAAAGGCAATCGTTAAACGAATAAGGGCACCCCAACGCGCGTAAAGCAGCGCCTTCATCTTTGCAGCGCCGCGTCAGCGCATCTACATTGTAATCATGATGGTGCAACACCTGTGCATCGTGAGGAAATGCTATCGACCATCCTTCTTTTTGCAAAGCGATTTGAAATTGAAAATCTTCCGAAAGAACTATCGGTTGAAATCGTAAATCCTCCCAGACCGATCGCCGAACCGCCGAATTGGAAAATGAAAGCCCTTTTCCGTGGGTCGACGAAAATCGCTGCATTTCCCGCGTGAAATAAAAGTACCCGTTTTTTTCCCATGGAAATTGAGAGTAGTGGCGCTGTTCGTCCGGCACTGAACGTCCACAACTTGCGGCCATTTTTTCGTTTCCGTCCAGCGGGGTAATGAGGTTCTCCAGCCACCCATCGTGAGCAGGAATCGCATCTTGAGATAGGTTGACCACATAATCATTGGTCGCGAGTGTGTACAAATGGTCACGGGTGCTTCCGAAATTGAACGATTCCGATGGGATTGTTGTGACCGAAAAACCGGCGTCACCGAGGACATCACGTGTTTTGTCGGTAGAGCCAGAATCCACAGCTATGAATTGTAAGGTGCGAGACGTTTCTTGAGTCCGCACGGCGTCGACGAGCCGTTTTAACAACTCTCCCCCGTTGAACGTTAAGAGAGCGATGGTGACCGTCGATTGGGTGTCGGAGGCAACCTTCATCCTTGACCTACGCCTCCAACAACTCGTCAAGCTGACGGGTCTTCAATCTACAATATTTGCGTGTATGGAAACGTTGGACCAAAGCGTGCGGGATATTACGCATGAGGGAAAGGTCCGCTCGGACCATAATTAACAGCGCACGGGCTAAGCCGAATTCACATCGGGCAGAGGATAAAATCATCGACGTTTGATGGATATGTTCCCTTAATATCGTTGGAGCATATTTGACCAATAACCAAAACGGCATACATTTTAATAGGAGCAGGCTGTGGTTGCGATAACATTGCTGGGAACGATACCAGGTTTTGCCCTCCTGGCTGGCTGAGCCGACATGATATGCATGTGCGTTGGGAACACACGTTGCAGAGTACCCGGCGAGGCGGGCTCGGAAACATAAATCTGCATCCTCGAAATAGGCAATGAATCGCTCGTCCAACGGCCCAACGGCATCAATAATGTCCATTTTCAATAACGCTGCCCCCGCCGATACGCCAAATATCATTTCGGGAATCTTCAAGTCCGATTTGTGCTCTCTGAACCCGATGCTTTCCGGACGGCCATTCCGGCGAATTCTATCGCCCGCAGAATATACGATTTCAGGTTCGTCCTTAAAAAAAACGACTGGTGCGATCATCGAATGTTCGGATTCTTTCATCGTCTCCATCAGGAGTTCTAAACAATCGGGCTCCAACGTCATGTCGTTGTTCAATAAGAACACATAGGGTGTCTTCACTTCCTCTAAACCAACGTTCACTGCTGACGCGAATCCCTGATTATGTGAAAGCCGTATCACTTTCACATCCGGAAATGCTTGTTCAGTCTTTTGACCTATGTTTTCTTTCGAGCCATCATCAACCACCAATACCTCCACTGCGGTATACGATTGACTCGACAACGTTTCTAGACATTCTGCCAACAGATCAAACCTGTTGTACGTTGGGATAAGGACGGTTACGTCCGGTGTTTCGATTCCATCGGCTTGTGACATGAAAGGCTATTCTCGTTCCTTCGATTCTGTCTAAGGGTAACATGTTTTGTTTGGAAGAGACGACTCTACTCCCCTCTGAACGGCATGCTCCACGTTAGATAACCGGGAAGTTTTTTAAGGCCCAACGTATGATCGAAGAATTCCAAATCCCGTTCATCCAATATTCCCGTTCTCCGAAGTGCACCTAAAAACAAAAATACACAAATGACTCCAAGAAAAACTAGGCCTAGAAGCATTTCGTATCGATGCTCCAACGTTGACGAAAGCACATTGCCGCCGTATGAAATCAGTGCAACTGGGACTGATGCGACGAATGCTCCTTTGAACGAATTCGCGACCAACTGCGCCGTAGAAACATTCACGACAGATTTCAGCGCGGACAAAAACCATGCCCACGAAATGAACATCGACAATGCTGTCGCAACCGGAATCCCCCAAAAACCGAAACTCCATACCATAATTAAGGTGAGAGCAATATTGGCCGACAACGAAATCAGACCTGATTTCATTTGAACATCCGGGCGCCCTTTTCCAAGTACCACCGCGATACCCACGCCTGGAAGAATATTGGCTACGTATCCGATGACGAGGATTCGGATGACCCAAACCGACGTGCTCCAATCATGCGAAGTTCCTTGCCAAGCGTTCATGATCAAATCTGCCGCCCCGAACACCAAGGCC
>Ga0315336_1004288_pt1 | contig 17202 bp, 15 predicted proteins | sample ASW5metaG_FD_204512 | JGI IMG/M metagenome (GOLD analysis project Ga0315336, IMG submission 204512) | Ammonia-oxidizing marine archaeal communities from Monterey Bay, California, United States - ASW #5 | ecosystem: Environmental > Aquatic > Marine > Intertidal zone | place: USA: California... | reverse complement strand
GGTTGCAGACATCCAGACGGGTAAATGATTGCGATGAAGTTGTCACGACGGCCAATGCCTCCTGTGCCTCGGGCGCGATAGATTAACGAGTCGACATTACTCTGCAAAGTGTTACCTGGTAATACGTTGCTTTCCCGATAGTATCCCAGCCCCCTCATTGTCGGAGGCCTCCCATGGCGACGTCATCCCGTTTGAAGACCAGTCTGCGTGCAGTTGGGCATATCGTCGAGCGTCGGCGGCATCCCCAGCGGTTTATCCAGATTGATAAATGCCCCTGGGATGAAATCTACCGCGACGGCATCATGGCCGTTCGCCATTACAGCCTGCCACCCATGAGCGAAATTCCGGTCAACGACGAGATGATGCCGGTGGCGCGCAGCAAATACCGTACGCCCCTGATTCTGGTGCCGGCACTGGGCATCCATTGCTGGACCTATGATTTGATGCCGAACCGCTCCATGGTCCGCTATCTGATGGCCCGAGGCTATGACATCTATCTGGTGGACTGGGGCAAACCCTCCCAGGCAGAGCGCAGCCTGGACCTGGATACCTATGTGAACCGCTGGTTGCCAGCGGCCGTGGACACCGTCAAGACGCACTCCGGCCAGGACCAGGTCAATCTGCTGGGTTACTGCATGGGCGGCCTGCTCTGCATGATGTACCTGGGAAGCCATCCGGATGCGCCAGTACGCAGCCTGATCACCATTGCCAGCCCGGTGAATTTTCACAAAAGCGGTCCCTTCGGCAAGGCGCTGGGCCTGGCCTCCATTCCCGCAATGCAAATCCATGAATGGTTCAAGGTGCGTCTCGAGCCGCTGGACGACAAGTTATTCCACATCCCCGCAGGGCTACTGACCTTTGGTTTCAAAATGACCAACCCGCCGGGGGTGGTACAGGCCTACCTGGATCTGGTGAAGAACATCGCCGACCGGGAATACGTCACCGAGTATATGACCATGGGCCAATGGTTCAACGATATGGTGGATTACCCGGGTGCGGTGGTGCGAGAGGTGATCGAGAAGATGATTCTGGCCAACAGCCTGGCCAAGGGAAAAATCCGCATCGGAGGCCGCAGTGTAGACTTTTCCGCGATACACCAGGATCTACTGGCATTTGCCGGCACCACTGACAATATCGTCAGCCTGCGTGCAGCGCGGGAAGTGCTGAGGCTGGTGGGCAGCCAGGAAAAGCGTTTCGAGGAGGTCCCCGGCGGCCATGCCGGCGTATTTTCCGGCTCCAAGGCGCCCAGCCATGCCTGGCGTATCAGCGCGGACTGGCTGGCTACTCGCTCGGATTAATACTGAAGCACACATTGCAGCACATTCCCGGAGAAGCAAGGTGCACACTCCTGGAAAGTACTGCCATGATCAGCTGGTTTTAGCTCAGGGAGCTACCAGCTCCTCTACACGCTCTGCGACCTGAGTGGCATAGCGATAAAAGAGATACGGGACCTTGTTGGCATCGTTTTCGTTCATCCGCGGGATGGTATTGCGCACGAAAACCCAACGCTGCTCAACAAATGCCAGCACCTCGCTCGCCTGCACATCACTGGCATAGCGCCCCTTGAGACTCTCCAGCTGGTCATCGATGGATTTTGCCTCGATGGCAAAGTCCATTGGCGGCAGCCCGGTGCCAGTCGGCATACCTGCCGACGGGAAAGCGGCCAACGCCAGGTATTCACTGGCCAGGCGCTGCATGGATACAGACAATTCCGCGATATCAAGATAGGCGCCTTCTGGCTCGCCGGGATCAGCCTTTTCAACAAGCTCGGCAACCGCCAGGGTGGTCGTGTTCATCTCGCTCATGGCGCCGTAGTCCGCATAACCAAGAGACGCCAGCGGGTTGTCGAGCGCGCGTTTGGACAGGTCATCCCAGGCCGTGTCAAAAGCACTGGCCTGAGCTACCTCTTCGCCCTCGGCCTGCCCTTTTAGCTCGGCCACCCGACCCTGCCCATCATCGAGCAGCTGTCTGAGTGCATCTCGATCCTCCGGGTTATCGCCACGAATCGACAGTAGATGGAATCCCATCCGGGCACGCCAGGCATCCGCTTCCATCATTGCCAGTTCCGTTGCAGAAAATGCTGCCTGCGCGCCGGAAACAGTCGCCATCAGCGCCCCCGCCAACATCCACATTCCTTGTTTTTTCACCCCGATTCCTCTTTCTTTACCCCACGAAAAACCCCCGCCGTTAGCGGGGGCCTGAATGCATGCCAATATGGCAGTTATGACTATTCAACAGGCCCGAAGGTGGGCTTGGCCATATCTGTAGAGGCCAGGCTGATGGCTTGCTCCATTGTGTCCACCATCTGTCTGGTATAGCGGTAAATCAGAAACGGCACCGCATTTTCATAGAACTTGACCATGGACTGACGAATAAACTTCCACTTAACCGCCACCTGGTCCAGAGCCCGGGTCATGGCTTCATCCCCGGCATATTGTTGTTGGGCCGCTTTCAGCATCTTCTCAAATTCCGGTACGGCATTCTTGAAATCCAGCCGACCCTCATCCGAGCCTGATGCCATGCCGCCGGCAGGGTCCGCCGCCACATTGAGATACTCGGATGTCATACGCTGAAGGTACGCAGATAGCTCACGAATCTCATCATACTTGCCACTGGTGGCAGTTTCGAAAGCATCCATTTTTTCCGCCATGATGGCGGGAAGTTCGTTCACGTCCTTGATGACATAAGCATTGGTGTAGCCTTGCTCTGCCATGGTGTTTCCCTTGGCGGCATCTACGTAAAGCGTCAATTCCTTTTCCAGATCTGCTACAAACTGGCGTTCTTCGCTGCCCTCGGCATTGGCTCTCAGTTCGGAAAGGGCCTGCCCGGCCTGGGAAATAGTCCGCTTCAGGTCAGACGCATAAATATCACTGCCTGCCATCACTGTGAGCATATGGAAATTTGTGCGCACCTTCCACAGCGACAACTCAAACTCTTCAAGATCCGCATTGGTAATGGCTGCCATCCCCTGCACTGGCAGCAAGGCGATAGCCAGAAGGCTCCCCAGCAGACGCTTGCCCATAACTACTCCCTTTTCCTGATCGCTAATTGTTGTTGTGAATTGCTTGTTTTTGATCTGATCACGCCGGCCCAGGGCAGGCACTCACTCAATATGAGTAAACACTATCACAAAATTCATAAGAGAGAGGAACCCGGCACTGATATCAAAATGGCCTCTATCACTCCACCTTTTGCCCGCAAGGCTGTCCCGGCTGCGCCTTACCCCTAAATCGTGGCTGGTGCCATGGTCATTTCATGGTCTCAAGGCCTGACAAGCTCAGGCCAAACAGGCTTCATGGATCTTCATGCCTCTCACGCCACTGCTGATAACGCTCGATATCCTTTCCGGCAAATTGCCAGGCCTTGGCCAGCACACCGATATCATCCAGCAAACCGAGGCCAATGATAGGGTCCGGAATAGCATCCAAGGGCATCAGGAAATACACCAGCGCTCCGGTGATAGTCAGCAGGGTTGCCCAGGGCACCTGCCGATAGCGCCCGGCGGTCCAGTCCAGCAGCATCCTGGCCAGCAACTTGAGCTGCCCTGCCGCTTCGCCCAGCCGTTGCTGCAACTGATCAGAGCGGTTGAATACCGCCTTGGCCAACCATCGACTAGCAGTGGCCGAGCGCAATATCCGCTCGGCACGTCGAGACGCCTGTTTGCGAAACGGGTTAGCGGCCATTGAGCTCGTGGAACAATGCCCGATATTCCTCGGTCAGCTTGTGTTTGGGCTGCAAATTAACCAAGGGAGTCGCCTGTTCGTGGGATTCCCGCATCACCACACTGGCAGAAAGCTTGCTGCTCAGCATCGGCAACCCTTCATCTTCAAGCGACGCGACCAGTTCCTGCGGCAAGCGAGCACGGGGCTGGAACTGGTTGACGACAATGCCCTCCACCTGCAACTCGTCGTTGTGATCTTCCCGTGCCTCCTGGATGTTCTCCAGCAAGGTATACAGCGCCTTGCGTGAGAAGGCATCGCAATCAAAGGGGATCAATACACGGTCCGCAGCAATCAGCGCTGACAGAGTATAAAAATTATACGCTGGAGGGGTGTCGACAAAGATGGTATCGAAATCTTTAGACAGGCTTTTCAGCAGGCCACGAAGTTTGTAGATCTTGTGCTTGGATTCGAGCATGTGCTCGATTTCACCCAGCTCGCCATCCGAAGGCAATACAAACAGGTTCTGGAAAGGCGTGGCGTGCACATATTCGCGAGCGTCTTTTTCTTTCAACCGAAACGACAGCGTCTGGGCAAAGAAGGTGCCGATATTCGGCTTGGGGCCTTCCCCATTGCTGTAGGCGGGCATCCCTAACAGGTACTGACTGGCATTGCACTGCGGGTCCAGATCCACCACCAGGGTGCGGTTTCCCTCGGCGGCACTGATGGCAGCCAGGTTTACCGTGATACTGGATTTCCCCACTCCCCCCTTCTGGTTAAACACCACACGACGCATTCCTTGTTCTCCTTAATACAGCAGGCTTGCGGACTGTCTGCAGGCCGGGGCTCCAGGGGCATTCGCGCCTATTGGCAATGGCGCCCGGCGCGATCCGGTTTGATGTAAGCAATTCGACCACTTGAAGCCTCCTCTTTCGAGGCGGGCTCAACCTTGGGCCTGCACGCAGTTTTTGTTTGTTGCCGAATCATACACAGGCCTTGGTGGCTCTCCCAGTGCCCACCGGTTCTCTTTTTCTGTCCACAGTTTCTGTGGATAACCGGGTGCATAACCCTTGAGTGACTGGCCCCAGCCTTGCCGGGCTGTGAGCCGGACAGGTGCAGATCAAAAAAACAGCACACAGAGCCCAACAACGCCAGCAACTGAGCCGTTCGGCTGACAGGGAAATGCGATAACGAAATCTGTTTAGTGGTATTGAGCTGGGCGTGTTATCCAGCTAATAGTAAACGCTCTGTTTATTGGGAGAGATTCATGTCACAACCGTTTTGTCAGCTGCCTGCGCAAAGCCAGCTTCGCGCTGTACCTGGCGACAAGGGGCTGCCACTCATCGGCCACACCCTCTCCTTCATGCGCGACCCCATCGGCCTGATGCGCAAACGCTACGACCAATACGGTCCGGTCTCATGGACTAGCGTGTTTGGCCTGAAAATGGTGCAACTGCTGGGCCCGGAGGCCAACCAGTTCGTCATGCTCAATCGGGGTGACCTGTTTTCCAACCACCAGGGCTGGGATTACTTTATTGGTCGTTTTTTCCATCGCGGCATCATGTTGCTGGATTTCGAGGAGCACCGCTGGCATCGCAAGATCATGCAGCAGGCGTTCAACCGGGATGTGCTCAAGGGCTATCTGGAGCGGATGGGCCCGCACATCACCTCGGGAATTGCCCCCTGGAACGCCATCGCCGATTTTCATGTGCTGAGTGCGGTAAAACAGCTCACCCTGGATCTGGCCACCGATGTCTTCATGGGCTATGAGCTGGGCCCGGAGGCTGACGACATCAATCGGGCTTTCGTGGATACGGTTCGTGCCGGCACCGCCATCGTGCGCACCCGTGTTCCCGGCCTGCGCTGGTCAAAAGGCCTCAAGGGGCGCAAGCTTCTGGAAGCCTTCTTCCGCAAGGAAATTGCCGCCAAACGGCAAAGCCGCGATTCCGACCTGTTCAGTGTGCTTTGTCGCGCCGAAACGGAAGACGGTGAACAATTCAGCGACGACGATGTGGTTAACCACATGATCTTCTTGATGATGGCGGCCCACGATACGTCCACCATCACGCTCTCCACCCTCTTTTATTATCTGGCCAAGAATCCGCAATGGCAGGAACGTCTACGCAAGGAAAGCCAGGCCCTTGGCAAAACCTGCCTGGAGTATGAAGACCTCCCCCATCTGGAAGGGATTGGCATGGCCATGAAAGAAGCACTGCGGCTCTGCGCTCCGGTGCCGTCCCTGCCGCGCAAGACCGTCAAGGACGTGGAATACGAGGGGTTTTTCATCCCCCGAGGCAGCTTTATCAACGTGGTGCCCTACTTCACACATTACATGGAAGAGTACTGGCCGGAGCCGGAAACGTTTGATCCGGAACGGTTCAGTGACGCCCGCCGGGAAGACAAGGTGCACCCTTATGCCTGGGTGCCGTTCGGGGGTGGTGCGCACAAATGTATCGGCCTGCACTTTGCGGAAATGCAGGTGAAGGCGATTCTTCACCAGGTGCTGCTCAATTATCGCTGGAGCGTGCCGCAGGACTACGAGATGCCGGTAGATACCACCAGCCTGCCGGTGCCCGGCGATGGGCTACCGGTGAAACTGGAGAGACTCTGAGCTCCTGGCCGCAGGAGCGTCGCTGGCGACGGTCCTGCGGCGGGGGGAAACAATATTGGAGTGCTCAGGCGGTAATTCTTTCCCCCTGACGCATGGTGACCAGCTCTTCAGCGGCCGTCGGGTGGATGCCCACGGTAGCGTCAAAATCCGCTTTGCTGGCGCCCATCTTGATAGCAACGGCGAACCCCTGGGTAATTTCTGCCGCGTCCTCACCGGCCATATGCAGCCCAAGCACTTTGTCAGTTTCGTCGTCCACGATCAGCTTGATAAAGCTGCGTTCCTGTTTGTCACCCAGGGTGTAACGCATGGGTCTGAAACCACTTTTGTAAACCCGGATTGCCGAGGCCTGCTGCAGCGCCTCTTCCTGACTGAGTCCGACGGTGCCGATGTTCGGATGGCTGAAAACAGCGGTGGCGATATTGCGGTAATCCATGGTGCTCTTCGGTTTGCTATCGCCGAACAGCTGGGCGGCCAGCCACATACCTTCAGCCAGTGCCACAGGGGTCAGCTGGACACGGTCGATCACATCACCCAGGGCGTAAAGGCCCGGAATTGAGGTGGCAAAGCCGTCATTGACCTTGATCGCCCCTTTATCCGTCAGCGCCGGCACCGCCCCTTCTGCAAACAACCCATCCAGCTTTGGTACGCGGCCGGTGGCGTAGAAGACCTCGTCAAAGGTTTGCTGACTACCGTCCTGATAGGTGACCTGCTTGCCGCTGCCGAAAGCCTCCAGGCGGGTGACATCACTGTTGAACTTCAGATCCACCCCCTGCCCGCGCATCTGCTCTGCCACAAACTGGCGAATATCGCCGTCAAATCCGCGCAGGAAGAGCTCGCCCCGATACACCTGGGTAACCTCACAGCCCAGGCCATGCAGGATGCCGGCGAATTCGGTGGCAATGTAGCCGCCCCCCACCACCGCTACTCGCTCGGGCAGCGTCTCCAGATAGAAAAGGTCATCGGAGATCCGTGCCAGCTCACAGCCAGGAAATTCAGGCACAAAGGGTTTGCCGCCGGTGGCGATCAGGATATTGGCCGTGCTCAGTTCCCGGCCATCGACAGCCACTCGTCCCTGGCCCAGAACCTTGCCATGTCCTTCGAAAACAGTGACCCCGGCTTGATCGAGGATGCGCTGGTAGATGCCATTCAAGCGGTGAATTTCCCGGCTCTTGTTATCGCGCAGGGTTGCCCAGTCGAATGACCAGCCCTGCACGGAAAAACCGAAATCCTCGGCCAGCGCAAATTCCTGGGGAAAATGGGAGCCGTAAGAGAACAGCTTCTTGGGAACACAGCCCACATTGACACAGGTACCACCAAAAAAACGTTCTTCGACGATGGCTACCCGCGCGCCATGGCTTGCCGCCATCCGCGCAGCTCGAACACCACCGGAACCGGCACCGATCACCACCAGATCAAATTCTGTTGTCACTGCTGTCTCCTGCTTGGTTTGCCCCTATTGTGCGCAGGGCGAAAGGATTAACAAGGCTGATGAGCTGATACATGCCATAGCCAACAGCAATGGATTTGCCCATATGCCACAATGAAGTGGAAATGTGAGCCAGAACTCTTGGGCGTCAAGGGCTGCGATAGTATGATATTTGAGCGCTGGCCGGGTACGCTCAGCGGCTCATTCCGACAACTCGTCGGTCATGGGTAATACCTGTCAGGCCTGACGTTATCATGGGGGTAACGTTTGGCCAGAAAAGCCCCAAGGGTTTTTCCTTACAAAACAACAACGCGTGGCACACCACAGCGCATTCAACGGGGAACGGGACACTAATGCGACTGAGCGGGCTGCTGGCTCTACTAATGAGCGGCATGATCAGTTTTTCAGGCACTGTCGGGGCTAGTGATATTTACAAGTATCGGGCCGCTGACGGTACCATTCTGTTTACCGACCAGCCTCAGGACCGGGTTGGCCATAATCATACCCTGCTATCCATACGCAAAGGCTGGAACTACCAGCCCCGAGCACTGAGCGATGCAGAGCGAGACCGCTACGACAACCTGATTACGCTAGCGGCAGGCCAGCACCGGGTGGACCCGGCACTGGTAAAGGCCGTAATCCATGCCGAATCCCTGTTCAACCCACAGGCCATATCCCGAGTTGGCGCCCAGGGATTGATGCAGCTGATGCCAGAAACCGCTGCTTACCTGGAAGTCAGCAATCCTTTTGATGCCAAAGAAAACATCCTCGGCGGCACCCGCTTCCTGGCGTACCTGAAAGGCAAATTCTCCACCCTGGACCATATCTTGGCGGCCTATAACGCTGGAGAAGGCAATGTGCGCCGTTACGGCGGCATCCCCCCCTTCAAGGAAACCCAGGCCTATGTGCGTAAGGTCAAACAATTACGCCAGCGCTACAGCAGCCACTTTGTTGCCGGCCTGGGCGAGGAGAAAGTCGTCTACGCCTCCCCTATTCGCCACTAAGCTGCCCTCCCCTATGCCGGCAGATCCACTCCCAACCAGGGCCCATCATAACTCAGTGGATATTGCTCAAGTTGGTAGCTGGCACTAAGACAGCGACCACTTCTCAGGGAAAACGTCAGGCCATGCCCGGGGCAGCGCAGCTCGCCATGGTTGATGGTGCAACGATCCAGTGGAAAATCCGCATGGGGGCAGCGCCGTTGCATTAACCGGGTTTCCCCCTCCTCATGGATCAGCAACAACTCCAACCGGCCTACTTTCACAGGCAGTCGCAAACCGTCGTACAAATCCAGAGTCCTGAGCAGGCGATGAAACATGGCTTACCTTCGTCCTGGCGGTTGAGAGCTTGCGGTCCATGGCAGCCCACACTTCTCTTGCTCATCCGTTGAGACCCGACTCTTCATAATAAAAGAGGAAAGGGAACAACTGAGACGCGTCTCTGCCAAACCGCCCATAACGTAAAAAGCCCGCAATCGCGGGCTTTTTACTGTGCTGTGAAGCACCTTTCAGGTCAAGCAGGCAAACGATCAGTTGCCGTGCTTCTCCGCCAGGTAGAACCAGGTATCGAGTACCGAATCCGGGTTCAGCGACACGGAAGAGATGCCCTGCTCCATCAGCCATTTGGCCAGATCGGGATGATCCGAAGGGCCCTGCCCGCAGATACCGATGTACTTGCCCTGAGCATTACAGGCATCAATGGCCATCTTCAGCAGCTTCTTGACCGCCGGATCACGCTCGTCAAACAGGTGGCTGACGATACCGGAATCCCGATCCAGGCCCAGCGTGAGCTGGGTCAAGTCATTGGAGCCGATGGAGAAGCCATCAAAGTGTTGCAGGAAGTCGTCGGCCAGCAGTGCATTGGTGGGCAGTTCGCACATCATGATCACGCGCAGACCGTTCTCACCACGCTTCAAGCCATTCTTGGCCAGCAGATCAACGGCCTGCTCGGCTTCGCCTACAGTCCGCACGAAGGGCACCATGATTTCCACGTTGGTGAAGCCCATTACATCACGCACTTTTTTCAGCGCACGGCATTCCAACTCGAAACAGTCGCGGAAATTTTCGCTGATATAACGGCTGGCACCACGGAAACCCAGCATGGGGTTCTCTTCTTCCGGCTCGTAGAGCTTGCCGCCGATCAGGTTGGCATATTCGTTGGACTTGAAGTCGGACAGGCGAACGATCACCTTTTCCGGGTGGAATGCGGCGGCCAGGGTGGAGATGCCCTCGACCAACTTCTCCACGTAGAAGTCCACCGGATCACCGTAACCGGAAGTGCGCTTGTCCACGTTCTGCTTCACATCTTTGGGCAGAGTGTCGTAGTTCAGCAACGCCTTCGGGTGAACCCCGATCATGCGGTTGATGATGAACTCCAGACGCGCCAGGCCAACACCCTGGTTCGGCAGACCGGCGAAATCGAAGGCCCGGTCCGGGTTGCCCACGTTCATCATGATCTTGAACGGCAGCTTGGGCATGGACTCAATGGAGTTACGCTGAATATCAAATTCCAGCTGGCCTTCATAGATCTTGCCGGTATCGCCTTCGGCACAGGACGCGGTCACTTCCTGACCGTCCTTGAGCACATCCGTCGCATCACCACAGCCTACAATGGCCGGCACACCAAGCTCACGGGCAATGATTGCCGCGTGACAGGTACGGCCGCCACGGTTGGTGATAATGGCCGCTGCACGCTTCATGACCGGCTCCCAGTCCGGGTCAGTCATGTCGGTAACCAGTACATCGCCGGGCTGGACCTTGTCCATTTCCTTGATGTTGGTGACGATACGCACCTTGCCGGCACCGATACGCTGGCCAATGGAGCGGCCCTCGACCAATACCTTGCCGGTTTGTTTGAGCAGGTAGCGCTCCATGACATTCACATCGGAGCGGCTCTTCACGGTTTCCGGGCGGGCCTGCACGATGTAGAGCTTGTTGTCGTCGCCGTCCAGCGCCCATTCGATATCCATGGGCATGCCGTAGTGTTTTTCGATCTCAATGGCTTGACGAGACAGGTTTTCGATCTGCTCATCATTCAGGCAGTAGACCATTCGCTCGGCATTATCCACGTCCACAATCTGCACGGACTTGCCGGCAGTTGCCTCGGCACCATAAATCATCTTCTGCATCTTGCTGCCCAGGTTGCGGCGCAGGATGGCTGGTTTCTTGTTCAGCAGGGTTTTCTTGTGGACGTAGAACTCATCCGGGTTTACCGCGCCCTGTACCACCATTTCACCCAGGCCGTAGGAAGCAGTAATAAAGACCACGTCCTTGAAGCCGGACTCGGTGTCCATGGAAAACATCACGCCAGCAGCGCCAGTCTCGGAGCGGACCATGCGCTGCACGCCAGCGGACAGGGCGACCAGCTTGTGATCAAAGCCCTGGTGGACGCGGTAGCTGATGGCGCGATCGTTAAACAGGGACGCGAACACTTCCTTGACCGCGATCATCACGCTGTCGATGCCGCGAATATTGAGGAAGGTTTCCTGTTGACCGGCAAAGGACGCATCGGGCAGATCTTCCGCAGTCGCAGAAGAACGTACCGCCACCGGTAAATCAGCATTTCCTTCGCCAATCTCTGCGTAAGCCTCGCGGATAGCGCTGTCCAGCGCTGGCTGGAACGGTGCGTCCACAACCCACTGGCGAATCTGCTCACCGGTCTTGGCCAGAGCAACCACATCCTCAACATCAAGGGCGCTTAAGGCCTCGTTGATTTTCTGGGTCAGATTGTTGTGCTCAAGGAACTCGCGAAAGGCTTCAGCAGTGGTGGCAAAACCGCCCGGAACGGAGACACCCGCTGCCGACAGATTGCTGATCATCTCACCGAGGGATGCATTTTTGCCGCCTACGCGCTCAACGTCATTTTTCCCCAGGTCCTGAAACCAGACTACATATTCCGCCAAGGTCGTCTCCTTTTTACGTATTACCGTTGATTACTGGCCTGAGCCGGCTCTAATCGAGCCGCCATTCTACTCAAAACCCGCACAGTTTGCCCGCCCCTCGTCGTAATTTGGGTACGACTTTGGTCAATCCCTGCATCTGCGGCTAGTCCTGCCCCTCTCGGGAGCACTATCCCATTGAAAATGAAAGGGTATTTAACCTGCGGACCAGCCTATGCGGCGCAGTTTAGAAGGATGTGAAGGCAGGGACAACGCCCAAGGCAGGATTTGCCCGACAACTTGAAAGATAGCACTAGCCCCTGCCTATCGCTCCCTCTAGACTGTCATCATTGAAAACAATGACTTACAAACCCGGTAGGAGCGGCGCTTGAGCCGCGAATGGCTTTAGGCGTCTCTTGTCAGCTGCATTTCCCGGCTCAAGCACCGCTCCTACGGGCACAGAAAACGGCTGAAACCAATGAAAAGAACGGCATTCTATCTCTCAGATGGCACCGGCATCACCGCAGAAACCCTTGGTCACAGCATGCTCAGCCAGTTCGGTGATATTGAGTTTGTGCAGATCACCCTGCCCTTTGTCCAGTCTGATGAACAGACCCGGGAAGCCATTGCTCGCATCAACAGAGCGTCGGTAGAGGATGGCCAGAAGCCCGTTGTCTTTTCCACCTTAGTCAACAACGACCATCGCACCCTCCTACACGGCTGCGACGGACTGGTACTGGATCTGTTCGGCGCTTTTCTGAACCCCCTGGAAGACGAACTGGGCGTCCGCTCCAGCCACAAGATCAACCAGAGCCACGCCATCCGCGATGCGGAGTCCTACCGCATTCGTATCAATGCCGTACATTTTGCGCTGGACAACGACGACGGCGCCCGCACCCGCCACTACGATCAGGCGGATGTGATTCTCATTGGTGTCTCCCGCTCCGGTAAAACCCCAACCTGCCTTTACTTGGCACTCCAGTTCGGGCTGTTCACCGCCAATTATCCCCTCACCGAAGACGACTTTGACGACCTGCGCCTGCCCAAGCCCCTGGTCGAGCACAAACAAAAGCTCTTCGGCCTCACCATCAACGCCGACCGACTCAGCGCGATCCGCAGCGAGCGCAAAGCTGGCAGCAAATACGCGTCCCTGCGGCAGTGTGATATGGAGTTGAGAGCCCTGGAGGCCATGTACAACAAACACAACATCCCCTACCTGGATGCCACGGAGTTGTCGATCGAGGAGATTAGTACGAGGGTTCTCGCGATGAAGGGGCTGGAACGACGGCTGCAGTAAACGCACACCCTGTAGGAGCTTGCTTGCAAGCGATTCACACTCATAGCACCAGCACCGTCATTCCGGGGTTACTCGCTGCGCTCCCCCCTTCGGGGCCCGCCTTCGGCTGTTCTGCGCAGCGCTTGTGCCCCGGAACCTCCCTCCCCCGGCAGAGCCATTCGGAAAAGGCACGGCAGACTGAAGGAGGTACCGAGGCACAAGCGCAGAACAGACGAAGGCGGGCCCCGAAGGGGGGAGGCAAAAAACTTCCTTGCCGTGACTTCTGTGACAGAGCACTTAAACCTCAACAGCATATTTTGCCTGCACGACAACGACAACTGAGGGTGGGGATTTCTTCCGAAAATTTCCACCCTACTGAAGAGGCGAGCTTTCGAATTTCTGCGAAAGCTGTTTCCATTCAAAACTTATTGCGGGCGCAAGGTAGTGGAAAGGTGCCACTGACCGGACGGAATTGCCACGGCACCCATCCGATCCGGCCCCAATGCAATGTCGTTGATCATAAATGGCTGAGCTGTTTCTCCACCGGGCAAAACGCCCCCACCCTCGACACCATTAAGCAACCGGGCATTAGCGGTTGAACCAAACAAAATATCATTAGAAAGGCGAAGCTTATAGCTATCATCGCCTTCTTCTGCTTTGTCGATCATATCTGCTTTGCCATTGGTAATGGCAAAATCCCCAGTGATATTGCCCAGAGTGTAGGCCATATCAGGCCGGTTAAGTTCCGCTACAGCGATGTATGAGCCTCGACCACTGGCAAGCTCATTGCTGCCTTGCGGGTATGGTCCATCTTCACCAATATCATAAAGACGGGCGGCCATACTGTAGCCAAGAAAACATCCGCCCACATCAGCGCAATCATTTGGTGATGGGGAGAGCCGTAGGTTAAGAAGCCCCTCCAGATTAATATCCACTAAAGCGCCCGTCACAAGCTGCTCGCCATTCGGAATAGTGCCGCCGCCAAAAACACCGTTGAGCGCGATACGTGCCTGAGGAGATAGCAGGTCAATCCCACCGTTATAAATGTCTGCGTCCCAAGCTGGCTTCACCCAAATACGCGTATCATTGGCTCCAATCAACAGGCTGCTGCCAATTAAGCCTATACCCATACCGTCTTCACCGGGAGCACAATCAAGAACACCGGCTTCACAAGCTTCGGTGTCGGCAATCATGAAATGCATGCCGCGATCCCAGAAGTTGTCATGATCCCAATAATCAGCATTGCCATCCCAGTTTTCTGCTCGGTTGAGAGGCAACATTTGATCGCCGCTATCGTTCAAACTTTGGCCCATTAACAGAATATCGCCGTAGATGCCGGATTGCAGGCTATTGCCTTGGCCACCGAGTGCCACGTCATCACTCGGATTACCACCAGGGTAGAGGTAAATATTGCCATCAACATTAGCTAGGGTATAGATCAGCCCCCAACCAACATCAATGGTTTCAGTGGCACCGAGAATATTAACTTTGTTGGAGTAAGCAAGAAGATTACCGTTGCGCACCATTATCGCCAAGGCGTCGTAATCTTCTTCTGAATCAAAGCCAAGCCCATTTACGTCACCGGCAGATAAGCGCAGAAGCTCACCCTGTCCACCACAGGCAGTGCTGCTGTCATTACTGGCGCCGCCCCAGCAGAGCCCGCCGCTAAGACCACCAGGTCCGCCACTGCCACCGGGAATCACATCCATGGCGATCAGTTTCCAATCATGGGCATAATCGACACCGGGCATGTTGCGCCAGTCGCCAAGCTCTATCCCAACCTGCTCACCACCCGCTTCAGCGAAGCGCCAGCGAAATTCTTTTCCGGGATCGCCCAGTGTCGCCGCATTCTCTGCTGTTACGTAATTCCATCGAGACTCAAGCCGTAGCCCACCTGGACGGCTACTCTGGTCATCCCAGCTACCGTCAGCACCCCAGGCTCCGCCAGGCCCCCAAATTAGGCGGGCATCCTTGAGCGCCCCTAACCAGCCGAATTGCAGCATTGGTGCAGCATACTCATCATTGCTTACATAAGGATCACAATTTGCACCATCACAACCAGGCTGCCCATCTACAGGGAAACGGTAATTAAGATCAAATTTCAGACCGATGTTGATCAGACTATCCGCGAGAGAGCCCGAGCCATTGGTACTATCCCCACTTGACATGTATACCCCATAGCTGCTGGCGTCACCGACTGGTGAATCAGTGATACCCAAAGTCCCACTGGGCATCTCCCAGAGTAAATCCAGGTTGTCCATTACTATGTATGGGTGTGCGTGCCAGAGTTGTCGATAAAAGAGGGCGGCATCGGTGATATAACCTTTCAAGTAAGCATCGGTCGTGTCCATGCTGAACAGTCCCTTGTTCACCAAATCCAACCCGGCATCCCCAGCCTCCAACACCACTGAACCGAAAGAGCGGCTACTATCTCCTAATGACATGCTATCCACCGAAAGCCGGGCAGGTCCGTCCAGGGACAACTGCCAAGCCAAGCGCGGATCACCGTTTAGACTGCCAAAATCGAATTTACTGGTGAAAAAAACTGGCGCATCACCAACTGCCTGGGGGTCATACAAGTCGCTCTTGCCGACCAAGCTGACGCCGCCTAACGATATTGATCCCTCGTAAGGTTGATCATCATCCAAAGTCACCTTGACGCTGTCAGCAGTAACGCCGGCGTTACTCGTTTGCAGATTTACGGTTAAACCATCCCGACCGTTGACTCCAGAGAGGGCAGCATCATCAAGGGGCTGCATTGCCTGCAATGGCCATGACAAACCTGCCATCATAACCGTAACAAGTACGATCGAAAGCGTGCCTATTATTTTATTCATGGGCGCACCTATTAACAGAAATTGGCAGAGCCGAAGCAATTTTTAGGAGGCTCAAAATTCAATTCGATATTGGTTAAATCCACGCCCTCCTCTTGCAATGCACTAACAACATCGCCTAACGCCGGGATTGATACTTGGTCACCAGCAATATCTTTTGTAGCAACATAAGGGACATTTAACCACCACCCCGCGTTAGCGGGTTCGGCGTAATCATTTTTATCATAGGTAGGCCATGCTATCTGTTCACGCTGCAGGGAAATACCAAAATCCGCTGTATCCTGAAAGGCAAAACCGTGAATAAATCGAAGGTCTTCATATAAATTAGCATAAGCTGTATCAATACCAACCAGGCTAGCCAGCACACCCAAATCAATGTCGAGTTCAAGCCCTGTTGCAACAAGCTGGTCAACTCGGGTACCTACTATTTCCTGGAATACCGGGGCATTATTCACACAACGTGAATTCAGGTTCGTCTGTCCAAAACAACCATCACCGCTAAAAATTCCGCCCAGCACCTCCACTGGCACATTGCCGGAAATTTCTGCATTAATATAACCACTAAGCTTATTGATCCCTGAATGACATGGCAGCCGGTTCCCATCCTGGCCGCAGACACCACCGTTTTCCAGGTTTGTGTCACCATCACCATAGGTGCGACCAATACCAAAATAACCATCGGCAGATTGCGAACCCACCTTGAAGCCAACGATTTCTCTTGTAGTGCCGCTACCCTTGGTCGCGATCTCGATATAAGGACGAGTCAGAACAAAATCGCTTCCAACAGTACCGGCCTGATTTCCGTCTCGCCCCATCAAGCGTACAAAATCAAAATCAATATCACAGGCCTGGCTTGCAATTGATTCGTTGAACCCCCCGCAACCAAGTTGCAATTTATCGATATTCGCATTCAAGGAAACCCTAGCGTCAAGCCCCATACGCATATAGGAAAAATCACTCCACTCGCCTGAACCTGCAATAGTTTCAGTGACCATCAGCCCTTTTCCAACCACCGTTTCCATTTCGTCATTACTCATTTCGACCATTGCCGAGGCCTGCCCGACAAGCAGCAACAAAGTGAGAGAAAGGCATTTTGTTATTTTCATTATTGGCATTATCAGAATCCGTACAAGCCCATTGAACCACCGATTTTGATAGTAGCAGGCTGAATATTGCCGTAGCTGAAACCGGTATCGCTAATGGTGCCGTCAGTACCTGTATCGGCGATACGTAAACCCAGAGCGGCTGACTGAGCATCTTGCAGATAACCTTCCGAACCGTACTCCACAGCCACAGCACCAATATTCAAAAATAGCTCCATATCTTCATTGAAGGTCAATGACAGCATGGGAATTCCCAGGGCACCTTGGTAACAATCTTCCGCTGCGAGGTTTTCATCAAGGAGACACCCACCACCGGTACTGATCTGTAACCACTTTTGTGGACAGAGTTTTCTGTTCATAAGAGAGGTGCAGTGTGGGACACACAAGAAAGAGAAATTACGACCGTTATACCCTGG